>ENA-OWPJ01000030-OWPJ01000030.1-human-gut-metagenome-genome-assembly--contig:-NODE-30-length-174160-cov-13.7054_pt1 | contig 174160 bp, 177 predicted proteins | sample MGYA00248264_ERZ651846 | MGnify/ENA primary metagenome ERZ651846 (study PRJEB26924, sample SAMEA4378271) | human gut metagenome | biome: human gut; feature: human-associated habitat; material: faeces...
ACTATCATACTGTATTTTTTGTGTCAATACATTTCACCTTATGGAAGTGCAAATTCCAGTTTGTAGATTTGAGGAGGTGCGGTATGAGCAATTCAAACAACACGCACAAATACGACGATATAATCAATCTGCCGCACCATACTTCACCCCAAAGGCCACGTATGGCGATGATTGACCGTGCGGCTCAATTCTCACCGTTTGCGGCTCTGACTGGATACGATGCAGCAGTCAAGGAAACCGCCAGACTGACCGAGGATCGGGTTGAGTTGGATGAGTATGAGAAATCGGCTCTTAATGATCGGCTTCAGATCGTTCAGGAAAGGCTGCCAGATACTCCGGTAATCGCCATTACATATTTTGTCCCGGATGAAAGAAAGTCTGGCGGCGCATATTGTACGGAAATGGGAATCATCAAAAAAATCGACTATTATGAGCGAACCGTCATTATGCGGAGCGGTACACACATCCCAATCGACGAAATAATTGGTATCGAGGGAGACTTATTCAATCAGTTAGATGGAAACATGATATAGAAAGAGAAGCAGCAAATAAGGAAGTCCACAAAACCGGTCTGATATATCGGTGCGTGGGCTTCCTTTTTTTGAAATAATCAGTGAACATACAATTAAATTTATTCTGCCGAAATTTGCCTGTATAGGCATTATCGCCCTATACAAAATCGACATTTAGGCAATTAGCCCATAGAATAAAAACCACAGACTCGGATGGGAGGTGATCGGAACGATGGACGTAAATGAAGTGGATTATATCAAAATTGGGCAGCGTATCAGAGCAGCTCGATTGAAATTGGGCTGGCAGCAGGCAGAGGTTGCTTTTCGTGCAGGACTGACTACTTCTCACATGAGCCATATCGAAACGGGGCAAACCAAAGTGGCTCTACCGACTATCGTAAAGATTGCTAACACATTGTCTGTTTCTGTCGATGAATTGTTGTGTGATAGTCTGGAACAGGTGAAGCCTGTTTATGACAAGAAAATTGCAGAGGAACTGGCAGACTGTGATGCCGCAGAGCTGCAAGCGATGTTGGAGATTATACATACAACAAAGACTGTGATTCGCAAGAATCGAAAAGTCACCTATGCACCTTAATAACAAAGGCATCTTGGAATTACTGCTTCTGAGCAAGACACACCAGCTAACCTGTGCAAACAGGTCAACTCCTGTGAATGCCCGTTGAGTATATCAGTAATAACTGAATACAGATTGCATTTCATATAGCAAGTTGTCTTGACTGCCGGTATCAAACTGATATGACAGCCAAAACCAAAAACCAGATTAAGCAAGCCGCAGAGCTGTCATGATCCGTAATGGGTCAGTGGTGCTTTGCGGCTTTTTTTCTATAATCAGCATAAGGAGGGATTCGTTATGGAACAAACCAGGAACTGTGGAAATAACGGATTTGATATGTATAATATCGGAGACAGGTGTGAGTACGTTCAATATGCAATAGAGATTGAGCGTACTCTACATAATATGCAGAAGGAATTAAACACCTGCATTGACCCCAGAAAAGCAGCCATGCTCATCATGCGTGTCGCAACGGAGTTTTACGATGCAGACTGGTGCGGCATTCTTGATGTGGATATGGAGATTGGCGTCTGGACGCCAATCTGGTGGTATGACACAGAATTTGGAGAAATGGCGCAGACCAAGTTTGAAGAATTTGAACTATCAGAGAAATACGGGCGCTGGATACAATGCTTAAGAGATCATGAGCCAATCATTGTCCCTGATGTTGAAGCCATCAAAGAAGAAATGCCGGATGAATATATGCTTTACCGTAGGCTGGATGCCAATGCGGTTATGGCGGTTCCTTTTTGGAAAGGACCGACTGGTTTTCTCACTCTGCGAAACGCAAAGAAATATAAGAATCAAACCGGTTTTCTGCGAATGCTGAACTATGCTGTTATTTCTTCACTGAACGAATACTTCCTGCTGGAAACGAGAAAACTGACCATCATTTCTCCGAGAATTACAAATGCCACCGATGTTTATATCAGTTTATTTGGGGAACTCAAAATTACAACTGAAAAAGGTGTCCTGACGGAGCAGGAACTGAAATCGCCTAAGATAGCGAGGCTTCTGGTGTATCTGCTTTTGAAAGGGAAAATGACAGCTTCCCCACGGGAAATCGCTTCGGCAATCTGGCCGGGTGAAGATATTGAAGCTACGGTTAAAAATATAAAGGGACTGGTCTACCGATTCAGACAGACGTTTGAATTGCTATCCGATCACCGCCTGATTGAGTCTACTCCGACGGGGTATCAAATCAATCCCCGGTTGAATGTGTTTACAGACTTTCAGCTGTTTGATAAAAAGTGGAGTATTGCGATGAAAGCAGCTGATCATAAAGAAAAAGTTGAGTTTCTGAAAAAAGCAATAGATTTGTATCAGGGACCGTTGTTCGGTTCTGCACGGGATGAGCATTGGATTATGTCCAAAGTGGTAGCTTTTGAGTACCGCTATCTGGGTGCTGTATGCGAACTGATGAAAACGCTTGATCTGGGACGTGATTACGTCTGTATCCAGCACTATGCTTCTAAAATGCTTCTGATTGCACCACACAGCATTGATGGCTACTATTGGATGATTTACGCAATGTTTCAGTTGGATCATCCAGAGATGGCACGAGGAGAGCTGCGGATGGCACAGCGCAATCTCTTAGAGGAGGAATACGACGAGCTGATCGAAAGATTGAAAGTTGCCGGTTTTTCTCGGTGTTATGGCATAACACCGGCGTAACACCAGTAAAAACCATCATAACACCCGATTTTTCCCATAACACCATCATAACACCGTCATAACACCGATACGAACCGTCATAACACCGGTTATAACACCCTCGCCAGTTATGTTTTCAGGGCAAGAGCAAAATTGCCTTAGAAAATGTAACTGGCGGGGGTATTTTTTTGAATCAGAATCAGCGCAACAGCGCACCTGTTCTTGCAAGAAATTGTGAGATCGGGTGCGCTTCTTTTATTTCAGGGGATATTCCCCGCAATCATTCTCCTCCCGGCTTCTTGGAATTTTCATTTTCAAAATTTCAAGAAATCGGAGGAAACGATATGTATTACGACCAGAAAGAAAGCGGAAAAAGAATTGCCGCACTTAGAAAAGAAAAAGGAATGACACAGGAGCAGCTTGCTGAAAAATTGAACATCAGTACAAGTACCCTTGGGAAAATCGAAAGAGGTATTCAGGGATTCTCCATTGATCTGCTGATTGAAATTGGTATCTTCTTTGGTATTTCAACTGACTACATACTTATTGGCTGCGAGATTCGCAATTATGAAGCTGCAAAGGAATTGGATTCCGTTATAAATCAGTTGGTTGCTTTGAAGATGAAATTATAAAATCCGCCGTATCACGGTGGGTATCCGCCGTGAGAGGTCATAAAAAACGAATCGTGAAAACAGTACAATTTAGACACAGCCAAAGAGAAAGGCTGCTTGTTCCTTGAAAACTGAATAGACAATCATCGAATACGTTCCTGCTGTCGGTGCGAAAGCATCAGCCACATCAGCGGTACGCCGTGACGTATCGGAAAGAGAAACAGAACGACTATTTTCTTATATTGACGCAGTAGTCTCTCATCCGGTGCCAGCGATCAATACCGGCTCGTAAATATTGGGTTGCTACCAATACGGCAATGAAAACAGTCAGGGTTAATGATACTTCTCTACGGAGCTGGCGGAGAACCCGGCAGAGGTTAGATTCCTATGGAGCTGATTCGCAATCAGCCGTTCGATGGTTCCCTGAGGGCAACCGTCCTCTTTCCCAGGGGTGCGTGGCAAATATGGGAAACATAGATTTTGGAATGACTGCCCGATTTATTTCGGGCAGTCGTTTGTTACATACCCAACGAAAGGAGGTCATGGCACATGATGAAAGAAAATTGGGTATATCGCCGTGGCGATATTTATTGCGCTGATCTGGACCCGGTAGTTGGGTCTGAACAAGGTGGCATCAGACCGGTGATTGTAATTCAGAACGATACCGGCAACAGGTATTCTCCCACGCTGATCGTGGCAACGGTCACAACGAAAATCCGCAAGAAGGAGAATATGCCGACCCATCTTTTGATTAGAGACAATCCTGCATTTAAAGAAGCATCTGTTGTGCAGCTGGAGCAAATCCGCACCATTGATAAGCGCAGAATTGATAACTACTTAGGTAAGGTTACGCCCCGTGAAATGGTAGCGATTGAGAAAGCCTTATCCGTCAGCCTTGCAATGGAACAGCTGAAAAAGCGTTCCACAAAACATAAACCGAAGAAAGAAAAGGAGTGAACATAGATGTTTGAAGAAAGAATTGCTGCTATGAATCAGCGTACCGAAGAATCCATTGTAGCCTCCACAGGCCAGTTCGATAAGAGAACATATACCGTTGATGAGATTCAGGACATCCTGGGGATCAGCAGAACAAGCGCATATAACCTCGTGAAAAAGAAAGCTTTTCATAGTGTGCGCATCGGCGGCAGCATCAGAATCTCGAAAAAGAGTTTTGATGAGTGGCTGGATCAGCAAATGTGAGATTTGTCAAGTGTGTCGTACAACCCGGCGACAAACTTCAAAATAAATCAAGAGTTCGATAAAATGTAGCCATGACAAGAAAACACATGGCTACATTTTTTACATAGGAGGTTGTGCGATGGCAGAAACAAGAAAACGAACGAGTATGTCTGTCCCTGAAATGGGCAGGATGCTTGGCCTTTGCAAAACTGAGTCTTACTGGCTCATTAAGAAAAATTACTTCAAGACCATTCTTGTCGGCAACACCATGAGGGTGATGATCGACAGTTTTGAGGAATGGTATGCTAACCAGTTCAAATACCAGAAGGTCGATGGAACCCCTCCCGGTGAGGAACTGAAGAAAACTACATATTCTGTAGAGGAGCTTGGTCAGCGCCTTGGGCTGAAAGAAGCAACTGCCTACGAACTGGTTGCCAAAGGGCATTTTGAAATTGTCGAAGCCTTGGGCAAGCGTAGAGTGACCAAGGCGAGCTTTGAAAGATGGTATGCATCCCAGAGCGATTATCGCACGGTAGAGGATCAAAAACTGGATGCAGACATTGTGGCATCCACCTACGGTCTGCCGGAAATGGCAAGAATGCTTGGGGTACATCGTCAGACCATCTACTATATTGTTGCCAATGGCGATTTTGAGCTTATCAAGGTTGGCAGATATAAGCGAGCTACCAAAGAGAGTTTTGAAAAATGGTATCAGAATCAGACCCGCTACAGATTAGTAGCTGAGGATGGACAGGAAAGGAGATGATTACATGGCATCCATCGTTAAGAGAAAAAAGAAGTATTCTGTGGTCTATACATACACCGATGAGAACGGCAATAAGCGTCAGAAATGGGAAACCTTTGACACCAATGCTGAAGCAAAGAAAAGAAAGCTGCAGGTCGAATATGAGCAGGAGTCGGGAACCTTTATTCCACCCTCTGCCAAGACCGTAAACGATCTTCTGGAAGAATATATGTCTATCTACGGCGTGAACACCTGGGCGATGTCTACTTATGAAAGCAGAAAGAGCCTGATTGCCAATTATATTCGTCCGCTTATCGGTGATATGAAACTGGAGGATGTTTCTCCGAGAATTATGGACAAGTATTACAGAGATTTGCTTACTGTAAAAGCTGTGTCTACGAAGTATGTGAAAGCTCGTAACGAGTATCTAACACCGCATACGGTCAGAGAGATTCACAAGGTTCTGCGTAATGCGTTCAATCAGGCGGTGAAGTGGGAATTGATGACCAGAAACCCCGTAGAACACGCTACGCTGCCGAAAGAAGAACATAAGACCAGAGACATCTGGACAGCGGAAGTTCTTCTGAAGGCTCTGGAAGCCTGCGACGATGATATTCTCCGTCTGGCAATCAACCTTGCTTTCTCCTGTTCTCTGCGAATGGGTGAGCTTCTGGGGCTGACCTGGGACTGTGTAGACATTTCTCCTGCGAGTATCGAACTTGGTCAGGCAAGCATCTTCGTTGAAAAGGAGTTGCAGAGAGTAAATCGTGAAGCGATGGCAGATCTGAACGGAAAGGACATTATGTTCAAGTTCCCGCCGACCTTTGCCAGTACGCACACCGCATTGGTTCTCAAAACACCTAAGACCAAAACCAGTGTCCGCAAGGTATTCTTACCGAAAACCGTAGCGGAAATGTTGGCGCAGCGAAAGGCTGACATCGAAGAATTGAAAGACCTTTTCGGTGACGAGTTCGTAGACTTTAATCTGGTGTTCTGTTCTTCCAATGGCAAGCCGATTGAGGGTCAGGTTATCAACCGTGCTTTCAATAAGTTGATCGAGGAGAACGGGCTGCCGAAGGTGGTTTTCCATAGTCTCCGACATTCCAGTATCACTTACAAGCTGAAGCTGAACGGCGGCGATATGAAATCCGTTCAAGGCGATTCCGGTCATGCACAGGTCAAGATGGTAGCGGATGTTTACTCCCATATCATCGACGATGACCGCAGGCTGAACGCTGAAAGACTGGAAGCTGCTTTTTACTCTGGCAGACAGGCAACACCGGAACCGGTACAGCCGGTCACACAGGAAAGCTCCACCGATGATAAAGAGCTTCTTCTGAAACTTCTGCAAAACCCTGAAATGGCAGCACTCTTGAAGTCGCTGGCAAAGACATTATAGAATTAAAATGGCAGATCCTTTTACATAGCCTTCATAGCTTGTAAAGGGGTCTGCCCTTATTTTTGTTTTTGGGGGTGCAAAATGGATAGAGCATTTATGGACGAGTATTATGATAAAATGCGAGCTGATGATATTGAGGAATTATCAAGCCAGAGGAATGAGGATTATTCCGATAGAGCCGATGATTACAAAGCTGCAAAGCAGGCTCTGCTTGAGGGATTGGGGTTATCGCATTTATTTAGCGGAAACCGCAAACTTACACCAGAAGAAAAAGAACTCTGGTTGTTGTTCGACAGGGTATATGTAACAGAGCTTCTGGCAAGGGATGAATTTGCGAAGGGCGCATATATGCTGGGAGCTGAAGATCGAGAAACTATGCTTCGATAAATACTGTACCTGCTTCGGCAGGACAGGTTACATACAATCATTCGTCCCGAAAAATTCTATGGAATTTCTGATAATTCTGGTTGAAAAATTCGGTTTGAAATGATATATTAAACAGACTTAAATTGGTGTCGTGTGACACCAGCGGCTCCACATGAGAATGAACTGTATTTCCTGTCATTCCGCATAACGAGCAGTTACATAGTGACATTTACTTGCACTTGTAACGTCCACCAAAAATCGAAAGCCTTGCTAATTTCGAGCCAATCGGACGGTGTAAAATCCCTCTGAATTAGCTATCACAGCGTAGTATCAGATAGGATTTGAAATGCTGAAAAACCCTGTATTTCCAAGCATTTTTTAGCATTAGATGTCACTTCCCGATGTCGTATCGGGGCTACTCCTAAGCGAAAGGCCGTGGGTTCGAATCCCGCCAGGGACGCCAGCAAACACGCCGAAAACCTTTGATTTATCAGGGTTTTCGGCTTTTCTTATTTCTGCGGCTTTTGTGGCTTTTTTGCAAAAAACCTTGGTTTGCTAACATTTGCTAACGAGATTTGGCCTTTTGCTAAGAAAGGCGGTAAGTCAGAGGTTCGATTTTTACCAAAGGAACTTGCAAACATTTGTTAGCAGAAATTAGAGGAAGTTGCAAACAAAATCGCGAATTTGCTAACATCGCTCAAAAATGCTTTCAGAACCTTGCTAAACAACATATTGGCTTTCCTACTCTGATATGATGGCTGCTTTACTGCTTGTTTTTGTTTTAATAATATCTTTTACAATGCTTCAAGCAAAAAAGCAGTATGAGGATCGAACAAAAAAACTTGAGGTTGCAGGAAATGCTGGCAGAACGGAAGGATGTAGATAAGTTTATTTTTGCAGTAGATACATTATTTGAGCAATTCTCAGAAACAGAAGAACAGTGAAATTAGTGAAACATGGAGATCGAGATCCATATTTTATGAGTTATATTTGATCTCGTTTGTTAAAATAAAAATGTTGGAAAATCGAACAGAAGTGTTGACTTTTCTATCAAACAAAGCTATTCTAATACGGAAGGAGGTAAAAACAATGAAAAACATATCTGAAAAATTGAAGGATGCAAGACAGCGTTTAGGCTTTTCTCAGGAATATGTGGCAAATTGTCTGGGAATTGGTCGCTCAGCTATTACTCAAATTGAGCTTGGAAACCGAAAAATTACATCGGATGAAATTCAAAAATTCTGCCAGCTTTATCATGTTTCAGCGGATTACCTTCTCAATCAGGAATCTCTCGAATCCAAACAGGTTGTATTTGCCCGTGGATTTGAAGAGTTAAATGAGAATGATCAGCAGGAAATCCTGAATTTGATTGCCTTCAAGAAGTCTATGGCAGGTCTTTAAGGGGGAGTTTAATGCTGGATAAAGAAATACTGAATCAATACCGAAATGATGCCCAGGGACTGGCAAGGTACTTTTCAGAAAAGTACTTTAAAGAGCATGAAAAGGTGTTTCCGATTAATCCTTTTCAGGTTTTAACAGACCTGGGTATTCATTTTGTATTTAGAAATTTTGATAAAATGGAAGGTCTGTTTATGCCATCCACAGCGGATATGCCGATAAACTTGGTGGCAATTAATGCAAAAAGACGATTACCCGACAGAGATTTTCAGCAGCGCATGAGTTGTGCCATTTTCTTAAAGATGCAGATACACAGTCAACATTTATGTGTGCTATTTCATCAAATGAATACAAAGAGAAATATGCGGAGTCTTTTGCTGCGTCTTTTCTTATGCCAGAGGATGAATTACGCGTTCAGATAGATAGCCTCCATCCTGGTGATGGTGAATTGACCTTTGATGATGTTCTCAAGATAGCTGATTATTTTGGTACAAGTTTTAGAGCCTGTTATTATCGAATCCGAAATTTATTTCCATATTTGATAGCTTATTATTCAAGCAAGGAATTGGGTAAATATAAGCCAGAAAAACGGCGGAGGGAACTGGGCTTTTCATACACAAAACTATATGAAGGTGTGTTTGATGCCTGGGAAGACATTTCACCAACGAATAGTCTTGAGTTTGCAAGGCGACGGTTTAAGAGTAAGTATGTTTATAATGATGCCCGTCTTGAAGGCGTCAAAACTACTTATGATGCAGCATCTGAGATAATTGAGGATCTGCAAGAGAACCGCCAGATAAGTGAGTACTGCACAGAGTCTTATGATGGCTTTTGCAATGTGGCAGGACATTCTGTGATGTACGATTTTATCTTTGAAACGGCATGTGACGGAAAAATTGATATTTATCAGTTGTCAACCTTGAATAAGAAATTATTTTCCTGTTGTCCAAATCCGGAATATGGAGGATCAACAAGAAAAGATAATGTCCTTGTTTTAGGTGCGAAATTTGAGACGGTGGATTGGCGGGATGTTATGCCGGAACTGATAAAGCTCAATGATAAGGTGTTGTTGCTTGAAAGTAAATCGAATGAGCTGAGCAGAAGCCAAATCATTGAATTAATTGCAGATATTCACCATAGGATCACGGTTATTCATCCGTTTCCAGATGGAAATGGGCGAACAAGCAGAGGGTTTATGATTAAAATGCTGATCCGCTATGGTACGCCACCGTTTTATATTGATGTTGAGAGAAAAGAAGAATATTATAATGCATTAGAAATTGCCGACAAAGAGAATGATTTCAATGCGTTGTATGAATATATTTTCAAAGCATTGATTAGAGCCCATGTTGAACTGGCGACCCGTCCGAAAACTATATAAGGTATCCAGTGTAAAAGCAAGAAAAAATACTGCATTTGCGGTCAATTTGTTATCGACAGTTGACCGCAAGCACGGTCTAATAAATGTAGATCTAATAAGAAAACCAAATAATCATTACTGTAAAATGTCAGGTAATGGTAGTCATCATTTATAATTGGAAGGAACAGGTTGGCTTTACCCTAATGGTGGAAAATCCACCATTTTTCCACCCAAACTGTAATTCCTCAGATGAAAACAGGTTTTCTTATCTTTTCTGAAATTGACAGAAAAAGCAGTAAAATCAAGGCTTTGAATGACTTTGATTGACATAGGATATAAGTAGTTTTCTGTACCAGGACGATCTCCTAAGCGAAAGGCCGTGGGTTCGAATCCCGCCAGGAACGCCAGCAAACACGCCGAAAACCTTTGATTTATCAGGGTTTTCGGCTTTTCTTATTTCTGCGGCTTTTGTGGCTTTTTTGCAAAAAACCTTGGTTTGCTAACATCGCTCAAAAATGCTTTCAGAACCTTGCTAACAAAAAAAGTATTTGGTCACTGTGCAAAGTGGTTCAAACGAAGAAAACCTCTCACAAAGTGAGAGGCGTTCTTCTGAGGGAGGGACTTTATAAAGCTTTTGCCAGCTGCTTGAGCAGTGCGGCAGTTTCGGGATTTTTAAGCAGTTCCAGTATCTTTGCTGCATCACTTTCTTTTTTTCTCTCTACCAGCATATATTGAGCTGATGATAGGACAGTCCTCTACCGAAGCCGAGAGAAAACGGGCTGCAAGGCTGGAAAACAAGGCACTTTTACCGCCCCGGACAAAAGGTGGACATTTGTCCGACATTCGTCCACCAGAGATAGAGATAGAGTTAGGCTTGATGCCTGGGGCAATCTTCGGATTGCCTTTACATAGCATCTGCTTTCAAGAAATAAAATATTTTGTGTTTTTGAAAGCGACCTCTTGAATATTCTGTGTGGTAGGTGTGCATACTATTATTTCAGTCATAGTGACTGGAAAATTTATCTGCCTCATCCCATTGAAATCTCCGTCATTTTAGAGTAAAATGAGGTAGATAGTTCTGAAATGAGGTAGATAACATGAGAGTTTTTGATTATATAAAAGAGCCAGAAAAGTTGCTTACTCCTGAAATTGTGCAGATGATCGGAAAAATTCATGAGCACAAAGGTAAGCAAGAGCTTTTTTTGGAAGCTAATATTGATGAATTGAAAACCCTTCTTGAAGTCGCTTTGATTCAAAGTACAGGTGCTTCTAACCGTATTGAGGGTATTTATACAACAGATAAGAGATTGGAAGAATTGGTCAGCCAAAAGGCAGAACCAAGAAACCGATCTGAGCAGGAAATCTCAGGTTACCGAGAGGTGCTTTCTACAATCCACGAAAGCTATGAGTATATTGTGCCCAGACCTAATATTATTTTGCAGCTTCATCGTGATTTGTATTCCTACGCCGGTTCTGGTGGAGAATATAAAAATGCTGATAATGTAATTGCAGAAACAGATGCAGAAGGTCACCAGAAAGCAAGATTTATTCCGGTTCCTGCCTTTCAGACTGGGGAAGCTATAGATGAATTGTGCAGACAGTTTTTAGAAGCATGGAATACTGATAAAATTGATAGATTACTTTTGATACCTATGTTTATTCTGGATTTCCTCTGTATCCACCCTTTCAATGACGGAAATGGACGCATGAGCCGTTTACTGTCGCTTCTTTTGTACTATAAGGCAGGATATATTGTAGGAAAATATGTCAGCATGGAAATGTTGATTGAAAAAACAAAGGAAACTTACTATGAAGCATTGCAGGAAAGTTCGACAGGATGGCATGAAAATGAGAACAGCTATGAGTCTTTTGTTAAGTATTATCTGGGTATCTTGTTGAAAGCATATAGTGAATTTGAAAGCCGTGTAGAACATTTAAAGAACCGCACTCTTTCTAAGCCCGAAAGAATTAAAGCGATGATTGATCAGAAAGTTGGTAAAATCACAAAGAAAGAAATTATGGATGCTCACCCTGATATAAGCAAAACCACGGTGGAACGCACTCTGGCAGATTTAGTTAAGAGTGAGTACATTGCGAAGGTCGGTTCAGGTCCGGCTACAGGATATGTAAAAATCTAAGTCATAAATCATTTATCTACCTCATTTCATATACAGATGAGGTAGATATTTTTACGATGACGGAGATTATAAAACAGAAAATTGTGTCAGGTTGCAAAAATCCTTTCTGAACTTTTTACATAGCAGTCATGCACTACGGTGTGTGGCTGCTTATTTTTTGCGAAAGGAGCAGATGCAAATGAAATTAGTTTTGGCTGAAAAGCCCTCGGTTGCACAGAGCATTGCCAAAGTGTTAGGTGTTGCCAAGCGTGAGGATGGCTACTTAGAGGGAAACGGATATGTGGTCAGCTGGTGTGTGGGGTATTTGGTGGAGCTGGCTTTCCACGCATTCCCCGTGGAGGATGTGGATAACGTACCCGTTCATGCAGAGCAGGTTGTGAATAACAAAAAGGTCACAGATCACCATGCCATCATTCCGACCAGAGAATTGCAGAAATGCAATCTGAGTGAACTTCCCAAGGGTGAACTTGCAATTTTGCAACTAATTTCCCATCACTTACAAGCTGAAGCTGAACGGCGGCGATATGAAATCCGTTCAAGGAGATTCCGGTCACGCACAGGTCAAGATGGTTGCGGATGTTTATTCCCATATCATCGACGATGACTGCCGACTGAACGCTGAAAGATTGGAAGCTGCGTTCTACTCAGGCAGACAGCAACGCCGGAGCCAGTTCGGCCTGTCGCAACGGAAAACTCCGCTGAGGATAGAGAGATCATGCTGAAATAAAAAAAGACCTGCTTCGGCGGGTCTAAATTACATAGAATCATTGAGTCTGAAAAAACCTTTGAAATTCTTGATAATTCTGGTTGAAAAATTCATTTTGAAATGATATATTAAACAGACTTAAATAGGTGTCCGAAACACCAGCGCCCCTGCACGGGAATGAATAGGATTTCCTATCATTTCGTATAATGAGAAGTTACATAGTGACATTTACTTGCACTTGCAACGTCCGCTAAAAATCGAAAGCCTTGCTAATTTCGAGCCAATCGGACGGTGTAAAATCCCTATGAAAATGCTTATGAAGCGTAATACCAGATAGGATTTGAAACAGTGAAAAACCTTGTATTTCCAAGGATTTTCTTGCACTGTGTTGCACTTGGTTTCATCGTATCGGGTCTACTCCTAAGCGCTAGTTGTGGGTTCGATTCCCGCAGGAAACGTACTAAGCGGATTGATTAGAAAATATTCTAAATCAATCCGTTTTTTTCATTTTCGTTACGATTTTGGGCTGGTAAGCAGCCAGCCGTTTGACGACTACCCTATAGAGTATACTCCCAGGGGGGAGGACAAATATGGGGAATGCTTATGTACTAACTTTGATTTTGTCAAGGATGTTGTCCCTCCAATCAACAAACTTCAAAAAATGTTTCCTGTTTGATATACTTTAGCCAAGTTAAATAGCTTGATTAAAGGATGTCACAAGTAGGAGGGAAAATTATGTTTGAAGAAAAATTATTTTAAGGTTGCTACTGTAGGAACCACGATGCGAGTCATGGCTTTTATTCTCTTACTTTCTCTTATGGAAGCTATCAATCCCTTAAATATTGCATCAAATTAAGGGAAAGACTATAAGTGTGAGGGATGTTTCGGAGGAAAGGCTTAAAAAGCATATAGAAAACCAAGAATAGAAAGGGATAGAAGTAATGGGGAAGGAACCAATTTTAACGATTCATGTGAAAATTGACAGAAGCAATTGTCCAGAGATGACGATGCCAGATGGGAAAGTGAAGATTATCCCGTTTACGGGAACGGTTGAGGGCGAACTGTTTCAGGGTGTTATCATGCCAGGAGCGGCAGATGTACAGGTGACAAATCCAGCAGGTGTGCGACATATGTGTGCCCAGTATATGTTGGAAGGAAAGGATTATACGGGAGCTGCATGTCATATTTTTGTAGAAAACCACGGGTATTTTGAGCGAGAACATCGTCCAAAACCATTTGAGGCATGGCCAACTTTCCGAACAGACAGTCCAGTTCTGCGTCCTTATTTGCAGGGAATGCATTTTCGGGCAGAGGGGTACAGTAATGAAAGTGGTGTGGACATTAAAATTTTTGATACAGAAAAATAGAATATAGGCAATAGACAATAGTTCCCTCAGATCGGTATGGAAAAATCCATATCTGTCTGAGGGATTTTTTATTACTATGAAACAAAAATGCTCTGCGAGGATCGCCATGGGTTGGAAGAGAATTGGGCTGATGAGACGACCCGCCGCAGGCGGAGAAGCTCGCGAGCAGGCTTCTTTCTTATAGTACGGAGGTGCAGTAATCTACGAATGCCCGGACTGCTTTTGAAGTATATTTTCGATTGGGAAGCAGCATATAAAATATCCGGGTGGTTAGTTCAGAATCCAGTTTGTAGTAAAGCAGGTTATCTTCTCCGAATACAACAAGGCGATCGCTGATAAAGGTTGCTCCTAAAGAAACATTGGCCAGATGATAGGCCGTTACCAGCTGGGATAGTTCCATTCTGACTTTGGGAGTGAAGTTGGCTTCCTGAAAGAGTTGTTCTGTTCGATCGTGAAGATTATTTCCAGGAGCCAGCAGAATAAATTCCAGATCGCGGAAGGAGTTTAGTGTTACACAGGGACAGTCGGGCTGCAAATGGCGGCGGTTAGCCACATCGTTGGCGCTCAGACTTTTTTCTATCAGAATGTCTTTTATATTGAGAGATTTGGGAACCGCCAACAGAATGTGATCTTCAAATGCAGGATATCGTTCAAATCCCTGCATAAAATTGGGGTTGCAGTTAAATGTGATATCTACTTCACGGCGTGCCAGCATCTGGGACAGAATTGCAGAGCTGGATTCTACCAGATCAATGTTGACACGGGGATATTTTTGAGAAAAGCCGGCAAGAACCTTTGGCATAATGTAAGCATTAATATAGTGAGAACCACCCATACGGACGGAGCCTGTGTTTATCTCTCGGATATCCTGTATCTGCTGCTGAAGCTCCTGTTCCAGATTCAGGGTGTTTTCAATAAATTCAATATAGGCTTTTCCGGCAAGGGTCAGTCCCATGGGCCTTACGCTTCGATCAAAAATCGGCATACCCAGAGAATCTTCTACTTTTCGGATAGCCATGCTTAAGGCGGGTTGGGTCATGAAAAGCTCTTCTGCTGCTTTAGTAAAACTCTTCTCCTGGAAAACTTTGTAGACATAGGCCATTTCAGACTGCATATAGTATCCCCCCCCCTTGAGTTTTGTGAAAAATACACAAATAACAATGGCACAATTATACACTATCAAGTATTTTTTATCAAGGTATAAAATTCATATATTAGACATAGTGTCCTGTCCATGATAAGCTTGAGCCATTAGAAGGACGAACGGTCCGGATTGGAGGAAAACCATGGAAATCAATGCATTACTCATGGGGCTTACAGATAATGTTGCCACCTGTATTACCGATATTGTCAAGGGAGATACCGTTACCTATCGGAAAGGAAATGAGTGCATTTCCCTGACTGCGGAAGAAGACATTCCTTACTGCCACAAGATTGCTCTTGCGGACATTCCGGAAGGAGGAGAGATCATCAAATATGATGAACCTTTGGGAAAAACTTCAGAACCGATTGCGAAAGGTCATTGGGTTGCTCATCATAATCTGTTTAGTGTTCCCAGAGATTACGACAGTGAGAAGGTGGAGGAGAAAGACGAACCGCTTCCCGAGCTTGAAAAGACAGAGTCAGGCTTGAAGTTCTGGGGGTATCGCAGAGCAGAGGGCAGACCGGGGATTCGCAATCATATTCTGATTTTGCCGACCTGTGCCTGTGGAAGTGAGTCATCCAGAATCATTGCCAGTCAGGTGAAGGGAGCGGTAAATATTATTTTTAATACCGGCTGCTCTGATGTTCAGGCGAACACGGATATGAGTCAAAAGGTTCTGACTGGCTTTGCCTGCAATCCGAATGTCTGGGGTGTGGTAATTATTGGACTGGGATGTGAGACAGTCCCTCATGATCAGCTTCGTGAAAAGATTCAGGCTATGACCTCCAAGCCGGTGGTCTCTTTTGGCATTCAGGATGAGGGAGGTACACTGAAAACCATTGAAAAAGGTGTACGGGCAGCCAGAGAGATGGCTATGCAGGCCGGATTACAGCAAAAGGAGCTGTTTGATATCTCTGAACTGTACCTTGGAATTGAGTGCGGCGGAAGCGATGCTACATCTGGCATAGCAAGCAATCCGGCCACGGGAGAACTGAGCGATTTGCTTGTAGATATGGGGGCTACGACTGTAATGTCTGAGTCTATCGAATGGATTGGCGGAGAGCATGTTCTTGCTAAACGGGCATCCACCTCGAAAATCCACAACCAGATTATTCAGGTCTGTCAGGATTATGAAGCACACCTGTTAGCAGCCGGTCAGAATTGTCGTGCGGGTCAGCCTACTCCCGGCAACAAGACTGGTGGACTTTCTACTCTGGACGAGAAGAGTCTTGGATGCATCCGTAAGGGAGGAACGCGTCCGATTCGAGAGGTGTTGGAGCAGGCAGTTCGCCCCAGTCAGCATGGAGCTGTAGTTATGGACACAGCAGGTTATGATATTTCATCTGTTACCTCTATGGTTGCATCTGGCTGTCAGGCAGTAATTTTCACCACCGGCCGCGGTACCTGTACTGGTAATGCAATTACTCCAGTGCTTAAGGTTACTGCTAACAGGCGTACCTACCAGCGAATGGAGGACAACATGGATGTGGATTTGAGCCCTATCGTTCGGGGAGAGAAGACTTATCAGGAGATGGGAAGAGAAATGCTTCAGGTTATTCAGGATATCTGCAATGGTAAGCTTACAAAAGCAGAAGCATACGGTTTCTCTGATATTGCGGTTGACCATGTCTGCCGCTACGTTTAAAAAATAAGTAGGAGGAAGAGAAACAATGAATTCATTAACAATTTGTCTCATCATTTGTGCTTTGACAATGGCAAGTTATATTGTCGGAAAAATACCCATGGGTTTGACGGCTATGCTCAGTATGTGTGCTTTTATTATTACAGGCTGTCTGGATCCCAAAACAGCATTAACCTATATCGGAAATGCCAATGGCGTGATGATTGTTGCTATGTTTGTAGTGGCAGCAGGCTTTACTCGTACCCAGTTCGTGAAGAAATGTGCTACCAGTGTGAATAAGATTGCAAAAGGTTCTTTGACCATGGTAATGTTGGGCTATGTTCTTGTTGCTGCCCTTCTGGCACAGTTCATTCAGAGTTCTGTTATTGTATTTGGAATTATGGCACCTATGATGATTGCTACCTGTGAGGAGATGAAGATCAATCCATCTAAGACTTTGTTCCCTCTGGCGATTGTCAGCATTGCTACTATTTCCGCTCTGCCTTTGGGCAGCGGCGCTACTCAGGCTGCTGAGCTTAACGGTTATCTGGAAGCTAATGCCTATACTGATTTTGTTGTAGCCTTGACCGATCCCATGAAGGCACGTTTGCCCATGCTGATCGCAGTTATGATTTATTGTATTTTCTTTGCTGTAAAATTTGCTCCCAATGCACCTGTTGTTCAGACTACGGAAATGCAGGATCGTACAGATAATCGTGCACCCCTGACTCCTTTCAAAGAGAGAGCTGGTTACATCATCTTCATTCTGACGACGATTGCTCTGATTTTCCAGCGTAAAATTGGTATTGATACTTGGGTTATTTGTGTGTCCGGTGCTGTTGCTATGGTAGCTTTTGGTGTTCTGTCTGAGAAAGAAGCAATTGCTTCTATCAACTGGCCTATGGCATTTTTGTTGATTGGCTCATTTGCTATGGGCGGAGCCCTGACACAGACAGGAGCAGGTGAATTAGTAGGTGATATTCTGGCGAATATGGCGAATACTCTGAATAACCGCTATCTGATTGGTTTTGTTTTCTTTATTGTACCATTCCTGCTGACCCAGGTGATGATGAACCGGACAGTTATGATCGTGTTCATTCCGATTGCAATTCTGGCCTGTAAGTCCATGGGTGCGAACCCCATCGGAATTATGATTCTGGTACAGTCAGCCTGCCTGAGTTCTTTTATGACTCCTATGGCAACTCCAGCCGTTCCTATGTGTATGGCTTCAGGAGGATATGATCTGAAAAGCCTGATTAAGCAGTCCATAATTCCTGCAACGATCCTTTGTATTGTTTCTGTGTTCTGGATTATGACTGTATTCCCTCTGTTTTAATGATAAGGAGATAATATTATGCTGGAAGTAAAAACATTTCCTCAAAATCTGGCAGAGATTCAACCGGATCCTGCACATATCAGCAGATGTCTGTTTACCGGTCTGTTTGAAGAGACGGTAGATGTAAATGGAAAGCCCCGTAAATTTTATACATATTTGAAGTCCGGTCTCTGCTATGTGCGCCCCTGTGTGTTTGTGATTCCTGATGATGATGAGAATACATTAAAATATCTGGAAGAGAGCTTCTGGATAGATTTTGCAAACAGAGCAGATGTATTTCTCTTTGTCCTGACTCCAGAGAATGACAAATGGAACCTGAATGGCGATGATGCGGATTATATGAACCGAGTTTATATGGAGGTTCAGTCTCGGAATTATTATGTCACGATTCAGGATACCATGTATGCTGCTGGTATCGGAACCGGTGCGGTTGTTGCGCAGCAGGCTGCCATGAAGATGACCAGCGAATGGGCAGGTCTTGCTACTTTTGGCGATTTGCTTCCTGAGGCGATGCATAACGCACAGTCTGTTCATAAAAGTGAGGATACAGGACGGGTGGAAATGGCTATTTCTGGAACAAAGGCTCCCCTTCCTGTTTGGATGGCGTGGAGTAAGAATCAGGGTGCAAATGCGGAAGTTGCCAATTATTGGAAAGCGCAGAACTACGTTTCATCGGAGCGTTTTTCCAATGAAAACGCAGATGAGATTTACTTCCCCACGACAGTGTGGAAGAAGAGTCAGCTAAACGATCAGCTGATCAGTGAAGTACGCATTACCAATGGTTTCAATGGCATGCTGACACAGGATTTTTGGGAGTCTGTCTGGAAGTATCTGAAGGAAGCTTTTCGCTATCGCAGCCGCGGCAAGATGCTCCGCCGTCGTAAAGAACTTACAGACTTTGGCTTGGAAAAGCACACCATAGAACACGATGGTTTCACACGTCTTTGGTATGAATATGTTCCTGACAGTGTAAAAGACTGTACTGAGCCGGTTCCGCTGGTGACAGCTCAGCATGCCCGGGGCAGCAGTGCAGAATTTTATGTCTCTTTGTCTGATATGACTACCATTGCCGAGGAACGCGGCTTTATTGTAGTATTTCCAGAATCTGCCTGTTATCAGCAGAAGCCGGGAGGAATTTGCAATATTCCATTGTGGAATGGCAGCTATCAGGGCAAAGATTTTGATGACACAGGATTTATTTTGAAAATGATTGCTGATGTTAAGTCTCGCTATAGCATTGATAACAGCCGTGTTTATGCCTGCGGGCAGTCCAGTGGCGGAATGATGACCTCGGCATTGGGGCTGGCGGTCTCTAAGGAGTTTGCGGCTGTGGCCTGCAGTTCTGCACTGATTGATCCGGAACGAGAGGTACCTCAGCCGGAAGCCATTGATCCTGCTATGCCATATCTGTTCCTGTTTGGTGAAAATGACTGGCTGGTAGCTGGAAGAGATGGCGGAGAACTGGAGTTTGGATGTAATTCGGATATTGCCAAGTTTGTTCGCCGGATGATGGAACTGTATCACCTGAATCCAAAGCCAATGGAGTACAGCAGCGGTGAGATCCATTTCTATGTGTATTGTAATGAGCAGAAGATTCCGATGCTGACTGTTGGCAGGGTTTCCGGTATGTCTCATGCAATTTATCCCAGAGAATCCTGGATTATGTATGATGAATTTATGAGCAAATTTTCCCGGCGGGAAGATGGAACCCTGCTGTATATGGGGGAAGAGGTTCACTAAGAGCCGTTTCCTGTATTCTTTTTTATCTCGGGCAAGGAGTGCTTCTCTTTGTCCGAGATAACGGACGATTAACAAATCCCTTTACTATAACTTTTATTGCGAGGTATTCCATTGGGGGCTCCCCTTAAGTTTGCTTGTTTAAGGGTTATCTCTACATTACGTTTTCAGGATACCCCCTTCTGTCAAATTCGATTACTCCGAAATACGGTAATGGGTATTTTTGCCTTTGCCTTCCTGCACGATTTGTTTTCTTTCTATCATCCTCCTTAATAGTCGTCCACATGCAGTCTGGCTGATTTCCAGTTCCTTTTCTATATCTTTTCTTGTGAAAGTGCCTTGCTGCTTTGCCAGATTGATTACCGCTTCTTCCGATTCCCATCTTCATTCAATGTTTCATAATGCAGGAACATGGTAAGCTCCGGTTTGATGGCATCCCTGACCATGTTGCTAATCTGTAAGGCAGTTCTATCCGGATCCTCTACGCCAATTTTGGTTAGAATAATGGTTAGAAAAACAAAAAATAGAATAAAAGCTGAAAGAGCGATGGATTGATACGGTCTGTGTTAACTGCATTTTAAGCACTCGGCAGGTAGATCCAGTCGTGCATCAGGCACACGCTGGGTTTGTCTTCCCTGGGAACCAGGCGGTAGGTACATTCCCCATATTCCGATAATCATACCTGGAATATCCCAGTTCCTCATCATTTTTCGAAGGGCTGCTTTTTGTGGGGTATCCTTTTTCCTTGCCATAAAATAAACCTCCAAACTGGTAAGTCTATCTTACATCAGTTTGAAGGTTTACACAAACTTTGGGATACTCCCCAGTTAAAAAGGCACTTAATTCCATTCCTCTGCCAATAGGAAATCGCGAATGTTGCGGTGCTTGATCCCGTTTCTGCTCATGTCGAACTCGTCCAGAGAGACAACATATTTCGGGTAGTTATCGCGGATGTTATCATACGCACCGAACTCCCGCTGGACGGTCTCATCGGATGCCAACAGATAGGCAACCTGAACGTACAGTTTCTCTCCGCGCTTATCGCATACAAAGTCAACCTCCTTGTCTCCGGTTCTGCCGACTGTAACTTTATAGTCCCGACGCAGCAGCTCCAGATACACGATATTCTCCAAAATAAGGTTGATGTCACGCATATTGCCGCCGAAAACAGACTCCCGGATGCCATGGTCGGCAATATAATACTTCTCATTGGAAGCAAGGATCTGCTTTCCCTGCAAATCCTCACGCTTGACCTGATAGAACAAATAGGCGTCGCAGCAGTATTTGATGTAGTTTAAGATTGTTTCCGGTGCAACGCTGCGCTTCTCATTTTTGAGGAACTTCGCCAGAGAAGTAGCAGAGAAGGTCGTACCCACATTCGCAATCACATAAGTGATGATGCGCTCTAGCAAGTCAACATCACGGATCTTGTTCCGTTTCACAATGTCTTTGAGCTGAACAGAGTTGAACAGATCATGGAGGTACAGCTTGGAAGGAGCATCCTCGTATCGGATATTGGCAAGGTACGGCATACCGCCGGATAAAAGGTACTTCTGAAAGCATCTCTGGATCGACTCATCTGGTGAGATGGGACGGTACAGTTCCAGAAATTCTGCGAAGGAGAAAGGATAAATGATGAACTCCACATAGCGTCCGCCGAGATAGGTGGAAAGCTCACCGGATAGGAGTTTTGCGTTTGATCCGGTGATATAGATGTCGCAGTCAAGCGACACACGGAGGGAGTTGATACACTTCTCCCAGTCTTTTACCTCCTGAATCTCATCAAAGAACAGATAGACCTTGCCAGAGGCGGACGCAGCTCTCTTGGTAATCTCATCATGCAGTGCCTTCGCGGTTTGCAGATGTGCGTAGTTCAAATCCTCAAAATTGATGGAGATGAATTGAGCAGGACTGACACCGGACTCCACAAGTTCCTCTTTTATAAGCTCCAGCATGACCGATTTACCGCACCGGCGAATACCGGTCATGACCTTTATCAGTTCCGTTCCGATAAAGGGACGGATGCGCTTCATATACATTTCACGTTTAATCATGATAATTCGCCTCCTTGCCTTTGGCTGAGAATAGAATAGCACATTTACAGATGAAATTCAATGATGTACTCCTAGTTTTATCAGTTATAACTGATAAAAACTATAATTCATCAAACTTTGACAGTTATAAAAAGGAACAGACGAAGCAAGTTCAATGCATCATTTGCGAAAAAATCAGAAAATGCCGCATACCACCCATTTACTCCACATAAAACATAATTTTTGTAATATATTCATCCTCATCTCCGGTGGAGAGATAATCGTTGATTGCAAATTCGTAGGAATCTGAAATAATATGCAAATGCTTATTTCTGCAGTATTCCAGGATTCGTTCATATGCTTTTCCGATAGAAATATAAGTTCCTGTATGATAGGTAAATACACTTTTTCCGGCAGGAAGCTTGACAACGCCAGGAACGTGATCGATTTTTTCAATGGGAAGAAAGGCAAATGCCGCTTCAGTGTATCTGCCATTTAAAATATGCTCATAGGGAACGATTGCCCCGCTTTGGAAGAAGATAGGAAGCTGTTCCCTGAAGGAGCGGACAAAACACTCTTTTGTAGCGATACTGACGCTCTCCAGGGTGTGAGGAGAGGGAACCTCCTGGATCAGAATATACTGGTTTTTTACGTTTTCTAAGGCAACAATATCACTGCTGTTACGAATAGCGACTGCATGTTCCAGCTGCCGGCAGCGATGCTCCACACGGGTTCTTATCATTTGCAGCTCCTGGATTTGCTGCTCAATGATAGTAAGCTGTTTGCGCAATGTGACAATAGAATGGTCAATGGTGTAGTTTTCCATGTATGTCTTGATTTCATTCAGAGAAAATCCGATTTTTTTCATAATACAAATGGTATCTAAATAATCGAGCTGACTGGAACTGTAATATCGATACCCATTTTCCGGATCAACATAGGCAGGAGGAAACAGGCCGATTTTATCATAAAAAATTAAAGTCTGGCGTGAAATATTTTGTTGTTTTGACAGTTCTCCAATGGAAAATAGATTTTTCATAAAATACCCCTTGACTGTATAGTTGCTATATAGTTTATAACTATATCATAAAAGTATAAACCAATCAAGGAGGTTGTTTTTGTTGTTATCTTATATATCTGAGCTTTGGAACAAGGTGAAGGATGGGCTGACTGTCAAAAAAATATTGTTGATTATGCTTGGGGCAATGATATATACGTTTGGCGTTCACAATATCCATCAGCGAACAAATATTACAGAGGGCGGCGTTATCGGTCTGATGCTGCTTATTGAGCATTGGCTGCAAATGTCTCCGGCTTATATTACTCCGATTCTTGATCTTGCCTGTTATCTGCTGGCGTTTAAGTTTCTGGGAGGAAATTTTATTAAGGTATCCATTATTTCGACCATGTTTGTGTCAGGCTTTTATAAAATCTGGGAGCTGTTTCCTCCAATGCTTCCTGACTTATCGGAATATCCCCTCATTGCCGCTGTGTTAGGCGGTATTTTTGTGGGTGTAGGTGTTGGATTGATTGTAAGGCAGGGGGGATCCAGTGGAGGTGATGATGCATTGGCATTGACAATTTCTCATATCCTTCATTGGCGTTTATCACGGGCATATTTGTTTACGGATACGGTGGTTTTAGTATTATCTTTAACGTATATTCCTGTTGCGCGGATTGTTTTTTCGCTGATTACTGTGAATCTTTCTTCTTTATTGATTGACTGGATCCAGGAGTATCGGAGTCGGGAAGAGACGGGGATTGAGAAGTGTTATGCTACAGAAGCTGTCGATACTGGCCGTGCGGGGAGATTATAAACGGAAGAGAATGATATTGCAGTATAGGAAAAATATTGGAAAATACCAGATGCAGGGCGGGGACGAAGGTCCCCGCCCTGCAGTATTATAGAGAACTTATGAATTGGATTCACCCTCCTGCGGGGTGGATTTTTTCTTTTTCCGGAAGAAACATTTGGCATTGCCGACTTTCCTTCTAAGGAGCCAGATAAGCAGAAGAATAAGGAGAACAGCCGGAACCCAGAAGGGCGCCAGGGTCAAAATACTGATAAGTAAATTGAGAAGAAGCTGTCCCATAGAAGCCAGATTGTTTTGAAAATCGCGGCTGATTCGCTGGGCGGCAGTCAGTGGCTTAGATGGAGTCAGGCGGCTTTCGTCTGCTTCATAAAGGGTTAGATGAACGGTGCTGTATTCCACCTGATTGTTGTAAAGGCGAAGGCGTGCCTCCAGGGATTCCAGTTCATAACGGATTTCTGAAAGCCGTTCTTCCAGAGCAATAACAGATTCCAGACTTTCTGCTTTTTCCAGCAGGGCCTAGATACGTTCCTGCTCAATTTCCAGAGATTTTTTTCGGCTTTCTACATCAGAATATTGAAGAGTAACATCCTCTGTGGTTTCAGATTGGCTGACAACATTACCGCTGGCCTGAGCTGCCTGGAGAAAGGCTTCCAGGTGTTTGGTGGGAATTCGGACAGTCATGGAAGCGTGACGGAGAATCGGTTCTCCGGCGTAATTGAGACGGCTTCCGGTAACCTCAGACTGTTCTGTATAGCCTTCCAGAGCGGAGATTTTTTCATGGACAGACTGAAGGGAGCTGTCAAAATCGGTTGTTTCCATGTCCAGCCATACGGTGCGGATCAGCTTTCTTCCAGCCTGTACCGGAGTGGGCTGACTGCTTTCGTTTGGGGCAGGCATTTCGCTTTCCGCGCTGGTGTCTGCAGCGGTTCCGAAGTCGGAGCTGCCATTTTCTTCAAGGGCGCCTTCAGGGGAAGGGGATCCGGCAGCAGGGGCAGCGGCGGCAGTCTCAGCTACAGTGACGCTTTTTTCCGATGAGGCCCCGCAGCCAGTCAGGGCAAGGGCGGCGGCCAGAAAGAAAACAGGGAGATGAAGAAAGTTTGACGATCGTATTTTCATAATATACCTCCTCTTTGAAACAAACACGCATATTTTCTGATGTAAGAATACCATAAAAAGATGGACAATTTCAATGAATATTAAAAAATGTAAGAAAATTTCATTTGTTTTTAAGAGATGAGTTTACTTAAAATTTTCAAATTTGCGGTAGTGGTTTTTACCTGATGCCTGTAAATTATTCATACAGAGAAGACAAACCAGGATGAAATCAGAAAGGAAAATTGAGTGGAAAGTAAAATCGTTTTGGAGAATATTGAGAAGTCATATGGGAAAGAAGCACCTGTTATTGAAGGGTTAAATCTTGAAATTGGAGAAGGAAGCTTTACCGTATTGCTCGGGCCGTCCGGATGTGGAAAATCTACAACACTTCGCATGATTGCCGGACTTGAAGAGGAGACGGGAGGCACCTTATATATTGACGGGAAGGATATGAAGGAAGTGAAACCTGGCGACAGAGATATTGCAATGGTTTTTCAGAATTATGCTTTGTATCCGACCATGACCGTGAGGGAAAATATTGAATTTGGACTTAAAAATGCAGGGGTTGCAAAGAAAGAGAGGGAGGAACGTATTTGCGAAGTCAGCAGATCGGTTGGACTGGAGGAATACTTAAATCGAAAACCCAGCGCTTTATCAGGAGGACAGCGTCAGAGAGTTGCTTTGGCAAGAGCAATGGTAAAAAAACCGGGAGTTTTTCTTATGGATGAACCTTTGTCCAATCTGGATGCCAAGCTGCGCTCACAGCTGCGGACAGATTTGATTGAGCTGCATAACCGGCTGGGCTCTACGTTTGTATATGTGACTCATGACCAGGTAGAGGCCATGTCTATGGGAACGCAGATTGTTTTGATGAATAAGGGAAAAATCATGCAGTGCGGGACTCCTCACACAATTTATCACGACCCGGATAATGTGTTTACAGCTCAGTTTATTGGAACACCGCCTATGAATATATTGAAACAGAATCAGGTTCATTATGAGCATTTGCCGGTTGAAAATGCCTGCTATCTTGGCTTTCGTCCGGAGTATGTGACCTTTTATGAGGATGTGCCAGATGAAAAACAAAAGGGATTGATAATTGATGGAAAGGTGATTACCCATGAAATGCTGGGCATAGAAACTCTGTATAAAATTGATACCTGTTATGGACGGATTCAGGCAAAAATTTTTGATGATAAGAAAGCTGTTGACGGGAATGTAAAGATGTTTATTCCTCACAATAGAATCTTGTATTTTGATGAGGAAGAACAGAGAATCCGATAATTTTAAGCGAGAGGAAGGAGATTATGATGGATGCAGGCGTAATAAATAACAGAGTCAAACTGCAGTCAGAGCATGTGGAAATCGGCACTTTATGGAAGGATGGAGTGAGGAAAGGGCTGCCCTATTTGATGATAGCTCCCGCAATGGCAGTCAGCCTTGTGTTTCTTGTATATCCCATATTATACATGCTTAAATTGGGCTTTTATAAATGGAATATGGTTGGAGAAATGACGTTCATCGGACTGGACAATTATGTGTCACTGATGACAGATCCGGAGTTTATGCAGGTGCTGAAAAATACTTGTCAGTTTTCTTTTTGGACCGTGGCAGGCTGCATTACACTGGGGATGATTTTTGCTCTTTATCTTAATAAAAATGCCAGATTTGAACGGCTTGTACAGGTGATTATGTTTACACCATATGTACTTCCTATGATTTCCATTGCCTTTATCTGGATGTGGATTATGGATGGAGATATTGGCCTTTTAAATTATATTTTGGGATTCTTTGGAATCGAAAAAATAAGGTGGCTGGACGATCCTCAAGTGGCAATGTATTCCCTGATTCTGGTTAATATCTGGAAGGGAGTTGGCTATTACACATTGATTATTTTATCTGCGCTTCAGAGTATTCCAAAGTATATTTATGAGGCAGCAGAGCTGGATCAGGCACATCCGGTTACGACATTTTTCAAACTTACTCTTCCTATGTTGTCACCGACTTTGTTCTTCCTGTCGATTACAGCTGTTATCAGTTCCTTTAAGGTTTTTGAAACAGTAAATGTGATGACTGCCGGAGGACCGCAGAATTCAACTACCAGCCTGGTATATTACATTTATCAGTATGGATTTCAGTTTTATAAGATCGGCTATGCATCTGCTGTTGGTGTAATTTTAATGGTAATTGTAGGTATTTTTACCCTCGTATATTTTGGATGTCTGCAGAAAAAAGTTCACTATCAATAACATAAAAGCATAGGAGACGGAGTATGAAATATATATCAAAAGCTGTCAGATTCATGATAAATCTGCTTTTGACAGCCATCTTTTTTGTTCCCCTTTACTGGATGGCATTAACAGCCTTTAAGACGGCGGCGCAGGCCCTTCAGTCACCGCCAACATTCTGGGTAAGTGATCCTCAGTGGGAAAATTTTGCAAGGGCAATTGAGGTAATTCCATTTTTTCATTTTTTGAAAAATTCGCTTATTGTAACAGCTGGAATTATGGTTTTGCAGATGGTGACTGTGATTCCCGCTGCTTATGCGTTTGCCAGATATGAATTTTTGGGAAAGAAACTGTCTTTTGGAGTGATTCTGGCGACTATGATGATTCCCTCGCAGCTGATTTTTCTTCCGGTATTTTTAATGCTGAGTAAGTGGGGACTGATCAATACCTACTGGTCCCTGATTCTTCCGCAGGCTACCAGCGCATTTGCAATTTTTATGCTGCGGCAGAATTTTAAGCAGATTCCGGAAGAGCTGATTGAGGCGGCGCGGCTGGATAAAGCCGGAGAATTGAAAATCATCACGCATATTATGCTGCCCATTGCAAAACCAACAGTTATTATGCTGGGAATGCTGACATTTGTTGGAACCTGGAATGATTATTTTTGGCCGATGGTTTTGACGACAACGGATGCAGTACGGACACTTCCGGTTGGATTGACGATGCTGCGGAGTGTAGAAAATGGAGTATACCAGCACATTTTAATGGCTGGAAATGTACTGCTGATGGCGCCGATTATTTTTATTTATATGATTGCCCAGAAGCAGATTATCAAAGGTTTTACCTATATGGGAGTAAAGTAAAAATCATAAAAATTTTCCCAAAACAGGGTTAATATAAAACAGCTAAAAGAGCGAAAAGAACAAATAAAGAGGAGAAGAAAATGAAAAATCAAAAGAGAATTTTAGGCGCAGCAGCAATGGCATGTATCGTTGCAGGAACTTTGGCAGGATGCGGAAATTCCGGGACAGATAAGGCAGAAAGCAGCGCTGTTGTGTCCAGTGAGGCAGGAAAAAAAGAGGAATCTACCGCAGACGGAAATGTAACGGAATTAACCTACTGGTATTGCTGGACAGACAAAATTCAGGAAAATAATCTGGAGATGACAGAGTTATTTAATGAGACAGTAGGAAAGGAAAAGGGCATTCATGTTACAGCAGAATACCAGGGAACCTACGACGAGTGTCATCAGAAGCTTCAGGCAGCATTTGTTGCCAATGAGATGCCGGATGTCTCCGTTATGGAGATTAGCTCGATTCGCAGATTTGCTGAAAATGGGGTGATTGAACCATTAGATTCCTATATTGCGGCATCTGGAGTGGATATGACAGATTTTTACGATGCTCTGCTGTTAAACGGTGAGGTAGATGGTTCCTGTTATGGTCTGCCTTATTTAAGAAGCACTCCGATTATGTACTACAATAATTCTTTGCTGAAAGAAGCTGGATACGACGGTGCAAATTTAAAGACCTGGGATGATTTGAAGGAAATGGCAACTGGTGTGCATGAAAAAACTGGAAAATACGGGATTTCTCAGTACAGTTATACCTGGACTTTGGATGCCTTTATGATTGAACATGGAAGCTCTATTTTAAATGATGATGAGACAGCTACCAATCTGAATTCAGAGGCAGGAAAAGAAGTAATTGGGTTTTATCGTGATTTGATTGATCAGGGTGTAGTACATGCTTTTAACAGTAATGAATCTGATAAAGTAACTGCAGATGTGCAGAATGAAGACACAGCTATCTGGTTTAGTTCTACCGGTGATTTAACGAAATTTGCATCTATCGCAGATGAGCTGGGCTTTGAACTGGGAGTAGGATTTATTCCTATGGATCAGTGCTACGGAACCCCTACCGGCGGCTGCAATCTGGTTATGATGAGCAAGATTCCTGACAAGAAAAAGGAAGCAGCCTGGGAGTTTATTAACTTTATGACTGACACAGAGCAGACAGTGAAATCTTCGATTAAAACTGGTTATTTACCAGCCAGAAAGAGTGCCGGGGAATCGGATACGATGAAAGCTTATTTTGCAGAAATGCCTATGGCTCGAGTAGCATTAGATCAGCTGGCTTATGCAAATCGTGCAGCATATTCCAATCCGAATTATACAGAGGCGACAGAGGCAATTAAAAGCGCTTTGGATGCTATTTATATCAACAATAGCGATATAGATACAACCCTGGCTGATATGGAAACAAAGGTAAATAAGATTTTAAATCAGTAGGTAATCAGAAGGAGAAAAGAATGAAAAATAAGTTGATTATACTTTCAGCAGATGCCATGGTAACAGAGGATTTGGAACTGTTTTCCACTTTGCCTGGATATCAGAAATATTTGGATGGAGGATGCAGAATTAACCGTGTGGAGTCGATTTATCCAACGGTTACTTATCCCTGCCACACAACAATGATGACAGGGAACTATCCCAATCGCCATGGAGTTACCAGCAACTTTGTTCTGGCCTTTAATCAGAAACCAACACCCTGGAATCGTTATGCAGACGTGATCTGTTCACGGGATATTTTTACAGCATGCAAGGAAAAAGGCCTGACTACAGCTGCGGTGTTCTGGCCGGTAACGGGATGTCATAAGGATATTGATTATAAGATTCCGGAGTATGTTCCGGAAAATGGTGAAACCATAGAAGAGGCATTTCGTAAGATGGGCTGTGATGAGGACATGATTCGAATTGTGGAAAAAAACAGTTCGATTCTGAAACATTGGGGACATCCTTATATTGATGAGTTTATTATTGCCTGTGCCTGTGATATTCTGCGGGAAAAACAGCCAGACGTGCTTTTGATTCATCCGGCAAATATTGACGGAGCAAGACATCAGTATGGGGTATTTCATGAAATGGTGGATCGGGCTGTAGTGGATACCGATCGGTTTGTTCAGCAGCTGATGGGAGTGCAGGAGGAGCTGGGGCTTGCAGAGCAGACGAATCTGGTAGTGACTAGTGATCATGGCCAGATGGAGGTTCAGAGGATTATGAATTTGAATGTGATGCTGGCAGATTATGGCTTTCTGGATGTAAGGAAAGACGGATATGTTACAGACTGGAGAGCTTACTGCCTGTCTAACGGACTTTCTGCAGTCGTATACCTTAAGGATCCTTTGGATGAAAAGCTGTATCAGAGAGTATTTCAGCTGCTGCGCTGGATGAGAGAGGAAGGAATTTATGGAATCAGTGAGGTTCTTACCGCAGAGGAGGCAGATGAAAAATACAGACTGAACGGGCCATTCTCTTTTGTAATTGAGTCTGATGATTATACCTCCTTCGGAGAAAATACATCTGGCCCGCTGGTAGAAAGCTTTGGAGACAGGGACTACCGGTATGGAAGAGCTTCCCATGGATATTATCCCCAGAAAGGCCCACAGCCGGTTTTCATGGCCAAGGGACCGGATTTTGCAGAGTCTGCAGTGTTGGAGAAGGGACGTCTGATTGACCAGGCCCCGACCTATGCAAAGCTTTTGGGCGTAGCTCTGCCGGATACTGATGGGACACCAATTGATGAATTTGTGAGGGAAAAACATGCATAAAACAATCAGAATCATAGCAACCGATCTGGATGGAACCATGCTTCACCATGATAATGAGGTTTCTGTAAGAAATTACAGGGCAATTGAACATGCGGTAAATGAAGGAATGCTCTATGTAGTTGCCACTGGAAGATGCCGCTCTATTGTGCCGATTTCAAATCTTCCGGTTATGGATTATCTGATTGCAGAAAACGGCGCTGTCATTTACCGGGGCGGCACTGAGCAGGTGCTGTATCGTCAGGCAATTTCTGCCGCTCAGCTTCGGGAGGCGATCAGAATTGGGAAAAAGTACCATGCCTTTGTGGAACTTGTTTCAGATGGCAGAATCCTGATAGAGGAGGAGCTTTTAAGACAGACCGGACAGCTTCGTCTGACTAGAATTCAGGAAGAATTTCTAAGAGAAAAACGATATCTTATGATAGATTCCTTTGAAAAATATTGCAGCAAAGTGCAGGAAAACCAGGATGGAGAGGAAATTTTCCGCAAATTCCAGGTTACAAAAATCAATATTATCTGCCAGGAGGCAGAGGCCTGGCAGGGCACTGCAAAGGAGCTGGAAGCATATGGCTTGTTTACGATAACCTCAGACGGATATGGTCTGGAGCTGACAAAAAAAGGAGTAAGCAAGGGAAGCGCAATGAAATGGCTCTGCAGCCATCTGAACCTGGATCTGAGCCATGTGATGGCATTTGGCGATGGCAGCAATGACGCCGTGCTGCTGAAGAAAGCAGGCATCGGCGTCGCCATGGACAATGCAGGAGAGGCGGTAAAGCAGTGTGCAGATTATGTAACTGGCTGCCACTACGAGGATGGAGTAGCCCAGTTTGTGGAGCAGTATGTGTTAAAACAGGCTATTTAAAATCATAAAAACGGGGCATTTTTGTCTGCACAAAAAGACAGGAATGCAGGCAGCAAATGCCCTGGTTTAAGAGAATTGGCTTCGATAAAGAGAGGCATATTTTCCGTTTTTTTCCATAAGCTCGTTGTGGGTTCCCACCTCTTTGATATCCCCGTCTTCCATGTAAAGAATCTTGTCTGCATCGCGAATCGTGGACAGCCGGTGGGCAATTACAAAGCTGGTACGGCCCTTCATAAGCTCGGCCATTGCCTTCTGAATCAGGACTTCTGTATGGGTATCTACATTGCTGGTTGCTTCATCCAGAATCATGATTTCCGGATCAGATGCAATGGCTCGGGCAATGGTTAAAAGCTGTCGTTCTCCCTGAGAAATATTCTCAGCACCTTTGCCAAGAATCATATGATATCCGCCAGGAAGGGTCTTAATAAAGCTGTGGGCACAGGCTGATTCTGCGGCAGAATAAATGCTTTTTTCGGTCATATTTTCTTTGGCATATCCGATATTTTCAGCAATAGTACCTTCAAAAAGCCAGGTATCCTGAAGCACCATTCCAAAACGACTTCTAAGTTCTTTTCGAGGCATCTTTTGAATATCTATTCCATCTACGAGAATCGATCCGCTGTTTAGTTCATAGAAGCGCATTAACAGGTTAATCAGCGTGGTTTTTCCAGCTCCAGTCGGGCCTACAATCGCAATTTTTTCTCCCGGTTCTACGCACAAATTAATTCGTTTCATTAACAGCTTATCTGGAGAATATCCAAAGGAGACATCCTGAAAAACGACAGATCCAAGGCGCTTTTGAGGGATAATACCAGGTAAAGAATCCGGGATTTCTTCTTCTGCATCCAACAGAGAAAAGATCCGGTTTCCAGCAGCTGCAGCGGCGCTGAAGCTTCCAGACATTCCGGCAATAGCGGAAAAAGGATCCGCAAAACGCCAGGTGTATTCCAGCATTGCCTGTACATTTCCTACTGTGATTTTTCCGGTAATTGCACCAAGACAGCCAACGACAGCGCAGAGGATATATCCCAGATCGTTGACAAGCGTTGTAATCGGACTGACAGCTCCGGCAGTTATTTCTGCTTTCCGAGAACTGACTTTTAAGGCTTCATTATACGTCTCAAAAGCTTTTTTAGCCCGTTCCTGATAGTGAAAAGACTGAACAACAGTTTGTCCCTGATACATTTCTTCGATATAGCCGCCCAGCTGTCCTAAAAGCTCCTGCTGTTTCACATAATGTTTTTCACTGGCTTTCATTACACCCGCCGCGCTGAAGAGGGAGAGGGGAACCATAATGAATGGAATCAGGGAAAGGGCAGGGCTGATTGCAAGCATCATAAGGAGAACACCGACAGCGGTAGTTACCTGAGTTACCAGGGAGGTCAGATTCTGACTGATGGCATTGTTGATGGTATCCACATCATTGGTAAGAATACTGAGCAGCTCGCCGCGGGTATGGCTGTCGTAATAACTGAGCTTCATACAGTGCATTTTTTCGCTGATATCCTGACGAAGCTTCTGCATAACCTGGGCCGTGATTTTTGCCATCAGAAAGCCTTGTAATAACGAAAAAGACTGGGAAACCAGATACAGAAAAACAAGGGAAGAAAGCAGCTTTATAATAGTATCCCAGTAAAAAATACCGTCCTTTATACTGGAAAAAAGAGTTGTTGTTATCTTTCCTATAAGGAAGGGGGCAAATACCATAAAACCGGTGCTGATAACAGCAGATACAATTACAAAAATCAGCTTTGCCCAGTGAATTTTCAGATAACCTAGCAGCCGTCTGCATACTTCTGTGTGTTTCATATCAGAGAACCTCCCAACTGTAATTCTGCAATTTCCCGATAGAGCGGACAGGTGCTTAACAGTTCCTGATGCGTTCCATTTCCGATAATTTTGCCGTCATCTACAACTAAAATCTGATCTGCATCCAGAATACTGCTGATTCTCTGAGCAACAAGAATGACAGCAGCATTTCCCGTGTATTCTTTCAGATTTTGGCGGAGTCTGTGGTCTGTTTTCATGTCTAAAGCAGAGAAACTGTCATCAAAAACATAGATTTCCGGCTTTTTCATAAGAGCCCGGGCGATGGCTAAGCGCTGACGCTGACCACCGGATAAATTGGCGCCTCCCTGGGCTACTGGTTCATGGAAGTTCTGTTCTTTTTTTGTAATAAATTCATCGGCGCAGGCGATTTTTGCAGCAATATTCCAATCCTCTTCCCGGCCATTTTCTTTTCCAAAATTCAGGTTTTCTGCAATATCTCCGGAAAACAGAACGTTTTTCTGCGGGACATATCCAATCAGAGAACGCAGATCCTCTATACGGTATTCTTTGGCATTGATTCCGTCAATCAGAACCTGTCCGGACAGGGGATCATAGAGTCTTGAAATTAATTTTAAAATGGTGGATTTTCCGCGTCCGGTTCCTCCGATTATGGCAGTAACTTCGCCAGGGCGGGCAGTAAAGCTTACGTCCTTTAAAACTGGTTCATCAGCTCCGGGATAGGAAAAAGTCACATGGGAAAATTCAACGGTGGAACGCAGAGGACGGTTTTTCAGCGGAAAATTTCCATCTTTAATAGAGGGCTTCGTGTCCAGAACCTCAGCAATCCGGCGGGCGCAGGCATAGGTAGAAGGAAACATCATAATTACAAGCGAAAGCATCATAACAGCAGTAAGAACCATGCTGATATACTGACTGTTTGCTACCAGAGAGCCAATTTCCATTGCTCCGGATTCTACATAGCGGGCGCCGATTCCAAGAACAGCGGCAGTTGTCACACCGAAAATAACACTAATGGCAGGCATCAAAAGACTGGTAATGTGTCCGGAGGCTATGGCCGTAAGCGCGTAGTCTTCATTGGCCTTTTCAAAGCGTCTGCATTCTGCATCCTGCCTGTTAAAGGCGCGGATGACACGGACTCCTTCCAAAGACTCCAGAAACAGACGGTTCATGTGATCCAGCTTTTTCCGCAGGCGGACAGAACAGCGGGATGCAAGGGTAATGAGAAGGGTCAGCACAGCCAGTAAAACAGGGATGGCGGTCAGAAGAACAGAGCTGACTTTTCCGCCTGTAGATGCAGAAAATACCAGTCCGGCAGCGGCCATCATCGGAGCCATAAGACCTATGCGAAGAAGCATTGTCAAAAAATTCTGCACATTGGCAATGTCAGAGGTACTGCGGGTAATCAGGCTGGCAGTGCCGAAGTGATCCATCTCTGCGGCGGAAAATTCCAGGACAGAGGAAAAGACCTTTGTCCTAAGCTGTGCTGCGAAATCCGTGGAAACAGACGAGGCTGTTTTGACAGAAAGAAAGCTGATAATACAGGAAAGTACAGTAATTCCTGCCATAACAGTTCCATAAATCAGGATGACAGAGTCAGCGCCTGCGGCAACTCCGCGGCTGATCATTTGAGAGAGAAAAGCCGGCAGAAGCATCTGGCACAGGGAAGATGCAAGAACCAGAACCAGAAGTCCTGCAAGAGCGGCTTTTTTCAATTTTACAGTTGAAAATATCGTTTTCATGAAGCTGTGAAAGACCTCCTGTTGGTGTGGGAAATAGTCAGCATTAGGAAGCGGTTTCGTGGATAATGCGGATATGGGACAGCTTGAAAAAAAGGCTTCCAAGGGCATATTTCTGAAGACTCAGATATTCCTCCTGGGAAACCCTGCCGCCGTAATTCAGGATTTCCATCTCTCCGCTTGTGCCTGTAATAAAGAGATCCGAGGAGGAAAATCCGTTTTTCAGATAGAATTTCCGGCGGGCAATTCGCTGGCTGCTGTTGTCAGCAGCGTCATCCAGGCGTTCAATCAGAAGAACAATCTTTTTGTCTGAAAAATGCTTACAAACCTGTTCCATGATATAACTTCCGGTTCCCCGGCTCCGGATTCGGGAGGATACAGCCAGATAATCGACCATTACCATATCCTGATAAGGAATGAGGACAGTAAAGCCCAGAAGCTGATTGTTTTCGGAGGCTGTCATAAGAAGCGCTTTTCCCTTTTTGACAGAATGACGGAGCGATAAATATGGCTTTCGCTCCGCTTTGGGAAAGGCTTCCAGGTAGATTTTCTTAATTTCCGGCCACTGATTTTTGTCTGCATAGGTAAATTCCATAAAAGTTTTCCTCTCTGAATTGAATTATTGGTTGTCGTAGGGTATCATACTATGTACAGTAACTGTACGGTCAAGAGGTGTTTTTATGAAAAGAAATGATTATTTGTATCCTTCCGGAGAATTTGCCAGATTAACAGGGGTAAATAAGCGGACGCTTCACTATTATAATGATATCGGCCTTTTTTGCCCGGAAATCATCGGAGAAAACGGCTACCATTATTATTCCTGCTTTCAGTTTGCACAGCTGGAGCTGATTCTTACATTGAGAAAAATTGGCCTGTCGATTGAGGAAATACGGGAATATGTGACAGGGCCGTCAGACGAGTCTTTTTCCTGGATGATGGAAAAGAAGAAGCAGCTTATTGATGCGTCCATCCGTCAGCTGTTGTCGGTTCAGGCCTTTTTGGAGCAAAAATCACAGCGGCTGCAGGCAGGCTTTGAGGCGCGGCATGGAGAGATTGAGCTGTGTACGCTTCCGGAGAGAAAGATTATCTGTTCCGCTCCGATTTCCGGAAAGTACGATGAAGAGGATTTTTCCGTTGCGGCAGAATTTTCCCTTCGCCTGAAAAAGCTGTTTCATCTTTATGACAGCTTTGGAAGCCGGATTTCCATGGATGCGGTGCGCAGCGGAGAATTTAACAGTTACGATTCCTTTTTTGCGTATTGTCCTGGCAATTCCGAGATTTATGATGAGGTTTTGCCGAAGGGAGCATTTCTGAGAGCCTATTGTGTAGGCGCGTGGGAGCGGCTTCCGGAGGTTTATCAGAAAATTCTGGATTATGCAGAGGAGAGGAACCTGGCGCTTACAGGGTATGCTTATGAGGAGGGCTTAAATGAAATGGCCATTCGGAGTCAGGAGGACTATGTGACAATGATCACGATTCCATGTGCAGATTCAGCAGCTGTTCAGATGCCCAACGCTTCTTGTCCGCTGTAAGCGGGCAGAAAGATGCATGGCTGAACTGTTACGATTATGCAGGCAAAGACGGCTGATAATAAGTTGAATTACGAGGATATCCATGATACAATCAAAGATGGTAATATGCATGTGTATAAGCCCATAATATGGATGGGTGTTTCTACCAACCGCCGGAAATGGTTGACTACAATGCCTTTGTAGTTGACCTTATTTTTTAGGAGGTATTTTTATGCGGTATGATGTTATTATCATTGGAGCGGGGCCGGGCGGAATTTTTTCAGCATATGAATTAAGTCAGAAGAGCCCAGATTTAAAGGTTGGGGTATTTGAGGCGGGCCATGCCCTGAGCCGGCGCAAATGTCCCATTGACGGGGAAAAGATCAAATCCTGCATTGGCTGTAAGAGCTGTTCTATTATGAGCGGGTTTGGCGGAGCCGGAGCATTTTCAGATGGAAAGTACAATATTACCAATGATTTTGGCGGTACTCTGTACAAGTATATTGGTAAGAAGCAGGCTCTTGATTTGATGTATTATGTAGATGATATTAATCTGCGTTATGGCGGGGCAGGAACGAAGCTGTATTCTACTGCCGGCTCCAAGTTTAAAAAAGAATGTATTCAGCATGACCTTCATCTTTTGAATGCATCTGTACGCCATCTGGGTACAGATATTAACTATCTGGTTCTGGAAAATCTGTATGCGGAGCTGAAGGAAAAGGTGGATTTTTATTTTGATTCTCCTGTAGATTCTGTTGCGGCAGTGGACGGAGGTTATCAGATTTTCAGTAACGGCCAGACCTATGAGTGCGAAAAGTGTATTATTTCTGTAGGAAGAAGCGGAAGCAAATGGATGGAGCGGATCTGTCAGGAGCTGCAGATTCCCACCAGCTCGAACCGGGTTGATATTGGAGTCCGGGTAGAGCTTCCGGCCGATGTATTTTCTCACCTGACAGATGAGCTGTATGAAAGTAAAATTGTGTATCGGACACAGAAATATGGAGATCAGGTGCGGACCTTCTGTATGAATCCCAAGGGCGCAGTTGTTACGGAGAATACCAATGGCATTATTACGGTAAACGGACACAGCTACGAGGATCCTTCCAAGCATACGGAGAATACCAACTTTGCCCTTCTGGTAGCAAAGCACTTTTCTGAGCCGTTTAAGGATTCCAATGGATATGGCGAATCCATTGCCCGTTTAAGCAATATGCTGGGAGGCGGAGTGATTGTTCAGCGTTTCGGGGATCTGATTCGAGGACGGCGTTCCACTCCGGCAAGAATTGAAGAGGCGTTTATTACGCCGACCTTAAAGGCTACGCCGGGAGATCTGAGCCTGGTGCTGCCGAAACGGATTTTGGACGGCATTATGGAGATGATCTATGCTTTGGATAAGATTGCGCCTGGTACGGCCAATGACGATACCCTTCTTTATGGCGTTGAGGTGAAGTTCTATAATATGGAGGTGCAGGTAAATGAGAAGCTGGAATCCTGCCATAAGGGACTTTACATTATTGGAGACGGAAGCGGAATTACCCATTCTCTGTCTCATGCTTCGGCCAGCGGAATTTATGTGGCAAGAAATCTGTTAGAAGGAAATGAATAAGGACTGAAGATAAATTCGGCGGAGCGGCTAAAAGCCGCTCCGCCGGTTTTTGATCCAATGATAAATTTAAAAATGCTCCAGCCAGGTTTTTAAAAGAGAAATCCAGCTCTGGCACTGGGGCTCTACGTAGCGGCCATCAGAGGAGGAAACCTCTTCGGTTGCCAGTGACAGACCATGGCAGCCAACGGGATAAATATGGAGCTCCAGGCTGACCTGATGGCGAGTCAGAGCTTCTGCAAGCAGAAGGCTGTTTGCAACAGGAACATTGCTGTCAGATGCCGTATGCCACAAAAAGGTTTTTGGCGTATGGCTGCCGACTTGATGTTCCAGAGAAACCAGGCGGCGAAGGTTTTCGTCATTGGCATGTGTTCCCAACAGATTCTGGAAGGAGCCCTGATGGCAGTGAGCGCCGGATGTGATGACCGGATAACAGAGAATCATACCGTCAGGACGGATTTCATCGGCCTTTTTATTTAAGGGCTTCCAGAGAAAATCCTGATTCCAGAAAGTGCCTAAGGAGCAGGCCAGGTGGCCTCCGGCAGAAAATCCGCAGACCAGAATCCGGTCTGGATCAACCATCCAGGCATCTGCATGGGCCCTGATTTCGGATATGGTTTCTGCCAGCTCCATAAGACTGGCAGGAAACACATCCGGCGCGAGGCTGTATTTCAGGATGAAAGTGTGAATGCCCATGGCGGCCAGCTGCATGGCAACAGGCTCACCCTCCCGGTCGGACAGATGTCCGTATCCGCCGCCGGGGCAGATGATTACAGCCGGTCTCCGTCTTGTAGCTGACAGAGAGACAGGATCCAGAAGGTATCCGGTTACAGAGGCCGGAGGTGTCAGCTTTTCATATCCAAGCTGTTCTTTTGTTAAACTAATTTCCCAGGTTAATATGTTCATTTTTTTAGATTCCTTACTAAGTTCGTGTCCCGGAACAGTTTTTTCAGAGAAGGATTTACTGTTCCAGAATTTCTGTGATGCCCTCGCAGAGGGTTTTCGCGCCTTCCTCCGGAGTAATGTCGCCGGAGCTGAGAGTTCCGAATACCTTGTAGTACAGACCGTCAGGATTTGCCTTCAGCTCGCTGTTGTCAAACTGAGGATCCTGAGAAAACTGGCTGTAGCCAAGAACCTTTGCATTGGCTTCTTTTACAAAGGAATCGCCAATTCCTTTTTCATCAAGAATAGAAATAGCAGCCTTTGAACAGGGAATTCCGCGCTCGGTGGAGCAGATTTCTACGCCCTCCGGCTCGTTTAACAGGAAGTTTACAAGCATGGCAGCTTCCTTTGGATGCTCTGTGGAGGATTTAATAGCAAAGTCCATAGAACGTTTGGTAAAGCCGCCCTGGTATTCGCCGAATTTGATGAAATCACCAATGACAAATTCCTGATTGGGTTTATTTACACTGCCTTCCATAGCGTCTTTTACTTTTGTAACAGCAGAATCCCATTCCATTAAGCCGGCATATTTTCCATCAATCCATTTTGCATTTTTATCCAGAGAGTCAGACATATCGCCATTGATGGTTGCAACAGATGGAATCACGTGCTCAGCTTCCAGCTTGTTCATGAATTCCAGGCCTTCCTGTACTTCTGCTTCTGTATAATTCATCTTTCCGTCAGTTACCCAGTCTTTTCCGTATTTGGATTCCAGATAATAGACCATAAAAATCATTCTGTCGTATTCGCCCAGAGCAAGGGGATAATAGTCCTCATTATATGCCTTGAAGGCAGCACCGGCAGCCATCAGAGATTCTTCATCGGTAGGAATGGGAACACCAACCTCATCAAAGGTTGTTTTATTCCAGTAGAACAGACGGCCGGTCAGAGAAATCGGAATAGCCATCAGCTTTCCATTTACTTCGTCCTCTTTTAATTTGTCCTCCGGGAACTGGGTTAAATCAATAATGTCGCTGTACTGGTACAGATCAAGGAAGGATTCGCCGCCCTTGGAGTAATCATGAACCCAGTTAGAACCGATCTGAAGCACATCAGCACAGTCGCCGCTCAGAATACTTAAGGACTGCTTTTCCTCCCAGCCAGTCCATGCGCCGTATTCACATTCAACGGTGATATGGGGATATTTTTCCATAAAGGCCTGCACTGCTTTTTCTGTAGCAGCATGACGGGAATCGCCGCCCCACCAGCAAAAACGAATCGTTACCGGTTCCTCGGAAGCTGTAGCTTCTGTAGTTTCCTGTGCTCCCTCAGCCTTTGTTTCAGCAGCTGTGGTCTGTGGTGCTTCTGCCTGTTTTCCGCCGCATGCAGTCAGGGACAGTCCCATAGCAGCTGCTATACTGAAAGAAATCATCTGTTTTGTTCTTTTTTTCATTGATATTCTCCCTTCTGAATCAAACGTACTTGATAATATTTTTTTAACATATTTTTTTAAATGGGGAAAGGGGAAAAGTGAACAAAAATATTTTAAATTAATATGCATATTATACTATATATCGAATGGAATAATATGGATTTGTTATATTTTGTCGCGTAAAATGCAAAATAAAAGAGGAATATGGAATAAATATTGTTTAATATTAATTGTTTTTTGCTGAAAAAGTGAAATCCGTTTCACTTTGCATTTTTTTATGATATACTGTTTCTAATATCAGCAGTTGGAGATATCTGAACAGGAGGAGAGAAGAAATTGGCTGTTACGATTACAGATATTGCACAAAGGGCGGGAGTTTCCCGTTCTATGGTATCCCGGGCCTTAACAGGAAATGGCCCTGTGAAGGCAAAAAAGAAAGAAGAGATTATTGCGCTGGCTCAAGCCATGGGATATATGCCCAATCAGGCAGCGCTTCATTTGAGACACTCGAAATCCCGTATTATTGGCCTGTATTTTTCCAGTATCAGTGCAGCGACCTCTCCATATGTGCTGCACAGTGTTCTGACAGGAGTTTATGGAGTGATTGGAGGGCGTTATCAGATTGTGGTAAAGGGAATAGATCTGCATGAATCGGGAAGTCTGAATCCCAGCCAGTATGACGGGCTTTTGATTATGTCACAGAGAGATCAGGATCTGGATTTTTTGGAGGAGGCCTTTGCTCTTCATATACCTATGGTAGCACTGAGCCGCCGGGTTCCGATTGATATTCCTGTGGTGACAACCAATGAATCCAGAGGAATGGAAAAGGCAATGGGGTATCTGTTAGATCATGGGCATCGAAATATTGGGATCATTGAAGGGCCGCCGAATCTGGAGGCAACTATTTTTCGGCATCAGGGCTGGATTCATGCGGCGCGAAAACGGGGATATTCGATTCATCAGTTTCCTGTGGTTCATGGAAATTACCGTTACAACAGCGGCTATTCAGCGGCCAATCAGCTTATAGATGCACATCCAAATCTTACTGCAATTTTGTGCTTTAATGATGAAATGGCAGTGGCTGCAAAGAATGCCCTCGCCAGACGGGGACTCAGGGTTCCCCAGGAGATTTCTCTGGTTGGCTTTGATAATCTGGAGCTGCCGCGGTATGCGGATCTGCAGCTGACAACAGTAGAGAGAAATGCCAGCCAGATTGCGGCAGCAGGCGCCCAAATGCTGCTTGGATATATGGAAAATGGAGTACGGCCGCCGGATCGAGAACTGGAAAACAGACTGGTAGTCCGGGAGAGTGTATCTGACAGAATAAGCCTGTAAAGAGCATATTGACTTTTTTTCTCATTTAGCGTATAGTAAAAGCGCAAAGTTAGATAAGACTAATATGGAGAGGATAAGAAGCATGAAACTGAGTGAATTGCAGATTGGAAGGACAGCGACCATATTTGCAGTAGGCGGAAGCGGTGCGCTGCGCCAGCACTTTCTGGATATGGGACTGATTCAGGGAACAGAGGTAACGGTTGTCAAATATGCACCGATGGGAGATCCCATTGAGCTGCGCATTCATGGCTATGAATTGACGATTCGTCTGGAGGATGCAGAAAATATTGAGATCAGCGAACCCCACGAGGCCCGGGAGCATGGGGAGCTTTCCGGAAAGCAGGCGGAAAATGGAAAGGCGTCAAAAGTAAGAGAAGGCTGGAAAAATCCCCAGAAAAAGGAGAAGCTTCATCCGGGATACGGCGAGGGCGGAAAGTTCCACAACCGGAAGGAGGAAAAGCCGCTTCCGGACAGTGAGGTTTTGACCTTTGCGCTTGTGGGAAATCAGAACTGCGGAAAAACCACATTGTTTAATCAGCTGACCGGTTCCAAGCAGCATGTGGGAAATTTCCCGGGAGTTACTGTAGATCGAAAGGACGGGGTTATCCGCGGCCATGAAAATACGCTGATTACAGACTTGCCCGGAATTTATTCCATGTCTCCCTACAGCAGCGAGGAAATCGTAACAAGAGAATTTGTAATCCGGGAAAAACCGAAGGGCATTATCAATATTGTGGATGCCACGAATATTGAACGGAATCTGTATCTGACCATGCAGCTGCTTGAGCTGGAAATTCCCATGGTAGTGGCTCTGAATATGATGGATGAGCTGAGGGAAAATGGCGGCTCTGTCAAGGTGAATGAGATGGAGGAGGCTTTGGGAGTTCCGGTTATTCCCATTTCTGCTGCTAAGGGAGAGGGCATTGAGGAGCTGATTCGCCATGCGCTTCATGTGGCCCGGTATCAGGAGCGTCCCCTGGAGATTGATTTTTGCAAGCGGGAAGAGGGGATTCACAGAGGAATCCATGCAGTGATGCATTTGATTGAGGATCATGCCGCTCAGGCGGAGATTCCGGTCCGGTTTGCAGGAAGCAAGGTTATGGAGGGAGATCCAAAGATTCTGGAGCAGCTGAAGCTGACAGATAAGGAAGCCATGATTCTGGAGGAAATTTCCCGGCAGACAGAGGAAGAAACCGGCATGGATCGGGCGGCAGCAGTGGCTCAGATGCGGTTTGATTATATTGAAGATGTGTGCAGGGAGGGAGTGGTCAAGCCAAGAGAAAGCAGGGAGAGAACCAGAAGCAGAAGGATTGACCAGTTCCTTACGGGAAAATATACGGGAATTCCTGCGTTTATTGGAATTATGGGTCTGGTATTCTGGCTGACCTTTAATGTAATTGGAGCATTTTTCCAGGGCATTTTGGAGTCGGGTATCACAACACTGACAGATGCGGTGGATCAGGCCATGCAGGCGGCGCAGGTGAATGAAGTGGTTCACTCTCTGGTGATCGACGGCATATTTAACGGCGTTGGCGGCGTACTGAGCTTCCTGCCGATTATTGTAACCCTGTTCTTCTTCCTGTCTCTTCTGGAGGACAGCGGATATATGGCCCGCGTTGCCTTTATTATGGATAAGCTTCTGAGAAAGCTGGGACTTTCCGGAAGAAGTATTGTGCCGATGCTGATTGGATTTGGCTGTACTGTGCCGGGAGTTATGGCAAGCCGGACTCTTCCCTCTGAGCGGGACAGAAAAATGACCATTCTTTTGACGCCCTTTATGAGCTGTACGGCGAAGCTTCCCATCTATGCATTTTTTACAGCGGCATTTTTCCCGCAGCATGGAGCATTGGTGATGATTGGGCTTTATCTGTTTGGAATTATTATGGGAATTATTATGGCTTTGATTTTCAAGAAAACAGCCTTTAAGGGAGAGGCGGTGCCGTTTGTTATGGAGCTGCCCAACTACCGTATGCCAGGGGCGGGGAATGTGCTTCACCTTTTATGGGATAAGGCAAAGGATTTCCTGCAGAGAGCCTTTACCGTTATTTTTCTTGCAACCATTGCCATCTGGTTTTTGCAGAACTTTGATATGGGACTGAACATGGTGTCAGATTCCCACAACAGCATTCTGGCTCTGGCAGCCGGCTGGCTGGCTCCGCTGTTTGCACCGGTAGGCTTTGGAGACTGGCGGATTGTAACAGCCCTGATTTCTGGATTTATGGCAAAGGAGAGTGTGGTATCCTCTCTGACTGTGCTGTTTGGCAGTACAGAGGCCCTTTACAGCAGTCTGACGATTGCAGGAGCAGCGTCTCTGCTGGTATTCTGTCTGCTGTATACCCCCTGTGTGGCAGCGATTGCGTCTGTGAAGCGGGAGCTGGGCGGCAAATGGGCAGTGGCTATGGTGATTGGCCAGTGCGTTCTGGCATGGATTGCAGCTTTGGCAGTCTATGGGATTGCAGGAATGATGTAATACAGGGGCAGTATAATACCCCCATGCTCTTTCGAGCGGATTCAGTCAGTAAGTCCTACTGCACGAATCCGCTCGATTACGTTTCCGTATCGGGGAACATATTGATCGTAGATTGGCTGAACCTTTTTCACAAATTCGCTGAGATCTTCCAGTTCTGTAATGGTTCCGCCAGCCTCCTGAAAGGCCTGGTAATTTTTTTCTTCTTCTTTTTTCCAAAGCTCTCTCTGATAAACGGATGATTCCAGAGCAGCCTGACGAATGATTTTTTGATCCTCAAAAGGCAGGGACTCCAAAACCTTCTGGTTCATAACAATCATTTCTGGAATCCGCGTGTGTCCGTCCAGCACCAGATAGGGGGCAAGTGAACTATGTCGGGCGCTGACAAAGCTGGGAATGTTATTTTCTGCTCCGTCAATAATGTGCTCCCGCAGCTGGCTTCCTACCATTTCATAAGGCATTTCTACGGGATTGGCCCCCAGCATACTGACCAGATCCATCATAAAGGCGCTTTGCTGGACGCGGATATAAAGTCCTTTCAAATCAGATAATTTCGTGATTTTCTTATCCATAGTATAAAAATTTCGGGCTCCGGCATCATACCAGCACAGGCCTTCTATGCCGTTATTTCGCATACTTTGAAGAAAATAATTTCCAATTTCGCCGTCAAGAACCTGCCACATATGATCAGAATTTCGGTAAAGATATGGCATTTCCAGTACAGTCAGCTCTGGATTGTAGTCAGTCATTAAAGCGACAGAGGCTCGAACCATGTCGATACCGCCAAAACGCATTTGCTGCAGAACAGTCTTTTCATCCCCCAGAGCAGAGGAGTGATAGGTAATAATGTGAATTCGTCCGTTGCTGCGTTCCTCGACCAGACGGGCAAAATAGTCGCAGGCCACAGATGTAGGATGCTCGGCTCTCTGGTTGTCTGCCAGACGAAGAATAATTTGTCCGTCTCGCTTCATAGGTTCTGTGAGAAAATCAGTCTGGATGCCAGAAATAACAGATGCGGTGCTGTCTTCTGCAGCTTTTTTCTTCTGAAGCGCAGAAAAGAAACTTCCGGCAGAAGCCAGAACAAGAAGCAGAAAAAACAGTCCTGTCAATCTGCGGCGAGTTCTTTTTTTGTCCATAATATTCCTCCGTTTTACATAAAGAATAGCTGATTGCGGTATTCAATGGGGGTAAACCCTGTTTTCTTTTTGAAAATTCTGGAAAAATAGTTGGGATTAACATAGCCAACCAGAGTTCCAACCTCGCGTATATTCATCTGGGGATTGCCCAGATACTCCTTGGCTTTTTCTACCCGCACATTGATTAAATATTCTCGAAAGGGCATTCCGTTAAAATCTTTGAATATTTTGTTGAAATGGTTGACAGAAAGCTGATAGCGGTCAGCCATTTCCTCTACGGATAATTCCTGACGGTATTGTGTGTCAATCAACTGACGAACCTCGGCAGCGATTTTAGCAGCTCGGCCCTGTCCGGCCGGACTGCTGGGCTCAGCTGGAAGAGCTGTTGAGGACGATTTAGGAAGAGCGGGGGTCAGAGCCGCCTCCGGGCTGTGACTGGTGTGATGACGCTGCATTTCCCGTGTAATGATTTCTACAACCTCGCGTTCTCCAGCAGGTTTTACCAAATATTCTGCAGCGCCCATGGAAATGGCTTGTTTGGCATAGCTGAACTGAGCGTAAGCGGTCAGAAATATGATGCTGCAGGAGGGAAGCTGCTGTTTGATTTCCCATCCTGCAGTCAGTCCGTCCATAACGGGCATTTCAATGTCAAGAAAAGCGACATCAATCCGCTCTCCCAGGGCAAGACATACGGCTTCCCGGCCGTTGGATGCCTCAAATAAAAGAAATTTTCCTTTGAAATAATATTCCAGAATACAGCGAATTACGGAACGGGACAGTTCCTCATCATCTGCAATCAGTATTTTAAACATCTTTGCATTCCTCCAGAGAAAGTCTGATTTCGATACAGGTACCAGAACCGGGTTTGCTGTAAATACGCATACGGCTGTTAGGGAAACTCAGGTGAAGTCGTTCAAAAACATTGCAGACGCCTAGTCCCGTGCTTCCAAAGCTGACAGCAGAACTGAATTTGCTGGCAGCAGCTTCCGGATTCAGAGGTGTCTGAGAGGCTGCAGCCTGCAGCGCGGAAACCTGTTCCTTTTCCATTCCAACGCCGTTATCCAGTACATGGATAACCAGATCGCCTCTGCTTTCCCGGATATGAATGCCTACTGAACCGCCGGATTCCTTGACAAGAACTCCGTGACGGATGCTGTTTTCAATGAGTGGCTGGAGAGTAAAGGGCGGTAGGCGGTAGTGATCCGGCTCGACATTTACCCGCAAACGGTACAGAAGCCGTTTGCCGAAGCGTTTTCGCTGAATATACATAAAGCGTCCTGTCATCTGCAGTTCTTGGGATAGAAGAACCCGTTCCTGTTTGTTTTCTAGGGTATAGCGAAAAAAATCAGAAAGACTGCGGATGAGCTCGCCGGTGTCTCTGGCCTGTTCCTGAGCGGCTGCTCCGGCAATAACATTTAAAGTATTAAAAAGAAAGTGGGGATTGATTTGGGACTGAAGAAGGGAAAATCTGGCTTTTTCCAGCATTTTCTGACGGTTGATCAGGGCCAATTCCTGAGTATGGACTTTTTGAGTCAGAGCCTGCTTTTCTTTCAGTGCGCCAATGGTATCACGCATAGCCAGCTTCATTCGGTTAACTGCCAGATTCAAGTTACCGATTTCATCCTTTCGCCCTGTCGGAAGATCGTCTGCCTGAAAATTCTCTTTTGCAATTTCCTCTACTGTTTCAGAAAGTCGATTTAGGGGATCCAGGATCCTCTTTTTCATATAGGTCAGACAAAGAGCAGAAACAGCAAAAACCACAGCTACGAGAACCATGGAAATTTTTTGTTCCTGATTCATGCGGCGCTGCATTTCCCGGTGAACATCAGTACCAAAGGTAAGGCTGTCCTGGAGAAGCTCTGCAGTATAGGTTTCAATCTGGGAAGCAGCTTGTTTCATGAGAATCAGCTGGCGGATTTCATGGTTGGCAGGAAGTCCATTTCTGGCAATGGAATAGTAGTTCAGATAGGTATTTTTAACAGACTGCATCAGCAGAAAGCTATCCAGAGACATACCATCTGCTTCTTGTGTCATTTTCCGCAAGGCATTTTGAACATGGAGCTCATTATTGATAAAGCGCATCCAGTTTTCTTCCGATTTGTCTTCAATATATTCTTCAAACAGAACAGGACTGTCAGAAAAGACAGTCATAAACTGATTAATGGAGTAATATTTTGTCAGCACCCGGTTAAACTGCTGTTCGGAACGGAGGCCATGATAAATGGAATATACATTGGAAAATACAAACAGAGCGCTCATAAAACACAGGAAAATCAGAACACGTACCTTAACAGAGGATAAATGCTGGCGGATTGTTTTTATATGGTTCATAATTAAAGTCCTCCTTTGCAGTCTGAGGTTATTATAGCATAGAAAGCATGCTTCTGCCAGACGGAGAGTCACACAGGGCCCGGAGACAAAGGTCTTCGGGCCCTGCAGTAAAAGGAGAAATTTATTTGTTGGCAAAATCAGAAATGCGGGTTACAATGTGGATTAATTCGCCCAGTGTAGTCTTGTCCTTAGGCATGTATTTATTCCCTTCCTTTGCCTCTACGAAACCAAAATACTGACTGGCGCCGACGTTATCCTCGTATGCGGAATCGATCTCTGCCGCATCATCAAATTTTGGTTCTGTTCCCAGCGTTTCGTTGTAAGGAACGCCGCAGGAGAGCAGAGCAATGTAGCCCATTTCATCGCGGTTGATGGAAGCGTCCGGGAGGAAAGCGGTTCTCTTTGCAGCCTCATCCTGAGTGACGCCTGCATTGTAAAGGGTACCCTGGGCGCCTGCAGCGTTGGGATCCTTTAAGTTCATCATTTCAGCTTCAACAACTGCTGCAATCACACCATAATCCGGGTCAGATTCCGGAACATCGGAGATGATAACTGGCTCCTTGGGAGCAGTCAGACCCCACAGCTTGCCAAGCAGCTTTGCACAGTCACGGTTGGTGATTTCCCGGTTCATATCAAGAACCTCATCTTCATCAATATAGCCTTTTACAGCTGCACGGATCACTTCCTCATCATCTGTAACACCGGCGGCCTTTTTCTCTTTCAAAATTTTGTAAGCCATGCTGGTCTGAGTATTCCCTTTTTTGTCTGCTGCTGTCAGAGTCAGGTATTTGCCAGCTGCATCAGCAGGAACGGAAAATGTTTTGTCTGTTCCAACAGTTTCGTAGGTTCCGTCAACAGCGTCAGCCATTTTCCATTCATAGGTCAGTTCAGAGCTGTCGCCGCCAAGAAGAACGGAGCTGCCTTCGATTTTTTCGCCGGGAACAGGAGTGCCGATCATCTTAGTTTCTACCGGTCTGGGATAACTCTTTCCATTGATGGAGACATTTTCCAAAATCGGATCTTCCCAGTTGAGTGCACGGATATCAGTACCTACATTGGTAATATCCACATTTTTCAGAACAAGTCCGGTAATCGGAACCTCGTCAAAGGCTTCCATGAAAATACCATACTCACCGCCGCTGCTGGTCAGGTTTTCAATCGTGATATTCTTAAACTGAGGCAGATAGTCACCGTCGCGTCCTACATCGTAAAGCATGGTCGCATGTACAACGGCATTTCCTACGGATTTTACTTTAGAGTTGCGAAGGTATACGTTTTCAATGGATCCGCCGCGCTGCGCATTGGTTTTAAAACGCAGTGCATAGTTTAAGTTGGGGCTGTCAAAGGTATTGTTATCAGCAAAGAGATTTTTAATACCGCCGCTCATCTCACTGCCGCAGGCAATGCCGCCGTGGCCGTCAGCAAAGATGTTATTGCGGATAATCAGGTTCTGAGTTGGGAAGCCGGCCTCGCCAAGTTCACGTCCGTCCCGGTTTCGTCCGGCCTTTACTGCGATACAGTCATCGCCGGTATTAAAGTAACAGTCTTCAATAAGCACATAATTGCAGTTTTCCGGATCACAGCCGTCATTGTTGTAGCCGTGGGTGTCAATATGAACACCTCTGGCTGTAAAATTGGTGCAAAGAACAGGATTTAATTCCCACATAGGGGAGTTTAAAATGGTAACGCCTTCAATCAGTACATTTTCACATTCAATGGGCTGATAGAAGTTGGGACGGAGGAAATGACCTTCGCCGAAAACTCGTTCCTCTGCCGGAACACCGTCATCGGTCATCTTACGCAGAAGCTTTGCATCTGCAGAGGATGGGTTAGATGTGGTGCCGTCTTCATTGTATTTTTGTCTCCAGTTCCACCAGGTATCCTTGTCTGCCTGTCCGTCCAGAGTTCCTTTTCCGGTTACGGCAATGTTTTCCTGCTGATAAGCATAGATAAACGGACTCCAGTTATACAGCTTGGAACCTTCATAGTGTGCAAATACCAGAGGATAGTTTTCATGGGTAATGTCCCTGGTAAATTTGAGAATCGTATCTTCTTCTTCCAGGCAAAGATTTACATTGCTTTTTAAAGTAATGGCTCCGGTGTCGTAATCTCCGGCCGGAATGCTTACCTTTCCGCCGCCCTTGGTGCTTACTTCATCAATGGCGCTTTGAATGGCGGCGGTATCCAGTTTTCCATCTCCAGGAACAGCGCCATAATCCAGAACACTTACTTCATAGTCAGGAAATTCCGGATCACTGATATGAGTGAGGATTTCCTCTGCCATATCCCAGGAAAGCGCTTCGCTGTTGCTTTCTTCAAATGGAGAGGTTTCTGCAGCCGTAGTTTCTGCTTCAGTTGCTGCTGTTGTTGCCGCAGATTCGGAAACGGTGCTTTCCTGTGTGGTTTGATTATTGCCACATCCAGCCATGCTTACAGTCATGACTGCTGCCATAGATAAACTGATTACTTTTTTCATAACTGTCTTCCCTTCTTAATTATTTTGAATACGCGCGCTTGATTCATTTGATAAGCTTAGCATATCATTGTAAGCACTCCTTCTACAAGAAGACTTTTCTATGGTTCACAGCACAATTTCACGGTTTCGTATATTTTTTGGTGGATTTCACTATTTCTTTATGGAAAATACACAAAGTTATTTCCGATTTTCCGCAAACATTACAGCATACTCGATGGAGTTGCGCAGGCTCAGTTCACTGGCGGTTCCGGTTCCGGCCTGATCGAAGGCTGTGCCGTGATCGACGGATACCCGGATAATGGGCAGACCCAGTGTGATATTGACTCCGGCTACGGCGTCCCAGGCTTTTTTGTCGTGGTCGTAGACAAAGCCTACGACCTTTAAGGGAATATGTCCCTGATCGTGATACATGGCGACAACGATATCGTACCAGCCGCCGCGGGCCTTGGAAAATACTGTGTCCGGCGGAACAGGGCCGTCTGCGCAGATGCGCTCTGCCTGAGCTGCTTCAATTGCAGGAATAATTTCGTCAATTTCCTCCCGTCCGAACAGGCCGTGCTCACCGCTGTGCGGATTTAACCCGGCAACTCCAATGCGGGGCTTTTCGATTCCCAGATCGCGGCAGGCCTGATCTGCAATGCGGATCACATCGAGAACCCGCTGTTTTTTTACCCGATCGCAGGCCTCGCGGAGAGAAACATGAGTAGAAACATGAACCACGCGGAGGTTTTCATGGGCCAGCATCATAGTATAGTTTTTGGTTCCAGTCAGATCGGCATAGATTTCTGTATGTCCGGAATAATGATGGCCAGCCAGGTTGACGGCTTCTTTGTTAAATGCATTGGTAACAGTAGCGTCAATTTTTCCTTCCATGGCCAGCTCAATCACCTTGGTAACATAGCGGAAGGAAGCATCACCGCATTCTGCGGATACCTGGCCGCGCTGCAGCTGGGCGGCGTCAATCAGCCCCATATCGAAAACATCAATGGTTCCAAAGCGAAAGAGGGCATCAGAGACATTTTGAATCCGATGAATTTGCAGCTCCTTATGATTTACAATGGAGAGGGCGGCTTCCATAACATCGGCGTCACCGACAACCAATGGGCAGCAAAGCTCATATAATGACGGATCAGCAAAGGCCTTCACAGTAATTTCCGGTCCTATGCTGGCCGGATCCCCCATAGTAATTCCAATGATTTTTTTATTGTTCATAAGAGTTTTCATTCCTTTCCTGAAATACGCACAGCCGGAGCAGTAAACAGGTACTGTTCCGGCTGGTTTTGGTTCACAGAGAAATACATTCCGGATTCCGGTTATTTTGCAGCTCTTTTCTTCTCTTCGAATTTATGGAGCCAGGAAACCAGAAGCGGACAGCAGATTGCAGTTACGATAATTGCTGCGGTAATCTGAGCGGTTGCGGCTTCAGCAACAGCCAGAAGGGTTGCGTCAACTGCAGCAACAGAAGCGGGAGTTGCTGCGGCATTGCCTGCGGTGGTTCCGATAGCGCCGCCTACCTCCGGACGATCCATGTGGAGGAGCTTATATACCAGATAACCTCCGATACCGGTAATCAGGGTACATGCAATACCCAGAAGGATACCAGGTGCGCCTGCCTTTAACAGGTTCATGATATTTAAGCCTGCTCCCAGCGGGAAAGCGAAGAAGGGAATCATCATGGAAGCACCCGGCTCACAGAATTTCCGAATATCCTCATCCAGATTTCCAAGGATACAGCCCACAATAACAGGAATGATACAGCCTACCAGAATGGACATGGGGATCTTTGCAACGCCTGCAGCGCCCAGGGCCACCATAGTAAAGAAGGGACCGTCGTTAATGGACAGAATAGAAACTGCGCCTACGTCAGTTGCATCTCCGTATTCACCGGCCAGAGCAGCGTAAAGACCGCCATTGGAGTTGGCCAGAGCGCCTACGATTGCCAGCGTGGACAGACCCAGGAAACCGGCTTCGCCAAACAGCTTGCCGCAAATCAGGCCGATAATGATTCCAAGTCCTACTTTTACGGCTGTGATAACAACGCCTTTATAAACGGTTACGCCGGCTTTTTTAAAGTTAATGGTAGTAGCGTTACAGAAGATAAATACGGCCAGAATCGGCATAGCGCCGGATTTCCACAGATAAGTGGTAAAGGTTCCGTCAAACATGGTCCATATGGTTCCGCCAAAGAAGGTATTGACAATGGCGCCCAAAAGAAGCGGAACAACCATAAGACCTCCGGGAATTTTTTTCACAGTCTGTAAAATCTTCATTAAAGTATCCCCCTTTACAAATTCAATTGGTAATCGGTATTTCTATTTGGCAGCAATCAGTCGAAGAATGTTGTCTGTGGTGTAGGCAAGGTTTTCCTGGCTGTGATGCCTGCTGACAGAGAAGTCCTGAGGCAGACGGTTAATAGGAAATACAGAAGAAACTCCCATCTCATAAGCCCGGGCAATTTCGCTGTCATTTGCGCCGCCTACCACGGCGATAACCTTTTTGTTCTGCTTCTTTGCTCTTTCAGCTATGCCAATGACAACCTTTCCGCGGAGACTCTGAGAATCCAGTTTTCCTTCTCCGGTAAAAATATAGTCTGCATCAGCAATCATTTCGTCAAATTTTACGGTGTCGAGAACAGTCTGAATTCCCATCTGAAGCCGGGAGCCAAAGAAGGCAATCATACCTGCACCCATAGCTCCGGCAGCGCCGGTTCCCGGAATCTGGCTGATGTCCTGACCGGATGCATCCAGAATCACGCGGCTTAAATTTTTAATTCCTTCATCCAGTTCCAGAACCATAGCTTCGTCTGCGCCCTTCTGCGGTGCAAAAACATGGGCAGCGCCGGTGGGACCGTACATGGGATTATCAATGTCGCACATGGTTACGATCTCTACCTGATTCAGAATTGCTGCTTTCTGGCTCAGATCAATGCGCTGAATATCGATAACAGTGCCGCCGGTGGGAATAAAGGATTCCCCGTTTTTGTCGTAGAATTTTACGCCGACAGCTGCGGCAGCTCCGCAGCCGCCGTCATTGGTGCAGGAACCGCCCAGTCCCACAATGATTTTTTTAACGCCGCTTTCTGCGGCAGCCAGGATCAGCTGGCCTACGCCGTAGGTTGTAGTTTTTTTCGGATTTTTCCGATCCTCCACCATAGGAAGGCCTGCGGCGGCAGCCATTTCAATGACAGCAGTGTTTCCGTTGTCGATCAGCCCGTAATAAGATTCTATGTCTTCAAAATAAGGGCCTTTCACAGGAACCATAACTTTTGTGCCTCCAACGGCAGTGATAAAGGCGTCTACAGAGCCTTCTCCGCCATCGGCAACCGGTACGCTGACAGACTCAGCGCCGGGAAAATGGAGATCCACTTTTTCTTTTATAATTCCGCAAATCTGAGCGGAGCTTAATGTACCCTTAAAAGAGTCCGGTATCAGGATAAATTTCATAGCACAGAACCTCCCTGATTTTATTCTTTTACAATGACGGAAACACCGTCCGGGATTACCGTTACCTTATAGTCTTCTTTTCCAACGATAGCTTTTGCCTTTTCCATAGCCTCTTCCATGCTGTGTGCCGGAACCATGTGAAGATCCTCTACCAGCTGATCATCACAGGAGGAAATGAAGATTACAGTTGCTTTCAGCAGAAGCCGGGCAAAAATCTGGGACTGCCACTGATCGATGATGGTTTCTTCCGGCTTTCTGTCCAGGAAAGTCTGCATCATCCGGTTCAGATCCTTTTCGTCCCGGAAGGTCTCATGGAAATATTTGCCGCCGTGTCCGTCAGCAGCTTTGGAAAGCATAATGATTACGCCGCCTTCTTTTACCGTGGCTTCACCGGCAGTCATACCTTTTACAGACTGATAAATATTCTGATCCAGAGGATATCCGCCGTTAGTGGAAATAACAATGTCAGCAGGAACCGCGTCTACCTGACACTTGGAAGCCAGGAATTCACGTCCAACTCTGTGAGCCAGATCGCAGTCGCCGGCAACAGCAAAAATGGGATCGTGGGCAGCATCAATAACAACATTAACGATAAAGTCCAGTCTGGCAGCCCGTGCCGCATACAGCATGTCATTGTGAATCGGATTGCCTTCAATCACTCCAGTGCGGGCATGAGGATCGGCAATAAAGCCAGAGTTGTGGTTGTACATAACGGTTTCACGGCTTGCAACGCCGGGAAGCACACTCTTTCTTCCGCCAGAGAAGCCGGCAAAGAAGTGAGGCTCAATAAATCCCTCTGCCACAAGAAGATCTGCTTCTGCAGCAAGGCGGTTAATGATCAGGTTGCCGCCGGAAGGAAGTTTGCCTAAGTATACCAGGTTGTCATTGTCATCACAGTTGTGAACAATGATTTTTTCATTTGCCATAATTTCCGAGCCAAATTTGTCAGCCAGCTCTTCCTGGGTAGTGGTTCTGTGAAGTCCGGTGGAAATCAGGATGGTAATGTCTGCATCCGGATTGCCTTTGCGGATTTCAGCCAGGATCAGCGGCATCATAATGTGACTGGGAACGGGTCTGGTATGGTCAGAGGAGATGACTACAATGTTTTTCTTTCCAATAGCCATATCACAGAGTCTGGGAGTACCGATAGGGTGTTCCAGAGCGTCCTGAACCAGTTCAGAACCGCTTTTTGGGGCCTTGTAGCTGTGCAGCTCAGAGAGCAGGACGCCGGCCAGATGCTCTTCTTCAATAGCTGCGGTCAGTTTTTCTTTTCCATAGGGCAGTAAAAATTCTTTCATGTGAATACCTCCTCGTATTATGGATGTGTGATATTTATAAATGTTCCTTTAATTTTCTCATGGCAAAGGCAATGGCGTTATCTGCGCCGAAGGCTCCGGCTTTTGTAACCAGCTTCAGCCCGTCAAATTCGCCGCCCTTTACCTGAATCAGGGGAATTCCCACCATAATTTCTGACAGGATTTCCGATCCGTCAGCCCCAATGTTCATCAGCAGGCCGAGAGCGGTGTCTCCGCCAGTAAGGAAAACTCCGGAAACCTTTGCCTGCCTGAGAATTTCCGTGGCTCCGTGACCGATAATTGAGCGAACCCGATCACCAATTTCCAGAGGGGTAAGACCCAGGGTGTCACCGGCCTGATAGGAAAGCTCCAGAAACTCTCGATCATAGGCAGTGTCTGTGAGAAAGATGGTGTCCTCGCCGCGGTTCAGGGCTTCAACAGCCTTCTGAACATAATGCTCTGCCGTGTCGCTTCCCTGCAGGATTTTGTCTACAGGAAGCTTGATTAAGGTAATGCCCTGCTGTTCACAGAAATGCATCTGGCGGTTGGTTACGGTGCTGATGCTGGCGGCGACTCCAAGGGAAGGGAGGGACGGCTGCTCCAGCTCCATAAGGCTGTCGGCAATGCCTGCGGTTCCGATGTAGAGAGCTGTTTTTTGGCTTCTTCTGGTAGCCTGAACAATGCGGGAAAGATCCTCGTCTGTTTCTGCATCACATACAAAAATACGGCTGTCAGTCAGAGAAAAGGAGCTGCTTCTGATTTCAGGAAGGCGTTTCAGTTGAATCCTCTCTTCATAAATCCGCCCCAGAAGGCTGACCAGATTGTCTTCTACCACAGGATTTTTTGGATCCCGGGAAAGCTCTGTTTTGCAGATTTCCACACCATGCAGGCGCTGAACCCCGTCCACAGTGGTTCTGCCCAGAGCCGGAAGGGCAGGAGCAAAGACGATAAGCTCCGGGTGAAAGGCCTCATCGACTGCCCGGATTTCCATGGCTATATTTCCGCGCATGGTTGAGTCAATTTTTTTAATAATATGGCGGAACTGGGAAAAATCAACCTGCTCCAGGGCATGGGACACGATTTCATAGGCGTGATCCGGATGAACCGTTCTGGATTCTGTGTCAATTACAACGGATTTATCCTGGCAGACTGGCTTTCCGCTGAACAGAACCTCTGTGGGAAATCCCCGCCTTCTTAACTGGACGCCGGTATCGTTGGCTCCGGTAAAATCATCTGCAATGATTAAATATCGATTATCCATGGTTTTGCTGCCTTTCTAAAGTGTTTAAAAATGAAACAGTTATAAATGAAACACATCATTTCTTCTAATATAACTCAATTTTTCTTTCAATTTCAAGGATAATACAGTATAATATTGTTTATAATTGAAACAAAAGCTTGTACATGAACGATAACAAACAGAAAGAGGGAGAGAAATGAGAAAAGTACGAATTCTTGGAATTGCACCGTATCGGGGACTTGTTCATTTGATGAATCAGTGCGCAGCCCATTATCCGGACATAGAGTTGAACGCCATGCTGGGAAATATGGAGGAGGGGCTGGCGCTGGCAAAGAAATATTATTCTGGATATGATATGATTATTTCCCGGGCCAATACAGCCAGTATGATTTCCCAGGCAGTTCCTGTGCCGGTGGTGGATATTGGAATTGATTATTATGATGTTCTTCGATGTATTAAAATAGCAGAAAATACGGGAACAAAATTTGCAATTCTGGGATTCCATTCTTTAACAGATATTGCAAAAAATCTTTGCGATTTGCTGAAAATCAAGATTGATATTTTTTCTTTTTCTATCAATAACTGGTCAGATTCCGGAAGCTTACTGGATCGAATGAAGGAACAGGGATATGAGACAGTGATTTGTGATATGATTCCCTACGAATATGCAAAGCTTATCGGAATCACCCCGATTTTACTGACCTCCAGTGTGGAGAGTCTGAAATCAGCGATTAACCATGCGGTTGACAGCTGGTCGAAGCATGAAAAGCTGTATGATTCCTTTTCTATGCTGGAAAATCTGGTTCGCAGCAGTTCAAACCGTTATCTGATTCTGGATATAGAGGGAAAAAATCTTTATTCTACTTTGGTGGAGGAGACGGCAGAGGAGATGGCGCAGCAGCTAAGAAAAGAATTGACCCGGTGTCGTTCCGGAAAACAGCGCTCTTTTTTTGTGACTCTGGGGGGACAGATGTATTCTGTCCGCTCTCAGCGGTCTGATACAGGAGATATGGATTATGTGATTTTCCGGGTTATGCCCTCTAAAATTCCCATGGCCTATTCCAAATACGGAATTACGATTCTGGATAAGGAAAGGGCTCTCCAAAATTTCCTGGAGAGCTTTTACAGTAATACAGAACGGGCCAGGGAGATTGTTGCAAGTACAGAAATGATGTCAGCCAATGCTTCGCCGCTGATGATTACAGGCGAGGTGGGGACGGGGAAGGACCGGGTGGCCTGTATTTATTATGCAAAAAGTGCCTGGAGAGACAGCCCTCTTTATGTGGTAAACTGTTCTCTCCTCAATGACAAGACCTGGGAATTTTTGATTAACCATTACAATTCTCCTTTTACAGACAACGGAAATACCATTTATATCTGCAACCTGGAATCCCTTTCCCAGGCGCGTCAGAAGCGTCTGCTGTCCATTATTCTGGATACCAACCTTCATGTGAGAAACCGGCTGATTTTTTCCTGCACACAGCCCCGGGGAAAGGGGGTTCCTCACACAGCGCTGGAATATACGAATATGCTGGGAGGAATCCATGTGACTGCAAAGCCTCTGCGGGAGCAGCGGGAGGATCTGAGCTCATCTGCCGCCATTTATATTGACACATTAAATCAGGAGCTGGGCAGACAGGCGGTAGGTCTGGACGAGGATGCAGTCCGGATGCTGAAGGAGTATGATTATCCCTGTAATATTACACAGTTTAAGCGAATTCTGAAGAAGGCGGTGCTGGAGACAGAGCAGGCCTATATTTCTGGAGAAACCATTGAACGGATTCTGAAGGAGGAGGGAGAATTTTTCGTTGAGACTGCCGATAAACAGAAGGCAGAGAAACCGGCCAGCCAGGATTTTTCTCTGAATCTGGAGCAGTCGCTGGACAGCATGAACAGGGAAATTGTCCTTCATGTATTGAATCTGTGTGGAGGAAATCAGACTGCGGCGGCAAAAAAGCTGGGAATCAGCAGAACAACCTTGTGGAGATATGTAAACCGTTAAAGCAGGGGGGAAGACAGAAAAGTAAAGTTACAAGAGAAAAATAAAGTTACAAAAGAAAAATAAAAACAGGTCTGGAAAAAAATCCTTTCTCAGTGTAAAATGGGAAAACAAAAGGATTTGAGGAGGAGTTTGCGATGGAAAACAGAATTACAGGACATACGAAGCTTTACTGCCTGATTGGCTCTCCGGTAGGTCATTCCGGTTCCCCGGCCATGTACAATTACAGCTTTGCCCGTACAGGCGAGGACGGCGCATATCTGGCATTTGATGTACCGCTGGATCAGGTAGGAAAGGCTGTTGAGGCGATCAAAACTTTTCATGTAAAGGGCTTCAATATTACCATGCCGGACAAGACGGCAGTGATGGATTATCTCGATGAGATCAGTCCGGCGGCCCGTCTGATTGGCGCCTGCAATACTGTAGTTGTGTCAGAGGATGGAAGGCTGATCGGATACAATACAGACGGCCAGGGTTTTACAGACAACCTTCGCGCCCACGGCGTAGAGGTGAAGGGAAAGAAGCTGCTGATTCTGGGAACCGGCGGTGCAGCCAATGCTATCAGCATTCAGACTGCCCTGGAAGGTGCAGCTGAAATTACGATTTTCAACCGCAGAGATGAGTTCTTTGCCAGCGGTCAGAGAATTGTAGAAAAGCTGGCCAGAGAGGTTCCGGACTGCCGCGCAGAGATGTGTGATCTGGAGGATCAGAAGCGTCTGGCGGAGGCGGTAAGAGACAGCGATATTCTGATCAACGCAACAAAGGTTGGCATGAAACCGATGGACAAAGACACACTGATTCCGGCGGAACTGCTCCATCCGGGGCTGATTGTGGCCGATACGGTTTACAATCCGCTGGAAACCCGCCTGCTTCGCGAGGCGAAGGAGGCAGGCTGCCAGGTAATTGGCGGAATCGGTATGCTGCTTTGGCAGGGCGCCGCTGCATTCCGGCTGTTTACTGGAAAGGAAATGCCAGTAAAAGAGGTGGAAGAGCGCTTCTTTGCTGAGTAAATTGGAACTGTTCAGGATGGGGAATCAGGGCTTTACAGCGACCTTGATTACTCCGTCCTTTTTTTCTTCAAATATTTGATAGGCTTCTTCAATCTGGTTCAGGGGCAGGGTGTGCGTGATCAGCGGCGTGGTGTCAATTTTGCCTTCTTCAATCAGCTTTAAAATGGCCTCGCAGTCGCAGCCGTCCACCCCTCCTGTTTTAAAGGTCAGATTTTTTCCGTACATATCAGGAAGCGGCAGAAGCTGAGGGCGGTCATAAAGTGCAACAACAGTTACAATGGCATTGGGGCGGGCGCATTTCCAGGCCATTTCAAAGGTGTTTTCTGCCCCTGCAGCCTCCAGAACCACATCAGCCCCTCCATGGTCAGAGTGAGATTTTACAAATGCTTCCATATCAGTTACTTCTATTGTACCAGTAATCAGAAAAAAAGAAAGCCAAGATGAAACTTTCCCGGAGGCGGAAGCGTCAAATAAATAGAAAACAAAAAAGAAAGGCACAAAATAACATGAACAGCTGTGAAAAAATAATAGAAGATGTGCTGACGGAAAATTACAGGCAGCTTTATCGGCTGGCCTACGGATATGTGAGAAATGAGGAGGATGCCCTGGACATTGTTCAGGAAAGCGCATATAAAGCCATTCGGGAGGCAGATAAGCTGAAAACCCCTGCTTTTGCAAAAACCTGGATTTACAGAATTGTAATCAATACAGCAATCAGTCAGCTGAGGAAGCGGCGGGAGATGGTATCTCTTGATGAGGCGGAAACTCTTTCTGTTTATGCACAATACAAAAATTCCGATCTGCAGAACGCATTGGCCAGTCTGACAGAGGAACAGAAGACCTTGATTCTTCTTCGTTTTTTTGAGGACAGGAAACTGGAGGAAATTGCAGAAATGACAGATGAAAACGTTAATACCGTAAAGAGCAGGCTGTACCGTACTCTGCGGGAACTGAAGCAGAAACTGGCATGAGCATAGAATATTGGAGGAAAGCAGTATGAAGGAGAGAAGGGAAAACGTGAGAACAGAAAAAATAGAAAAAGAAAAAATAGAAAAAGAAAAAATAGAAAAAGAAGGGACAGAATATCTGGAAGAGCTGGAGCTTTTGGAAAAGGAATTTAAGCAGAGGACATTGGATATGAAAATAAAATATGGAGAAATTCCGGTGCCGGAAGCAGCCAGAGACAGAATTCTTTCTGGAATCCATCAGGCTAAAGCAGAAAAGGAAAGGATTCTTTCTTTCCAGGATATTCAGCGTCAGGCTGAAGCATCTAAGCAGATAAAAAAAGAAGCTTCTGCAGATAAAAAACAGGCAGAAAATCATAGACAGCAGCAGGAAATAATGACTGGAAAAGAGCAGAAAAAAGACATCAGGAAAGGACAGAACAGTATGAAACGATACGGAATTTTTAAGAAAACAGCAGCGGCGGCAGCGGCAGTTCTGGTAACAGTAGGTACTCTGGCAAATGCAAGTCCCATAACAGCAAATGCGATGGAAAATCTGCCGATTATTGGCGCACTGGCCAGGGTTATGACCTTCCGTACCTTTGAAGACAGTCAGGGAAGCTTTGAAGGAAAAGTAGATATTCCCCGGATAGACAGCGAAAATGGTTCAGAAATTGCAGCCAATCAGGCGCTGGAGCAGTATGCGGACTCTCTGATTGCCATGTATGAAAATGATCTGAAGGAGTCTGAGGGGCAGGGAAATTATGCGCTGGAATCTTCTTATGATGTAGTATTTCAGAATGAAAAATATATATCTATCCGTATTAATACAACAGTAATTATGGCCAGCGGAACCCAGTATGTAAAGGTATTTACGGTCAATAAGGCCACAGGCGAAGTGGTTTCTCTCAGCAGCCTTCTGGGCGGAAATAAGGAACAGCTGGAAGCAATCAGTGAGAATATTAAGCAGCAGATGCAGGCCCAGATGGATGCGGATGAGAATATTGCTTATTTCTTAAACAGCGATTTGCCGGATTCCGATTTTAAGGGAATTACAGGAGAGGAAAGCTATTATTTTAATGAAAATGGAGAGCTTGTCATCAGCTTTGATGAGTATGAGGTGGCCCCCGGATATATGGGAGCAGTTACCTTTACCATTCCGTTAAATGTAACAGGAAAGCTGGCAGAATAGAACTGCGGCACAAGCTCTCTTTTGGATTTTTACAAGCTGTTATTATGCTGTTTCCACTCTTCCCATCTCTGTTCTATGATGCAGGAAACAGAGCTGATATAGTCATCGCAATAAGGCAGGAAAAGATAAGCTTCCTCTGGAAAAGAAGCGTAGAGGGCAGCGTATTTGGAATCATCTGAATGGGAATATTCCCGGGCGAGGAAGTCCATATCAGAGAGAAAACAGGGACCGTTTTCTCCGCTGTAATAGCTGTCTGCAAAGTCCTGAACTTCGTTTACAAAATAAGAGCGGAGAAGCTGTCCATTGAGCTGATCCAGAATAAATTCCCGGAGGCTGCCGCAGTCATCCGGGAGTTTTTGCTCCAGAGCCGGGTTTAAAAACTGATGTTTTTGAAACCAGTGAAGCCAGGCGGCCATGTGGCTGCAGGCAGAAAGTGTGCCTGCAGAAAGCTGCTTTTCCTGTATAGATTCCAGATGCCAGGAAACGTCGTCCAGAAGAATTCCGTCTGCCTCCTCCTGGCTGATTTCATCCCAGTCCAGAAAGTCTTCACGGAAAGGAAAGAGGATGGATTTTTGGATATTCAGCCGGTTAAGAAGTTCTGCAGCTCCGACGGCATAGCCGTATTCTGCCTCGTCAGGATAGAGGGGAACTGCCTGATAAAAATGTATGGTTTTTCCTTCTGGAAGCTTGCAGCAGCAGCCATCATGGGAAGAAAATGAAGGCGTAAGCAAAATGGCATGGGACATGGGTATTTTTTCCTGGAAAGCAGGAGCAGTTTTCAGGATCGTGCCATGGGCCAGAGGCTCAGAAAAGCAGCCTGCAGCAGCAGTCAGCTCGGTCAGCAGTTGAACGGGCCAGCGCTGTTCTTTGCAGTCATCATTGGGATTCCAGTCTGGGGGGAGGAACAGCAGAAGCAGGATGCTGTCATTTTTTTCCTGTTCCTGAGTCTGGGCGGAGGGAGTGCTGTATTCTCCCAGAGAAACCAGTGTGTGATAATTGCGATCTCCAGAAGGAGGAATCACACAGATATCTGTGGAGATACCAGGAAAGGAGGTTTCGTGCAGTATTGTTTCAAACCTGCCGAAGAAGGCTTGAATGTGGTTTTCCAGCAGGCGGCGTTCCTGCATGAGATGGGATTCAGGTTTCATAGGCGTGGCTGCCACTCAAAATGTGATTAAATATACTCACATCGAGATAATGTAGACTTTCGCAAGTTCTACTTACTGCTTCTTCGTGTATGCTTTTGATTGACTAAAGCCATATCTACTCACAGGTTCCTGTACACTCCACAGTCGTCAATTCCCGAAATAGTCTTCGGTACATACTTACGTTTGCGTTTCATGATGCAACTTCGTAAGTCTTCGCATCTTTCAAATTGAGAGCAGCATTCATATCCCTGTTTTCGACGTAACCACAATTACATCGAAAGATTCTATCTGAAAGCTTTAAGTCTTTCTTAATAGTTCCACAACAGTGGCAGGTTTTTGATGATGGATACCATCTGTCTGCTACTCGTAATTCAATACCATTCTCCTTACATTTTGCCTGAAGTTTCACTTTAAATTCATAAAACTTCTGAGAAGCAACTGCTTTTGAAAGATGCCTGTTCTTCATCATTCCTGATACATTCAAATCCTCAATCGTTATATAAGATGGCTTGGTTTTTACTATCTCAGCGATTGTTTTGTTCATGTAATCCGTGCGGACATTGTCTATCCGATGATAAAGCTTCTGTACCTTAAGCTTTTGCTTTTGTATATTTGCTTTTTGAGTGGACTCTCCTTTCTTTAAATTTTCATACTTACGGGAGAGACATCTCTGCTCCCGAATCAGTCGTTTTTCAAGTTTTTTTAATCTTGCCGATTTGTTAATATTTTTATATGTCTTACCATTTGAAATAATGGCAAAATCCTTTAACCCAAGGTCTATGCCAATTCCTTCACTGTAATCATTGGTAGTTATCTTGCTATCCGGTATTTCTGCCAGAACTGAAACATAAAACCTGCCAGCTTTCATGGAAACCGAACCGCTTTTTATGACATATCCATCTTTTGTAACAGGGATATATCCCTTTTCCTTCACTCTAACCCATCCAAGGGATGGAATGTTAATTCTATGTCTTTCGCAGCGGCAATCCTTTGGATTATTCTTTACGAAATACATTTTTACATCTGATTTTCCCTTCTTTTTAAACTTAGGAAAACCACTTTGATGTTTGAAAAACTTTTTAAATGCGGTTTCTCCATGATTTACTGACTGTGTGACTGTTTTTGAATAAGACTCCTTAATCCATGCATATTCTGGGTGATTTGGTATATATTCATTGTTAAGCCAGACTCTGAATTGATGACTGCTCATAAACTTTTCACCATTTTCATGAAGTTCTTTATTATGAGCAAGATAGAAATTATAGATAAATCTACAGGTTCCTATCGTCTTACGAATCTTAACCTTTTGCTCCTCGGTTGGATTTATTTCCGTCTTGAAGCTCTTTAGCAATCTCCCCATCTCCTTCTATTTGTTTTTTATACTTACGAAGTCCATACAACCTACAGGAGAATACTTGAAGGATTCTTGTAGATACTCTGGCATAAATAACTATCTGACGATTATCGTGTTCTGTATAAATGCCTTTAAACTGAAGGTATTGGTCATAAGTGTAATAACGTTTATCAGTTGGAGTACGATTTGATTAGTGATATTAGAAATGTTCATAAATAATTCCTACACGGGCATATTTAAACACTTTTAAGCACTAATATCAATTATTTTAATTACTTAATATTTCCTCCTTTGTATTTGATGTGGAACTATATGATCATGTTACTAAGAAACAGACAGGATTGCAATATCTATTTATTGAAATATTATATCAATTTATTGAACTATAAAAAGCCGGACTGACTTATATGGTTTTCAGCCAGCTGGATTAGCTCTCCAGATGTTAATCAAAATCCATGCCATACGCCTGTCGCTCCTAGGATCCGGCTGAAAAGCTAAAAGAAAAAGCTATATTTCCCCTTGTTTATCTCAGCCACAAGGAAAAATATAGCTTTTGTGTTTCTTATGCTATCATACTTTTATAGTTGTGTCAAGGACAGCGTTCAGCTGTCCTTTGCCTGATAGATCCGGCGATAGCCGGTTTCTGTTTTTTCAACGATTTGTTCCACTTCCTCCAAAAAAGCTCCGTCCGGTGTAAGATATGCTCCCTCACAGCAGACGCAGGTGCCGCAGCTGCTGCTTAAGTCCCTGGGAACCGGCATAACATGGGCGGGAATATTCCGCTCCCCGCAAAGCCGCTTATAGCGGATGGCGCCGAAATGGGAATAAAAAGTAGCGATATACATTATTTCGTGAAGGTCAGGGTGTATTCACTGCCCTGTTCCTGAACAGCTACCTGGTATCCCTGGGACTTGCCGTAGCGGGATGTATTTTCCTTGGCAGCGTGGTTGTCTACGATCATCTGGCAGGGCTCTCCGCCAGCCAGGGCCTTTCTCAGCATAATAACCGGCTCAGGACAGGAAAGTCCTCTTGCATCTAAGGTTTTCATTGCTTAATCCTCCTTTTGAAATGTATTGAAGCAGGCAATTGCAGTAACAACGGCAAGGCCGATGAGAACAGCGATTTTTCCGTTGGCGGTAGGGCCATTTCCGCTGGAAGCAAGGCCAAAGTTGTGAGCAAATGCGGCTCCAACCATGAGACCGATAACGGTAATGGCGCTGTCTGTGTTGCCTTCACCGGAGAGAATCAGCTGACGCAGGGGACATCCGCCAAGCAGAACACAGCCGTATCCGGTCAGGAACATGCCCAGGAAGTTCCAGAGGCCGTCTGTATGGGAAACTGCCTGTCCTTCCATGCCCAGCTGGAAAAAGGTTCCTCCGCCGGCTGCGGTGAGAATCAGGTTGCCTGCCAGAGCAGCTGCAAAAACAGAGATAAATCCCAGAAGCAGACGAGATTCTTTGAACAGTACCATATCACGGATGCCGCCTACCATGCAGAGACGGGTTCTCTGAGCCAGAGCGCCTACAATCAGGCCTGCTCCCAGGCTGACTGCAATGGCAGCGTGGCTGCCTCCAGGACCGCCGCCAGCTTCTGTAAAATGAATGAAGGCCGGAGCGGCAACCAGAAGAATCAGAAGGGCCGCTTCTATGGCAGGGAGAATCATTCCCTCTGTTTTGGGAAGCCGGTAGGTTCTCTTTAAGGTATAGCCCTTATTCAGGAAGAAGATTCCGGTAAGAATTCCAAATACGAAACCGGCCAGACCGAACAGCGCGTTTAAATCGCCGCCTGCAAGACGAAGAATCATACGGAAGGGGCAGCCTAAAAACATCAGGCAGCCGATCATTACAAAAAATGCAATAATGAAACGGGTAACAGGAGAGCTTCCTCCTTTTGCCTGAAATTCTTTCCGGCTTACAGCCAGAATCAGGCTTCCCAGAACCAGTCCGATGATTTCCGGACGGATGTACTGGACTGCAGCTGCGGAATGAAGGCCCAGGGCGCCGGACTGATCCCGCAAAAAGCAGGCAATACAGAAGCCCATGTTGGATGGATTCCCCAGAAATACCAGTGCCGCGGAGATAAGGCCGATGATACAGCCAGCAGCTATGATTGTTTGTTTTTCTTTTGTCTGAGACATAACGCTACACTCCTTTTTTCTTTTTATGACAATAGCTTTTTCGTAAAAATAGTGAAAAAAATGTCATAAATTCATTAATCTTATGATAACATGCATAAAAAATGAAGTCCAATAGCAGTTATTAATATTTTGGATTGATTTATTTGATTATTAAATAAGTGTGTGCTATGATGAAAGAAAAACACAGAAAGAAAACCGCGGCAAAAGAAAGCGCAGCGGGGAAGCTGCGGTCAGGCTAATCGCTGCAGAAGAGGAGGAAAAAGAGGAGATGGATGCAATTTATCTGGACAATGCAAGCACAACCTTTCCCAAACCGAAGGCGGTGCCAGAGGCCATGTATCATTATATGACAAGATCTGGCAGTAATATTAATAGAGGGTGTTATGATCGTGCGTATGCTGTTGAGGAGCTGGTTTATGAAACCAGACAGATGCTTTGCAGCTTATTTGGCGGGGAAGACTGCAGAAATGTGGCATTTACAAAAAATGTAACAGAAAGCCTTAATGTGATTTTAAAGGGGCTGTTAAAGCCGGGAGACCATGTGCTGGTTTCTTCTATGGAGCACAATGCGGTGATGCGTCCCCTGGTGCAGCTGGAAAAGCAGGGGATTTCTTTTTCCCGGATTCCCTGCCGCAGGGATGGAAGCCTGATTCTGGAGGAAATGGCTCCTCTGGTGAAAAAGGAAACCAGGGCGGTGGTAATGACCCACGCCAGCAATGTGTGCGGAACGATGATGCCTTATGAACAGGTGGGAGCATTCTGCCGGGAGCGCGGTCTTTTGTTTATTGCTGATACAGCCCAGACAGCCGGAGTGTGGCCGCTGGATATGGAACACATGAAGATTGACGCTCTGGCTTTTACCGGCCATAAGGGGCTTCTGGGCCCCCAGGGAATCGGCGGCTTTCTTCTGGGCGAGAAGCTTCTGCCTCAGATGGAGAGTTTGATTGCGGGAGGAACAGGAAGCATCAGCCATACTGAGGTTATGCCGGATTTTATGCCGGATCGGTTTGAGGCGGGAACTATGAATCTGCCGGGAATTGTGGGGCTTCATGCAGGACTTGGCTGGATCCGTGAAACAGGGATGGAACAGATCCGCAGTCATGAGCTTGCATTGACCAGACAGTTTCTGGAGGGATTGAAATCTATGGATCCGTATGAGAAACGGCTTCGCGTTGTGGGGAAAAAGGATACAGAGGGACGGACAGGAGTGGTGTCTGTTCAGACGGTGCGGCGGGAGCTTGCCCAAACAGCCTATGAGTTGGATGTCCAGTATGGAATTATGACACGGGTGGGACTTCACTGTGCACCTTCTGCTCATCAGACTCTGGGCACCTTCCCCACAGGAACCATTCGCTTTTCTTTCGGATGGTGGAATACCAGGGAGGAGGTTGCGCTGGCGCTTCAGGCGCTGGACGAGCTGTCATAGAGGAAGGCGTGCTGGCGCTTCAGGCGCTGGACGAGCTGTCATAATGGAAGATTGCAGGAGGAAAGGGTATGGATTTTAAACAGCTTCAGTCATTTGCTGCAGTTGTAAAATATCAGAGTTTTACGAAAGCGGCAGAGATGCTTTATATTTCTCAGCCTACTATCAGCACCCATATTCGTGCTTTGGAGGAGGAGCTGCAGTCCCGCCTGGTGCTGCGCACCACCAAGGATGTGGAGATTACTCCGAGAGGGTGGGAGCTGTATCAATGTGCAGAGAAAATATTCCTGCTGAGGGACAGTCTGGTGGAGAGCTGGCAGATGGAAACAGAGCAAGTCATTAATCTGGGAGCCTCTACGATTCCCTCCGTCTATATTCTTCCTGAGGTGCTTCCCGGCTTTTTAAAAGCAAATTCCGGGATTCAGATTCATATTCACCAGGGAGACAGCCGAGAGATTATCAGCCAGGTTCTGGAGGGAAATATTAAACTGGGAATGGTTGGAATGAAGGTTTCTGATGAAAATCTTACGTTTCTGCCTTTTTACAGAGACACGATGGTTTTGATTACTCCGGCGACAGAGTATTATCGGAAATGGAAGGATGAGGGGGGAGTTTCTATGGAGAAGCTTCTTGCAGAGCCTTTTCTTTTGCGGGAACAGGGGAGCGGAAGCCGCAAATGCATGGAGAACTATTTCCTTCAGACAGGAATCCGGGAACAGGATCTTCATGTGGCGGCCCGGCTCAACGATCAGGAGGCAGTAAAGCGCCTGGTTTCCTGCGGCCTGGGAGTTTCTATTATATCGGCAAAGGCGGCAGAAAATGATTGCCAGGAGGGGAAGCTTCTTTCGTTTTCTCTGCCTGGGCTGGGGGCAGCAAGGAACCTGTATCTGGTCTGGCGGAACCAGTTTATTCTCAGTGAACAGATAACCAGGTTTATGGGATATGTGCAGGAGCTGTATGAAAGGGAAGGGAAAATAAACAAAATAAATGCTCAGATGCTGTGAAAAAAGGCGCCGTTCCATCATTGTCTGGTGTGGATGATGGAACGGCGCCCTTATGCCTGTCCTTTTTTACAGAAGTCCCATCATAGATGGAATGCCCAGAGACAGAGCAGGAATATAGGTAACAGCCAGAAGCAGCAGGAGAAGAACAGCAAAGTAGGGAAGCAGAGTTTTTGTAACCTCCTCAATGCTGATCTTACTGATTCCGCAGCCTACGAACAGTACAGAACCTACCGGCGGAGTGATGTTGCCCATGCACATGTTAAAGATCAGCATAACGCCGAACTGAATGTTGGACATGCCCAGGCTTTCTGCAATAGGCAGGAAGATGGGGGTGAAAATCAGGATAGCCGGTGTAATATCCATAAACATACCTACAATCAGCAGAATAATGTTCATCAAAAGAAAAATCACATATTTGTTTGTGGATACAGACATAATGGCTGAGCTGATTGCCGCCGGAATTCCAGAGTATGCCATAACAAAGGACATGGCGGAGGAAGCGGAAATCAGAAACAGGATAATGCCGCTGGTGCAGGCACTGCTGACCAGAATTTTCATAAAGGACTGTACAGTCAGGCTCTTGTAGCAGACAGACAGGATCAGGCAGTACAGTACGCAGATACCTGCGCCTTCTGTTGCAGTGAAGATACCGCCTACAATACCGCCGATTACAATGACAATCAGCAGCAGGCTGGGAAGAGCCTCCAGCGTAACCTTAAGAGCTTCCGAAGCAGATGCTCTTCCGGATACCGGATAGTTGTGCTTTTTCGCATACAGGAAAGCAACAACCATAGAACCAAGACCCATGAGAATACCGGGAATATATCCGGCCATAAACAGAGTGGAAATGGATACGCCTCCTGCTACGGTAGAGTATACAATAAATGCGCTGGTTGGCGGAATCAGAAGTCCTGTGGGGGCAGATGCAATATTGACAGCGGTGGCAAAAGCCGGATCATAGCCCTCGTCCTTCTGGATAGGGTAAATGCAGCCGCCCATAGCGGAGGCTGCGGCAACAGAGGAGCCGGACAGAGCGCCGAAAAGCATGTTTCCCACAATGTTGGCCTGAGCCAGAGAGCCGGGAATCCAGCCAACGAAGAGCTTGGCAAAGTTTACGAGACGTCTGGCAATACCGCCGTTATTCATAATGTTGCCGGCCAGAATAAACAGAGGAATGGCCAGCAGGGAAAAACTCTCCACACCGCTGTTCATTTTCTGCATGGTAATAAAGGTAATCTGATCCCAGGACAGGGAGGAGATTGCGGCAACAATGGAAGAAATTACAATACTTACGGAAATAGGGCAGCTTGCAAACAAAAGCAGTGCAAAAACTGCAAACAGGATAATGGCAGTTACTCCGATACTCATGCTTCATTCCCTCCTTCAATGGTAATTCCGGTAATATCTTCGTACAGATTGATAATCTGTGCGGCAATCATGAACAGGCCGGAGACAGGGGCCATGGCATAAACCAGACTTCTGGGAATACCCAGCAGAGCGGAATATACCTTTTCAGCGCTCAGAGCCAGTTTAAAGCCGCCGATGGTAATAACAAACAGTGCAAACAGAAGAATCAGCAGATCCACAAGGGTCATAAGAATCCTCCGGCCCGCAGGATTTAGGCTGTCACGAACCAGTACCAGGCACATATGCTGTCTGGTAAAAAACGCGTAGGCTGCGCCGATAAATCCGGTCCAGATCAGGAAGTAGCGCACCAGTTCTTCTGTAAAAGCAGCCGGACTGTTCAGGACATATCTGGTAAATACCTGATACAGAACCAGGAGAGTCATGGCAGACAAAAGGACAGTGGCAATACCGGCAAGAAGCTTTATCATGAATTTTTTTACAGTAGTTAACAGTTCTTTCATGGAAATCCTCCCCCTTTATTTAACGGAATTGATAATATCGATCAGGTTCTGAACACCCGGATATTCCTGGCAGTATTCATTTACCATGCCGCTTGTTGCATTTCGGAAAGCGTCTTTATCTACATCATTGACAAATTCCACATTCATCTGAGTGGATGCTTCCTGAATGGCTTCCTCAATGGCTGCATCCCAGGCGATCTTGTGGCTTTCTGTGGATGCATAGGCTGCATCCAGAATGACCTTCTGATCCTCAGGGCTGATGGAAGTCCATGTTTTGGCGCTCATAACCAGAACATCAGGAATCATGGCATGCTGATCGGTAGAATACACCTTGCAGATTTCGCCGTGCTTTCCTGTAGTCAGGGCAGTTTCATTATTTTCAGTTCCGTCAATAATTCCTGTCTGAAGAGAGGTATAAACATCTCCGTAGGACATGGCAACAGGAATGCCGCCCAGAGCCTTTAACATATCAGTCTGGGATTTCATATCCTGAACACGGATTTTTAATCCCTTTAAATCCTCCGGAGTCCGGATTGGCTTATTAATAGTATAAAAAGAACGGGCGCCGGAGGTGTAGTAGGTCAGAGTAACAAAGCCGTCATCGGCAGTGGACAGGAAAAAGTCACGCATGGGCTGGGAATCCATGACATGATAGAAATTTTCCGTATCATCAAAAATATAGGGAAGGCCAAAGGTGTGATAGGCCTCGTTGTAGGTAGCCAGACCAGGGGCAGATACCTTAGTCATGGAAATAACGCCAGCCATAAGCTGCTCCATATTTTCATTTTCAGATCCCAGCTGGCCGTTGGGAAGAATCCGAATCTGGATTCTTCCGTCTGTGCCTTCTTCTACTTTTTCTGCAAACTCGGTCATGGCAATATGTACGGTATGGGTTTCACTTAGGCCGTGAGCCAGAGTCAGAACCATGGGATTTTCTGCGGTTGCCTGGGCGCTTGTGGCGGCTCCGCCAGAGGCGCAGCCTGTGAGGGAAGCTGCTGCAAGGCTCAGTGTCAGTGCAAATGCTGCTAATTTTTTCATAAAACAAGTACCCCCTTACATTCCAATTAAATCAAACTGTTCAAAGGAAACCAGAAGACGGTAATCCTTTTTCGGGTTTTTGTATTTGATCTGAACGGATTTCAGCCGCTGGCTGTAGTACCATCCGCATTCTGCCTCTTCAAATTTTCTTCTGTGAAGGAAATGAGGAAGCTCTTTGCCGTCAAGGGTTACCCAGTAGGGCGCTTTTTCTCTGTGAATCATGTCAATGGCCATGGTTTCCACAGCTGTCTCATAATGTCCTTCCTGCGTAAAGTCCAGACAGGTTCTTTCGCCGGTTTTCATGGAAATATGAGTTCTCAGACAGCCGCCCTGTTCGTAATCCATGGAAACACCGTCATCCTCGTAAAGCTCAAATTCGCCGTCCTTATCTGCCGCGCAGAGAATGGTCAGACCGGTGGCCTGCTGAGTGGCAAGATTGGTCATGGGATTCGTTGCCATGGGCAGGATGGCTCCGCTTTTTACAAAAAGAGGAATGCTGCTTAAGGTAACAGGAATTTCGATAGTCTGTCCGCCTTCATAGGGGGTTCTGGTATAAAAATCGTAAAAGGTATTGCCCTCCGGAAGATAGATGCTTCTGGAAGACGCGCCTTTTTCTACTACGTTTGCAACCAGGAGGGAATCTCCCAGCATAAAGTCAACGCCTTCATCATAGCAGTTTGGATCATTCTGGAATGCGCTGCACATGGCTTCCATAATGGGAAGTCCGATTCTGTGGGCCCGGTCTGTCAGAGAATACAGATAAGGGCTTAACTGATAACGGAATTCAATGGCGCGGCGGATCTCATCTTTGTAATCACTATACATCCAGGGCTCTGTTACGGTGTTGTCCGTATTGGTAGAGTGGATGGAGAAGCGGGGCTGGAAAATTCCGTTCTGAACCCAGCGCAGGAAGAGCTCGCCTTCCGGAGCCGGACCGTAAAAGCCGCCGATGTCGCAGCCCTGACTGGCTACGCCGGACAGACCCATGCCAAGAATGGTGGCAATGTTGTATTTCAGGGAATCCCAGCAGGTCAGGTTATCGCCTGCCCAGGTCTGGGCATACCGCTGGATTCCGCAGTGGCCGGAACGGCAGACAATATAGGGTCTGGTATTTTCAAAGGTCTCGTGAATGGCTTCGTCCGTAACGTGGCACATAATATTGGACATAACGGATTTCAGCTGTCCGATGGTGCCTCCCTTGCCCTCGAAATCACAGCGGCAGTCCTTATCTACCATACTGTCATATTCACAGTTATCATTCCAGATAGAGCAGGTTCCGTAATCCAGCACATTTTCCTTCAGCAGAGACTTCCAGTCTTCGCGGGCAGATTCTTTGGTAAAATCCACAAACACACCCTGTCCGCCCCACCAGGTTCCTACGCCTGGTTCTTCACTGGTGCTGGACTTGACAAACATGTTTTTCTTCTTCATTTCTTCCAGCATGGGGTGAATCAGAAGAATACCGGGTTTTACGTTGGGGGTTACGGTAACACCCCGGACCTTCATCTGATGGAAGAAATCCTTAGGATCCTTAAATCTTTTTTTATTCCAGGTAAATACACAGCGTTTTACGCCTTTGTCCGTTTCTACAGTACAGTATCCGGAGGAAAGCTGGAATCCGTCTACGGGAATGCCCTCTTCTCTGGTTGTATCAATGAATTCTGTGATAGCGTCATCGCAGTCCTTTTCCAGTTCCGGGTAGTACATGGAGGAACCAAGATAACCCAGGGCATAGCGGGGGAGCAGAGCGGATTTTCCGGTCAGGTCGGTATAGCGTTCCACAACCTGACGGACAGAGGGACCGGCGATTAAAAAGAGATCAATGTCACCGCCGTCTGTACGGTAGCGGCTGTGCATTTTCCAGTAATTGCTTTTTTCACGTCCCATGTCAAAATCGCATTCGCAGGTATTGTGGTAAAAATAGCCGACAGCCTTTCTGGTATCCCGGTTCAGTTTAATATAAAAGGGAATGTGCTTGTAAAGGGAGTCGGTTTCCTTCGGGTTGTAGCCCATAGCGTCCTTGGGGCTCATGCCCATGAATTTTTGCGCTTTATTGAAGTCACCGCTTTTTTCGCCAAATCCATAGAAGCAGTCCTGGGGGGTGATTTCGCTGGTATGAATACGGCGGCGGTTGGAGTCTTCCTGGTAGGCCAGATCCACAATATCGGCATGAAGCAGAGTATTGTCCTGATCATATACGCAGATGCGGAATGGGGATTTTTCGATAACTACGGTCAGTTCTTTTCCGCGGATGACTGCTTTTTCTTCTCCGTCCTCCAGAATTGCGTCAGCAGGCTGGATCCGCTTTCTGTAATTTTTCAGAAAACCATCCATGCGATCTTCCCATGCAGTCATAACAAGACTGTAGGATTCTTCTGCAAAATCTCCTTCAAAACCGGCCCGGATCCGCAGAATGGAATCTGTCAGAAACAGCAGGCGGATTTCCACACAGTTGGTTGCGATGGAAAAGCCGGAGCCCTGTTTTGTTACGGCAAATGCAGTAGTGCAAACTTTCATTTTGTAAACCTCCTTGGTAAATCTTTTGAAGTCGATGTGCCTGTATTATAAGAAATTGAAAGCATCAAAACTAGACAGATTTTGCGTAGAATAGTATAATATTTTACATATCTTGCTTTTGCATTGACAGAAATTACAAATTTTAACAGTGTTTTTATGCAGATACTGCTGAGGAGAAAGGGCTATGATTGATCAGGCGGGAATTATGATGGCGCAGGGGGCGGAGATTGCCTGTGAGCGGATTGCAGGGGTCAATGACAATATGACCCAGCCCCATTATCACAATTATTATGAGCTGTATTATCTGGAAAAAGGAGAGAGGTATCAGCGTCTTCAGGATGAGCTCTATGTGCTTAAGCCGGGGGAGCTGATGTTGTTTTCTCCCTACATTATGCATTATTCTTATGGAAAAAAGGATATGCCTTTCCGGAGAATTGTGCTGTATTTTCGCAGGGAGGACGTGGATGTACCGGAGCTGGCCTCGTTGCTGGATCAGGCCAACGGCATGTACAGTATGGGGCTCAGAGACAGCCAGATGATACACCGAATTCTCGGAGAGCTTTTGCGGGAACAGGAGGAGGAAGCGGATTTCAAAAGAGAATGTCAGCACTCTCTTTTGAATCTTCTTCTGTATCTGTTGGCCCGTCAAAAGCGGGTGGCGGAACCGGTAAAAACAGAGCAGAAAACAAGAATGGGGCAGGTAATGCATTATATTCACCGCCATTTTGATGAGAATATTACTCTGGAAAGTCTGGCGGAACGCTTTTATGTGAGCAGCTATTATCTCTGCCGGGAATTTAAGGCATATACCAACAGTACGGTGATTCAGTATGTGAATGTTACCAGAATCATGAATGCTCAGAGAAGGATTATGGAGACAGATAAGAGTATCACGGAGATCAGCAGGGAAATGGGGTTTTCTAATCTGACGCATTTTAACCGGGTGTTTAAAGCTGTGACGGGAATGACGCCTTCCGGATACCGCAAGAGCCATAAAAATCTGGAGATTTATGTCGGAGGCATCAGGAAGCGTAAGGGAGGGCAGGATAACCGTTAAGGGATAGGTCTGGACGGAACGGCTCCTGCCTGCTACAATAGAAAGAAGCGATTCTGCAGAAGCAGAGGCATGGCGAGATATGGAGAAAAGATTATGACAGAGAAATTATATTATCAGGACAGCCACAGAAAAGAATTTGAGGCTCAGGTGGTATCCTGTCAGTGGAATGAAAAAAAGGAATGGTATGAGGTGATTCTGGACCGGACGGTATTTTTTCCGGAGGGCGGAGGCCAGTATGCGGATCCCGGTGTAATTGACGGTATTCCCGTAGAGGATGTAAAGGAGCGGGAGGGTGAGGTGATTCATATGATGAAGAAGCCTCTGACGCCGGGACAAACAGTACATGGCGAAATCGACTACAAAGAAAGATTTTCCAGAATGCAGCAGCACTCCGGCGAGCATATTGTATCTGGTCTGGTGCACCGGTATTTTGGATATGACAATGTGGGCTTTCATCTGGGCAATGAAGCGGTGACTCTGGATTTTAACGGAACCTTTGAGCCGGGGCAGCTGCGCCGCATTGAGACAGAGGCCAATGAGGCTGTGGCTGCCAATCTGGAGATCCGGGTGGAGTATCCCACTAGGGAAGAGCTGGCGGCTCTGGAGTACAGGAGTAAAAAAGAACTGGCCGGACAGGTGCGGATTGTGACGGTACCTGGATACGATGTATGCGCCTGCTGTGCACCCCACGTATCCCGAACCGGTGAAATTGGCCTGATTAAGCTGGTGGATGCAGTCAATTACAAGGGCGGAACCCGTGTGACAATGGTATGTGGTTTCCGGGCTCTGGAGGATTACCGGATGAAGGAGGACAATGTGCGGGAGATTTCCCGGCTTTTGTCTGCAAAGCCCTATGAGGCGGCGGAAGCGGTTGAACGTCTCCGGGAGGAGGCGCTTCTCTGGAAGGGAAGGGCAATTCAGATGCAGACCCGGTATCTGGAGAAAAAGCTGGAGGAGCTTCCGGAAGGAACCGTCAACTATTTTGTATTTGAAGAGGATCTGGACAAGAATGCGGCCCGCCGTTTTGTAGATGCAGGAAAAGAAAAATGCAGCGGCGTCTGCGGGATTTTCCTGGGAAAGGAAGAGGGCGGATACCAGTTTAATCTGGGAAGCAATTCCATAGATTTAAAGCAGGTTTTAAAGGAGTTTTACAGCCATTTTGAAGGAAGAGGAGGCGGCAAGGGACCAATGGTTCAGGGTACGGTTCAGGGAGATCCGAAAGCCATTGAGGACTGCCTATGCAAAATCATTTCTTTATGATATAATCGTCCATTATGAAGAATTATATTATATTTGATTTAGAGTGGAATCAGAGTCCCCGGGGACGGGAGGATTCGGTAGCAGATTTCCCTTTTGAGATTATTGAGATTGGTGCAGTAAAGCTGGATGAGAATTTTCAGATGGTGGATGAGTTTCACCGACTGATTCGGCCTCAGGTCTATGGCCAGATGCATCATATGATATCAGAAGTGACTCATATGAATATGGAGGAGCTGAAGGCCCGGGGGATGGATTTTCCCGAGGCAGCCAGACAGTTTCTCTGCTGGTGCGGTGAAGAGCCGGTATATGGTACCTGGGGTTCCATGGATCTGACAGAGCTGCAGAGAAATATGGCATATTACGGAATGGAAGCTCCCTTTCCCTTCCCTTTGTTTTATTATGATGTGCAGAAGCTGTACGGACTATTTACAGCAGAGGGAGCCAGACTGTCTCTGGATGCGGCAGTGGAACAGGAGGGGCTTTTAGAGAAACGGCCGTTTCACAGGGCTTTGGATGATGCCTATTACACCGGTCGGGTTCTGGCCTGTCTGGTGGAAAAAACAGGGGCAGAAGCTCTCCTTCCTTTTCAGTCGGTTGATTATTACCGGCTTCCGGGAAACAAAAAAGAGGAGATCCAGGTAACATTTCCCGGCTATTCCAAATATGTGTCCCGTGTGTTTGAGTCCCGTGAGGATGCCATGAAGGATCGGGGAGTCACCTCTACGAAATGTTATCTCTGCGGCAAAAGCCTGCGAAAAAAGATCCGGTGGTTTACGGCCAACCAGAAAATGTATTTTTCTCTGGCAGTCTGTCCGGAGCATGGATATTTGAAAGGAAAAATCCACATCAAAAAGGCAGACGGGGATCGGGTGTTTGTAGTAAAGACTCTGAAGCTGACAGATGAGGAAGGCGCAGCCTTTGTTATCAATAAAAAAGAGGAGCTGAAAAAGAAGCGGGCTGAGCGCAGCAGGGCAAAGCGTCAGCGGCAGCGCCAGGAGGCGGCGGCCAATAAAACAAGAAAGAAAAAAGGTAAAAAAGCAAAAAAAGAAAGAGGAATTCCGAATCAGTAACAGGTTTGGAATTCCTCTTTCTTTTAATTTTTTCTGTCCAGAAAGGACGGATGATTTCGTGGCCTTTTCTTTGGCTGACTTTGTTTCAGAGCTGAATCAGTCCGCTTTTTTTCCATGAGAAGATCAAATTCTGCAGTGGACATGCCAATATCCTCCAGGCGTTTCTGACGGCGCTGATAGCGGGCGGCCCGTTCAACGGCTTCCTGTTTTTCAATATGGAATTTCAGAACAAGAAGTCCTCCGCCCACAATTCCCAGAACGACAAACAGAATCAGCCCGGTTTTCATGCCCTGAGGAATGTACAGCTGGAAAGCGGGAGTGTCCGACGGTTCGGTACTGCCGGATTCCTCTTCTTCAGAAGATACGGGAAGATCTCCGGAAAGAGCTGCCGGAGCGTTGTCTTCGCCTGTTGGAGAAAGGGCGGCAGTTTCATCAAAGGTCATGGCTCTTGCCATGGCGATATCAGCTTCCCGTGCAGCAGTATCCGGCTCTTGGCGGATTAGATAGGCGGCGCCGACGGCGTGTCCTCCGTATTCGTAGGAAATCTGTGCTACTGCATCCTGAGGCGCTGCGGGAGGAAGCTCGTAGGAGATGGAGGAGGTAATATTAGCCGGATCGGCAAGCTTCGGAAGGGAAATCCGGCAGTCTTTCTGAATAGAGAGTACGGACAGATCCGTAGTAGGCAGTCCGGCAATCGTCATATCATTAGCCACGGATGAATGGGCAGTATCTATTTCTGCGGCTTTCAGAGATTGAAAGCTGGAAAATCCAAAATCCAGCAGTGCCTTGGTATCTGTATAGTGAGTCTGATGTCCATTTAAAACAACAGCAATCAGGCGAGTGTTGTTTTTTTCCGCGCAGGTGACCAGAGTATTTCCTGCCAGAGAGGTGTAGCCAGTTTTCCCGCCAATGATTCCGGGATAATACTGAGGCGCATTTTTTTTCATCATCCGGTGTCCCGGATAAATACGAAAGCCGTCAGGATTCCGCTTGGTGGGCGGAAGATCATAGTACAATGTGGAATCAATGGTGACAAAGGCCTCATTCTGAAAGGCGGCCTGAGCAATCAGAGCCATGTCATAGGCCGATGTATAGTGATCTGGGTTATTTAGTCCGCTGGGGTTACAGAAATGGGAATCTGTGCAGCCTAAGGAGGCGGCACGTTCATTCATCATATCAGCAAAGGCTTCTATGGAACCGGCAGTGTGCTCTGCCAGGGCATTGGCCACTTCATTGGCAGAGCGGAGAACCAGGGCATACAGACAGTCACGGACAGTCAGCTGATCGCCCACATCCATACCGGCGCTGGTGCTTCCCGGCTCTACATTGTGAACCGCATTGCGGGAAAAGGTTACAATATCGTCCATATCGCAGTTTTCAATCACAATCAGCGCAGTCAGTATTTTCGTAATACTGGCGGGAAAATAGGCGGTATGGATATTTTTCCCGTAGAGGACAGCGCCGGAGCCGGCGTCCATAACAATTCCGCCCTCTGCGGAAATGGAAATATTGTCCGGCCATTCTGCCGCGGCAAAGGCTGTGCTGCAGAAGGAACTGCACAGAAGGACCAGACTCAGAAAAAAGGCTGTAAATCGTTTCATAGTTATTCTCCATAAGACAAACCGGAGACAGCAGCGATTCTATCAGGAATGAAGGACACATCCCACTGTCTGTCCGGTTTTTAAAGCCCCTACACATTTTTTGTTGCAATAGAGGCAGCGGGTAATCTCTCCGGCGCGGCCGGTGCGGACCTTTTCCGGCCACTGAGGATCTGCAATCAGCTGACGGCACATGCCAATCAGCTCAATTCCTTCCTCGCAGAGGGCCTCGGCAGTTTCCGGGGACTGGATTTTTCCAACACAGCAGACCGGCTTTTCGGTGTGCTTTTTAACCAGACGGGCAAGGAAGGAAAAGCAGGCTTCGCCCTGGAAATACGGATGCTTTGCCGGGGGAATGGTATCCTCGGTGACTGTATGATTAGCCAGAGAAACATGGAAGCAGTCAATGGATGCTTCCTCCAGGCTGCGGACAAATTCAGGCACCTGGGCCATGGATATTCCGCCGCGCCCATACGCCGGATCCTCAGTGCGGACAGTCAGCTTGTAGTCCAGCGGAAGCGCCGGAGCGCCGCGCCGCACAGCCCGGACTGCTTCCAGGGCAAACCGATCCCAGGCGCCCCATTCATCAGTCCGGTGATTGAAATTGGGGGAGGTAAAGCTTCCGGTCAGCCGATCGCCGTGAATCTGAATCATATCAAAGCCCAGGTCCGCTGCCCGACGGGCAGCAGCCTCGTAGGCAGCGAGGATATCCTGAATATGTTCCGGGGAAACCGTATCACAGAAGGTCTTAGTGCTGAGAGCCAGCTCGGCCCGTACCTTCTGCGGGTTTGTCCGCCCTTCCAGGCGATAGAGCTCTCGGATTTTTATAACATCATACTCAGGATGAAACAGCTGGGCGGAAATTTTGCAGTCATACTGGTGACAGATTTCTATGGCCTTTCGGAGAGGCGCAGCTGAGGCGTCGCTGTCCAGAGCAATTCCCCCAAACATAGAGGGGACTACGGACAGATCTGCTGCAACAATCATGCCGCAGCCGCCTTTCGCCAGAGCTTCGTACCACTCTGCACCGTCGGGGCCAAAACTGGAGGGGGCAAAAACAATTCTGTTCTTTAAGGTAGTATTGCCAATGGTAATCGGGTCAAACAAATGGGTCATAATAGCACCTCCTTGGTGAAAACAGGTTTTTCTTTCTTATTTTTGTTTTTTCTGTTTTTTCAGCCAAATAACGCAGGCAGAAAAAACGGCAATGACGGAAATTCCGTAAGTTACGGCAATCCGTACTGCAGTATCCACAAAAAACGGCTCCGGAACAATGTTTATCAACAAATCTGTAGCGGGATCCAGAATCCACAGGTCATTGGTGAAGAAGATTTTGTGGAAAATAATAAAATATTTACTGAAATCTGTGGATATGATGCCTGCCAACAGCGCCAGGATGGTAAAAAAAAGAACGGTACCTCCACAGATCATCCGCGGCAGAATCCGCTTTGTCTCTGCCTTCAGAACAATCAGCAGAGCTGCACAGGCGGCCATAACCAGAAAACAGATGCGGCGGATGGTAATGGCCGCAAGAAAAAGTCCCCGAACGTCTTCCATATGGGCAATTTCCCGTTCATTGAAAAATTCCCGGGGCTGGCCAGCTACAATCGTGGGAACATGGAGATCCTTTCGGTCTCCCCGCAGGTAGGCCATCATTTCATCGGTAACCTCCAGCAGATCGTCCATTTCCATGTCAACAGCTTCTAAAACCTGATATTTTGTGTATTCTTTCTCATAATAGCTGGGAGTCCAGTAGGTAACTGCCTCAATGGAGGTAATCAGAAGAACCGCCATGAGAGCAAAGGAAAAGATCAGTCCCAGCAGATTGTGGAAAAGCTTCATGAGCAAGTATTCCTTTCCTAATTTTCATTCCAAGTATACTATATTTTTTAATCATCGTCTACCAAAACGGCGGCAGGGGACCTTAAGGATCCATGAAGAAAAACGAACAATATCGGCAAAAGCCGGGTTGACTTTTCAGAAAGGGAACTATATATTGAACAGAGAGATGGGAAATTAATACATCAGGAGAGTATGAGATGGAAACAATTACAGTATTTTTTATTGTTGAGATTATCGGAACTGTGGCCTTTGCCTGTTCCGGAGCAATGGTGGCAATTAAGAAAAATCTGGATTTGCTTGGAATTATTGTGCTGGGTGTGACAACAGCAGTAGGGGGAGGCATGATCCGCGATATTCTGATAGGGATTCATCCGCCGGCTCTGTTTACGAATCCGGTTTATGTGATGGCCGCGTTTGTTGCTGTCCTTTGCCTGTTTCTGATTATTAAGTGCCGCCGTATTACCATAGAGGCGTTAAGCTCTCTCTGGTATGAGCGGGTTATGAATATTCTGGATGCTGTTGGCCTGGGAGCTTTTACGGTAGTGGGAATTGATACAGCAATTACGGCAGGCTTTGGGGAATATAACTTCCTGATGATTTTCCTGGGAGTGATTACCGGTGTGGGCGGAGGCGTTCTCCGTGATATTATGGCGGGAGAAACTCCGGCTGTGCTGCGCCGCCATGTGTATGCCTGCGCGTCTCTGGCAGGGGCGGTCAGCTATGTGCTTTTGCAGAAGGTTCTGGAAAGCGAATGGGATCTGATTCTCAGTGCATCCCTGGTGGTGGTGATCCGAGTTCTGGCCCGCCATTATAAGTGGAATCTGCCGCGGGCGCTATGAAAAATAGCTGCGGGAGAAGTGGTCCCCTCTCCTATCTGTTGACAGCTGCAAAAGGGACATTTATCATATAGACATATGAGGAGGACGCGAGGATGAAGTACGATTTTACATCAATTATGGATCGCCACGGAAAAGATGCAATCGCAGTGGACGGGCTGGGAACAAGAGATGGATTTGCACCGGAAAAGCCGGAGGAAGGCTTTGATGTAATCCCCATGTGGGTAGCAGATATGAATTTCCCGACTGTACCGACGGTTCCAGAGGCAATTATCAGGAGGGCAGAGCATCCGGCATACGGATATTTTGATCCGACAGACGAATATTTTGATGCAATTATTCAATGGCAGGAGAAACGAAATGGAGTAACCGGCCTGAGACCGGAGCATATTGGCTATGAAAATGGCGTGTTAGGAGGCGTTATCAGCGCTCTGAATGTATTCTGTTCCAGAGGCGACAATGTGTTGGTTCATCAGCCGACCTATATTGGTTTTACCAAATCTCTCAAAAATAACGGCTACAACATTGTTCACAGCCCGCTGGTTCAGGATGAAAACGGCGTATGGCGCATGGACTATGCGGACATGGAGAAAAAGATTGTTGAGAACAGAATCCATGCGGCAATTTTGTGCAGCCCTCATAATCCATGCGGCCGTGTATGGGAGAGATGGGAACTGGAACGGGCAATGGAACTGTATCAGAAGCACGATGTTTACGTTGTTTCTGACGAGATCTGGTCTGACTTGATTCTGGACGGACATAGACATATTCCAACTCAGTCGGTCAGTGAGGATGCCCGCAGCCGTACTGTCGCTGTGTATGCGCCTTCAAAGACCTTCAATCTGGCAGGTCTGGTAGGAAGCTATCATATTATTTATAATCCGTGGATTCGAGAGCGTGTGGAGAAGGAGTCTTCTTTGAGTCATTACAACAGCATGAACGTGCTTTCCATGCATGCGCTGCTGGGGGCTTACCAGCCAGAAGGATATGAGTGGGTTGATGAGCTTCGTCAGGTGCTGGCAGAAAATGTAGACTATGCCTGTAATTATATCAAAGAGCATTTTGAGGGACTGGAGGTCAGCAGGCCGGAGGGAACCTATATGCTGTTTATCGATTGTACCAGGTGGTGTGAAGCTCATGGCAAGACCATTGATGAGGTTGAGCAGGCGGCCTGGAAGGTGGGAGTAGCGGTTCAGGATGGACGGATGTTCCATGGTCCTTTCCATCTGCGTATGAATCTGGCTCTGCCTCTTTCTCGTGTTAAAGAAGCTTTTGAACGTCTGGATAAGTATGTGTTCAATGCAGGATAAAATCTGAGGGCGAAGCCCAATCAACCGTGAATTGATTGGGCTTCGCCCTCATTTTTAATTATCTGAAGACTTGCTTCTTTTAATGACCTTCAGTCTGGTAAATTCCTCTCTGTCCTTTTCCTCCAGCGCATTGCTGATGGTAGTGACAAGATTCTGATAGGTCGGAATGGTAATGTTTTTCAGAGCATTGGCCCGTTTCTGGGTTTTGCGGATACTGCTGGCAAGCCGGTAGGCGGAATTTTCTACCATAGACAGCTTGATAGTCAGTTCCTTTACCTTTTCAAAATTCATCCGGGCCCGATCCAGAGCCTCCGATGAACTGTAAAAGGCATAGGTCAGATTGGGCCAGTCAGACTGGGACTGAACCAGGGGAATTTCAGTGCCCATAATACTGCGGGTTTTGATGCGGATAGACTGTTCTAAGGGAACAGAGGCCGCAATATCCTGCACATAATGAATTCCCAGTTCAATATTGGCCTTCTGAAGAGCCTGATAGGCTTCGCGGAAGGTAGAGTCGATCTCAGACTGGATGTCCTTTGCCTGATCGATTAAGCCCATCAGCTCCCGCAGAAGAATATTTCTCTTCTTGTCCATCAGTTCATATCCCTGGCTGGCAAGAGCCAGGGAATTTTTTGCAAGAATCAGATTTCCTTTTGTTGGAAATGTATTCGGATTCATGGCGATCCCTCCTGCTTACCGGACATCGGAAGAACCGTCCTGTTCCTCCGGGGAAGCCGGCTGATAATACTGATCCAGAATCTTGGTGTCAATCCGGTCAAGCTCTTCTCTGGGAAGGAGGCCTAAAAGCTTCCAGCCAATATCCAGAGTTTTGATAATATTCCGGTTGTCATGGGGATCCTGTCCCACAAACTGTTCCTCAAAGGCTTTTCCGAAAACAAGGTATTTTTTATCCAGAGGCGACAGCTCATCCTCACCGATAACGGAAGCCAGAGCACGGGCATCGCCTACCTTGGCGTAGCAGGAAAAGAGCTGGTTGGCTACAGCCTGATGATCGGCTCTGGTAAAGCCCTCGCCGATACCGTCCTTCATCAGACGGGACAGGCTGGGCAGTACGTTAATGGGCGGATAGATGGACTGTCCATTTAAGGAGCGATCCAGAACAATCTGTCCTTCTGTAATGTAACCGGTCAGGTCCGGAATAGGATGGGTAATATCATCATTGGGCATGGTCAGAATGGGGATCTGGGTGACAGAGCCGTTGATGCCCTTTACAATTCCGGCACGCTCGTACAGAGCGGCCAGCTCACTGTAGAGATATCCGGGGAAGCCCTTTCGGGAAGGAATCTCTCCCTTGGAGGAGGAAACCTCACGCATGGCCTCGGCAAAAGAGGTCATATCCGTCAGGATTACCAGAATGTGCATATTCTTTTCAAAGGCCAGATATTCAGCCAGGGTCAGGGCAACCTTGGGAGTAATCAGACGCTCTACCACCGGGTCGTTGGCCAGGTTTAAAAACATGGCTACATGGGAGGAAACACCGCTTTCCTCAAAGGTCCGGCGGAAGAAATCCGCCACATCATGCTTAACACCCATGGCGGCAAAGACAATGGCAAATTCCTCGTCAGAGTCATCGCCCAGAGAAGCCTGCTGCACAATCTGGGCAGCCAGCTGATCATGGGGCAGACCGTTTCCGGAGAAAATCGGAAGCTTCTGTCCCCGGATCAGAGTCATCAGTCCGTCAATCGCAGAGATACCGGTCCGGATATAGTTTCTGGGATATTCCCGCGTAACCGGGTTTAAGGGCTGGCCATTTACATCCAGCATTTTCTCCGGAACAATTTCACCCAGTCCGTCAATGGGAACGCCGATTCCGTTCATGGTGCGGCCCAGCATATCCTCGGAAACGCCCAGAACCATAGGATGTCCGGTCAGGCGGGTGTGAACATTGCGCAGTCCCAGTCCCTCTGTGCCTTCAAATACCTGAATGATGGCCTTGTCCTCATAAACCTCAATGACACGGCCCAGCTTCTTTTTGTTTCCGTCTACGACCATTTCCACAATTTCATCGTAGGCAGCGCCGGAAACGCCTTCCAGCACTACCATGGGGCCGTTAATTGCACTTAAACCTAAATATTCAATTGCCATTTCTAACCCCTCCTTACGCATTCCTCTCTACGACATCATCGTAGAAGGCGTCAATCTGTTTTTTATAATCATCCAGCATAGCCAGATTGTCATTGGGAACATCATATTTGATGGCAATGACTTTATCGAAAATCGGATTCTCCTTTAATACAGACATGGGCATTCCCATGGAAATCAGAGAACGTGATTTCTTGTACAGGTACAGAATCACTTCCATCATTTTAAACTGCTTTTCCATAGGGACGCAGGTATCATCTTTGTGGAAGGCATTCTGCTGAAGGAAGCCGACACGGATCACTTTTGCAATTTCCAGAATCAGTTTCTGGTCATCTGGAAGTACGTCTCCGCCGATCAGCTTTACAATTTCCATCAGGCTGCTTTCCTGGGAAAGAAGATAGACAATCCGGTTGCGGTAATCCACAAACTTTTTATCCACATGCTCAGTGTACCAGGGCCCCAGATCGTTTAAATACTCTGAATAACTGGTAAGCCAGGAAATAGCCGGGAAATGTCTGGCATAAGCCAGGCTCTTGTCCAGACCCCAGAAGCAGCGGACAAAACGCTTGGTGTTCTGGGTTACAGGCTCGGAGAAGTCTCCGCCCTGGGGAGATACGGCGCCGATGATAGTAACGCTGCCCTCGGTTCCGTTTAAGTTCTGCATCATTCCGGCTCTCTCATAGAAAGCGGAAAGCTTGGAGGCCAGGTAAGCCGGGAAGCCTTCCTCAGCAGGCATTTCCTCCAGACGTCCGGAAAGCTCACGGAGGGCCTCTGCCCATCGGGAGGTGGAGTCAGCCATAATGGCAACATGGTAACCCATGTCCCGGTAATACTCAGCCAGGGTCAGACCAGCATACAGACTGGCTTCACGGGCAGCTACCGGCATATTGGAGGTATTGGCAATCAGGGTGGTTCGATCCATCAGAGGCCGTCCTGTTTTCGGGTCGATCAGCTCTGAGAATTCTTCCAGAACCTGAGTCATCTCATTGCCTCGCTCGCCGCAGCCGATGTAGATAATGATATTTGCATCAGACCACTTGGCAATCTGGTGCTGGGTCATGGTTTTTCCTGTACCGAAGCCGCCGGGAATAGCAGCGGTACCGCCCTTTGCCAGGGGGAACAGGGTATCCAGGATTCTCTGTCCGGTAATCAACGGCTGGGAAGCTGGAAAACGCCGGCTGGTGGGACGGGCCACACGGATGGGCCATTTTTGAGTCATAGTAAGCTTTGTCTCTGTACCGTCCGGTTCCTGAATGGTAACCAGAGGCTCGTTGATTGTATATTCCCCGTCAGAAACTACATCCAGTACATAGCCCTCCTTGTCCGGAGGAACCATTACCTTGTGTACAATGGCGGGAGTTTCTGGTACCTCGGCAATGATGGTGCCGCCGTATACAAGGTCGCCTTTTTTGACTGTCATGTGAGCCTGCCATTTTTTCTCTGTATCCAGGGAATCTACGCTGACGCCGCGGTTAATGTAAGCGCCGCCTGTTTTTGCAATTTCACTTAAAGGACGCTCGATGCCGTCAAAAATGTTGGTCAGGATACCAGGGGCCAGGGTAACAGATACCGGCGCACCGGTTCCGGTCACGATCTCTCCCGGCTTGATTCCTGTAGTCTCCTCATAAACCTGAATGGTAGTACCCTTGGAGGTCAGGCCGATTACCTCACCTACCAGGTTTTCTTTGCCGACATAGACCATTTCATTCATGGTAAATCCGGGATCGCCCTTCAAATAGACAATGGGGCCGTTGATTCCGTAGATAACACCGGTCTTAGTCATGAACCGTACCTCCCTCCGCAAGACTTAAATCAAAATGAAAGTTTTCCCGGGCCTCTTCCAGCTTGGTCCGGAATGAATTGTCAATCAGAATATGACGGCTGGGAATTACTGCCCGGCAGCCGCCGGAAAAGGAATATTCACTGATCTGGATATCAGCTGCTCCGTGGTGAAGGGCCAGACGGTTCAGCTTGTCGCTGTCAGCCGGATCCAGATAAATCGTAATGGGAGCGCCGTCTGCAAACTCTACAGCTGCCTGAATCTGTTTTTCCAAAAGCTTTTGATAATCTGGAGTTTCCATAAAGGAAGCCAGTTTATCTTTTAATTCCACAAAGAGCTTATCTTTTAACTCTTCCTGTTTCATACCCAATGTGCGCTTAATTCCTATCTGCTCGAAGGAAAGCTTTTTGTTGATTTCCCGCTGGTTTTTTTCCGTTTCCTGACGCAGAAGCATGTCTGCATGGCGGCGGGCATCGGCCTTGTGTTCCTCAAAGGTCTGCTCCAGCGCGGTCATATATTCATCCAGCATCCGGTTACTTCTGGTTCTGGCATCCTCCATACAGGTATCCAGAAAATGCTGTAATTTTTCCTCAGTTGTCAAAACAGTCACCTGCTTTCTGTCAATAATCAGAGCTTCAGCCCAATGGCTTCGTTTACATAGGAGGTGATAAAATCCGGCTTGCGGCCGGTGCCATGGCGATCGGGAATTTCTACAAATAACGGCTGACGGTGATTTAACCGGACTTCGTTTACCAGATCCGGGAAATCCCGTCCGAATTTTTCCGTCAGAAGAACAATTCCGATGTCCCTGTCGGCCAGAACCTTATCTAACTCCTGCTTCAGTTCTTCTTTTTCATGGACAACAGCGCCATCCACCCCGGCCAGCTTCATGCCGGTCCAGGTGTCGATGTTGTCGCTGATGAGATACATTTTCATAAATTACAGTTTACCAAGGATCATAAAGGAAATGATCAGTCCGTACAGACAAACACCTTCGGCAAGACCTACGAAGATGAGGGATTTACCAAGAATGGAACCGTCCTCGCTGATAGCGCCCAGAGCTGCGGAAGCTGCTGCAGATACGGCAATACCGCCGCCGATACAGGACATTCCAGTAGAAAGAGCGGCTGCCAGATAACCCCAGCCGGCTGCATTAGAGGCAGTGGAAGCAGTTTCTGCTGCAAATGCATTTCCGGTAAACATCAGGGTACCGGCTGTAACCAGAGTGCCTACAAACAGAAGTGCGTTGATGCCAAGAGCGGTTTTATAGCGTCCCTTTGTTTTTTCCCCTGCGGCAAAGGCGCCAAAGGGAATGGCAATGCTTAAAAGTAATGCGGCTGCTAATGTAATTTTTGCTAATAAGGTCATGATTTTAATCTCCTTTACTATGTGTAAAATAAATAAGTGCAGTTACTGTGCCTGTTCTTTTTTGCCGTAGGGGCGGAACTCCCGTCCGGTTCCCTTGTAGAAACGGCTGAACAGCTCGTAATATTCCAGACGAAGAACCTGAATTCCTACAATCAGGCCCTCCATGCCGCAGACAAACAGGTTGCCCAGAATGACAATCAGCCAGTTGGGATTGCCTGCTTCAGCGCCTGACAGCATTAAAACAACCTCCATCATGGCGGCGTGGCTGACAGCGAAAGCGCCTACACGGACAAAGGACAGGGTGTTGGAGAAGTAGCTTAAGCATACCTCAAACAGTTCAAAAAATCCCTGAACAAAAAACATTCCCTTTTCTTTCGGCATAACCTGCGCCTTCTTTTCTATCAGAGCGGCCAGAGGCTCCTTGAAGAAAATGACAGCCAGAGGCAGTACAAACATTACCACCAGAACAGCAGTGGCAGGCAGGGCGTGACCGGTCATATAAAGGGTCACAGTAGCGGCCAGGGCCCCGTAAAAGACGATTCCGGCAACGCCGTTGGTATCAAACCAGGCGTTTTCTGTGTCGTGGCACCGGAGACGGTTAATAACATTGATGATCATGGTCATCAGCACAATGCCCATACCCATAGCTACGGCAACCACAAATACAGTATTCAGATTGCCGATAAAGGGCAGCTTCGTCATAGCTGTCTTGGGATGGAGCCACAATGGTTCCAGAATGGTTTCAAATCCAAATAAACTGCCGAACATGAAGCCAAAAATTGTGGAGAAGAAGCCACAGCAGGAAATAATCGCTGCCAGATTCATTTTCTTTGCCCGATATAACAGAAAACCGCCAATCATCAGGCAGAGTCCCTGTCCGACATCTCCAAACATGAATCCGAAAAGGAAGGAATAGGTCAGTCCCAGAATGATCGTTGGATCGATTTCGTCATAGGAGGGAAGACCATACATTCGAATAAACATTTCGAAAGGCTTGAAGAGCTTTGGATTTTTCAGCTTAGTCGGTGGCTTGCTGACAATATTTTCATGCTGATCCTCTACGAAGCAGAAGGTATCCTCATCCTGCTCCACCTCCTGCTGAAAGGCGTTTGCGTCGGACTGGCTCATCCACCCGCAGAGAATGTAGAAGGTGTGGTTATCCTGCTTGGTGCAGGCTGCCATCTTTCTTACATCAAAGTTGGTGGAATAGGTACTGAGCTTTTCGTAGGCAGCTGCCAGCTGCTCCTTCTGCTCATCAATGGCAGAGACAATCTGCTGCTCCACAGAGCGGATGCTTTCGCAGATGTCGGACAGGCGGCTTTCCAGGGTGTGGGTGGCAACCTCAGGTGTACCTTCATATTCATCGGCCAAAAAGAAGCGCTCAAAGTGCATGGAAGCATAGATGGCGTCGATTTTGTCGCAGAGGGCCTGGGGAACAAAATAAACGGCCCAGATGTAATCGGCATCTTCCATACAGGGATGAATCACCGTGTCTATAGTGTTGTAAATATAGGTCATAAATTTGTTGTAATAATCCCGGGGCATTCGGCCAAAGCGGAATTTTACATACTTAAAATGCAGAATATCTTTTAAATTGTAGTTTAAATTGGCAAACGGGATGACATTGTTGATGGAGTTGCGGATAACATCAGCTTCTTTTTCCAGCTCCTCCTTGTGTTTTGTCAGCGTCTGCAATTTTCCGTCCAGGCTGTGAACTGTTTCCACGGCTTCCTTTAGAGAAAGCTTTTTGGAAGAGGTCTGAGTCAGATGGCTGTGATAGCTTTCCATAAGCCCGGCTGCCGTCTGAAGTTCAGCCTTGTACGGATTGGTTTCCGTGTAGGGTCTTAAGCTGGCGACGGTCTTTAACTCAGACAGGGCATTTTCCAGATGAATTTCATATTTGGAAAGATATTGCTCAACAACCCTGTCAATATCGTCCTTGGGACCGGCGATGCTTAAAAACTTCATTTTTTCAATCACAGGTAAAACCTCCTTATTGTTTTGCTGCAAGCCCTTCTATTTCGCTGGCGCTCAGCCCATAGCGGATTCCCTCCAGAATGGTAATGATTCTGTGCATTTCCCGTTCCTTAAAGAAAAGATAGGAATTGAGAATAGCAATAGAATAGGGATTTTTTCTTCCTGCCGTACTGTAAATCCGCGCCATGATTTGGCGGTAGAGCCCATCGGCATCCGGATTTTTCTGAAGAAAGGTATTGGCCAGATTTCCGTAAACGGTCTGACTGGCTGCTGCCAGAAATTCTTCTCTTGTGGATGCCTCCGCCATCCGGTTGATCTGTTCCGGCTTCAGCCGGTAACGAATGGGAATCAGCAGAGAATAAATATCTGCTGCCGGAAGGTGATAATACTGAGTGGATCGATACATCCACTGAATGTTCAGCAGATCAATTTTAGAGCCAAAGCACTCGTCCAGAATTTTCAATTCTTTTTTCGATAAAATCTTATTTTTGATTTTCCAGAGAGATTTAAAGTAGAACAAATCAAGCTGAAGCTCATAGTCAAAGCTGCTGCATTTTCCGTTTTCCGCCAGTCCGGCAAGCAGGTCATAATAAATAGAACCTTTCAGACTGCTTAAAAATTCTTCCAGACTTTCTGACTGGGAAAGGGCAACCAGATCAATCGAGGAATGCTTTTCAAAGAATTCCCGGAATTCGGATAAATCCATTTCTGCAGGCTGTTTACTGTACACATGCCGCAGAGCCCGTTTCATAATATCAATTTCGTAATGCATGAAGTAGAGATCCAGGAAACGCCGCTGTTTCAGGCTGCCGAACCGGTAAAGGCTGGCAAAATCCCGGTAGAGGGAAAGGGTCAGAAGCCGCTCGATATTGCCCCTGTGCAGCATGGAGTCGTCAAGACCGGAAAATATACCGGCATAGGCGGGCTGCTGCTTCAAATAATCGGCGGCGCTGTGAACGTCCTCCAGGGCAGCCATTTCACGAAACTGTTCTTCTGTGAAAAGGCGGCTTTCCATGGCTCGTACTTTTGTGGTAATTCCACTGTAGGTCAGCAGACTCATAGCTACTCCTTTATCATGGACTGAAACAGCTGTATGACATATTCTGTGTGATGGTTTTCATAATTTTTTTCCATCCATGCCAATACCTTCTTTGCATCGGATTTTTGTTTTGACAACTTGGAATCCATTTCAACTTCCATTTCTGCCCGAATTTTTTGCAGCTTGGCTTCGGTTTCCGAATCCAGTTCCCGGTCAAAGGCAGCAGTTTTTTCCGCCATTTCTTCGGCAAAGGCTTTTTTTCGCCCATTGGCCGCATCCATGACAGCGGCGGCTGCGGACTCAATTTCCGATATTTGCTTAATGACAGTGTCCATCGCAATCCTCCTTGTCTTATTATTGTTTTCCTGCAGAGAGACATTCTCTATCTAAAAGAAGCGCTATAGATCTGTCCCTATACAGGGTATTATGTAGTACACGTATCATCATACTCGTTTTTCTTTGAATTACCATAGTGAAAACGAAAGAAAAACAAAATTTTAACAAGGCATTTTCATTCATTATGTATAAGGAAAGAAAATACGGTGAAAGACCGCGGAGAATTGGAAGAAAGATAAAGGGGCCGCGGCGCCGGAATATGACGGCCGCGGCCCAGAAGGAAATTGTGCAGCTTATTAAGCTGCGGGGGGAGCAAATCCTATTCTGCTGACAGATACTGGCTGGCAACATAGGCTTCCTGTCCGTTGTAAAGAATTACTGCCCATTCGGCATCATGCGCCCTGATATACTCGACTGTGGTTCCGGCAGCCAGCTGGCCGATTCGCTCTCCGTCGGTATTGGGCTGGGAGCGGACGTTCAGAGTGTCGGTGGTTTTGTATACAGGAGCAGCGTTGTCTGCTGCAGTAGTGTCAGGAACTGCATCTGCAGAGGTGGACTCTGTCATATACTCTACGGGAGGAGTGGTTGCTGCGGTGGTATCCTTTGTATCTTCACCTGGTTTAAACAGACGGATAACAAAAAACAGGAGAATGATACAGAGAACAGGGACCAGAAGCTTTAATAAATCGTATAGAGTAATGGTCTGACGTTTCTGTGGGGTGCGCCGCCTGCTTGGAGAAGAGCTTCGCCTGTTGTTTTGCGAAGAGCGAGCATTCTGGGAAGAACGGGCTGGCTGAGTGCTTCGGGAGGAAGCAGAGCGTCCCGCCTGAGTGGAGCTGGCGCCGGATAAAATCTGTGAGCCGCCCTGGGCGGAAGCGGAGCCGTAGCGCCCAGCCGAAGGGCTCTGAGAGGGCCTAGAGCCATAGCGTCCAGTTGAAGAACTCTGGCCGGAGCCGTAACGAGCAGCCGAGTTGTTCTGAGAAGAGCCAGAGCTGTAACGGCCAGAGGCAGGGGCAGCTTTCGATGGCTGGAAAGAACGTCCCGTTGTACGTCCGGCATTTTTACTGTCTGTAAAAGCATAAACTTCCTGAGAAAGCATATGATATGCCTGGTTGGCACTGTATGCATTGGAATCGCCGTCGTGAACGGCGGCATTGCCGATAATCCGTATTTTATGGTAGTGCTCGCAGGCAGACTTGCTGATCCAGCGGTTTTGGTAGAGCAGATCAATTTGGGTTTTCAGATCGCAGCCATCATCCAGTCCGGCCCGTTCACTAAGCAGCTTAACCATAAATTCCAGAGTCTGGCGAGCTTTGATCATAGAAGCGTTGTATTCCTTCTGACCAATCAGCCGCTCTGTATCACTGACACCCTGCTGGATTCTCTCCCAGCTAGTATTGGTATTGTTTGCCATGGGAACCTCCTTTGTATGGGAATGTGCTGTGGGAACACATTTTTTTGATTCTTTATATAAGCGGTCGTGCTTTTGTGAATATTATACTACATTAGTTAGAATTGCGCACTCAAAAAATGAAAAACTATTGAATTTTAAAGATATTGTAACATTTTAAGGATTTTTAACTTGTGATAGGGAGAAAGTTCTTCAGTTTTCTTTCTGCTTGCAAAGAATATTTTCGTCTGGTAGAATAAAACCACAGCATGAAAGCAGGTTTGGAGGAAACACAGATATGAGATTACGTCACATTCCCGGGGCAGAAGAAGCCATTGCTTCCAGTCCCTATGTGATTCAGCAGCCGGCAGAGTACCGCGGCCGGTTTCATGAATTATTTGGCAACCACAATCCCATCCGCATTGAGGTAGGCATGGGAAAAGGCCGTTTTATTATGGAAATGGCTGCCAGAAATCCCCAGGTGAATTTTATCGGGATCGAGCGGTATTCCAGCGTATTGCTGCGGGCGCTGCAGAAACGGGCAGAGCTGGAGCTTCCAAATATTTTCTTTATGTGTGTGGATGCAAAGGAGCTGGCAGAAATTTTTGAACCAGGGGAGATAGAAAAGATCTATCTGAACTTTTCTGATCCATGGCCAAAGGATCGCCATGCAAAACGCCGTCTGACATCGCCGGATTTTATGAAGGTGTATGATCAGGTTCTCTGTGGAGATGGAACTGTAGAGTTTAAAACGGATAATCAGGGACTGTTCGCTTATTCCCTGGAGGCAATTCCGGAAGCAGGCTGGAGAATTGATGCATTTACAGAGGATCTTCATCACAGCCCTATGGCAGAGGGAAATGTGATGACAGAATATGAAATGAAGTTTTCTGCCATGGGAAATCCTATCTGCAAGCTGATAGCCAGCCGTTAAACTGCATATAATGATAGTAAAAGGATTTCCCGGAGCCGCAGATGGACTTCAAAACAAAGATAACCCGCAGCCTGCAAAGCGCTACCTGTGATAAGGAAGCCTTAAACCGGAAGATTTTAAACTGGTGCCGGTGCTTCCGAGAGGTGGAAAGGATTCTGAATCGGGGACGGTGCAGGTAAGGGGCTGAAAGGAGTAGAAAATATGGAAAAGACATTTACAACTGCGAATTTTGACAACGAGGTGCTGCAGGCAGATAAACCGGTGCTGGTAGATTTTTATGCAGACTGGTGTGGCCCTTGTAAAATGATGGCTCCGGTTGTGGAGCAGCTGGCTGGCGAATTAGACGGCATTGCCTATGTTGGAAAGCTGAATGTAGATGACAATGAAGAGATTGCCATGAAGTATGGGGTTATGACAATTCCCACGCTGATGGTATTTAAAAATGGACTTCCGGCAGGCAAGCTGATTGGCGTACAGCCGAAGGATACAGTAGCAAAGCTGGTGAAGGAGGCGTAAGCCTGTTATTCCGAAAAATGGAGGGCTGCAGCCTTTTGGAATGCAGCATGGATTCTGGACTGCGGCAGGGGAAGGCGTTTTCGCCGGAATTCCCTGCTGCAGCCAGCCTGAAAGAGGCAGAGCGTCCGGGAAAATATACAAAAAAGAAGAAAATATAAAAATAATTAAAAAAACATGAAAATAAGTGTTGACATTTAAAAAAATTAGATGTAAAATAATATTCGTCTTGTTGATGAGGACATCAAACAATTATAGACATGCGCCCTTAGCTCAGTTGGTAGAGCAGTAGACTCTTAATCTATTTGTCCGGGGTTCGAGCCCCCGAGGGCGCATTTTAAAGTACTGGTTTTGCAGATAGAAAGCTGTGGGGCCGGTGCTTTTTTGTTTCATAGAAAATTACGTCCTATGAAACAAAAATGCTTCGCAAGGATCGCCATGGGTTGGAAGAAAATTTTGGAATAGTATAAACGTTGTGAATTTAAAAAAAAGTGAATTTTATAGTTGACTTTTGTTGAAGAATGAGGTATGATATTAGTCGTGCCGGTAATACGGTAAGTTATCCGGTAAAAGAAAATAGGATATGCGCCCTTAGCTCAGTTGGTAGAGCAGTAGACTCTTAATCTATTTGTCCGGGGTTCGAGCCCCCGAGGGCGCATGATAAGGTACTGGTTTTGCAGACAAGAAGCTGCGGGGCTGGTACTTTTTTTGTTCCATAGGAAATTACGTCCTATAAAATAAAAACGCTCTGCGGGAATCGCCATGGGTTGGAAGAAAATTTTGTTGCAGAAGCGACCCGCCGCAGGCGGAGAAGCTCGCGAGCTTCTTTCTTTTTTAGGAAAGAGGCGGCTGGGCTTTCTCCCTCATTAGCTTTCGGATCATGTTTCGGTTAAAGGTCATGTGCATCATCATGGCAGACCGGGCTCCGATGGAATCGTGATCTGCAATGGCGTCAACAACAGCCCGATGGGTCATAATAGTTTCTTCTTTTAATCGAGTGTGAGTGATGTTGACAAACATCAGTACAGCCGTGTCAATAATGGGGATCAGCTGTTCCACCACTTTGTTTTTGGCACATTCTGCCACACAGGTGTGGAAGGCGATATCTTCCTTGATGTAGCTGGAACCATTTTTTATGCGGATTTCTACCTGATCGCAGAGGTCGCGAAGCTTTTTAATATCCTCCGGAGTGGCGTTTAAGGCAGCCATTTCTGCAATGCCTGGTTCCAGCATAATGCGTACATTTACCAGATCCAGGGCCAGAGCCATTTTGTCTTCGATTTTCTGAAGGCCCAGAGGATCCAGATCAGCAGGGGTTGTGCTGATGACGTAGGTTCCGGAGCCTCGCCGCACCTCCAGCACGCCTTTAGATATAAGAAGCTTTACAGCTTCCCGGATGGTGCTTCTTCCTACTCCAAAATATCTTGCCAGTTCAAATTCGTTGGGGATTTTCGTCCCGATTTCATAATGATTATCAAGAATATATTGATACAGCTGTTCCTGTACCTGCTCTGCCAGGAGTGTGCTTTTGATATTGGACAGTTCGCTCATAAAAGGTGTCTCCGTTTCTCTGTGATGTAGTAAGATGTCTATAAATTCAGTATACGCATTTCCCTGGGAAAATCAAGTCAAAGATAAGACGTCTGATGTATTTGTGCCAAAAATAAGACATCAGACAATTAAAAAGAGGATAAAAGACGGAAAAACACACGATATTTGTAAGATATACACAATAAAAATAGAGAAAACCTGTAAATATAGTAGAAATAATGTCTGATGGCTTGTAATAAAAACAAAGAAATGGTAGAATCTAGGCATAAGACATCAGATGACTTTGGAGAAGTTTTTACTTAATCGAGGAGGTTTACGAATGGAACTGCACAGCCAGAAAATCAGAGTACTTGCACCGGAAAATGACCCGCTGAAAATCGGTATGGGATGGACGGTAGAGGATTTGTCCAAGCCGCAGATTCTTGTGGAAAGCACATTTGGAGACAGTCATCCGGGAAGCGCCCACCTGGATCAGTTTGTGGAAGAGGGAATGCGGGCAATTGCCGATAACGGAGGAAAAGGAGCACGCAATTATGTAACCGATATCTGCGATGGAATCGCCCAGGGCCATGACGGAATCAATTATTCCCTGGCTCATCGGGATATGATGGCGAATATGGTGGAAATTCATGGAAATGCAACCGGTTATGACGGCGGTCTGTTTATTGCAAGCTGCGATAAATCCATGCCGGCCATGTTGATGGGAATCGGAAAATTAAAGGATATGAGCGCGATTGTAGTAACCGGCGGAGTTATGGAGGCGCATACCATTCCGGCTAAATATGTGGAACAGGATCCCTCATGCGCCATTAATGAGCTGTTGACTCTGGAGCAAATTGGAAAGTTTGACGCGCAGGAAAAGAGAGGAGAGATTCCCAAGGAGCAGCTGGATTATTACAAACAGCATGCATGTCCCAGCTGCGGAGCATGTTCCTTTATGGGAACTGCTTCTACGATGCAGATTATGGCAGAAGCGCTGGGCCTGATGCTTCCGGGAACGGCTCTGATGCCGGCAACAGCTCCGGAATTGAAGCAGGCAGCTTATGATGCCGGCGTGCAGCTGATGAAGCTGGTGGAGCAGGGAATCAAGGCGAAGGACATTGTGACAATGAAGAGCTTTGAAAATGCCATTATGGTTCATGCAGCGATTTCCGGCTCAACCAATGCTACCATGCATATTCCGGCCATTGCCCATGAGTTTGGATTTGAGATTGATGCAGATACCTTTGATCGGATGCACAGAGGCGCTCACTATCTGCTGAATATCCGTCCCTCCGGTGACTGGCCTGCTCAGTATTTCTACTATGCAGGAGGCGTCCCCAGAGTAATGGAGGAGATTAAGGGAATGCTTCATCTGGATGTTATGACAGTAACCGGAAAGACCCTGGGAGAGAATCTGGAGGAGTTAAAGCACAATGGCTTTTATGAGCACTGTGATGCCATCCTGAAAGAAAAGGCGAAGCTGCTGGGGCGCGAGATTAAACGGACAGAGATTATCCATGATTTTGACGATGCGAAGGGAACGGACGGAAGCATTGCTATTCTGAAGGGAAATCTGGCTCCAGAGGGATGCGTAATCAAGCATACGGCATGTCCGAAGAATATGTTTGAGGCAACTCTGAATGCAAAACCCTTTGACAGTGAGGAGGAGTGTATTGACGCAGTCCTGAAGGGACGGGTGAAACCGGGCGACGCTATCTTTATCCGTTATGAAGGCCCCAAGGGAAGCGGTATGCCGGAAATGTTCTATACTGGTGAGGCAATCTGCTCAGATCCGGAGCTGGCTTCCAGCGTAGCGCTGATTACAGACGGCCGTTTCTCAGGCGCATCCCGGGGACCGGTTATCGGCCATGTCAGCCCGGAGGCGGCAGCAGGCGGCCCCATTGCTCTGGTTGAGGATGGAGATCTGATTCATATTGATGTGGTAAACAGAAAGCTGGAAATTGTAGGCGTGAAGGGCGAGAAGCTGTCAGAGGCTGAGATGGAAAAGGTTCTGGCGGAGAGAAAGGCGAAATGGCAGCCAAAGCCGGCTAAGTATACCAGGGGCGTGATGAAGATTTATTCTCAGCACGCAGTATCTCCCATGAAGGGCGGATATATGGAATAAATCCTTCAGCCGCCCGGAGCTTCTTGTCCGCTGTAGGCGGCAAGAAGAACCATGGCGGAACTATTACAATAAATAATAAGGCTTTTGAAAACGGTCCGCCGGATTCTGATAAAAGGCAGTTGTCCGGCGGAAGGGGAAAACGGGAAAATGAATAAGGAAAGGGGTACACAAATGGAAACAGCATTAAATCCGACAAGGCTGGTTGGTCTTGGTTCCATGTTTGGAGCGATACTGGAAACCTCAGGCGGTGCCCAGAGTATCGCTGTAACTATGGTAAAGAAATTTGGAGATGAAAAAGCGGTCTGGGCTCTTGGAATTACTGGTCTGGTCATTGCTATGCCGGTATTCTGTGCGGTACGGTTGCCATGATTGTGGCAGGCCCTGTGTTTGGCGCTTTCTGCGGGAAAAAATATAACATTGCGATTCCGGAGCATGTAGCAAATCAGGCAGATTTTGATGAGTCTAAGCTGCCGTCCTTTGGAACGATTGTAGGCATTATTATGATTCCTCTGGTACTGATTATTCTGGACTCCCTGGCTGGTGAAGTCTCTGATTGGCATGGATGAGAAGACAACTCTGAAAACCTGGACCATTATGGAGACACTGGTAGGAGGAAACGGCTTCATCGCAGCATTGATTATTTCATTTTTCGCATAAAAAGGAAACAGAGATTTCCGAAGCCCTTTCAGCAGCTGGCGCTGAAGGGGCTTTTTTCATACAAGCTTTCAATGTATTTTCCTGCCTGAAGTTTCCCATATCTGAACGAAGATGGAAAGTTCTTTCAATTTTCCTTCACACGTTGAAACGAAATGTGAAATGTGCTAAAATGTTGTTTATTCGACAAAGGAAGTGAGGAATCAGGCCTTTATGACATTACATATGAATATGAAAAAAAGGAGAAAACACAGAGACAGCCTGCGTCGGTTCTTTCTTGCCGGCGCAGTCCTTTTGAGTGCCGGAGCGCTGTCAGCCTGCGGCAGCAAGGAAGCTGCGTTAAATGAGTCAACGTCCTTGGCTCCTCCAGTGGTTCTGATGGAAGAGACTCTGCCTCAGACAGCTGCAGATGAAACAGTTATGGCGCTGACGCCGGATGGACCGCTGCTGCCCTCTGTAGCAGGAGTGGATGCAGAGTATACGGATCCGATTCCTGATTATCTGCGGATTGGCGAGCACCATCCGATTGTGGCAAAGCTGCAGCAGAGATTGATGGATCTGGGATTTATGGACAACGATGAACCAACGGATTTTTACGGTGAGGTAACACAGAGTGCCGTGAAGATTTATCAGCGGCAGAATAAGCTGGCTCAGGACGGGATTATCGGTCCGGAGACGCTGGAGGCCATTCTGTCGCCGGATGCCAAATATTACGCAGCTCAGATGGGAGATGTGGGCGATGATATTAAGCGGATTCAGGATCGTCTGTATCAGATGGGATATCTGGCTTATGGAAACCAGGTAACTGGCAATTTTGGAGAAGCCACAGAGGCTGCTGTGAAAAAGATGCAGAGTGTCAATGGGCTGGAGCAGGACGGCAAGGTAGGCCGGAAAACTATGAACCTGCTGTACAGCGATGAGGTAAAGCCCAACCTGCTTTCCTACGGTGAGAAAAGTGATGTGGTGCTGGAAGCGCAGAAACGTCTGAAGCTTTTGGGGTATATGACAACAGAGCCGGACGGAACCTATGGAAATGATACAATTATGGCAGTGAAGCAGTTCCAGTCAAGAAATGACCAGGTTGTAGACGGCTTCCTGGGACCAGATACCCGTATTGCCTTAAACAGTGATTCCGCAGTACCAAACGGCATAAGCCTTGGTGACAGCGGCGAGAGTGTTCAGAGAGTCCAGAGCCTTCTGAGCGGACTTGGATACTTAAATTCAGGAAATGCAACCGGCTATTATGGTGAGATTACGGAGGATGCAGTAAAATCCTTCCAGCGGATCAACGGCCTCAGCGCAGACGGAACCGTAGGCGCCATGACGATGGCAAAGCTGACCAGCAGCGATGCCAAGAAAGCGCCGTCTGGCTCCAGGGGAGGAAGCACCTCCAGCGGAGGAAACAGAAGACCCAGCACAGGCGGTTCCAGCCAGAGCGGCAATTCCGGCGGAGGCTCCTCCGGAGGTGGTGGAGTTCCCAGTACAGGAACAGCCAGCGGAAGTGCCAGCGCTTTGATTTCTGTAGCCAGCTCCAAGCTGGGCTGTCCTTATGTATGGGGCGCTAAGGGGCCAAATGCATTTGACTGTTCCGGTTTTGTATACTGGTGTCTGAATCAGGTTGGAGTCCGTCAGAGTTATCTGACCTCCTCCGGCTGGCGCAGTGTTGGAAAGTATCAGAAGATTACCAGTTTTTCCAATCTGCGGGCAGGAGATATTATTGTAGTAAGCGGCCATGTAGGTATTGTTGCAAATGGCGGAACGGTGATTGACGCATCTTCCGGTAACGGCAAGGTGGTACATCGTTCTTTAAGTTCCTGGTGGGCCAATAATTTTATCTGCGGCTGGCGTATTTTTGGATAAAGAAAAAAGAATCGACCCATTTTCCGGTGCTGAACCGGAGCTGGGACGATTCTTTTTTTTAGGATTGTTTTTCCACTACCTCAAAGCCGATTTGAACTTTAAACAGATCTCCGTCAATAAGAATTTCAAAGGTTCCGCCTTGAAGTCTTGTCAGACTTTGAGCGATAGAGAGACCAAGTCCGCTTCCCTCGGTGGTTCGGGATACATCACCCCGGACAAAACGTTCTGTCAGTTCGGAGCCCTGTACGTTTAAGGGAGATTCGGAAACATTTTTTATAGTGAAAAACACATGATTTTCTTTCTGAATCACTTCTGTGTATACACGGCTGTGTTCCATAGCATACTTAAATGCATTGTTATATACATTTTCCAGAACGCGCCATAGATGTCGCCCGTCAGCGTGAATCAGAATGCTCTGAGCCGGGAGGGCGGCAATCAGCTCCAGCTGGCGCTGGGCAAATTTTTCTTCAAATTCTCCGTTGGTCTGCCAGATCATTTCCACCAGATCCAGGGTTGCCATTTCCAGCTTGACATTGCCGGAGCTGGCCTTAGAGGCCTCTACCAGATCCTCTGTCAGGTTTTTCAGCCGCTGGGACTTCTGATCCAGGACATTCAGATATTCCTGAACCTTTTCACCAGGCAGCTTTTCCCGTTTCAGCAAATCTACATAGTTTATAATTGAGGTGAGAGGCGTTTTGATATCATGCGATACATTGGTAATCAGATCCGCCTTCAGCCGTTCACTTTTTACCTGTTCCTGAAGCGCCTGTTCCAGACCGGTTCCGATGCTGTTAATCATTTTTCCCATCTGGAGCTCCTTGCCGGAAAGCCCCTGCAGATCCATCTGATAAGACGTATCTCCGCCTGCAATTTTTGCAATGGCATCGGCAATTCGGTCATGCTGTCCGGAAATGCAGAACAGCTTGTGAAAGACCAGGTAATCCAGAATACAAAGTCCTGCAAGAAGAAGCAGGAGAGCGGCTTTTGCAGCCGCATAAATACGGAAGTGAAAGGCTGCGGCCATCAATCCCAGAAGGAGTAAGTGAGCTCCAATAAAGCCAGAATAAACACATAACAGACGCCAGGAAAAGCTTCTGTCTGTGAAATAAAGCTCCAGGTTTTTCTTTAACTGGCAGGCCGTGCTGCCGCTCCAGAGAGTTCTGCATTTGTAGCGCCGCAGCAGGCTGAAAGCGCTGATCATACAGCAGCCATAAATAAGAACTGCCCGCAGCATCCGTTCCAGAAAACTCCAGCTTGCCTCTGCTGTAACAAGATGAATCAGCCGGTATCCGATTTTTTCGCCGAGAAACAGGGCGAATAAAGTGGAAACCCCAGTCATAATCAGGCACGCCTCTGTAGAGATTCCATCAAAGCCGTGGAGATAGGGAATCGCTTTGTCTGCAGTCCTGTAACCTGAGTTAATAACCAGATAGTAGAGGGTTGCAAGGCATCCGATGATGCCAAGGGCCAGTCCCAGAAGAGATTCTGCAAATCGGCTTCTAAGATGGCGGTAGGCAATAGACTGATCAGAATAAAGATCATCAGCCAGATAATCGGTATCTACCGCAACAGTAATATAATAGCGATCCGAATTGGAGGTATTATTCTGCTCCATAGAGGTAGCAATGTTTTTTGGAATTTCTGACAGGTTGGTATCAATAATAATGGACTCGCTGGTCAGGGAACAGTAGCGGCCCAGCTCCATTAGCTCTTCGGGCGTAATGCCGGAGGCATTGGTATAAAGAGCATCTGGGGTATCTCCGTCCAGATAGGCAATGGAATAGTACAGGTTGGACGGATTAGCCATAAACCGATAGGTGGCCGTATAGTAGTCGCTTAAACAGTCCAGAACCTCTCTGGACAGATCCAGCAGGGAGGAGTAAGCATCTCCCGGCTCTGTCAAAATCGGATTGGGCTCGTAGGCCCGCCAGATCACGCGCTGATCCCGGGTGGTGGAGACGTTGTCATAAATGAAAAGATCATTGACTACTTCAAACTGATCGTTTAAGTAAAAGCCCTGACTTTTGGCGTAGCGGAGTACTTCCTCCAGGGTATAGGTGATTTCCGGGCCGTCGCCGTGAGATACGGCAAACATTTCTTTGGATAAATCCAGAGAGCCGTCTGTCTCAAAAATGTCACGGTAAGATACGTACTTGAATATCAGATCCAGATCTGACTGAAACTGCTGCTGAAACTGAGGTGTGTCCTCATACTGTCGTTCCAGGATCCAGCCAAGGCCGCTTCCGATTCGGGTATGCAGATACATAAAACTGATGCTGGATACGGTCAGAGTCAGAAATATCAGATGGAGCAGCACAGCAAGAGTTTTGCGGATCTGCAGAGAATAGGTTTTCCGCTTCATAATTTCTCCTATTGTTTTTCGATTTTATAGCCAACGCCCCAGACAACCTTCAGGTAGCGTGGTTCCCGCGGGTTGATTTCAATTTTTTCGCGGATATGCCGGATGTGGACAGCTACGGTATTATCTGCGCCAATAGCCTCCTCATTCCAGATCTGTTCATAAATCTCATCAATGGAAAATACTTTTCCTGCATTTTTTACCAGAAGCAGCAGGATGTTGTACTCAATAGGAGTCAGACGGATAGGCTCTTCGTCTACCCAGACCTCCTTGGTATCATCATTGATCATCAGTCCGCCGCATTTGAAAACCTGATCGCTGGTCTGCTGGTTAAGATTGCCCAGCTGAGTGTAGCGGCGCAGCTGAGATTTGACTCTGGCTACCAGCTCCAGGGGATTGAAGGGCTTGGAAATATAATCATCTGCGCCAATATTCAGTCCCAGAATCTTATCCGTGTCTTCGGATTTTGCAGAGAGGATAATAATGGGAACGCTGCTGGTTTCTCTTATCTTCAGTGTGGTTCGTATTCCGTCCAGTCCTGGCATCATAACATCCATAATAACCAGATCTACATGATTTTTTTCCAGAAGAGCCAGGGCATCATAGCCGTCATATGCCTTGATCACCTGAAAGCCTTCTCCGGTCAGGTAAATATCTATGGCATCTACAATTTCCTTATCATCGTCACAAACTAAAATGGTCTGCATAAGTTCCTCCTTTTCTAATGTTTATACAGCAGGAAAACAATCCCCTGCTGGTATCAGTATACAACAAAAGAGGCCCTGCCGCAATCGGCAAGACCTCGAATTGTAACAACCTGGTTATTGATAATCGCAGACATTCAGCCAGCTGTGAAGCAGCTCTGCCTCTTCTGGCCGTTTCTTTGTAAGCTGAGCGGCAGCTACCAGAGGAAGCCACTGCTGTACATATCGTTTGTCGGTACCTGTCTTTTTGCAGAACAGATCCATGTATTTGTCTGCCGCCTCCTGGTTGTCCAGGCAGAACAGCAGATAGGTTCTGGCCACATCCGCACTGGCATTACCCTGGGTTGCATGAACCCAGTCCAGAACGTACATGGTGCCGTCTTCCTTCACGATAATGTTTTCAGGCTGGAAATCACCATGACACAGCTTTATATGCTTGGGGGTGCTGTCCAGCCGGGTGAGAAGATCGTAGCGGTTGACAGGGTTCAATTCCTCAATCTCAGAGATCTGCCGCGCCATTTTGTCTTTTAACTTGTTCAGTAATGGACAGGTCTTAGAATGAATCGTCAACTGTAAGTCAACCATTTGATTCAGATACTCGTCCAGCTTGTCAGGATTCTCATCCATCAGCTGTTTGAGGGTCTTGCCGTTGATGAATTCCTTGTAAATAGCCCAACAGCCATCATCATCTACTTCTACCTTCAGAGTAGCAGGGATATTGATACCGCCGATTTCTTCGATACGGGCACTGACAAGTGCTTCGTTCAGTACTTCTGCTTTAGGAAAACCCTTACAGAAAACCTTAATTGCCATATCACCATCACGGTAGACACTTTTGGTCGCGTTCTTGGATATTAACTCTCTTGCCATACGAAACTCTCCTTCCTTTTTTTGGTGTTGATTACTCAACCAGGTCGATCCTTATTCTACTACAAAAGTTTCAGAATGTCATCTACTTTTTGATAATTTTTTAACAATTCTTTTTTCTCATTAAATTCCATGCTTTTGCGAATACCAATGCCTGCGTTCGGCGGCGTCTGCTTAGAAGCTTCAGGAAAAACGCAGAATTGCGGTTCCGTAGGCTGAGAGAGGCAGGCTGATGGAGAAGGGCTGTCCGTCGCATTCCTTTTTGACTGCCCGGAAAACAGGACATTCTGATGGGGCATAAGCTCCGTGGCCGTTATCTAACAGCAGAGTATAATTTCCGCGTTTGGGAACACCGACCCGGTACTCAGGTCTCTCCATGGGCGTAAAGTTGCAGACAAAGAGCAGGCTTTTCCGCTTGTTTTTTGCGTAGCGGACAAAGCTGAAAATACTCCGATCCCCGTCGTTGGCATTGATCCACTGGAAACCGTCCCAGTCATCATCAGACTCATAGAGTGCAGGATATTTCTGGTAAATATGAAGCAGATCACGGACATAGTGCTGGAGATCGCTGTGGAGCTCTTCTTCGGTCAGATACCAGTCCAGACTGACCTTTTCATCCCATTCGTGGAGCTGTCCGAAGTCCTGTCCCATAAACAGAAGTTTTTTTCCGGGATGTCCCATCATATAGGTGTAGCCTGCTTTCAGGTTGGCAAATTTATCAGGGAAATATCCGGGCATCTTGTTGAGCATGGAGCATTTTAAGTGAACCACCTCATCATGGGAAAGCACCAGAATAAAGTTTTCACTGTTAAAGTATGTAAGTCCAAAGGTCATCTTGTTGTGATTGAATTTGCGGAAATAGGGATCCAGCTTCATATATTCTAGGAAATCATGCATCCATCCCATGTTCCACTTAAAGGTAAAGCCAAGGCCGCCGTCTTTGGGATCGTGTGTTACCAGAGGCCATGCGGTAGATTCCTCGGCAATTACCATGGCTCCCTGTCCGCGAGAGGCCATGATGCTGTTCAGATGGCGGAAAAATTCAATAGCTTCCAGATTCTGATTGCCGCCGTATTGGTTGGCAATCCACTCGCCGTCTTTGCGGCCATAGTCCAGATATAGCATGGAGGCAACGGCATCGACACGAAGTCCGTCTACATGGAATTTGTCTACCCAGTACAGGGCGTTGGCAATGAGGAAGTTGGAAACCTCATGCTTTCCATAATCAAATACCTTGGTTCCCCAGTCCGGATGTTCCCCTTTGCGCGGATCCGCGTATTCATACAAAGCCTGTCCGTCAAAATCAGCCAGTCCGTGGGCATCTCGGGGGAAATGAGCCGGAACCCAGTCCAGAATTACGCCAATGCCTTTTTTATGAAGGTAGTTAACAAAATACTGGAAGTCTTCGGGGGTACCGTAACGGGAGGTGGGAGCGTAATAGCCGGTGACCTGGTAGCCCCAGGAGCCGTCAAAGGGATGCTCAGCAATACCCATCAGCTCTACATGGGTATAGCCCATGTCCTTCACATATTCAGCCAGCTCAACAGCAGCCTCCCGGTATGTATAAAATCCATTTTTTTCTTCTCTGTCTTTTTTTCTCCAGGAGCCCAGATGAACCTCATAAATACTCATGGCAGCTTCTCTGGGATTGGTGGTCCGGCGTTTTTGCAGCCAGGAGGAATCAGACCATTTATACGGGGTGTCAGAAGCGACAGCCGAGGCGGTTCCGGGGCGGAATTCGGCGCTTCTGGCGTAGGGATCCGCTTTAAACAGGAGCTTTCCGGTCTGGGTAACAATGGAAAATTTGTAGAGATTGCCTTCTTTCAAACCTGGTACAAAGATTTCATAAATTCCGGAGGTTTCCAGAAGGGTCATGGGATGAGATTCCGGCTCCCAGTTGTTAAAATCGCCTACCAGGCTGACAGAAGTAGCGTGGGGGGCCCAGACAGCAAAATAAACGCCTCTTTTTCCATCCAGTGTCATGGGGTGAGCGCCCAGTTTTTCATAGATCTCATAGTGTGTTCCCTGTCCGAACAGGTATCGATCCATCTCTGAAATGATACCTGTGGCAGAGGTTCCTTTTTTGGTATTGGCAGCCATAATCCTAATCCTCCCTGATTTCCAGGACAGCGCCGCTGTTGCCCGGTAATGTAAGTGTGAGTCTTCCGTTCTCAAAAGGAATGCTTGTGCCGTCTATCAGATTGACAGCTTGACCGGCAGAGACCCCAACTGGTATGGAAAGCGTGCTTTCTCCGTCATCACTGTTGGCGGCGGTGATTGTAAGCGAATTTTCGCTGCTCCTGGAAAATGCATACTGGCGATTGGTCAGAAGCAGCTCCTGATACTGTCCGCCGTGAAAGCATTCGTGCTCTGTGTGGATCTGGCCCAGCTGGCGAATCAGCTCTGTCAGCTCACAGTCCAGCTTCTGACCGTTTTCCATGGAAATAGCCGGACGCAGCGCTCTGTCGCTGTCTCTGGTGCGGACTCCTTCTATGGCCCACTCATCTCCGTAATAAACAGAGGGAATGCCCGGAAGCGTGTAAAGCAGCAGCCATGCCAGAGGAAGGTGAGCTTTTTCTTTTAATTTGCTGGCGATCCGGTTTTCATCGTGATTGTCTAAAAAGGTATAAAGTCTGGCGCCGATATTCTGAAGGCGTCGTACATTGTGGGCAATTTCAAAAAAGTTGTGATCATTCAGACCGGAATAGAGGCTTTTGTGCAGCTCGTAATTGGTCACAGAATGAAGCATTTCATCATTGACCCATCGAGAGTATTCTCCGTGAATAACTTCTCCCATCAGCCAGAAATCTTTTTTCATGGGAGCAGTGGCTGCACGCATCTCCTTCATAAACTGGAAATCCATTACATTGGCGCAGTCCAGACGGATTCCGTCAATATCAAAGGTATCAATCCAATAACGAATCACATCAAATAAATACTGTTTTACCTCCGGATTCTGCAGATTCAAACAGGGAAGCTCATAGTGGCCCTGCCAGGCTTCGTAGCTGAAGCCATCGTGGAAGGGACTGTCCCAGCCGAAATTTACACCCCTGTACCATCCGCAGTAGGGGGAGTGTTCCCGTTTTTCCTGAATATCGCGGAAAGCAAAAAATTCACGTCCTGTATGATTGAAGACTCCGTCTACTACAACGCGGATGCCGGCCTGATGGCATAGTTTGACAAAATGGATAAAATCTTCATTATCCCCCAGGCGGCGATCGGTCAGGCGGTAATCCCGGGTGTCATAGCCGTGGGAAGAGGATTCGAACAGCGGCCCAATATAGAGGGCGGTGCAGCCTAAATCCTTCATATGGGGAACCCATTTGTTCAGCTCTTCAAAACGGTGAACAACGGGAGTATTCGGGCTGTTTTCAAGGGGAGCCCCTGTCATCCCCAGAGGATACATGTGATAAAATACAGCTTTTTCATACCAAGTAACCATAGCTTCAGTAAAGTCCTCCTGATGTATTGATTTTGCGGTGTTTAAGAGTTTTCCAGAAGCTTAAACCGCCGCAGCAGAAACTGATACCGCAGCTGAACGGCTTTCAGTTCATAAATATAACAGTCGATTAAGGTGGGATCCACCACCTCCTCAAACTGGTTTCGAACCGATTCCAGCCGGTGTCTGGTCCGGTCGATTTCCGCTTTCAGTTCCAGATTTTCCAGTGTGTCGGTCGATTTTGTGCGCTGTCGCTTCTGATAACCTGATTTTGTTTTCATAAAATGCTGCCTCCAAAGACGTAGATTGCAGATAATATCTGGCTTTGGTTTCAGTATCACCGGAAACTGGAAAACTATACAGAAAGAGGAAATGCTTCAGTCCTGCCTGAAAAAATCCTCCACGAGAGCGCCCATCTGCATCAGCCTGCGGGTGGCGCTTAAAAGTCTGGGACTGTAGTAGTTGGAGGTGCCTCTGCGGCGAACCTCCAAAAGCCCGGAGTCTTTTAATATTTTCAGGTGATGGGAGATTGCAGGCCGGGACAGGCTTGTCTGGCGTGTAATCTCGTTGACATTCAGTCCCTCCGGATGATCCGTCCGGACGGCATGGGCCAGTGTCTTTATGATGGTAAGCCGCATCTCATCGCCAAGAGCAATGAAAAGGGGCATACAGTCATGAAACTGCTGTTCCAGATCCTTGCCGTCTGCCATAATAATCCTCCTTGGTTTAAAAATTTAAACTAATGCCATTCTAGCACGGTTTTCTGAACATGTCAACGAAAAACAGGGGGATTAAAAGGGTAAAATCAGACATTATTCACAAAAGAAAAGGGGAATAAATGGGAGAAAACAAAAACAGGAGGACCGTTTCTGCAGTCCTCCTGTTTTAAAAAAATAGAAAAAGGATATGTATTAAAGCATTTTCTTCATGGCATCAGCTACAAACTGTACCTTGGTGCCTACAATAACCTGAACGGCAGTCTTGCTGGGACGGATAACGCCTGCAATGCCTGCAGATTTAATCTTTTTCTCATTTACCTGAGTATGATCTTTTACCTCCAGACGGAGACGGGTAATGCAGTTGTCCAGAGAAACAACGTTTTCTTTACCGCCAAGACCCTCCAGGATAATAGCTGCTACACCGTCAAAATCGCTGGTGTCCAGAACAGCCTTTGCATCCAACTCGTCATCATCGTCCTCACGACCCGGGGTTTTTAAGTCAAATGCAGTAATAGCAAAGCGGAATACCAGGTAGAATACTACAAATGCTGCTGCGCCCAGAGGAAGAATCAGCCAGGTTTTCTGTGCTGCCGGAAGGGAAGCAGAGAATACCAGGTCGGTTAAACCAGCGGAGAAGGAGAAGCCTGCCCGGAAGCCCAGGAGTACAGTGATGGTGGTGAAAATACCGTACAGCAGAGCGTAAATAACGTACAGAATCGGAGCAAGGAACATAAAGCCAAACTCGAAGGGCTCGGTAACACCGCAGATAAAGGAGCAGACTGCTGCGGAAGCTACAAGACCAATGGCAATTTTTTTCTTATTGTCCTTTGCGGTCTGAATCATTGCCAGTGCAGCGCCAGGGATACCGAACATCATACAGGGGAAGAATCCGGACATGTACATACCAAGATCCCAGGTAACATCAGCAGAGGTTTTGCCTGCCCAGAAGTTAGACAGATCGCCCAGACCGATGGTATCAAACCAGAATACGTTGTTCAGTGCGTGGTGCAGACCAGTAGGAATCAGAAGTCTGTTTAAGAATGCGTAGATACCTGCACCTACAGCTCCCATGCCTACGATACCCTTGCCCAGTGCAACCAGTCCGCCGAAAATAAGCGGCCAAGCAAAGAGCAGGATTGCTGCAGCTGCGATGGAAACAACAGCAGTGATAATTGCGACAGAACGCTTGCCGGAGAAGAAGGAAAGCGCATCGGGAAGACGGGTGTTCTTAAATCTGTTGTAGCAGGAAGCACCAATCAGACCGGCAATAATACCGATAAATGCGTTTTCAATTTTTCCGAAAGCCAGCATGGAGTTGGCATTGTCTGCGATAGACGGCATGATGGTGGTTACTACGCCGGGATTTAACAGCTTGGTAATCATCAGCCAGGAAACAAGACCTGCCAGTCCGGCAGTACCATCGTGGTCATCCGTCATGCCGACGGCAACACCAATAACAAACAGCCAGTGCATGTTGTCAATCAGAGCTCCGCCTGCTTTTACAAGAAAGAAGCCAATAATCTCTACAAGACCATTTACTTCACCACCCTGCATGGTAGACGGACAGAGTGCATATCCAATACCCATCAGAATACCGCAGATGGGAAGACATGCCACTGGAAGCATCAATGCTTTACCAAGTTTTTGCAGATACTTCATCATAAAAAATTCCTCCTTTTTTCTTTCCTTTTCTTGATAAAAGGTATTATTTTTGGAAAATTAATGTGAGAAAGGATAAAAGCAAGAATAAAAAACAAAATTTCCCATTTCGTGGTACGAACATAAAATAATTTTCCATTTGTCTTCATGATACGTTGTTTATGTACAAAAGTCAATACAATTTTTTTATAAAAAGTTTATGATTTTTTTATATTGTTTAAGATTTTGTTGATTTTGTGAAGAAATTTGCAGTATTGATATCAGGTAACTGAACTGTTACGATATCAGAGGATTGATTCTCTGGAGGGGTGTCGAAATTTGACGATCGAAAAACGGTTTGATAGAATTGACATCCGGGTTATTTTTGGGTATGATTAGTGTACAGTCAACGCCAGTTCAGGCGGTGTGATTCAATTTCATTTATGCTTCTGTGTCGGATCTGTTGATTCGAAAAAGAAAGCATCAGCCAATCGGCAAAATATTTTCAACACAGTTTTATGAGAAAGATTTAGAAGAGAGGAGGGGAAGGTCTGTCTGAGGAATTATTTTCCAGATGCATCTTGTGTATCGTTCTGACAGGCGCAGGAATTACGGATCTGAGGGACGGAAAGGTGTATAACTGGTGGCTTGTTTTAGGCCTGTCTGCAGGTGTTTTATGCAGAGGGGCTGCATTTTTTACCGGAGCTGTATTTTTTCTGATACCATCCTTTTTGCTGTTTTGTTTCCGCATGATTGGAGCTGGAGACGGAAAACTGGCAGCTGTTACAGGAGGGTTTCTGGGAATTCAGGACGGTCTGTTCGTGATAATGATCGGGCTGTTTCTGGGAGCTTTGTGGTCAGTGGGGCGTATGTGGAGAGACAGAAGCTTTGGACTGCGTATGGGGTATTTGCTTCACTATGCAGAGAGTCTGATGGGACAGAGAACCTGTTTCAGTTACGATGATTTAACAGGGCTGGAGGCCAGACACAGAATTCCTCTGGCAGCGTGTCTGTCAGCTGGGGGATATTTGTATCTGCTTGGTTCAGCGGCAGTCAGATTGGGAGGATGTGTTTTATGAAACGGATTATGGCAGTGTATGATGCAGATCCATTTTATGCAGATCGCTTTGCAGAATTTGTAAATCAGAAGGAGGCGGCGTTTCATGCTGTGGCATTTACCAGTCTGGCCCGTCTTCGGGCATTTTCTGAACAGCAGAGAATAGAGATGCTTCTGGTTGGTGATGAGGTGGAGGAGGAAGCTTTGGAAGGAATACGGGCGGAGCAGCTTATTCGTCTCGGAGAAACAGGGTTTCCGGGAAAGGAGGCGAAAACAGTTTACAAATATCAGGCCACAGACAGTGTCCTGAGAGAGGTTATGTCCTGCTATCAGGTGAAGGAACAGCCGGTACGGATGGTAACTGGAAGCCAGAAGAGCAGGATAATCGGCGTTTATTCTCCTGTAGGCAGATGCGGCAAGACAGCGTTTGCATTTACACTGGGACAGGATTTGTCTCGAAGCAGCAAGACGCTTTTTTTGACACTGGAGGAGTGCTGTGCATTGTCTGTGCTTACAGGAACGGAATATGAAGCTGGTCTGTCGGAGCTGCTTTATTATTACCGGCAGGGAGAATACAGCCATCTTCGCCTGCGGGGAGTAACATACAGCTGGGGAGAGCTGGATTATGTTCCTCCTGCAGAATATCCAGAAGATTTGGCGCAGATGAAAGGAGAGGAACTGGCTAGTTTGATTGATTTGATTGCTTCAGAAGGGCTTTATGAGACGATTGTTGTAGATCTAGGACATTTTTTCTGGGGGACGGAACTGTTTTTGTCCTTGTGCGATGTGGTTTACACACCAGTCCAGGAGGATCCGGTATCTCTGGTAAAGCTGGAGCAATGGCAAAAATATATAGAAGTCTCTGGATATGGAGGGCTTTTGGAGCGGATTCGAAGGATTCGCCTGCCATATCAGAAAAATCTCGTCCAGCAGGGACATTATCTGGAGCAATTGTTATGGGGAGAGATGGGGGACTTTGTGCGGAGTCTCACCGGACGGGGAGAATCAGGAAAGGAGGAAGCTTAACTGCAGATATTACCAAGAATGGAAAAAGACGGGCAGAAAGAAAGCAGGACAGTGCAGGAGCGTCTGAAGCAGGAGATTCGTATGGAGCTTCAGGGGATCAGCCAGATAGAGGAGGAAAATCTGCAGGAGTGTATTGATCGGGCAATTCGCAGGGAAGGCCAGAGACAATATCTGCCTTTGCAGCGGCGGCTGGAATTAAAAACACGGCTGTACGACAGCTTTCGCCGGCTTGATATTCTTCAGGAGCTGGTAGATGATCCAGAAGTGACGGAGATTATGGTCAATGGAAAAGATCGGATTTTTGTGGAGAAAAAAGGGAGAATCAGCCAATGGGAACGGACATTTGACCAGGTGGAGGAGCTGGAGGATTTGATTCAGCAGATTGTCAGCCGTATTAACCGGTCTGTGAATGTTGCGCATCCTATTGCAGATGCAAGACTGGAGGATGGTTCCAGAGTTCATGTGGTCTTGCCGCCGGTTGCCCTGGATGGTCCGGTTGTGACAATCCGAAAATTTCCGGATCCGATTACAGCAGAGAAGCTGGTTTCCATAGGTTCTTTAACAGAGGAAGCTGCACAGTTTTTGAAAAATCTGGTACAGGCAGGATACAATCTGTTTATCTGCGGCGGAACTGGTTCCGGCAAGACAACCTTTCTCAATGCTATGTCAGGATTTATTCCGAACACAGAGCGTGTCATTACGATAGAGGATTCAGCGGAGCTGCAGATTCGCCAGGTTCCGAATCTGGTTCGCCTGGAAACTCGTAACGCCAATGGAGAGGGAGAGGGGGCCATTGAAATCAGCGATTTGATTCGGGCAGCTTTGCGGATGAGGCCGGATCGGATTATTGTAGGAGAGGTGAGGGGGAAGGAGTGTCTCGATATGCTTCAGGCGTTAAATACCGGACATGCAGGCAGTTTGTCTACAGGACATGGAAACAGTCCCAGAGATATGCTTTCCAGGCTGGAAACTATGACGCTTATGGGGGCGGATTTGCCCTTAGCAGCAGTGCGGAGCCAAATTTCCTCAGCGATTGATATTCTGGTGCATTTGGGACGTCTGCGGGATAAAAGCCGTCGGGTTCTGGAGATTGCTGAAGTAGGGGCAGTGGAAGAAGGAATCATCCAGTTGAATTCTCTGTTCCGTTTTCAGGAAGAGGAGGGAAGTGTCGATGAGGAAAGGAAAACAGGGCGGCTCAGGGGGCATCTTATCAAAACAGGAACTCTGCAGTCAGTGGAAAAACTCAAAGCAGCAGGTTATCCAGTATGAGAAATACAGGATGACGACGGCAGAACTGCTTCAGGCAGTGGGAAAGGGGGTGGCTGCCTGCGGACTGTTTGCGACAGTGTTTTACAGAAGCATGAAGGCATTCTGGATGATGATTCCTGTTGGGGTGACGGTGGCTCTTGTTTCGGAAAGAAAAAGACTGAAAAACAGGAGATGGAATCTTTTGGCTGTTCAGTTTAAGGAGAGCATGGTGATTCTGGCATCGGCTTTAAGTTCTGGATATGCCATGGAAAACGCATTGGCAGTGAGCAGGGAGGAACTGTCTATGCTTTATGGGGAAGATGGACTGATTACAAGAGAATTTTCCTATATGATCGCTCAGCTGAAAACAAACAGAACCGTAGAGGAGGTGCTGAATGATTTTGCAGAGAGAAGCGGTTTGGAGGATGTGAAAAATTTTTCTGAGGTATTTTCTGTAGCCAAGCGCAGCGGTGGAGATTTAAGCGGGATTATGCGTCATACGGCAGAAGTGATTCGGGACAAAATGCAGGTGAGGGAGGAAATCCGGACAATGACAGCATCGCGGCAGTTCGAACAGAAAATTATGGGAATGATACCATTTCTGATTGCATTTTATGTGGAAGGTTCTTCACCAGGTTTTTTTTCACAGATGTATGAAACAGGACTGGGAAGAATTTTGATGACCGGATGTATGGCAGGATATCTGATCTCAGTGGTTTTATCCAGAAGAATTCTGGATATCCGCATATAGGCTGCCTGAAAAAGGAGGGATGGGGACTTTTGATTACTAGAAAAAGTCAGTGGATTTTGCCGGCAGTTTGTATAGTCGGAAGTATGGCGCTTTATGGAGTCCTGGAAATTTCTAACAGCAGTTCATCAGAAAGCCTGCCGGGAAACAGAATTCTTCGAGATGGATATGCAGGACTTGAGGAGCAGTATGAGCTGCTGGTAGACGGAGTGGCTCAGAAAGCGGTTCCTGTTACGGTACAGGTCAGTCCCAGAGCGTATACTCAGGAAGAAGCTATGGAGGCCTTTTATCATCTGATGGATGATATTGAAAACAGAATCCGGGGAGAAAACCGTTCTCTGACGGAGGTGGAATCGGATTTAGAATTGATTTCCAGGGATAAAGAAACAGGGATTTCTATTCGGTGGCAGTCTTCAGAACCGGAGCTGCTTTCTTCTATGGGAAAAATTATGAAATCAACAGAAACGCCCAGACAGGTGATTCTCTCTGCAAGATTGACTGTGGATGGTTATCATGCAGATTTCCAGGTTCCTATTCGTCTGGTTCCCAGAACGCTTTCTCCAGATGAGCAGCTTTTGGCAGGACTTCAGCAGGAGATAGAGAAAAGGAATGAGGAACAGAAGACGGATGAGTATCTGGTTCTTCCGGAGCGTGTGGATGGCAGAACAATTTCCTACCGCAGGGAAAAGAAAGAGAATTATTTTGCGCTGCCTTTTTTAGGAATTTTTCTTGCATTCTTACTGGTAATCCGGGAGAGGGAGGCAGAAAAGGTAAGGGAGAAACGTCGGGAGAAGGAATTGCTTCTGGACTATGCAGAACTGGTATCAAAGCTGATGATCCTGGTTGGAGCAGGAATGACGATTCGCAGCGCGTGGGAACGAATGGTAAAGGACTATGAACACGCAAGAGAAATGGGAAAGCAGAAGCAGCAGGCGGCAGGAGAGGAAATGTGCCGTACATATTACCAGCTGGTAAATGGAATGCCGGAGGGGACTGCTTACCGGGAATTTGGCCGCAGATGTAAGCTTCAGCCTTACCTGAAGCTGAGCAGCGTATTGGAGCAGAACAGAAAGGCGGGAACAAAAAATTTAAGAGCCATACTCAGAACAGAGATGGAGGATGCTTTTGAAATGAGAAAAAACCTGGCCCGCCGTATGGGAGAGGAGGCAGGAACAAAGCTGCTTGCGCCGCTGTTTTTGATGCTTGGCATTGTAATGGTAATGATCATGGCTCCGGCCATGATGACGATGGGATAAGGAGGATATCGATATGTTGAGAAATGAAATCTGTGAATTTTTCCATCAGGAGGATGGAGTTGGCGTAATTGAGATCGTTTTGATTCTGGTGGGAATATTTACCCCCTAATTCACGCTATATATTATGTAGATACAGTGGAAATAGTGGAAATAGAGAAACAGTATAAACAGGAGTGTGTATGAAGTACAGTGATGATTGCAAGGTGTATAGAATCAGATATTATAATGTATGGTTCTATTTATTTGCGAAAACAGAGATGGATGAGTATAAGATTAATATATTAGGCGAGCGTATAGGTATGGGAGATTCGATGATGATGAAGGATATTCATTGCTGGTGCACCAGACAAAATATAAGGTATAGAACAAAGTTCAAGTATCGAAAAGATTATCCAATATTAGCCAACATCTGGAATCTGTACTCGTATTGTCGCTTTAGGTGTGATCTTAAAAGGTAAGTCTGGACAACCTTGTGGATAAATCATAAGGAGAAAAAGATTTAAGGGGATAACTGGTATTTATATATTTAGAAGCAGATGAGCCAATCATGTTTTATTTACTAGAACATGGTTGGCTTTTTGGCGTTAAAAAGTTCAAAGAAAAGGGGAGTGTGGTAATTGAAGAAAATGGATGAAAAAAAGCTAAAAGAAGATTCGGGCTTTCCTTATGGATGGAATAAGGGAGATACCTGTGTGATGATCACAAACAAAACAAAAAAAAGTACCTGCGAATATACGGTAGAGAGTTATGACGGGAGGTATTTTGGAGTACGAAGTCATACTGGACTTTATCATCGAGTTTCACCGTGGAGAATGTTTCGTACAAGGGAGGAGGCGGTTGAAACATTATTAGAATCAAAAGAACAAGGATATGGAGGAATGACATTAGGGTAGAAGAAATTGAGATATTGAGGAGGTAGGAGACAATGATTCGATTTATGAGTGATACACGTTATGCTGGGCTGGAAAAGGAAATGCAGCATATACCAGGATTTCGTCCAAGAAGGAGCGGAATGGTTATCAGTCACCTTTCTGGTTGTCTGGAAAATCAGAGAAGCCCGTGTGAACGCCGTGTTACCGATTGTGTCCCGTTTTATGAGCTTCTGGAGGTGTTGGCAGAGGAAGTGGCTGTCAGCACCTTTGTAAGCCGCGTGTGCCGTCTGACAGGGAGAAGAAATCCGTGCTTTTTTCAAAGTGGTCATAGAGAACGGTTTTTGGCTATGGGAGAGAAGTGTAACAGAGCCATTGAAGAAGCAGCGACCTGTTCTGCGGTCTATCTTCTTTCCGCAGATCGATTTTTGTGTAGCAGAGCTTTAGCGGCAATTGACCAGGAGGGGATTCATTTTTCCAAAATTCATATCCACGGTGTTGATTTGGATGGCTACGTTTTGTTTCATATGGCAAGGGATCTGTATCAGGGAAGCAGTCATATTCGTTTATCAGAACTTACAGATCCAGAGTTGGTGAGCGACCGAGTATTTGAATGGATTATGACGGCCTGTGTGATTCGCAGGCATGGAAGCAGAGTTTTACGAGAGGAGGAAAGAAGTATTGACAGGAGTAAAATCGGACAGCATCAGTGAAAAAACAACGGAGCGTTCTGTACTTCGGTTTTTCAGTCCTTTGATAGCTACCATGTATACAAAAGATGACTGGGGAAATTTGGAGGAATACGGAGAGGAGGTATTTCCAGCTGAGTTGTGCAGCTATGAGACGGAGATCCTGAAACGGATTGCAGAGGAAAATCTTGAGGAAGAAGGAGATAGGGGGCTGGCGGTCTATCTGGATGATCCAAAGTTAGAAGAAAAAATTTACAGTATGAAGCCTACCGTGGAAGTCTGGCGGGGGGAACTATGGGGAGTTCTGGAAGTAGAAAGTCATAACCAGCTTTCTGAAAGGGAGATTGAAGCAGTAAAGGAGTACTGGGAAGGTCAGGAAAGTGATGGGTGGGGAGAAGGATTTGAACAGCGGGGAATCAAAATTCCAGAGGGAGAACTGTATGTCAGCTTTTGGAACAGTGGAGATGAATTCTTTCTGACCACAGAAGAAGGTTTGAAAGGAGAAGAGCAGGAACCAGCCGTTCAGAAAGGAGGGATTGTTTTTGGAGCATTATGATGGAGAATTTTATACCCTTCGATTGTTCAGCCCCATAGAAGGAGAGATATATTCTCTGAATAGTACAGAGGAAGGTATTCATCTGACCGCTTATGAGATGGAAAACTATTCGTCTTTTATACGCGACCATATGGAAGGTGTAGGATTGTTGGGAAAAAGAAATCAGAAATTGATGACATACTTTAATAATGCAAAGAGGCTGCATAAGCCGGTTAGCCTATCACTGGATCTGGAAGCTTATGAGGGAAGATTATGGAGTGTACTGCAGGCAGACTCACAGGATAAACTGACACATGAGGAGGTTCAGAGTTTAGCAGAAACATGGGGAATGATTGCTGCTGGAGGCTTTATCAGAGAAATGCAAGAGACAAGGATCCTGGTACCAGATGGAGAACTTATGGTTTTTCTTGGAAATGAGGGACTGGATTACTTTGTATGTCCGGAAGAGGTTTTGAAAGGGACGGCACATACATTAAAACCAGCCCTGGATGTTGCCATTTATTCAGAAGCATATTTCCCAGAGCGGAGTTATCAAGGGGCGAAGCTGAGGCTTCCAGCAGAACCCGCTTTTTTGAAGGATGCAAAGATGAGAGCCTTTATTCATGAAAATGAGCCTTACCGGATTGAACTTCTGGGGAACTGGCCATCTTTTCTTAAGAATATATTGGAAAAGGCAGCGTCTGTTACCTTAGAAGAAGTCAATGTATTAGCTTGTCTGGTTACTCATATGGACTCCAGTCAGATAGAAACTTATGAAGCCGCCATTCAGATGCGTCAGGAAGAAAATATAGATGTTCCAGTTGGGATAAAAGAGTTACTCAATCTTTGTTATAACCTGGAGTGCTTTAAATTCCTCCGAGGCATTATAGATGACAGGAAACTGGGAGAATTCTACCTAGAGGAAGACAGATTAGAGTGGATCCATATGCTTGAAGTGGATATAAGAGAATTATTGGATCCGCAAAGAGTGGGGATGGATCAGCGTAAGGAGGAAATGGGCATATTTACCTCAAAAGGTTATGTATTTGAGAATGCTCTTTCGTATCAAGATATTTATGATGGAATTCACCTTCCCGATATTGACGGAGTGGCCGGAGGGATTTTTTCTCTTCGCCTGGTCGGATCTCAATATCCAGAAGAACAGGGAACCTGGTTGGAACTTCCAACTACAGATTTGGGGTTTCAGTGGGCGCTGAACAGATTAAACGAGAGAACTTTTGATGACTGTATCATTACGGAGAGCATCAGCACAGTGCATGGATTATCCGTTAAGCAGACAGATGACATTGAGACATTGAATGAACTGGCAAGACAGCTTCAGGAATTTCCTGATGATAGAACGCTTTGCAAATTCAAGGCAGCTTTGGAACTAGAGCAATGCGATAGCTTGGAACAGGCTCTTCGGATTGCGGAAAACCTGGATTGTTATTCCTATGATCCACAGATGTATTCCATGGCTTCGTATGCAAGGTATCTGTTTCGGGAATTGGAGTTCAATATTGATGATCCAGCATTTGCTACATTTGATTTTCAAGGATATGGGGAACGTCAGCTTGGGCTGTTGGAAAGTGTGCAGACAACCTACGGAATGATTACCCGTAATGAAGATTTTCCAATACAGACACAGCAGAACACAGAACAGGGAATGAAAATGCAGTAAGGGAAGCGTTGAACGTGCTTGATGATCAAATGGAGGAAACTAATAAGAATGAGGTGTGAAGGAGAATAGAAAATGACATATGAAGAATTTTTGAAATTAACAAAAAAGAATTTAAAACGATTTTTTCCGGAATCTTTTCAGGAAAGAAAAGTGGAAATCATGGAGGTGTTAAAAAATAACAACATCAAATTGCAGGGAGTATACCTTCCAGGCACTAAAAGCTATACATCCGTTCCGCTTTTATATCTGGAATCCTATTATCAGGAACTTGAGGATGGAAAGAAACTGGAGGATGTGTGGCAGAAAATTGCTCAGGATTATCAGAAGTGCCAGGAAGCAGAGATAAGCATAGATGGCATTTCAAGCAGGGAATGGGATTATGAAACGATAAAGAAGAGTCTGACCGTCTATGTCCGCAACGCACAGGAAAATATAGATTTTCTGGCAAGCTGTCCTCATGAAATACGAGAGGATCTGGCACTGGTTTATGGATTTCATGTGTTGGTGGATGGAGAAAAGGCCGGAAGTGCCATTATTAATTATGACAGGCTGAGGTGGTTGGGAGTCAGTGAGGAGCAGTTAAAGCAGGATGCCTGGGAAAACATGAAGCAGAGCAATCCTCCTTGTTTTTTGGATTTACAGGATATGCTGGCAAAAATGTATTCTGATGAACTGGGAGATGTAAAAGCAGGTAGTTTGGAATATTTAGAGGATGTGGATCCCAATGCAATGATGTATGTTCTGACGAATTCAAATTAGGTCAATGGGGCGGTTTATATGTGTGACGAAGAAGTGATGTCTCTTATTGCAGAAAAGCTGGGATCAGATTTGATCGTGATTCCGTCATCGATTCATGAAACGATTATTCTAAAAGAAACAGAGAATGTAAGCGTAACTGAACTGAATGCGATGGTTGAAGCTGTAAATGAGGAAGCCGTGACCCCACAGGAGAAGTTGGGGAATTCAGTTTATCGATTTGATAGGGAAGCCCAAAGACTGGAAAAGGCAGTAGAACAGGCAGAGAAGCTGGACTTTGAACCTGGGATGTCACCGGTATTTTCGTAGGACTCAGTTATATGTTTCATGAGTATTGTGGATGTTAGGAGGGATGCAGAATCAACAGTTTTATTTCATGGGTTGGCGGAAAGAAAGCACTCCGCAGCCTGATTTACACGATGTTTCCTGCAAGTTATGACCGGTACATTGAGGTGTTTGGCGGAGGTGGTTGGGTACTATTTGGAAAACCACCAGATGACCGGTGTATGGAGATTTATAATGATTATAACTCTAACTTGGCAAATCTGTTTTATTGCGTCAAGAACCGCACGGGGGCATTCCTTAAGGAACTCGGATTTCTTCCGTTAAACAGCAGGGATGAATTTACAGTAATCCGTAATTTTATTGAAAAGCAGGAACCGGATACCCGATTTTTAATTGAGGAGCTGGAGCTGGCAGAGAAGCATCTGATGCCGCCGGATTATGAGGAAGTGAAAAAAATCCTGCTGGAAAATGCAGAGGTAACCGATGTAAAACGGGCGGCTGCATTTTTTAAACTAATTCGGTACAGCTATGGAAGTGGCTGCACGTCCTTTGGCTGCCGTCCGTTTGATGTGAGAAACTGCTTTGACACCATTTGGCAGGCATCCCGCAGGCTGGCAGATACCGTAATAGAAAATAAAGACTTTGAGGCACTGATTCGGCAGTATGACCGGGATAGTGCCTTTTTTTATTGCGATCCGCCCTATTATGAGACGGAAGGTCATTATGCAGTGGTATTCCGAAAAGAGGATCACAAACGGCTCCGAGACACTCTGACAGGGAGCAGGGGGAAGTGGATGGTCAGTTACAATGACTGCGATTTCATCCGGGAACTGTATGCAGGATATTTTATTACAGCTGTTACCCGCATCAATAACCTGGCTCAGAGGTATGAGGGCGGTTGTGAGTTTCCAGAGGTCATTATTACCAATTATGATCCTGGTGAGAGGGAGCGGTCAAAACCAAGACAGCTGGATCTATTTGGAATGTGGGGAGATGGAGAAACGGATCATTATGAGATCCGGGAAGAAATCTGTCCGGAAAGAGAGGTGCTATGAGAACAGAAAACAAGAGAAAAACAATGGTGCAAAAAAAGGAAAACGGTGTCCTTTCTGTGCCTAGTGAACTGTTACTGACGGCTGGGATTCCGCTTGATTGTGATTTGATGATAGAAACAGTCCCCGGAGTGATTCTGATTGGTATTGAGGCTCCGGTACAGACGGTTTGCAAACCTTATCTGAAGGTGTTCGATGAACTGGGGATTGAACCCAATGAAGTGGAGGCATTGATGGGAAAGGAGAAAAGGACCAGATGAGTAAACCGATGTATCGTTTAGTGGATGGAAAGGGACGTGTCCTGATTCCAAAATCTATGAGGGAAGCGGCAAAGCTGGAGTATGGGGATATTGTTTGTCTGGGAATGGCGGGTGGAAAAATTACAGTTCGGAAGGTAGAGGTTATCGAGGTGGGAGATCAGTCTCCGGAGGCAGTGGAGGCATATGTCCGTACTGCATTTCAGTTTATGCCGGACAGCCTCCGACTGGATCTAATCGGAGAACTGAGCAGACTGCTGCAGAAAAAGGAGGGGTAAGATCATGCAGGAATTCACAGAAAAGGATTGTATGCAGACAGAAAAGGAGGCATCTATCCAGAACCGGGTGGTGGTTCTTCCCTCAAAGGTATTACCAGAGCATTACACAGGGCAGCTTTTTTTCTGTACGAATATCCAGAAAACAGAAAATCCCAGACACTCCATTGCCCATCTGGTTTCCCTATCTACTGGGGAGGCATGGCACTGCTGGAACAGGGATGTGGTTGGTGTGCTGCGGCCAGAACTGTTGGGGGAAAAGGAACGACTCCAGCTCTCCCAGATCCGTCCATTTGGGGCGCTGGATTTACATGGACATTCCCCTGAATATTCTGGATACAGTTTTCTGCCGGATGGACGCTATGCGTCAGGGGTATGGCTGGTAAATCCAGAGGAAGTATGGAGCTATGTAATGATGCAGAAGGACTACCAGTATCGGATTTTGATCTGCGACAGGGATGATTTTGCCGTACTGGAAATGTTAGAGGGAAGGATGATCTTTCCCGATGTGCAGAGTCTGGAACAGTTTCAACAGGTACAGAAGGACGGGGGGATGGAGATGATTTAGAAATGAGGGAAGGGAAATGAAGCAGATTCAGATTGAAAATGGAGTGATCCGGTATTATGGGAACCGGGTAGGTCGTGTGACGGAAGGATGTGCAGTAGTGGATCCCATGTTTCAGAATGAAGCATTAGAAAGCTTCCTGCGTAAGCAGAGGAATATCCAAAAAATTCAGTGGCAGGACGGGATCTACGACCGGTTGGCAAATAGCCAGCAAGATATGGAATCGGCAAAGGGGCTAAAAGATGTACGCATCTGGCAACTGAGAGGAGATGTGGATGTGCATATGAAGTTCCTTGCACTTTTCCAGATGGAGCAGCAATATGGCTCCCCCAAGCCGGATTTTTATATCAAAGTCTATGAAGGGGCATCTGACACCAATGACCTGGAAGAACTCTATGATAAATTCCGGTATCATCCGCCGTCCGGTTATACAGGTCATGGGCTATCCATTAGTGATGTGCTGGAACTCTATGATGAAACAGGGAGTTCCTTTTTTTATGTGGATCGTTATGACTTTAAGAGAATTGATTTTACAGAGTCGCAACTGGCGGAGGAATTCATACACACCATGCAGTTTTAGCATGCAGTTTTGTCTGTCTGCTTGACTGAAATAGATCCAGAAAGGAACGGTTTATGAGCAGAAAAAAACAAAGGAGGAAGAATCAGTATGCCAGATTTAGACGTTCGGATTACATCTATGTATCCACCAGGAGTACAGGGCGGGATCAGAGCCTATGCATCCGCCACAATCGCCGGATGTTTTGCCGTCCGGGGAATCAAAATCGTCGAGGGAGGTAAGGATGGGCTCTTTATGTCTATGCCCAGCCGGAAAACACAGGATGGATACAAGGATATCTGTTTTCCTGTGACGGAGGAATTCCGCAACGAGCTGAAACAGGCGGTATTGGGAGCTTATGGAGAGGCACTGTCCATGGCACAGGCATCTACCTTACAGACAGCACCCCCTCAAAATCCAGGGCAGAACATGGTCTGATTTAAGGGGTACAGAGAACAAAAACAGAAAATCAATGGAGGAGATCAAATGAAGAATATTAAAAGACAGCTGGTAAATTATCGAAATGCAATGGTTATGCATATGTGGAATGTAAAAAACAAGCTTCAGGATACATCCGGTGAGGGATATGTGGACACAGCCATTAAGATCCTGATCGCAGTTGTGCTGGGAGCACTGCTTCTGGCAGGTCTTTATGCACTGTTTAATGATACCGTACTTCCTACACTGGTACGCAGGGTGCAGGAAATGTTTGACTATAGCGGTTGATATGGAGATCAGGATATCGCTGCTTCAGGCGGTACAGGCAGTGCTTTTTTTCTCGCTGCTTATTGCGGTTTCTGCCTGGGATCTTCGGTACCGGATTATTCCGGACCGATTCCAGGCAGGGATTGCCCTGCTTTCCTTTCTGAACTTTGCCCCCGGACAGCTGCTTGGAGCTTTAGGGGCAGTGCCATACCTCATAGTTGCATTATTTTGCAAGAGGGAAGGTGGAATGGGCGGCGGTGATATCAAGCTGGCAGGAGCAACCGGCTTGGTACTGGGACTTCCGGCAAGCCTGACTGCTTCCTGTTTAGGACTGACAGGATTTGTGATGTATGGTTGTATGGTCTGCCTGTGGAATCGGTTCAAGGGAAAACGAGATAAAGAAGCATTTCCTGTGGGACCGTTTCTGGCAGGAGGAGCGGCAGCTGTTTATTGTATGAGATTAGGAGGATGGATGATATGAAGAAGAAATTATGGATCATGGTTTGTGTTGCAGTGCCGCTTACAATGGTTGCGGCCATCGTATACCACAACAGAAAATAGGAAGACAGCAGTCAGTGGAACACTGGTTAAAAAGGAATCAAAATAAGGAAAAGAGTTGGAGGAGATGAAATGCGATTTTTGAAAAACAGGACTGTACTTGGTGTGCTTTGCATCGTGCTGTCTTTGATCATCTGCTTTGCAGTTACACCATTGTTTAATAAGGCTATGAGTGAAAAGACGGAAATTGTCCGTGTAGTAAAACCAATTTCAGTGGGAGAAGAAATTACTTCTGACATGGTAAAGACCATAGAGGTTGGCAGTTATAACCTGCCGGATGATGTAGTAAAGCATTCGGATACTGTAGTTGGGGCATTTGCATCTGCAGATTTGGCGCCAGGAGATTACATCCTGACATCCAAGATTGCAGAAGAGCCGGCGGCAGAAAATGCCTATCTCTATCATCTGACAGGAGAAAAGCAGGCAATCTCTGTTACGGTTAAGGCATTTGCCAATGGATTGTCCGGAAAGCTAAAGAGCGGCGATATTGTGTCAGTCATAGCTCCAGATTATAGAAAGCAGGGAAAAACAGTAATTCCTGCGGAACTTCAGTATGTGGAGGTCATTGCTGTGACTGCAAACAGTGGATATGACGCAAATACGGGAGAAGAACTGGAAGATGGAGCGGATCGTGAGCTGCCTGGAACCGTTACCTTGCTGGTAACACCAGAGCAGTCAATGGTTTTGGCAGAACTGGAGGCAGATGGAAAACTGCATTTATCTCTGGTGTATCGCGGGGATGAAAAGAGTGCAGGGCAGTTTTTGGAAGCGCAAAACCAGATGTTAACGGAACTGTATCCTCCAGAAGATATGGAAGGAGAAGCGGAAGAAAACGAGGCACTGGATCATTCTGATAAGGAGCCAGAGGAAACCAAAGCAGAGGAGCAGGAGGAAACCAGACAGGGCGAAACAGAGGAAAGCGGGGTGGAGTAAGCCTTGAATTTTCTAAAAAACAGTATTTTCAGCAGGGGAGCCGGGGACAGCTCTCCTGACTGGGAACCGGAAAATGAGAATCAAATGCTGGCAGTCTGGGGAAGTCCTGGATCTGGTAAAACCACGACAGCAGTGAAGCTGGCGGCGCGTCTTGCCATGCAGAAGAAGGATGTAGCTCTCCTTCTGTGTGATATGAATACACCGATGCTTCCCTGTATCTGTCCTCCTGGAGACCTGGAAGAGGAGCATTCTCTGGGGAGTGTTCTGGCAGCAACCCATGTGTCGGAATCGTTGGTACGCCATAACTGTATTACTCATAAAAAAATACGCCATCTAACAATCCTTGGAATGAGGAAGGGGGAAAATGAATACACATACCCACCTTACGAGCGGCCACAGGCAGAGGAATTACTGCAGTGTTTGAGAAAGATCGCTCCCTATATCATCGTTGATTGTGGAAGCTGTATTGCCAATGACATTCTTTCGGCCATTGCCTTGATGGAGGCAGATGCAGTGCTGCGGCTGGTAAACTGTGATCTGAAATCCATCAGTTATCTTTCCAGCCAGCTTCCGCTTCTTAAGGACAGTCAGTGGGATGCAGAAAAGCAGTATAAAGTGGCGAGCAATGTATATCCCAATGAGGCCAGCGAACACATTGAACGGGTGCTCGGCAATGTGGCATTCCAGATCCCTCATTCCGAGGAAGTAAAGGCACAGGTTCTGGAAGGGAACCTTCTGAAAGAACTGGTACTAAAGGACAGTAAAGGGTTTAGAAAAACCATGGAAGCAATCACAAAGGAGGTGTTCGGATGTTAGGGGAAAGACGCAGCAAAGCCGCGTTTTCTGCGGGTTTTCCCGAAGCTGTTCGGGAAGAAACACGACAGGATTCTGGACATCTTCCGGAGGAGATCATGGAAACGGAGGCTTCTTTGGATGGCTTGGATGGAGGGGAGGAGACAGAAGAAAACCTCCAAAATGATAGCCTGTCGGAACAGACTTGTGAAGGACAGATGCATGGAAAGGAGGATATCTGGTCAGAAGAGGAGGACATAGAGGATCCTCTGCGCACTCAAAAAACGGGAGGTCGTTCTCTCCGTACCCATGACCTGTTTTTTGCATCGGAGGATGAAGGGCGTGACTTTCAGTCCGTGCTGCAGGAGATACAGGCGTATCTTTCCAAAGAATATAGTAATCTGGTAACCGGAGATGGAAACGAAGAAATAAAAGCACAGATCCGCCGATTTGCCGGGAAGTATATTCAGGATAACCGTATACAAGTACCGGGAAAAACCACGGATGAGCTGATTGATGCGATTTATTCAGAAATGGCAGAGTTCGGTTTTCTCACAAAGTACATCTACGGGGAAGGAATCGAGGAGATCGATGTAAATGCCTGGGATGATGTGGAGGTCCAGTATTCTGGTGGAGTGACAGAAAAATTGAAAGAGCATTTTGAAAGCCCCGAACATGCCATCAATGTCATTCGGCGTATGTTGCATGTGTCTGGAATGGTGCTGGATGATGCGAGTCCAAGCGTTCTGGGACATTTAAGTAAAAATATCCGTATTGCTGTACTGAAGACACCTCTTGTTGATGAGGATGTCGGGGTGGCAGCTTCGATCCGAATTGTGAATCCCCAGAGCATGAAGAAACAGGACTTTATAAAGGGAGGAACGGCAACCAGTCAGATGCTGGATTTTTTATCGGAGTGCATCCGGTATGGAATCTCTGTGTGTGTGGCGGGAGCCACAAGCTCCGGAAAAACCACACTGTTAGGCTGGCTTCTGACCACAATTCCGGACGGTAAGCGTATTTACAGTATTGAGAATGGTTCAAGGGAGCTGGCGTTGGTACGCAGAAAGGATGGGAGGGTAGTCAATTCCGTGATTCATACCTTGACCCGTGACAGCGAGAATGAGAGGCAGAGAGTAGATCAGATTGCACTTCTTGATATGGCGCTACGCTTTAATCCGGATATTATTGTGGTAGGAGAAATGCGTGGACCAGAAGCGAATGCGGCACAGGAGGCAGCCAGAACCGGTGTTGCGGTTGTGACAACCATCCATTCCATGAGCTGTGAGGCAACCTACCGCCGCATGGTTTCCCTGTGTAAACGTGCTGTGGATATGAGCGATGAGACTTTGATGGGATTTGTAACGGAAGCCTATCCGATCATCGCATTTTGCAAACAGCTGGAAAACAAGGAACGCCGTTTAATGGAAATCATGGAGTGTGAGATTCTGGCAGATGGAACCAGACGATACCGTCCGCTGTTTCAATATCAGATTACGGAAAACAGAGTGGAGGATGGAAAGTTTGTAATTGTGGGGCATCATAGACAAATCAACCCAATTTCGGACAGTCTGGCAAGACGGCTGATGGAGAATGGAATGCCGCAGGAAACGCTGGCAGGACTTTTGAATGTAAAAAAGGATAGAGAGGGGGAGAACGGATGACGGCGATTCAGCTATTGGCGTGTGCAGGAATGATCGTGGGTGTATTTTTACTGCTGGAAATGAAGCCAGTGGAGTTTACGGACAGCCTGTTTGGATTTTTATTGAATCCCAAACGAAGTCTGCGGGAAGACATCAGGGAATCATCAGGAAGAAAAAAATCAGGGATTTTGCGCAGGGAACTGAAGGAAGCACAGAACATTCTTCAAATGACGGGCAGGGGGAACCGGTTTTCCTTCATCTGCGCAGTTGCTCTGGCACTGTTTTGCGCTGGGGGATCCATTGCCATTTTGTTAGGGAATTTTTTCCTGGCTCCGGTGATGGCAGTGGGTTTTTTATTTCTGCCATTCTGGTATGTGAAACTGACTGCCAATCATTATAAAAGGGATGTGTCTGCAGAACTGGAAACGGCGCTTTCGGTCATTACCACAGCATATCTGAGGACAGAAGATATTGTGACGGCGGTGGAGGAGAATACAGCATATTTAAATCCTCCAGTGTCCAGAGTATTTCAGGATTTTCTCATCCAGATTAAAATGGTAAATCCGGATGTTCAGGCCGCCCTTCGGATTTTGCGGGGAAGGATTGATAATGAGGTGTTTCGGGAGTGGTGCGATGCGGTCAGTGACTGCCAGCATGACCGGAGCTTAAAGACTACACTGCCGCCCATCGTATCAAAGCTGTCGGATATGCGGAACGTGAACGCAGAACTGGAATACATGATCGCAGAACCAAGAAAAGAGTTTATGATCATGGTTGTGTTTGTAGTAGGCAATATTCCTCTTATGTATCTGCTGAATCAGGATTGGTATGATGTACTGATGCATACGGTACTGGGACAGTGTATTCTGGCTGCTACTGCAGCGGCTATTTTTATATCCGCTGGCTTTGTAGTGAAATTGACCCGTCCCATTGAATACAGGAGGTAGCTATGGAAGGCTTGTTGTTTTTATTCGGGCTGTTTTTAGCTCTGGGACTTTTCTTTTTAACTGCGTCTGTTCTAAAGTTACCTACCATGGGTGCGGCGAAGGCCATGCTGGGTACGGTAAAACAGGAGCGGAAAGCGGCAAAGACATTGGAAACTTATTTTATGATCCTAGCAGTGCGACTGTCTGGTTTCATCCGGATGGATGCATATAAGAGAAGCAGGATGCAGAATGTGTTAAAAGCCAGTGGAATGAATATGACCCCGGAAGTGTATCAGGCGTATGCTCTGGTAAAATCAGGCGCAGTTCTTTTGGGAGCGATTCCCTGCATATTTCTTTTTCCACTTCTAGTTCCTGTCGTGGTTGTGCTGGCCTTACTTCTTTACTTTAAGGAAAATCAGAAAGCGGATGAAACCTTAAAGGCAAAGCGGGAAGAGATAGAGGGGGAGCTTCCGAGAATGGTGGCGACTATGGAACAGGAACTGAAAGCAAGCCGTAATGTGATCGGTATGTTGGAGCGGTTCAAGGGGAATGCGGGACCAGCGCTGACTGGAGAGTTAGATATTCTTCTGGCGGATATGCGTTCCTCCAATTATGAAGCGGCGCTGACACGATTCGAGGCAAGACTGAACTCGCCCATGCTGTCCGATGTGGTACGTGGATTGATTGGTGTCCTTCGAGGGGATGACAGCACAGTGTATTTTCAGATGCTGGCTCATGATTTTAAGCAGATCGAACTGCAGAGATTAAAAGCACAGGCACAGAAAATCCCTCCTAAGATCCGTGTTTCTTCCTTTGTCATGCTGGTATGTTTTCTGCTGACTTACCTGGCGATTATCTGCTATGTGGCATTGGAGAGCCTCGGAGGAATGTTTTAGACAGGAAGGAGGAGAGGATGAGGAGTCATCGTTTATGGAGAGCACTGTCAGAAAGACGGGGCGAAGGATATGTGGATGTGATCGTGTTGGTTTTGTGTGCGGTCATGGTGCTTGCCCTTGCCATGCGTGTGCTTCCGATTTTTATTCAGAAACAGCAGTTGGATACCTTCGCTACAGAACTGGTGCGTGAAGCAGAGGTAAGCGGGCGCGTAGGTACAGAGACAAGCCGCCGTGCCGCTGTGCTGTCAGAAAAAACAGGGCTTTATCCGGACATTTTATGGTCCAGTCATGGAAGAATCCAGTTAAATGAAGAGGTTACCGTTACCCTGACGATGGATACAAATATCGGTCTGTTTGGCGAGTTTGCTTCTTTTCCGGTTACGCTTCGCGCACAGGCAGCTGGAAAATCAGAAGTTTACTGGAAATGAGGTGGAGGGATTGCGGAAACGGATGAAAGAGATACTGAGAGACAGGCGAGCCTCCTCATTTCCCATGACCATCGGGATTGTTCTTTCGTTGATTATTCTGATGTGTGGGATTAGTGAGTATTTCCGGCTTCAAATTATTGCGGCAGGTGTGCGGGAAGCCGTGGAGGATGCTGTCATCTCCACAGTCAATGATAATTATGCAGGTGTGTATCATGGAGTCAGGGAGGGATATTCTGGCAGTTATGTTCCTTTTGGAGAGGGAAGTTGGGAAGAAGATCTGAATGAAGGGGACATTTATGATTATCTGGATGAAACCATAGGGACCCGATTGTCTGGCGGCAGGCATATAAAGTATGCGGATACTGGAACTGCAATGGAGTTTGCCATAGACAGCCTGCAAGTGACGCTTCGGAATGCACCTCTGGCCCCATCAGATCCAGCCCATGCGCAGCGGTTTGAGGCAGATGCTATTGTTAGACTGGAGGTTCCGGTTCGGTTTGGCGGCCGGATTCTTCCATCCATGTGGATCACATTGAAGGTACAGGCTGGATATACAGAGGTGTTCTAGGGAATGACCTGGACTTTGAGAGGATTGTATAGTATGTTGTGCATAACAAAACAGGATAAAGGAGGAGCAGAATTATGAAACTGACAGAGAAGATGAAAAAGAATCTGGCAATTTTGGGTGGCGTGCTCATAGGAATCGGCCTGATCGCTGCCATAGGAATGCAGTTTGGTTCGAAACCGTCAGGTAAAGATGTTCTGCCAGGAACAGGGGAAACGGAAACAGAATTGATTGTAGATCCTGGAGATTTTGAAAAGAAGGAAGAGGAAAGTAAAGTAGTGTCCAGAGAAGAAGAGAGCCTTGTGATTCATCAGGGAATCGGAGAAAATCAGGAAACAGACACTCAGGCGGTGGACAGTCGGGCGCCACAGACTGATCAGACAACGCAGAGTATCCAACCGAAACCAACCAAACCAGAACCGCCAAGCAAGGAGATCCTGACAGATCCAACACAAAAACCGGATGGTACAAAGCAGGATACCCCTCCGGTTCCGGTGGATCATGAAGCGGTAGAAAAACCGTCCGAACCGGTAGCAGATCCGGAACAGCCGCAGGCAGGAGATACTTCCGGGAACCAGATCTATGTTCCAGGATTCGGCTGGGTAGAAAATCATGGAGGAGGAGGCTCTGGAACTGCAGCAGAAGATATGTATGAAAACGGGAATAAGATTGGCATTATGGATTAAGACAGAAAGAGGAAGCACCGCATCAATGTGGTGTTTTTTCTTTTCCCAGAAACCAGGGAAGGAAACAAGGCTTCCCGTGGTTGGAAAGGAGGATACTTGAAACAGAAGAAATATGTGTTTTTTACAGTCTCAATCTTACTGTCTTTGATACTCTCCATCCAGGTTTATGCGGTAGGGGACGGGAACCTGGATGGAGGTGGCGGAAGTATGGGACAGGGGACCATCCAGAATTCCTGGTCACCGGGAAATGAAGGAGTGCGGGTTACCGTAATCCGGGCAGAGAGCCATGATCCGGTAACAAGACCGATTGACTTAACAAATAAGCATCCCAATATTACCTACTCCTTTGGGAAAGTCAGTAAAATGTCATATACCAAAGGAAGTGCCCTGATGATCGACACCAATCCGTATGAGTATGTGAATCCGGCACAGCCCCTACCAAGGATCATCAGCTCGAAAAGCTTGGGGCAAGCTAATATTGAGCAGATAAAAAGCTATTTTACAGATGAACAGGTGGTGCGTAGCATTGCCGGACTAACCGGAATGGACTTTGACACACTGGTGGGAGGGGAGTATAGGCTCTTATTGGAGCCGATCAGTTTCCTTAAATTTCAGGGAACCCTGATTGCGGTTACAGCAACAGAGGCAGCGCTCTATGATGAGATGTTAAGTGGTGGGCTTCGTACTGTCCTTCCAACAGTGGCATTTCAGAACCTGCCGCTTTCCATGTTTTTGGAAACACCAGATCTGGGATATCCGGCCTGGGGCGGTCCGACATCGGGAGTCCGTTCCAACAGTGAAATAAAGAGTTCCTTGGGTCTTGGTATTGTACGGTTCCGGGATGTGCCTCCAGAAGAACCGGAAATCACGACTTATGATTATGAATATCGGACGAATACGGAAGTGATTACGGCAGTAGAGGTAAGCGGCGGGCAGAGTGATCCGGATCATCCGGTATCCGTAACATTTTCCGTAGGGGGAAGAAGCTATGAGGTAGGGGAGGTATATTATCCGTCTGGCGACAGTCAGCTGGCTTGGATCCGCTGGACAACACCGGAGCAGCCTCAGACTATGACGATGACCGTCCGTGTGCGGGGCGGAGGAGGAACAAGTAAAGGAACTCTTCACATCAAGGTTGTGGATCTGGATGAAAATCCACCGCCAGATCCCAATGCGGATGACCGGAATGACGAGTTTACAAGACCTTCGGTTCCTTCCAATGCAGAAGTAACCTCTGCATCCTGGGGTGTGTGGAGACCATGGTGGAGGGAATACTGGGTATGGCACAGCGGGGATGAGGATGATGACGGGTACTGGTGTGACCATGGCTGGTGGGAGTTTGATCTGGACCGATATTCCGCAAGCCTGACTGCAGATATGAGAATTACAACCGATGAAAAGTCCCCTACTGCTACGGGAAGGACGATGAAATCCGGTTATGGATTCCAGGAAAAGGTAACAACTCATGTCAGCACCAATCAGAGTTCTGCAGTGACATCTGCGCAGAATGCGGTGACTTATTTTCCGGAATTTCAGTATGAGAGGTTTTGGAGGCTTTTGGAGCGGATGAATGTCGGCTATGATATGACCCATGAGTTTAAGAAAAATGGTTACAGTACCTATGAGAGGAGAACGCATTTTACACCAATTTGGTATCCGGACGGAAGTTATACGCCATATACTTGGCTGCTGGATTGCTGGACACCGGCTGGAATGCTCTCCATGAATCTGAATGATTCTATTACCATTGATGGGAACTTGTGGAGTGACTGGCATATCGCACCACAGAAACCAGAGTAGGAGGAAGTATGTCATATCAACAGACGGAGAAACCAAAGGGATTTTTGTATCATTACACAACCCGTGACCATTTGGAAGATATTCTGCGGGATGGCAGGATACGAAGGATGGGTGATAAGGAGTGCTGGTTTTGTACATCTTTAGAGGATACACTGGAATTAATGCAAAAGACAGTGATGATGGAAGGGAAGCCTTACTATGGAGTTGGAGGAGTATTAAGGTATTATCCTGTATTTGTTCCGGAATCCTATGTGATTTTGAGATTGCAGCCACGTTTTCAAAATGGGGAATGGGTTCGGTGGAATCAGGAACTTCCACTAGATGCACCTACTTCTTTGCAGGAGGAGGCAAAGCGGTTTAGCAGTTTAAAAGTTGGCTTTCGGTGAGATCTAAAGTTTCAGGAACATCCGGATATTATCGAATTGGCTCCTCTTCTTGAAAGACAGCAAAGAATGGGGCTGAAACTCACACAATCTTAGTAGAAAGGAAAAATAAATGAGAACAAAGAAAATTTCAGCAGTTATGTGCATGGTATTCGTACTGGTAGTTTTGTTCTGCGTTCCGGTATATGCATCGGGCGATGTAGCCGGTGCGATTGAGGGAACTTGGCAGACGGCATCCCAACAGATTAAAACAGTTGTCGATCATGTTGTATTTCCCGCTATAGATCTGATCCTTGCCGTGTTCTTTTTTGGAAAACTGGGAACGGCATACTTTGATTATCGGAAGCACGGACAGTTTGAATGGGCAGCACCTGCAATTCTGTTTGCCTGTCTGGTATTTACCCTAACTGCACCGCTTTATATCTGGCAGATTCTCGGAATTTAGGAGGGATGTCATGGGATGTTGGGGAATTACTGCGTTTGAGTCTGATACTGGGCTGGATGCCATTGGTCTTATACGGAACCATCTTCCGGAACAAGGAGATGTGAAGCTTCAGCAGATGATTGACTGGTTGAGGGCAGATTCTTGGAATGCCCCTCCGGAAGTGTCAGAAGGGGTGTCTCATACAAGCCCAATGGCAGTGGCAGAACTAATTGTAAAATTCCAGGAGAAGGATTTTTCTGCACTGGATGGAATCAGGGGGGATAAAAAGTTTTCCTCCCTGTCTTCTTTTACAGCATCAAAAGAATCCCTTCAGTGGGTAAGGGAATATCTGTCGGAAACTCTTTTTTACAGCCGTAAATGTGCAAAAGAGCAGGAGAAGTCGGGAGTTTTGTGGGGCGGTTGGTTTCAGGAACGGGATTGGAAGCACTGGCAGGCGCATATGGAAAGACTGATTGGAAGGATGGATGAACTGCTTACAAGAGAGGGAGAAACAGTTGCATTATGGACAGGAAGCGTTTGCCAGAAGGTGGAACCAGGAAAAATGGCAGGAAAGAAAGAAGGGGAAGAACGTGAGAACCCACATAGGTCGGAGGAGGAAAGCATGACGTTTTTTGAGAGAGAACTTAAAAAATTATTTGGAACGGGAGCGAACTTTTCAGAACCAAGGTTTGTCGGGAATTGTTGTTATGGAAGGCTGACGGATCAGATCCGTGTCAAAATCAACTTTCAGACAGGCATGGTTGCGGATCATTATGACCGATTGAAAGTGACCCTTTTGAATCGGAATGAAGGAATGATCGACAGCATGGTTGTGAAATTTGGAGATGTGTGGGGGCTGAAAAAAACGACTAATCCCAATTTTCGCGACGGGGTAAATCCCCACATCTGGTCCTATGGAAAGGAGATCGGCTGGTATGTATATCAGCCCGGAAAAGAGGATTATAAAGTACTCAGCGAAGCGATAAAAACCTATCTGCAAGTGTTTCAGGAACCGGAGGAAACTATGCAAATGGGACAGAAGATGTGTTAAGGGGAGGTGGTTAAAACTTGTTTATCTGGGATTTTGTTGCAGACACGGTTCTGGGACAGATCATTGACTGGCTGTATGGTCAGATTGTTGGATTTCTGGGGGATTTTTTCATGCAGATGGGAAGCATGGGGGCTGAACTGTTTGAAATGAGCTGGGTACAGTCTGTTGTGCTTCTTTTTTATTATCTGGCATGGGCACTTTATGTGACGGGAATCGTAGTGGCAGCCTTTGAATGCGGAATTGAATATCAGAATGGCAGGGGAAGCATACGCGATACTGCCCTGAATGTAATCAAAGGATTCCTGGCAGCCAGCCTTTTTACGACTGTTCCAGTGGAACTTTATAAGCTCAGTATTTCACTTCAGGGGAGTTTTACAGCCGGTATTACAGGATTGGGAGAAGATATTGGGACAGTTGCGGCAGGGATTGTGCAGTCTCTTCAGGATGCTGCTACCTGGCAAGAAGCTGCCACATCTGGAGTTTTTGGTGGAATCGGAAGTATCAGCAGCCCGATTTTTATGATTTTTCTCCTGATCCTCATGGGTTATGCGGTAATCAAAGTGTTCTTTGCGAACTTAAAACGGGGCGGGATCCTGCTGATCCAGATTGCAGTAGGGAGCCTTTATTTATTCAGTGTGCCAAGGGGATATATTGATGGATTTGTTGGCTGGTGCAAGCAGGTAATCGGTCTGTGCCTGACCGCATTTTTACAGGCGACGGTCCTGATCGCAGGTCTGATGGTCGTTAAGGATCAGGCACTGCTTGGTCTGGGACTTATGTTATCGGCAGGTGAGATTCCTCGGATTGCGGGGCAGTTTGGGTTGGAAACGGGAACCAAAGCAAATGTGATGGGAGCAGTCTATGCAGCGCAGGGAGCTATGAACCTAACAAGGACGGTTGTGCAAGTGGTTTCTAAGTAGAGAGGACGGTGAAGGATGGAACACAACAAACTGGTGTATATTGCATCTCCGTATTCTGGAGATGTTGAGCGGAATGTAGCATTTGCAAAGGCAGCCTGTCGTTATGCCATGAACCAGGGGGTTACGCCAATTGCCTCCCATCTGTTATATCCGCAGATGCTGGATGATGGAGTCCCAGAAGAGAGGAAGCTGGGAACAGATATGGGGCTTCGGATTTTGAAGGTGTGTGAGGAAGTCTGGGTGTGTGGAAGTGAACTGTCTTCAGGAATGGAGCAGGAAATCCGTGCAGCAAGGCAGCTTCAGATTCCGCTTAGACGGGTCAGCGAACAGGAGATTGGATGGGAACTATGTGAAGTACCGATACAAAAGGGAATGGAGATGGGCGGATGATGACACTGGGGAGTCTGTTTGACGGGATTGGAGGATTCCCTTTGGCGGCAGTTCACTGTGGAGGTGTACCGGTATGGGCCAGTGAGATAGAACCGTTTCCCATGAGGGTAACCAAACTCCGGTTTCCAGATATGATCCATGTAGGGGACATTACAAAACTGGATGGAGCAAAATTGCCGCCTGTGGATGTAATCTGCGGAGGCAGCCCCTGTCAGGATTTGTCAGTAGCCGGATTACGGAAAGGATTGGCAGGGGAGCGCTCCGGTCTGTTTATGGACCAGGTACGCATAGTAAAGGAGATGAGAGCAGAGGATGAAAGACGAGGGGTATCAGATGACTTTATTCGACCTCGATACCTCGTTTGGGAAAATGTCCCTGGAGCATTCAGTTCCGCAAATGGAGAAGATTTCCGGGCGGTCATCGAGGAGATTGTCCATATCAAGGACAGTACCTGTCATGTGCCTCGACCTGACACCGGGCGCTGGGAATCTGCTGGGGCTGCCATTTTGGGAGATCAATTCAGCCTGGCTTGGAGAGTCTTGGATGCTCAATACTGGGGAGTCGCCCAGCGCCGCCGTAGAATCTTCCTTGTCGCAGATTTTGGAGGACTCACCGCACCAAAGATATTATTTGAGCAGGAACGCCTGCCTGGGGATCCTGCGGAGGGCCAAGATCAGGGGAAAGGAGTTACCGCCGCAGCTGGAAACAGCTCTGCGGATTCAGGCGGGAGTAGAGTAGCAGAGGAAAAACAGGTGGATATTTTTGCGGTTCATATTGATCAGAGGGAAGAAACAATCAACCTTAATGGAATATCCGGAGCTTTGATGGCAACGACCAATTTGCAGATGCAGACCTTTGTGGCAGGGGGGATGAGGAAGTTTGAAAGTGCAGAAAAAGAAGAGTGTCTGTGCCTCAATGACCAAGGAGGAGAGCGTATGGATGTTTCGGTCGATGTAACAGCAACCCTGCGGGCAGGGATGAGTGGTCATCCGCCTTTGGTGATGGGCATCCAGCAGGGGAGTGCTGGGGCAGAGGAAACTCCGGATCTAGCCCTTACAGAGGAGGCAGAAACCGGCGGGAACAATTACCAGATTCTGTTTGAGAATCACGGGATTGATGCCAGATATACAGGTCCGCATGAGGTGGCCCCTACCATGTCAGCCCGGTATGGAACAGGAGGAAACAATGTCCCACTGGTTTCAGATATGCCGGAGAGTTATTGTATTGCCGGAAATATCATTGATCGGGAAGTACAAAATGGAGGAAATGGTCTGGGATGCCAGCCGGATATATCCTATACTCTTACGAGCGCAGACCGTCATGCAGTGTTCAGCCGCCAGAGAAGTGATGAATTTCTGCAAAATCGGGTAACAGCGACTCAGAGTGCCAGACAGCATAAGGATGCTACGGATCTGGTGTGTGAGCCGTATCAGAATACGGTAGGAACCATTGGATATACAGATCATAAGGGGATTAATAATCAATATGTCAGCGAAGATAAATGTATTGTTGAGAACCGGAAACTGATCCGGAGACTGACGCCTTTGGAGTGTGAACGGTTGCAGGGTTTTCCGGATCACTGGACAGATATCCCTGGTGCCTCGGACAGTGCCCGTTATAAAGCTCTTGGAAATAGCGTAGCGATACCGTGTGTGGATTTTGTTCTCCGTGGTATCGCTTATTTTTTGCGCAAGATGAAGGAGGAGAAAGAACCATAAGATTGGTAGTTCTGCTTCCGTTTTCAGGCAATCTTTGTTGGGTATCGTCATAGCTATCTCATCTCTTTATGGATATACTTGGTTTGTAAAAACGAGGAAAGGAGAGTCAAATGGAAGAGCGTAAGAAAAATTTATGCGCCATGATTCCAGAATCCCTGCATAAGAAAGTTCGGGAAGAACAGGAAGAATGGGGAATCAAGCTGAACGAGTATATGGAACGGATTCTAAAAGACCACTTTGAGAAGGGAGAAAGAGAGATGGCAAACGGAACCAGGACACTGGCATTTCAGGTATCAGAGGAGTTTTTTCAGAGGTTAAAAAAATACCTCAAAAAGACAGGACAGAGCCAGAAAGAATTTGTGATCGGACTGATTGAAGATGTACTTTCGCAGGAAGAACATGTAGTATCTGGAGAGATGCAGGAGACAGAGGGAAAGGCAGAACTTGAGGAAACTGAATAAGAGGAAGGATCGAACATACCGCCGGCAGAGCTTCATCATGCCGGCGGTTATTATTTGGAGGTGATCGGTTGTATATTTATCCGGACCATTTGAAATCAAAAGCAACACTTTGGTTATGGCAGCTTCGGGACATTGGGATTCTTGGTATTTGCGGATTGGTCTCCATTTTAGCAGCTACGCAGGCGGGATTTATGTTCCCTTGTGTTCTGACAGGGGTATATGGATTTCTGACGATCCGCTTTGAAGATACCAGCATTCTGGATTTTATCCGGTATGCCTGTGCGTATTTTTTTATGCGTCAGCAATTTTTTGAGTGGAGGTATGAATGAGCAGGGAGAAACGAAAAGCGAAAAAAGAGGCAGAGAAGCGCCTCTCCACACGGCAGTTCATTGGTGCAAAGGAGATTACAGACTACAGTCTGGTGACCTACGGACAGGGGGAGCTGGTGTATTTTATTGTAAAACCAACGAATATTTCTGTTTTGTCCGAATCTAGTGTCGGGGCAAGAATCTATGCTCTTATGACTGTACTAAAAGGAGTGGCAGAGATTGAGATGCTGTGTCTAAACAGCAGGGAAAGCTTTGAAGACAACAAGCGGTTTCTGAAAAGTCAGATGGAGCAGGAAGAGAATCCAGTCATACGCCGTCTTTTGGAACAGGATCAGACCCATCTGGACCGGATTCAGGTGCAGATGGCGACAGCCCGTGAATTTCTGATTATGCTGCGGTTAAAAGATGAAAAGGAATCGGATATTTTTCCGTACCTTTCCAGGATTGAAAAATCCCTGAAGGAACAGAGTTTTTCTGTTAAACGGGCAGATAAAGAGGATATCAAACGTATCCTGGCTGTTTACTATGAGCAGAACGTGACCACAGAGAAGTTTGAAGACTTTGACGGGGAGCGGTGGATCATACCAGAGATTTAGAGTGAGGAGGAGATGACTTGAAAAAAGGAAGAACAGCAGTTGATGACAGGGAAGATAATGTGCGTATCCAGGAATTTCTGGATATGATTGCCCCGTCTGTCATTAAATTTGAAACAGATCATTTTATTTGCGGTAACACCTATCGTTGTGTCTGGGCACTGCGGGAGTACCCGACTGCTACGGAAGAGCAGGCAATTCTTTCACATTTAGGGGAGAAAGATGGTGTAACCTTGCGGATCTATACCCGTCATGTGACACCCGTTGAGGAGCGGAAGATCATCAGTAATGCAGCCAACAAAAACCGGATGGATCGGAGCAATACCAGTGATTTACAGCAGACTGTTTTGGCTGAAAGTAATTTACAGGATGTAACTACCATCGTAGCCCAGATGCACCGTAACCGAGAACCCCTCCTCCATACGGCAGTATATCTGGAGTTGTGTGCCCATGATCTGGAGCATTTGAAGCTTCTTCAAACAGAAGTACTAACGGAACTGATCCGGTCAAAATTGAATGTAGACCGACTGATCCTCCGTCAACAACAGGGGTTCCGGTGTGTAATGCCAAGCGGTTATAACCTGTTTAAGGATCAGTTTGAGAGAGTGCTTCCGGCCAGCAGTGTGGCGAATCTGTATCCCTTTAACTATTCAGGAAAGACGGATCCTCATGGGTTCTATATTGGGAGAGATAAATTTGGGAGTAATGTACTGGTGGATTTTAACCGGAGAGCAGATGATAAGACGAATGCCAATATCCTGATTCTGGGAAACAGCGGACAGGGAAAAAGCTATCTGCTTAAATTGCTGCTGACGAATTTAAGGGAGTCCGGAATGCATATCTGCGCTCTGGATCCGGAAATGGAGTATGAAGATCTGACCAATAATCTGGGAGGGTGTTTTATCGACTTAATGAGTGGGGAGTTCATTATCAACCCTCTGGAACCGAAAACCTGGGACGAAGCGGGAAGCCCGGAGGATCTGGATGCACCTCAGACCTTTCGCATCCGGTCCAGATTATCCCAGCATATCAGTTTCTTAAAGGACTTTTTCCGAAGCTACAAGGATTTTTCCGACAGGGAAATCGATGTGATTGAGATCATGCTGCAGAAGTTATATACCAGATGGGGGATTACAGACGAAAGTGATTTTGAATGCCTGGCTGCGGAGGATTACCCAGTTCTCTCCGATCTTTATGCGTTCATTGAGGAAGAATATCAGGGATTTGACGAAAACAGAAGACAGCTTTATACAGCAGAAATGATTCAGAGTATTCTTCTTGGGCTGAATTCTATGTGTGTGGGAGCTGAGAGCAAGTTCTTTAATGGACATACCAATATCACCGATGATGGCTTCATTACCTTTGGGGTAAAAGGACTGTTACAGGCCAGCAGGAGCCTTAAAAATGCATTGCTTTTTAATGTGCTTTCGTTTATGAGCGATGTTCTTTTGACACAAGGCAATACGGCAGCCAGTCTGGATGAGTTTTATCTGTTCCTTTCCAACCTGACTGCAGTAGAGTATGTTAGAAATTTTATGAAGCGTGTGCGAAAAAAAGATTCTGCAGTTATCATAGCCAGCCAGAACCTAGAGGATTTTAATCTGGATGGCGTGAGGGAGTATACCAAGCCGCTGTTTTCCATCCCGACGCATCAGTTTCTGTTCAATGCGGGGAGCATTGATGCCAAGTTTTATACGGATACCCTGCAGCTGGAGGATAGTGAGTATAACCTGATCCGGTATCCACAACGGGGAGTCTGCCTGTATAAATGTGGAAATGAGCGATATAACTTAATGGTAAATGCCCCGGAACACAAAGCCAGACTGTTCGGAAAGGCAGGAGGACGCTAAAAGGGGAGACTATGAATGGAGTTAAAGGAGCAGAAATTTGGCATTGAGATTGAGATGACCGGCATTACCCGTGCGAAAGCGGCTGAGGTAACGGCAGAGTATTTTGGAACTAGAGTCAAATATCTGGGAACCTATTACGATACCTATGCAGCCATTGACACGGAGGGGCGGCAGTGGAAGTTTATGAGTGATGGGAGTATAACAGCGCAGAAAAAATCGAATGGGAGAAAGATCAATGCAGGGAGAGAATATCAGACGGAGATGGTAAGTCCCATCTGTCGCTATGAGGATATTGTGACGATTCAGGAGATCATCCGGAAGCTGAAAGAGCATGGGGCACTGACGAATGGAAGCTGCGGTATCCATGTGCATATCAATGCGGAACCGTTTGATGCCAGAACCCTTCGTAATATCACTAATATCATGGCAGCCAAGGAAGATCTGATCTATAAAGCTCTGGGGGTGTCCGTGGATCGACAGCATCGGTGGTGTCAGCCAGTAGACACACGATTTTTGGAAGAATTAAACAGAAGAAAACCAAAGAGTATGGAGGCAGTGGAACGGATCTGGTATAACGGGGAGAGCCGCAGAGACCAGCATTATGATGATAGCCGCTATCATTGTCTGAACCTTCATTCTGTTTTTCAGAAAGGAACAGTGGAATTTCGTCTGTTCAATGGGACGCTTCATGCAGGCAAGATTAAGGCCTATATCCAGTTTTGTCTGGCGATTGGCGCCCAAGCGCTGAATCAGTCCTGCGCCAGCAGAAGAAAAACTCAGACCAGCAATGAGAAGTATACATTCCGCACTTGGCTTTTACGGCTAGGATTAAATGGGGAAGAATTCGCCACAGCTCGTCAACATCTGCTGGCAAATCTGCCGGGCTGTATTGCCTGGAAGGATCCGGCTCAGGCGGAAGCACAAAAGGAAAGAATGCGACAGAAGCGGGAGAAGGAATTGGCAGAACGGATCCAGAGACAGGAAACCATTCATCCAATTGAGGAATTAGAATCAGCTGGGGAAGCACAGGAATCCCCGGCTTTTTGTATGCGAATGTGACAGGAGGAAGCAAATTGAAAGGAAAACAAAGACTTTATATTGCCTATGGGAGCAATCTGAATCTGGAGCAGATGGCATTTCGTTGTCCGACTGCGAAGGTAGTAGGAAAGAGTGAATTAAAGGATTACGAACTGTTATTTCGGGGAGGCCGCAGGGGGGCTGTGGCAACCGTAGAACCTAAAGCAGGGAGTACTGTGCCGATACTGGTCTGGGAGATTCAGAAGAAAGACGAGGCATCGCTGGATCTTTATGAAGGGTATCCGAATTTCTATGATAAGCAGATGCTGGAGATTGAACTGGATGGAAAAATTGTTCCGGCCATGGTTTATGTGATGACACCAGGGCATTCATTTGGAATTCCCTCTGACTATTATTCCAATGTAATCTGGCAAGGGTACGAAACGGCAGGGTTTGAAACCCAGTTTCTGGAGGACGCAATCGAACATGCTTATCAGCTTGTACAGAAACAGGAAAGAGAGGGAGACTTCTATCAGCAGAGCCTGTTTCATATGGGGGGCTATGATGGAATGAAATAAATCCTGATGCGTCAGATGAATATCTCGATAAAAAGTGTGGAAGGAGTGATTTTATGGCCGTCTCAGCTGCCGCTGTGACAGCAAAACTGGTAGCGCTTACCCTATCTGACCGGAATGGGCGGACTGTGGTTTTTTCTGTTATTGCAGCATTAGTAACCCCTGTTATTTTAATTGCCACCATGATTATGTGCACGCTTTCTGGGACTGTAGACCATAACATTTCTGCTGTCCAGCTGTCCTTTCATGGAGGGTATTTGTCCTCAAAGGTGCCAGCAGAGTATCGGATGTACATCGAAAATATGCAGGACAGTTTTGAAAAACTGGATGGGGTGTTAAATGAAATTAATGGTATGGCAGAAGCCGAAGAAGTAGATCCCTACCAGGTAAAAGCGATTTTTTATGCCCTGTTTTTTGGTAAGGAGTACCCTCGGATGGATGAGGGGGACTATCGGGCATTCGCAGATTGTTTTGTAGAGTATGAGGAGAGGGAGGATGAAGAGGGAGAAACCTATACAGTTGCAATTCCAATCCAAAGCCTGAATATGGTCTACGGAAATCTTGCTGCAGAATTAAACCAGGAGGTTTCTCTGGAAGATAAAACGAATGTACAGCGCATCTATATGCTGGCAAAATACGGTGTGAGTGTACCAGGTGGAAATGGTCTTCCTCCCGGACAGGCTATGGGAGATGGGAGTTTTTCCGCGCTGATGGCAGAGGCAACCCGTTATATTGGTTATCCCTATGTATGGGGCGGTAGTTCTCCAGACACCAGTTTCGACTGCAGTGGATATATCTGTTGGGTCTACACGAGATCCGGGGTGTATCACCTTTCCCGAACAACAGCTCAGGGGATTTATGACCAGTGTGCGATTGTGTCAAGAGAGGAAGCTAGACCCGGAGATCTGGTGTTTTTTACGGGAACTTATGCATCTGCAGGGGCGGTCAGCCATGTGGGGATTTATGTTGGAGGCTCTAGGATGCTGCATTGTGGTTCGCCTATTGGCTATGCGGACCTTACTTCTCCTTACTGGAACAGCCATCTGTATGCTTTTGGAAGGCTGGCAACTATTCCGGAATGAGGCAGCTAAAAATGAAATTTGTGCAGATTTGCCTGGACAGTTTATGGATATGTGATATCGACTTTTAGAAAAAAGTTCGGTATTGTGTGTGGCTGAAAGGAGGGAAGTAACCGATGGATGAGATTATGGATCAGTTAAATCAGGTAATCGAAGAACGAGTTCTGGAGCTGAAGAGAAAAAGTGAAGAGGACAAGGTTCCCGCTTATTGCACAGAGACCAAGGAACATGTCCTCCGCATGGATCGAATTCTCAATAGCCTTTCAGAGGATGACCGGCAATGGTTGGATGACCAGCTTATGGCTAAAATGGATATACCGGAACAGGAGCGTTTGAGGTATTATAAGGCGGGTCTTGCAGATGCCATTGAACTAATCCATTATTTAAGAACCTGATGAAACGAGATCGGGCGGCTGTGTGAGCAGCCGCCTGATTTGCTTTCTGAAAGAAAAAGGAGATTTGAAATGAGAAATACTACGATCAATGTCAGTTTTAACACAGAAAAATTGGATGCGTTAAAGTTCCACATGGAAAAAAGGGACACCGATCTTCAGGGGGAATTAAATGATACAGTACAGAAACTGTATGAAAAATATGTCCCGCAGGCTACCCGTGAATATATTGATGACAAGGTGGCAAGAGAAATATCCACCAGAGAACGTACCCGTAGAGCTGATCGGACTGTAAGACGGGAGGAGTCCCAGCTGGAAGAATCAGAAATCGTATGATAACCAGAATAAAGAAAACGGAATCCCCAGTCATCCATGACATCCCCGTGTAGCCCCCTGTGTGCCCCTGTGTCGGGCTTTGGACAGCTAGGTGGCATCGTGGTACCCATACGAGGATTTTAAGCGGTGTTGGGCAAATGTGAGAGAAGGTTATGGAAACAGCAAGAACACGGGGGATATGGGATTCCTGAGTGGTTGGCAGGGTCGAAACGTGTGCAGGTTAAAGGGGGTATGCTGCTTTTGGCAGCCTACCCCTGGAAAACACCGACCGGCAAAGCCGTTCGGGAAATCTGGTTTGAATACTTTTGGAAAAGGCGGTCGAAAGAATGGTGCTGGATTTTTGAAAGTGGCAGGATTTTGGAGGAAATGAGAGAGATTTTGTGAATACCTGGTAAGGAGGGAACGATGGGGAGCGAAAATGCGAAAGTCCGTGTTGGGATTTATATTGAAAAAGCTATATTAGAACAGGCAGACGGGTTGTTGGAGACTGCCAATGTGCGTTCCAGAAACGAATTTGTAGCAGAAGCACTTAAATTCTATATGGGGTATCTTCTTGCAGGAAAAGCAGAAAATTATTTTTTGCAGTCACTGGCTTCTGTGCTTACGGGAACCGTTCAGGATAGTGAGAACCGTCTGGCCAGGATGGACTTTAAGATAGCAGTGGAATTGTCCAAGCTCTCACAGGTAATTGCCTACACCCATGATGTGGATGAAGAATCTTTAAACAGGCTGCACGTAAAATGTGTTGATGAAGTGAGACGGATCAATGGAACTGTGAAGTTTGAAGATGCGTATCATTATCAAAAGCGGGATGTGTAGATATTGTTGGAAAGGAAACGATGGAAAGAGAATTTATTTGTACTTCCCTCTAGTTGTGTGATGAATTTTCAGAAGAGATAAAAAATAGATTTGTCCTTTACGATGCAATAACTCATCGATTATAATATACTAAGAAATGAATCGAGGTGTAGAATTTTGAATGAGAGAGAACAAATCATTCAACTATGGTTCAAAATGTGGCTTACACAACAGGATCTTGGTATGGATGACATTTTTGCGGAAGACGTGATTTATACTGAAAGCTGGAGTCCAAAATATAATAACCGTCAAGTTGTAAAACATTGGTTTAATGAATGGAATACACGTGGCAAGGTGATGGAGTGGAAGATCAAGCAGTTCTTTCATAAAGATAACCAGACGGTTGTAGAGTGGTATTTTAAAAATGAAATGAATAATGGGAATATAGAGGAATTTGACGGAATGTCCTTGATTGTATGGACAGCAGATAATAAAATAAAATCATTAAAGGAGTTTGGATGTAACTTAAACAATTATAATCCTTATGAGGATAGTGATACGCCTAAATTTAGAGATGAAAAGACTAGTTGGTTTTAATCAGAAACAGAAAAATTATATGTGTTAATCTGGCCGAGGAGGCTTGATTATAAAAGTAAAGATAAAAACGCAACGTATGCAGTGATGCATACCAGAGCCGGTAGGTAGCCCGGCCGTCCTGCATATTAGGGTAAGTAACCTGCCCCTCCGGGTTGTCCATTCTTTGCTCATTTCAATCATTAAGGAGGGATTGCCATGAGTATAAGGACAGGCAAGCTGACAGTGTTTTTTGAGGAACCATTTTGGGTAGGTATTTTTGAGAGAGTTGAAAATGGGAAACTTTCCGTTTCCAAAGTAACATTTGGAACTGAACCAAAGGACTATGAGATTTGGGAGTTTGTGCTAAAGGAATATGATCGTTTGCAATTTAGTCCATCTGTGGAGGTTACTGCAAAGGAACTAACAAAAAACCCAAAGAAGCTCCAGCGTGAAATTCATAAACAAATGTTGGATAGGGGCGTTGGAACAAAATCTCAGCAAGCACTAAAGCTGCAGCAGGAACAAAGGAAACAGCAGCGTAAGTCTAAAAGCCGGGAAGACAAATTGGCAGAAGAGAAAAAAATGTTTGATTTAAAACAAAAAAAGAAAAAAGAGAAACATCGAGGGCATTAAGAATGTAATGTATTCTTACACAAAATTTGGTTTGAGGTAAACGATGGCATCAAGTAAAAATTATTTACAATTTGTTTTAGAGCAGCTGTCCGAGTTGGATGAAATTACATATCGGACGATGATGGGAGAGTTTATTATTTATTATCGTGGCAAGATTGTAGGAGGCATTTATGATGACAGACTGCTTGTAAAACCCACAAAGTCAGCAATTGCCTATATGACAGATCCGGTATATGAAGTACCTTATGAGGGAGCAAAAGAGATGCTGCTGGTAGAGGAGGTTGATCAGAAAGAATTTTTGACAGGACTGTTCCACGCGATGTATGATGAACTGCCGCTGCCCAAACCCAAAAAGAAAAAATAGGTATTGCGAAGGGAAAACAAATAAATGGACAAGGCAATTTTGTATATACATGGTAAAGGTGGAAATCCGAAAGAGGCAGAGTATTATAAAGCGCTCTTTGAAGAATATGATGTAATTGGTTTTGACTATTCCTCACAGTCACCTTGGGAAGCGAAAAAAGAGTTCCCCAGATTGTTTGATAACCTATGCGGAACATATGAAACGGTAACAGTGATTGCGAACAGCATTGGTGCTTTCTTTGCTATGAGTGCTTTGGCAGACAGCAAAATAGAGAAGGCATACTTTATTTCTCCGGTTGTAGACATGGAAAGATTGATTCGGAATATGATGCAGTGGGCGAATGTGACCGAAGATGACTTGCAGAAACAGAAAGAAATCCCGACATCCTTTGGGGAAACACTTTCCTGGGCTTATCTTTGTTATGTGAGGGAGCATCCTGTTACCTGGACTGTTCCAACGCACATTCTGTATGGAGAAAAGGATAACCTGACATCGTATGAAACAATAGCTGAGTTTGCAGATAGAATCGGAGCAACACTTACAGTTATGGAAAACGGGGAGCACTGGTTTCATACGAAAGAGCAGATGGACTTTCTTTCTGACTGGATCAAGCAATGTACATGATATGTTCAAATATTGAAACTATGTAACGGAAGAAGATGTGATAAAAAGTAAAAGGAGCCATGGTGTGTGATAAGCCATAGGTTCCTTTTTGCTTTCTAAAAAGGAGTAACATGACAAAACATATTTTTACTTCCCGATATTTAAAAGATGCAAAACCATCTCAGAAAGAAAATTATGTCCATTACATTGGAACGCGGAAAGGGGTAGAGAAAATTGATACAAGTAAAAAGCACCTCCCAGCAACGGTGAGTCAAAAGAAGTTAGTGCATCAGCTCCTGCAGGATTTTCCGGCGACAAAAGAAATGCTGGAGTATGAAGATTATCAAAGAAAACCAACAATCGAAAATGCCTCGGAATTTATTTTCTGTGCATTGGAACAAAATCTTGATATAGCAGCGACGCGAAAAAATTATGTGGATTATCTGGCGCATCGTCCCCGTGTAGAAAAGATTGGTGAGCATGGTCTGTTTACAGATGAGGGAGAACCGGTGGTTCTTGGACAGGTGCAGAATCAAGTGGCAGATCACAAGGGAATTGTGTGGACCCATGTGATTTCCCTTCGGCGCGAGGATGCAGCCCGGTTAGGGTATGACAGTGCTGTTCAGTGGATGGCATTGCTGCGTTCCAAACGGGCAATGCTGTGTAAGCATATGAAAATTGACAGCGCCAATCTGAAATGGTACGCTGCATTTCATAATGAAAGCCATCATCCCCATGTTCATCTATTGGTGTACTCAGTAAAAGATGGAGAAGGGTATCTGACAAAGCAGTCGATTGAGGCCATGCGTTCTGAGCTGGCGCATGATATTTTCCGTCAGGATTTTGCAAATATTTATGAGGAACAGGCGCAGTCTCGTATGGATTTAAAGGAACGGTCGGAAGTTGTAATGAAGACATGGATAGATGAAATACGGGCGGGGACGCTTAAGAGTTCGGAAATTGAAACCAGTATGATGCAGCTTTCTAAACGGCTGCAGAATACAGGTGGGAAAAAGGTTTATGGCTACCTGAAGAGAGATGTGAAGGATCTGGTCGATCACATCGTAGACGAGTTGGAGAAAGATGACCGGGTGTCTGCCCTGTACCGGGAATGGGGGCTATGGCAGGATGAGATTGTGAAGACCTACCGAAAACAGACGGAAGAATTACCGCCTTTATCAAAACAGCCTAAATTAAAAAGTATCAAAAATATGGTGATTGCAGAAGCATTGAGGCTTGGCAGTCATCATTTTTTGTTTGAAGAGAATGAAGATGGATACTCAGAACCAAAGGACGATTTTTTTATACAAGAACCAAATCCGGTAGCAGAGCTGACAGGGGAACTAGATTCGGACTATGCGGAGGAGGAACTCAAGCAAGAGCTTTTTCCTAATGGCAGAAAAGAAAAATCCAGTTCCAACTGGTGGACAGATGGATATATACAGGCTAGGAATTATTTGTATGGCAGCGATTCTACATTACAGGATTTTGAAAAGGCATATCAGAAGTTCCTTCAGGAAGCAGAGCAGGGGAATGGGTTTGCCATGCACGACCTTGGCCGGATGTTTGCGGATGGCTTGGGACGGGATGCGGATGTTGGGCTGGCACAGAAATGGTATGAGAAAGCATTGGAAGCATTTCTTGTAAGAGAAGAATCCGTAAAGAAAAAGGAGAAACCCTATCTGCAATATCGTATTGGGAAAATGTATGCTTCTGGTTTGGGAGCAGAACAAAATTATGAAAAGGCGGCACACTGGTTTTCTCAGGCGGCTGCAATGGATCATAAGTATGCCCAGTATTCGCTGGCTGGGCTTTACCGGCGGGGCCGGGGGGTGGAGCAAAATGATATACGGGCGTTTTCTCTATATATGAGTTCAGCAGAGCAGGGAAATCCTTATGCCAGCCTGGAACTGGCGAAGATGTATAGGGATGGTTTGGGTACAGAGCCGGATTTACAGCAGGCAGAGTGGAGATTTCAGAATGCGTATTCCGGTTTTGTGGTTCTGGAAGAAAAAAGTCATGATGATAAACTCCAGTACCGGATTGGTCAGATGCTTCATACTGGAACGGGAACCAGCAAAGATGATGAGGGGGCGGCCAGGTATTGGGAAAAGTCTGCAAAGCTGGGGAATATCAATGCTCAGTATGCACTTGGAACACTCTGGCTGGAAACGGGAAGTGGAGACAGCGGCCAGGCAGTGGAATGGCTTACAAAAGCAGCAAATGCAGAGCACTCAGCTGCCCAGTATGTGTTGGGGAAATTATACCAGGATGGTGTGTATTTTAATAAAGATATGGATCAGGCCATGAAATGGTTCCGCTCTGCAGCGGAACTTGGAAATGAATATGCTGCATATCGGATGGGATGTTTGTTGCTTTTGGGGGAGGAAATACCGAAGGATGTGGAAGCGGCTGTGAAGTGGCTCAGCCTGTCAGCGGAAAAAGGAAATCCGTATGCGCAGTATCGGCTTGGAATGCTATATCTCAAGGGGGAAGAGTATTCTCCTCAAGTGGAAGTGGCAATGAAATGGCTTCAACAGGCAGCGGAGCAGAAAAATGAATGGGCCTTTTATCAGTTAGGGAAGTTATATCTTTCAGGAGAACATGTAACGAAAAATGTGGAAACAGCAGTACATTACCTAGGACTATGTGCGGAAAAAGGAAACCAGTATGCCCAGTATGTATTGGGAAAGTTATATCTCTGTGGCAGAGATGTTTCCCGTGATCGGGAAAAGGCAGTGGAATATCTGACAGCATCGGCAGAACAAGGAAATCTGTATGCCAGTTTTTTACTGGAACATCTGGATGCATATCAGGATCCGTCCTTGTTTCTGGCAGCAACCAGACTGCTTCATCATCTGGAAAAGCTGTTTTGCGAAGAAGTACAGAGACCAATGGAAATGAAGCGGTATCAGATTGACCGGAAACGACGCAGGAAACTGTCAGAGAAAAAGCAGGCTCAAGGACATCATAGGGATGATCAGGAGCCGGCACAAGGTATTTATTGACGAAGGAGGATGGCATGGGAGAATTTGTTTATTTTACGGAAGAACAGAAACAGAGGGCCAATGCGGTGGATCTGGAAGATTTTCTTTCCAGGCAGGGGGAAAAGCTGCTTCGTTCTGGAAGAGAAAAGCGCCTGGCCAGTGATCACAGTATTACAGTGAGGGGAAATCGATGGTATGATCACGCGACAGAAAAGGGAGGCTGTGCCATTGACTTTGTGCGGATGTTTTATAACCAGAGCTTTCCGGATGCAGTTACAATGCTGCTTGGTGGAGAACAGGGAGTTGCATACCGGGAAAGCGTGAATCAGCAACTAGAACCGAAAAAGCCATTTGTACTTCCAGAGGCGAACCAGACCATGCACCGTGCTTTTGCGTATCTGATAAAGACAAGGTGTGTGGATCCTAAAGTAGTATCTGTATTTGCAGGAAAACACATGATTTATGAAGATGTTAAATATCATAATGTTGTGTTTGTGGGTTTTGATTCAGATGGAATCCCACGCCATGCACATAAAAGGGGAACCTGTCAGAAGGGACAACCATTTAAGGGGAATGTAGAAGGATGTGATCCAAGGTACAGTTTTCGTTGGGTTGGGAAGAGTAATACCGTGTATGTATTTGAGGCACCGATTGATATGCTGTCTTTTATTTCCATGTATCAAAAGGGGTGGATGGATCATAGTTATGTGGCACTCTGTGGGGTGGCAGAACATGCGTTGATGCAGCTTTTGAATGATGCACCGCACATCTCCCAAATTGCTTTATGTCTGGATCATGATAAGGCGGGAATCCAGGCAAGGGAACGGATAAAGAAAAACCTGTCTGAGCGGGGATACCATATGGTATTCTCGCTTTTTTCAAATCTTAAGGATTGGAATGAGGATCTTCAAGAGCTGAAGAAGCCACCGCCGGAATATATGAACAGACAGCAGACAGTTATACAGATGATGTGAGAGGAGGGGAGTAGGATACAGGGAGTCATTATATTTATTTGTATAGGTTTGGGGATGTTCGCTGTAATCGGCAGTCTGGTAATGATATCAAATCATTATACCTTAAACGGAATTAAATCGAGAACGGTAGGAGACGGGCAGTATGGAACTGCACGGTTTGCAACGGAAAAGGAAATACGGGAAACGTATGCTCATGTACCATATGAACCGGAGCAATGGAGAGCAGGAAAGCATCTACCAAAAGAGCAGGGGCTGGTAGTTGGATACAAAAAGAAAGGAAATTTTATCACAGCACTGGTAGACAGTGGAGATATTCACTGTCTCATGATCGGGGCAGCAGGAGTGGGTAAGACCGCAAACTTCTTATACCCTAATATCGAATATGCCTGTGCTTCTGGAATGAGTTTCCTCACCACAGACACGAAGGGCGATCTGTTTCGTAATTATGCAGGTATAGCCAAGGAATATTATGGCTATCGGATTTCCATTCTGGATTTACGAAATCCCACCCGTTCTGATGGTAACAATATCCTGACGCTGGTTAATAAATACATGGATGAGTATTTAAAGAATCCTGAAAATCTGGCAGCAAAGGCAAGAGCAGAGAAGTATGCGAAAATTACAGCTAAAACAATCATCTGCTCTGAAGGGGCTTCTGCCAGCAGTTATGGACAAAATGCTTTTTTCTATGATGCAGCAGAAGGTTTGCTGACTTCTGTGATTCTGTTGATTGCAGAGTATTGCCCGCCAGAGAAACGCCATATCATTTCTGTGTTCAAGCTGATTCAGGATCTTCTGGCGCCATCCCCAGTGAAGAACCGGAGCCTGTTCCAGTTACTTATGGATAAGCTGCCACCTATTCACAAGGCGAAGTGGTTTGCAGGAGCAGCTTTAAATTCTGCGGATCAGGCAATGGCCTCTGTGCTATCCACAACCATGTCCAGATTGAATGCGTTTCTGGATTCTGAAATGGAACAGATCCTGTGCTTTGAGAGTACCTTGGACACGGAAACATTCTGTAGGGAAAAGTCAGCAATTTTTATTGTGCTGCCGGAAGAGGATAACACGAAGTATTTTATGGTATCCCTGTTTTTACAGCAGCTTTACCGGGAAATGTTGACGATTGCAGATGAACATGGAGGAAAGCTACCCAACAGAGTCATGATGTTTGCGGATGAAATCGGAACCATACCAAAAATTGAATCCATGGAGATGATGTTTTCCGCAGGCCGTTCCAGACGGATCAGCATGGTTCCTATCATTCAAAGCTTTGCGCAGTTGGAAAAGAATTATGGAAAAGAAGGTTCCAGTATTATCATCGATAACTGCCAGGATATTTTGTTTGGAGGTTTTGCACCAAACTCAGAGAGCGCAGAAATTTTATCAAAAGCATTGGGAAACAGAACAGTGTTGTCTGGTTCTATATCCAGAGGAAAAAATGACCCCAGCCAGAGCCTGCAGATGATGAGCAGACCATTAATGGCGCCGGAGGAGTTAAAGACCTTGCCAAAAGGAAATTTCATTCTTGCTAAGACAGGGGTATGCCCTATGAAAACAAGGCTTCCTTTGTTTTTTAAATGGGGTATCCGGTTTGAGGAGGTTTATGAAGTCCCGGAACAGGCAGCAAGAGAGGTTGTATATGCTGACCGATTGGAATTGGAGGAGGAAATAGTAAGGCGGTCTGATTTTGATGAGGAAGACTTATGGAGGGGATCTGTTGAAAGCGGAAAGTTGGAGGAGGCTTCGTTTTTAGGGGGAAAGGCTCATGGAGAGACAGGGAAGGAAAAACAGCATAAGGCAGCTACTCGAAGACCACCTCTTAGAACCGATTAGCAGAGAGGAGAACAGATGGCTTATTTTTCTAAAATTTATTCTTCAGATCTGCCTCATCGGGCTAAAGCTGTGTATATGTATTTGAAGGATCGGAGTAATACAGACGGACAATGCTATCCTGCGATTGGCACTATCGCAAAGGAATTAAACCTATCACGGAGAACTGTAGAACGGGCGATTCAGGATCTGGTAAAGGCTGGGCTTATAAAAAAGGAACAGAGGTGGCGTGAAAACGGAGGAAAAAGCAGTCTTTTATATACGCTGATAGACAGCAGCTAGAAGATACGCCACCAAGGGATCAGTTTGTTTTCTTGGTGGCATATGGGATATGGCAATATGACATATGAAGAGAAGGTATCACTTGAAGAACTATAATAATCAGAGAAAAAATTAGACAGTTATTTATAAAAAAAGAAGGTGAGTGTGAGGTTAATGCGTATCAATTTTTGGTGAATATAAAACAACTTAGGGTAAGAAAAATATTTCCGAATAAAACAATATGTGGTATAATAAAAAACAATGCTATGTGAACAAAAAGGGTGCTGCGATGAATCAATATATTGGACAGCAATTTGCTGCTTTAAGATACGAAAAAAATATTTTGGTTGTTGAAGAAACTACATCTGCTGGTGGATGCGGCTCCTTCAACGCGGCTTCTTCATGTCCTGCGTCAGCCTGTCTTTATGACAGTGCGGCGTGGGGCTTTTTTATTGCCTGAAAGGAGTATGAGAACATGAGTCTGAAATATACCTGCCCCAGCTGTGGAACCCCCTTGGGTTATGAGGGATTGTGTTGGAAATGTAAGTGCGAGCAAGAACGGCAAGCTGCTCTTGCCTGGACGCCGGAACAAATCACGAAGAAACAGAAAAACCTGATCCAGAACATCCAGAGGCTGGCTGACATGGAGGACCCAGAGTTCGCCGACTTTTGGCAGCTGCTTGGCTACCATGATGCCATCACCTCGGAGATTCAGCGAGTGGCACTGGCCGCAGAGGTGTTCTGGCCCTGTGAGCTCTATTATCACGCTCCCGCCGATGTGCGGGATGGTCTGATCCATGCGCTGTTGTCCGCGGAATATTCCAGCGCAGCCTCCAACCTGATGAGTTGCCTTGCTATGCAGGGAGATGACAAGGCAATGGAGACGCTGCTGGAGCTGGAGCGAAATCCCCGGCCCTGGCGCAAGGGCCTCTATGTGGACCCATCCAGCTATGCGCAGATCGGAGGCTGGACCTTCAACAAGGAGGGCCAGAAAATCCAACTCAACTTCGACACTTGCTATCCTATGGTCAAAGGAACCACCGATGAGAAATCTCCCGTCCGCATTGGCCGGGCAAGGGAGGACACATGCCCCCACTGTGGCGGGCGCATGGTGGACATGCTGGTATTGGACGGCCGGGATGAGCGGCTCCGGTTCCTGGGACTGGACGGCATCTTGACCGCCACCTGCTGCCCCAGCTGTGTGGGATTTCTCAAAGGCCCCGCCTTCAACCGGTTCACCCTGGATGGCGGCGTGGAGGTCTTCCCCTCCGAACTCTTTGACGGGGCGGAGAAGACGGATTGCTATGTCAGTCCCGAGGACTACAAGGCCCTCACGGAAAATCCCTTTGTGCTGGGCGAAGCGCCTGTGCCCCTGTTTTACGGCGCGGCCTGCCAGGATGTGAACACCATCGGCGGCTTTGCCAACTGGGTGCAGGACGCGGAATATACCACCTGCCCCCACTGCGGCAAACCCATGAAGTATCTGGCTCAGATCCAGTGGGATACGGTGTTTGATTGTGCGGAGGGCACGCTCTATGTGGAGTTCTGCTCGGACTGCCAGATCGTATCCATGCAGCACCAGCAGACCTGAGAGGAGACCTTGCCATGAGTTTACCAAAGCGTGACGGCGTACATGACCGCTACTATCTGATCCACAAGCCGGACACCTCCCCGGAGGTGCTGGCAGAGGCGGATCTCTGCATTCAGGATGTACTGAATGGCACCGCCCGTGAAAATCACTCCGCCTACCCGACCGTAGTGCGAAATCACAACGGGACACCGTTTCTTCCCGATCAACTGCTGGAGCGGTATCTGACCGGTCTGCCGTTGAAGGAATTTCCCTGCGATGTTGCTGTTTCCCTATGCGATGCCATGCGGCGGCTGGTTGGCTGGGAAGAGATCCGCTATACATTGGAGAAGTACATAGAAAAGCAGGTGCAGGAGCGGTTCTTCCTTGTGGGAGAGCGGGATGATGGCTTTACCGTCTTCCCGCCCTGTACAGTACTGCCAGAATTGCATCCGGAGGATGTGGATGAAGGTCTGCTGCGCTTTGCCTGCTATGTGGCGATCTGCCATACGGTGTATGGGCAGAGTTTTGAATCCCTCACCACTGAACACATCCTTGGCCTGATTTCCCAGATTCGTCCTGACATGGTAAAGGAACTGAAAACCAATGGTAGCGGCAAATTGCCGCCTAATATCCAAAAGCGGAAAACAAAGCACCTGACCGCCTCGGCTAACGACGCTTTCGCCACCATCCGCATTACCGCCAGGGACTGCGGCGAGGGGGCCTGTGAGGAGGCTCTCAGCTATCTGATTGAGATTTTGGAGCAGCCGGAGTTCCCCCACAGCTACTCCATCGAGTTTCGCGGACCAGAGAAGATCTACCTGCCCATCCCCGGCCTGCCCAAGAAGGGTGTCCATCAGCTTTTTGCCTGTGCGGTGCGGTATCCCCGTCTCCATGTCCGGATGGAGAATTATGCTCGGCTGGCCATGCAGGAGGACGAGTGGTACAACAACCTCTCTGATGAGTCCTGCGCCATGCCTGGCACCTTTGCCGTGTTTGCCCTGGGACTGGAAGGGCCGAAGTGGTGGCGGCTGGTGTGCGATTACCTGGATCGCTGTGATGACGAGCACTCCTCTTTGCAAGAAAAGTTTATTCACACCTTTTTTAAGAAGTACGGGTTTACTGCTCAGTCCCTGCCGGTGCTGGTCCACGGTGTCCAGTCCATGCAGAATCTGAAGCCCGCAAAGGAGTTCCGCACCCTGATCGCCAATGAGGAGAGCCTGGATGCGCTACTGGAGATCAAGGGGCATCTGGAATATTACCTGTCGGAAGAATCCGGCAGCAATAAAAGGGCGCTGGCCTACCTGTGGCGTGATGTGCTCTGGGCCATCTGGGGCACAGCCTCTGAAAACGGCGGCAGCAAGGTCATCAAGACGGCGCCCAAGGAACTGAAAGAGAAATACCAGCAGGTATTTGCGTGAGGAGGAAGTAGAATGAACAGCGAACAGGTCACAGCATTTTTGCAAGAGCATTGGTATATTGCCTCGGTGCTCATCGGGGTCGTGATTTTAATTGGAGCGATCCGCAACTGGAACTGGCTCTGCAATCCCACTGGTACGCGAGATGCCCACCGCCACAGCAGAGGATACCGGCGGGTGGTGTTCTTCCTGCTGGGTGTCCTCCTGATTGTGGTGAGCATCTGGGGATTTGTGCTGAAATTGAAGTAGGAGGATCAAAGTCATGACTCAAGAAGAACAGATCCGACTCTATCGGCTGATGGAAAAACTCAACTGGTTTTTCCACCAAGAGATGCACTACCTGAATAGAGATATTGCGGAAAAGACCGCACGGGAGTGTTACCCGGAGATTCGGGATTTTACATACGACATTTTATGGAACGACCTGCCCAAAGAGATCCAGAAGCAGCTCATGGACGAGGAGGAATCCCTATGAGTACGCTGATTTGCTCTTTTGATGGTCTGCACGACAACAGAGTCCTGCGCTACTGCGCTGACTTTGAATCCCATTCCCTGCACATGGATACCCAGACTGAGGCCGGAGAGAAAGTATCCGTTCACTTCACCGGCCTGCTGGCCCACTGGTTCAAGAATGTGATCCAGGACAACATCCTCTTTGGCATGGACGAGATCACCGTGGACGGTTTTTTTGAACAGTATAAAGACCTGCTGGACGGTACCATCCCTTACGGCTTTCCCGCCTGTTGCGGCATCGAGGAGCTACGGGAGCGCATGGACCGGGAGCACATCCGGGTATTTGTCATTGACTCATCCCTTGGGCTGTGCGGATTTGTCCTGGCTAAGGAGGTGGAACTGCAATGTCAATCACTGCTTATAAAATAGAAGCCGTCGGCCATGACCGAACCGGCAAGAACTTCGGCTATGTGAATATCATGTATCGTTATGGCAACAAGCAATCCTTCCCCCGACCGGATCAGTGCGAAAAGATGGAAGTCATGTGGGCGAATGAGAGCGTCTATGGACCTCCTGCTCCCGGCAGCAAGGTGGGCGATTTTATACAGACATGGCTGATGGGCTCCCGGAACTGCGGCGTGTTTACCCACCGGGAGATCGCCCAGCGGCTGATGGATGCCTTCACTGGCCTGAAACTCAAGGAGCTGGAATGGTTCGAGAACCCCAGAGAAAAGACGCTGAAAAACGGAAAGCCCCGTGCGCACCAGGCCAAGTGGATGCCGGAGCGGGAGGTAGATCTGGTGTACCTCTACTCCGACCACTATCTTGACGCAAGAAATCCGACTCCCACCGAAACCGACTTCTTCACGGTTACAAGGATGGATGCCTGGGGCATGAGCACCTGGTTTATGTGTACCCCACAGGCCGCTGAAAAGCTGATCGCCATGGATTACGATAATCTGGCTATCCAGGAAACCACCATTGTGGGATAAGAGGAGAATGCGGCATGATTGGGACAGATGAAAACCGGGCGGTGCTCCATGTGGAGGTCATCTTCTGGGGCGGCAAGAGAAAGGCTCCCCCCAGCCTGGTCAGCGGAAAGTATTGTCCCCATTTTGTGGTTATTGGAACTACGGAATATCTGGGGGTATGCTTTCTGGACGGAGACGAGTGTGCATTTGATGAACCGGCTTTGGGAAATGCCCAGCCCCTCTATCCAGATACCATTGACTATGCTCCGCTGGAAAACAATGCGGAATTTTTGATCTATGAGGGAGCCAATGCCGTTGGCAAAGGCCGGGTGCTGGGCCGGACCGTTCCCTATCAAGTGAAACAACAACGAAAGTAGGTGTCTTATGTACCAAATTGCATATATTGGCCGCTGGGAGACAATCCCGGAAACGGCTGCCGCCATCTGTGACCATGACACTCCCAAGCTGGAGGCGCTGCTTCAAGGCGGTCTGGATTTAGATGTTCCCATCCAGCTCAGCGAATACATCAAGCTGATGCCATTGGAGATCGCGGTTTTTCGGAATGATGTGCCTATGATCCACTTCTTGCTGGAGCATGGAGCTGATCCCGGTTTGGCAGAGGAACAGCCCCTGCTGCTCACCGCCGCCCGCTGCTGCGGGCCGGAGGTTGTCTCCCTCTTTGCTGGACAGGCCGCAAAACTCAGCCCGAAGCAGAAAGAGCGGGCCTTCCAGGAAGTGCGCTGGGGCAAGCGCCCGGAGAATATCCAGGTGCTGGAGCAAGCCGGGATCACTGTGGACAAGTTTGGCAGCGAGGCATTCCGGGCGGCGGTGTCCGATGGACAGGCCGAGCTTGCCAAACTGCTGCTGGAAAAAGGGGCGGATATCAATTACCACAAGCCGGACATGGTGTTCCCTTACGCCTCCACCCCTGTCACCGAGGCCGCCCGCTCCAACAATTTCTCCATGGTGCGCTGGCTGGTGGAACAGGGAGCGGATATCACCATTGTTGACAAATACGGCGACCGTCCCTACAGTGTGGCAGTTCAAAACAAGAATCAAGAGATGGCCGACTACCTGAAGGCGCTGGAGCCGGAGGAATGGCACAACGAGCAGGAAAAGATCCGGCAGCTCATGCCCTACAAGCTGCCTGCCAAGCTGGTGGAATACTTGAAGACTGGCCCCCTGCGGCTGGAGTTCCCGGAGCAGGAGTGGGTAAAGTGGGCAGAGCTGTATTCCTACATGGATGTGCAGGAGATGACCTGGAAACGGAAGAAGCTGCTCTCCCTGATGGTGCAGATGGACAACTACAGCGACTATCTGCTGCTGTGGAGCCCCAGGGACAAAAAGCTGTGGTATCTGGATATCGAGCATGAGGAATTCCACCCGCTGGCCAAATGGGATGACTTCATCGCAGACCCTGGCCGGTATTTGAACGGAATGATCGAGGGTGAGTTTGAGGAGTAAAGCCATGACATCAATAGACTTTCTGAACAAGGTACATAAAAGCCTGGACTCGCAGGAATATAGCCTTTCTTATTCTCCGGCCAAGTCCAAGAATTATATGCTGTACTGCAACGGCAACTTCATCGGCGGCCTGTTCGATGAGGAGCTGTGCTTCGTCTACGCCGACAGTGTGAGTGAGCTGCTGGGGCAGCCGGAACCCATCTACCGCGGCTACTCCAGCACCGCCCAGCACAGGATGCTGGTGATCCCGGAGAAACACTGGGCAAAGGCGCTGAAACTGCTCTATGCTGAGAAATTCGACTGGAGCCGTTTGGTGTACGACATCACATACACCAGCATTGGTGCGGCTGTGGTGGAGGACTTCTACGACGAGAATGTGGTATTCCTGCGCTTCTGCTTTGAAAAGGAACTGCTGAAAAAGAATCCTCTGGACCGGCATGGCCGTATCCTGCGGATGGTCTATCTCAATCAGGACCTGACAGAAGCGGGCAAATATCTGTTCCCCAGACTGCTGCAAAAGTTCCTTGTTTTTACAGATTGCAAAGGAAAAACCAGTCTGGAAACCATGCTGAATCGGTGGTACACTGCGCTGGAGAAGGAGTACCGCAGCCAAACAGCAGGATAAGGAGGCGGCAACATGACAGAAGAAAACAAAACCTACATCACCCATCTCAAGGTCACAGATGTCCCGTGGCACCGGCTCACCACCGCCTATGGCCGGGGGACGGATTTTCCCGCACACCTGACAGTGTTGGAGCAGATGCGTGATTTGGCGTCCGTCAAAGAGTCCCTCTACGAGCTCACCACCAACATGGAACACCAGAGTACCCTCTGGCACACCACCCCCTTCGGCATGGTGTTTCTGAGCCGAATTCTGGAGAAGGCCCTCGCAGACAGCGAGCAGAACCCCGCAGCCCATTTCCTGGCCGGGGAACTGCTGGACTTCTTTGCCTGCATCCTCCAGTGCTTCCACGATGGAGATGAGATGGAGCACGCCGAGGCACTGCCGCAGTTCTCCGATCTGCTGAAAGAAGAATACCTGTGGTCGGAGGAATACGACGAGGAAGAAGATGAGATGCGCTACGAGGAGGACGAGGTCTTCCCCGATGACCTGTTCTACAGCTTCTATTACTACTCCTGGCAGGCGGTGCTGGCCTGCCGGGATATATTGGAGCAGGCCCCGGCGGAGTTTGCCGAGCCTGCCGCCGCAGTGCTGAAACTGCTGTAAAGGAGAATGATCTATGTTTGAAGAATTTTATGAGATGTACGAGCCCGAGGAGCAGGAAGTGGTCGCTCTGATCAATCGCTGCATTGGAGGCGGATATAACCGGAAAGGAAACTTTTGGGAAATGACCGTTGTGACGCTGGGCGTGGTATTTTGTGACACCGGCAAGGTCAGCACCAAAGAGGAGCGGCTGGAGTGGCCGGTCACCGATGAGGAGCATAACAGCGAAAAGGGCTGGGAACGCTTTCAAAACGAGCAGATCTGCCGCCTGAAGATCCGCCGGATGAAAGAGGAATGGGAAAAAGATCTGGTGGCATGGCCCTGGTGTATCTCCCAGGTGGTCAAGGCCCACGAGGACTGTCCGGAACTTCAAGCCGTTCTGGACGTGTACCACAAGCCAGTGGTGATCCAGGACCAGGTGCTGGGAGAACTGACACTGGACAAGGACTATGATGCCTTCGAGGGCGAAATCCAGTGGTGTGGAAAGGATGTGAGCCTTTCTCTGGAGGTCAATGCTGAGAGCAAGCCATCCTGGACCCGTGCCCGCAGCGCCGCCAAGAAGCTGCTGGCCAACTGTGAAACCTGGGACAAAGCCATGCGGGAGCTTGCAGCAAAGAACCTGACCGAACTGGCTAACAACTGGCTCTCCCAAGATGAAGAAAATCCCCGTGACCCGGAAACAGACCCCATCACAGAGGAAGAACTCACCCGGCGGATCAGCATGACGAGCCTGTCCGTCACCTCCGGCGGCAGCTTCACCGCCTGGTTTGACTGCGACGAGATCTTCACCGACCATGCGGTAACGGTCTACGGCTCTTTGAAAAAGGGTCTCAAAACTGCCAACATTGAGGGGTAAGGAGGCGCCTATGAAACTGCATGAGTACTGGCTTGGGTTGTATCCCCTTGATTGGGAATTTTGCTTTATGCCAGTGCAAACCTATAAAAACTTCATCACAGAGCAGTATCATAAAAACCCCGCTTTTTACAACATCTCAGCGGGTTCCATTGAGAAGGTATTGACACACATTGACGCCATTTTATCTGCGGCTATGGAGGATTGGAATAAAACCACGAACCATGCTGCCCTGCGTTGTCCTCCAATGATCTTTCCTCTCCCAAAGGGACAGGAGAGCAATATAGCGGAATTTGCTGTCATTCTCAAGATGGATAATGATGGAGATACAGTAGTCTATTCACCAATTCCATTGCCCCATCTGGAAAACCAATGAGGAGGGATATCTATGAAACTGAATTGTAAACGCATTGATTTTACATATACGCCCGGAGAGGAGATTTTCAACTTTCCCGAGGAATCGGGACTGCCCTTTCTTTTCGATGTAGAGGAAGAACTGACTGCTGATCCTGTTGCCATGGATGCGGTGGGAGAAATGCTGGATGAGGCGGAGAAACTGGCGGAAAAAGCCAAGGCCGCCATCAAAGCGGCGCTGGCGGACGAGGACAGCCCCTACCACGACGCTGTGACCTTTTTCATGGCGTTCCACCGGGACGATGTAGGCCCGGATATTGCGGCAGATCTTTTTCCGGGAACCGACCCATCCAAGCTGTCCTTTGCCGAGATGGTGGACTTTTTGAAACTCAAGCGGTTCGGCAGTCTGGTGGATAGCGAGATGAATCAGCAAGTTTTCATTCTGGATCTGTCCTTCAACCCGGAGATCACTGACGAGCTGATGGTAATCTACTTTGACATGAACAAGGAGATTTTCTGTATCACACATGAAAGCTGAGGTGGTACTCTATGACGAAAGAACGCATCCCCATCTCCGGCGATCTCAAAAGCAAGGTCAAGCAACTGATGGAGTACGCCGGATGGCAGGAAGGGCGAAAAGTGGACATTTCCATTGCGGAGAAGTATTACGCCGATCATGGTGTCCCGATGATGAAGACCACCCAGCGGTTTTACCGCAAGTATTTCGGCCTGTGCTGCGAGTGGTATTTGGCGCAGAAAAAGCTGAAATGGGCGGCTGACTTTGAGTTTGCTTTGTTCCCGTACCTGGTCAATGGGATCAAAAACCATTTGGAAGAAGCCTATTTTCGGGATATGTCCGGCTGTGAACTGGCAGAGATTGAACAGGCTGTCGGTGAAAAATGCCAGCCAATCGGTCATATAGGCTACTACTACCCGGCGGAGGTTTGGATCTCGGAGTACGGGAAACTGTATGCGAAATATGAGTACCAGGACGAGATCGAGTGCTTTCCGGATGTGTTTGCCCTGATCGAACGGGAACTGCGGCAGTGCAAATTTGATTCCGCTGCCATGAAAACGGTGGAGGCACTGGACGGAAAGATATGACGAAGCAACAAGGAGGAACTGATTATGAACATGAAAGAAAAACTGGAGTCGTTGGGCAAAAACAGCATTCAGCTGAAAATTGCCAGAAAAGAAACATACAAACTGGGCGCTACCCGCTTCGGCGGGAAGCCGGATGTGCCGCCGGACTTCGTTTGGCCCACCTATGAGGGCGAGAGCTATGACCATGTGGTGAAGGATCGTCCTCTCACTTTCCTGGCTCAGTTCAACTGTGCGGAGCTGGCCCAGTTTGACAAAGAGCATCTTCTGCCCGATCACGGCCTGCTCTCCTTCTTCTATGAAACGGACACCCAGTGCTGGGGCTATGACCCCAAGAATCAGGGCTGTGCCCGCGTCTACTGGTTTGAGGACATGTCCGTGCTGTCCGCCGCTGACTTCCCGGCGGATATGGGAGAGGATTTCAAGTTTCCAATGGTCAAGATCAAGCTGGATGCCAAGACCTCCTATCCTTCCTGGCAGGACTTCAGCGAGATGTTCCCGGATGAAAAGGATGACGACGCTTTCAACGATGCTTTGGATGAACTGACTGGCGAGGACCCCGAGAACCCGGATGATCGCTCCCAGCTGCTGGGCTGGCCCGATGTGATCCAGAACAGCATGTTTGACGAGTGCGACCTGGTGACTCAGGGCTACTATCTGGGCAACGGCTGGCTCAATATCCCCAAGGAGGTCCGTCAGCGGGCGGAAGAAACGGCCCGTGACCGCTGGATGTTGCTGTTCCAGCTGGATATCGTGGAGCTTGGCGACTTTGAGCTGATGTTTGGAGACTGCGGGCACATCTATTTCTACATTACCAAAGAGGACCTGGCCGCCCGCCGCTTTGACCGGATCTGGCTGATCCTCCAGTGCTATTAAAAATATGAAACAGGACTTTACTATTTGGCGCAATCAAATATTGCAGAATCCGTGGGACATTTCACCGCTGAAATTCGGAATATCGCAGGATGAGGTCATAGAAATCTTCGGGAATCCCGATGCCGTTTCCACCATGAGAAGCGACGGGAAACCTTTGCTCCTCAAATACCATGACATTGAACTGCATTTCGATAGAAAGGCTCCTCATGGACTCTACTTAGTTTACAGCGACGATGAGATCGAGTTGAGCATGACTGCCGAGCACGAAGAAAGGAGAAATCACGATGAAAGCATTTGACCCCAATTACAAACTGCTGGACGAGATGTATCAGGACGATTACTATCCTGCTTTTCTGGTGGACAAGGTAAAGGACGAGCTTCAGAAGGTTATCGACCTGCTGGAGAGCGGCGAAACCGATACCGAAGTGGTGCAGGAAACGCTGGACGAGGCGGTCTGCGGCATCAATGATCTCCAGGAGGAGTTTGACGAGAACGACAGCGAGATCGAAACGGTGGCACGGGACTGCATCGGTGTAACCGTGGACTACATTCTGGAGTGGTTTGGCATCCCCATTGACACCGAAGAGGCCATCCGAGAACGGGACTGGTGAGCCCTATGGCAGAAAAAGAACTGGCCCTTTGTGATGAGTGCGGCAGCCTGTTTTTCAAAGGCTCCTCACAGATGATGGGGCTGTGCCCGGAATGTGCCCATATTCTCTATGGCTACCCGAACTGTGCCCATCATTTCCGGAATGGCCGGTGTGTGAACTGCTATTGGGACGGCTCGGAGAGCGAGTACATCAAGTCACTGAAAAGAGATTGATACTATGCCTTGGAAATATGAAACCTTTGGCCCGGACGGTCAATGCAAATTGTTCGGTGTGAACATCTTTGACTACGACTGGCAACCTACCGGGAAACGAGTAAAAGTTCAAGACCCGATCTATCACCAAGATCATACCTTCGAGGTCTGGCAGGTGGAGATTGACGGGCAGATCCACCGCTTTGCCGCAGGAGAGTTCTCCAACTGCGTGTGGGGATTTTATTTAGAGAAAGACGGATGAGAGGAGCGTGTGGCGCATGAGCCGAATCATTGATGAACCCTACTTTACATACAGTGCATACAACGCCCTGACCACCGGCATCCAGGTGAAATGCCCCAAGTGCCACGGCGCAGGTATTGTAACAGCGGATGATGACAACGCCTATTTCCGGTGCCTGAGCTGCGGCCATCAGGAGACCCGCGACCGGACGATCTACCGCTACGATGTCCATAACCAATGCAAAAACTGCGGCAGGTACTACCGGGTGGATATTGAAGATGAGGAAAGGCAGCACTTTCCTGTTCTCCATGTGGCCTGTCCCTACTGTGGGACAACCATGCCGGGAGAAGTTCATAAAACAGCGGAGGCTTTCTCCTACATTGCTGATATTCAGGGCGGACGAGAACCTTATTTCGGTCTGGAACTATGGTTTTTGATTTCATTTCAGGGAAAACCTGTATGGGCACTCAACCGAGAACATCTTGCCTATCTGATCGGCTATCTCAGCGCCGACCTGCGGGAAAAGCCGATGGGAAGAGCGAAAATGACCCAGGCTGACCATCTCCCCACCTTCATGAAAACCGCAAAGAACCGGGAGCGGATCGTGAAGCTGCTGAGGCAAATGCAGGAGAAATGAGGATGGAACAGAAAGTAATTTACAACGGCCAAATTCTTACTCTGACTCACTTTTGGGCAACGGGAGAGCCTTGCCTGTGGATCACCGACCCGGAGCAGATCGGGATGCCCAAAATGGAGTTTATGGGAGGCCACCCGGACGAATACTGCATTTTTCTGAAAAATCTGACGGAAACAGAGTTGGCACAGATCACATCCTTGGACGGCGCTCCACTGGATATGAAAGAAGAACGAAACGACATTGAAGGAGGTGAACACCATGGAATCGATTAGAAACCCGCTTCCCAAGCCGCCAAAGTACATGGATGCGGACTATAGGACTTTGCCTGACATCGAAAGCAATCCGTTGTTCTATGATGAAGACGCGCAGGAGATCCTGTGCTATTGGACGGACGGTAAAATGGTCTACTGGCGTTATTCCCCGGTGTCCAATGATGTAGAGCATTTTGTCTGGTTCAATAATCACTTTGCTAAGGATAGCAAACACTGTTTTCTCCAGCGCAAAAAGCTGCGAAATGTGGATCACGCCTCATTCACGGCACTCAACAACTGCTATGCCAGGGATTGTAAAAGTGTCTGGACCACCGGCGGCCGGTTTGAACCAGAGGACATCAGCTCTTTCGTTGTTTGTGATGATGGAGTCAACCTGGTGGAAATGGTCCGGACCATGTCCGATGGTACACAGCGCCCCATCCGAGTGCGGATTCCCTACGGATATGCCAAGGACAGCAAGGCCGTGTACTATGAAAACTTTGCCGGTAAAATCAAGATACTGAAAAAAGCTGACCCTACCACCTTCGTTTCCAACAACGACGGCTATTTCGCATGGGATGCCAAGTCCATCTTCTGGGGCGGTTATCTGCTGCCGAAAGCCGACCTGCAATCCTGGCGGATCGTGAATACAGAAATGGATCTCTCAAGGGATGACAAGCACTTCTATATCCTGAATAAACTGGTCACAGAAGAAGAATGGAACCAGAAACTGCTCGAATAAGAAAGGACAAACCCTATGGCTCTACAAGATAAGAAAATAATGCCTCCCCCTTGGCTGGCCCACCGGGAGATCGAGCGATACTCCATTGGCTGGCGCATGGGCTATGGGGAGGATTACATAGACCGATTTGGCGATTGGCTGGACACCCTCTCCCCGGAGGAGCGGACGGAATACCGCACCCTCTTTCCCGAGCCGGTGACCTGGAAGGGCTGGTGGGATGACGAGGACAGCAGCGAGGTACTGGAGCATGGTGACTTCTTGGTGGATGCGTGGCAGCCGGAAGGCCAGCCCAAGTACACCCGCCAGTGGCTCCAGCAGGAGTTTGCCGCCGGGCGGAAGCGGGAGCTGTGCCTGTTCTGGGGCCATCAGCCTTCCGAGGACGGCCAGCTGACAAAAAGCTGCCTCAGCCAGTGGTGGATGGAGGACTTCTATACGACGGCTGACTCCTACCTCTGCATGGAGCAGTATATGATGGCTGCCAAGGCCGAGCTGTTCGGCGACAAAGAGATCCGGGACCAGATTTTGAAATGCAGCGACCAAAAGCAGATCAAGGCTCTGGGCCGCAAGGTGCGGGGCTTTGAGCAGAAGGTATGGGACAAGTTCAAGTACGCCATTGTGCTGCTTGGCAACTGGCACAAATTCAGCCAGAACCGCGACCTGCGCGAATTTCTTCTCTCCACCGGAGATAGTGTGCTGGTGGAGGCCAGCCCCTATGATGCCATCTGGGGTATCCGCCTCGCGGCCAGCTCCCCGGAGGCCCAGGACCCCATGAAGTGGCGGGGACAAAACCTGCTGGGCTTTGCGCTGATGGAGGTGCGGGACGAGCTGCGCCGGGTGACACAGAATGAAATGCTTTGCGATTGGAGTATGGTATGGGAACAATGAAACTTTATGAACTGGTTAACCACTATCACATCGGTACGGAACTGACCTGCGCCGAGGCGATGTTTATGGCCTGTAACGAGTATTACCATCTGAATTTGTCTGAGGAGACCCGGAAGATGTTCTCCGTCATGGGGCTTGGAATGCAAACCGAACATTCCTGCTGCGGCGCCTTCACCGTTGCGGTAGGGATCATCGGTCTGATGACCGCCAAGGAGGGCCAGACCGATGTGGACAACATAGAAGGCTACCGGATGATTGATGAATTGACGGACTTTATGTTGGACTTTTACGGAACGCTCCATTGTGTCGAACTGCAACAACTGGAAATCGTAGGTTATGAAAACCCATGCCACGCCATTGTGGAGGCACTGGCCAAAAAGCTGGAGGAGCTGCTGGCGAACCGCAGGATCTTTTGCCCGGCAAACGGAGGACAACTGAGCTGCTGATGTGCCGGAAAGCGAGGGATTACATGAAAGACTTTTCCCAATACGGAAACAGACCGGACGACCAGTGGGAAATGCTGCCCTGGATACCCGATCCGCGTCCGCCCTTCAAAATCTGGGTGAAGCCGGAGCAGATTGCGCCATTCTTTCTCATTCCCCACCACCCCTATGCGCTCTCTCTTCTGCTTAAAATCAACGATGGATTCCGGACGGAAGAATTCCGTCGGCTGGGACTGACTGGAAACAGCGGAGACTGGGAGCGGCTGGTCCGGGGCGTGATACGGGAGTTTGAGGAAAACAACAGCGGTGTGGGTCTGTTTCACTTCGACTCTGACGAGGATGTGTTCTGCGTGTATTCCCAATACATCGACGATTTGATGATGCTGGCCAAAATGATCCGAGCAGCCTGTGCTGATGAAAAAACGATGCGGACTTATCTTGGCAAAATCGAGTACATCAAGCTCTTTTGGGAGGACGCACCGGAGGGAGAACCACCGGTCATCCTCTATGAAGTGGATACCGAGAATGAGCGTCTGGCCCTCCGCTCCATCGACATCTTTGCAGATGGACGCACCCGCAACATCCCTGACCTTTACGACGGCGCCATCGAGATTACGCCGATCCCTACGGTGGAGGAATTGAACGCCCATGTCTGGGGCGAGGAATTCCACGCCTGCGTCATAGAGAAAGCGGAATTTGAGGCCATCTGGGAAAGCCACACCTATAATGGAGCATGAAAGGAACCAGGAGGAGACACTATGAACAAACCTATAAAAGCCAAAAATCTGCCGTTGTTCCCCATCATTGACCTGGACCAGCTGCGCCGGGAAAACCATCTGGAGGGCACAGAGGTGACAGACTTTTTCACGGCAAGGGATGGAAAAGTCTATCTTCTCATGGAACAGCCGACCGAAACACAGGGTAAGGACTGGCTCAGCACCCCTTCCACCTATACCGCAGTGGAAATCCAGCTGGATTGGGCGGAACAGCGGGTGCTGGAAACGACGCTGTTTCCTCTTGGCCTCTTGAAGTTCCAGTTCCATTATTTGCGGCCCGCAGGTGATCACTTCCTCCTGCTGGGGGCAAGATGCGCCTATCGGGAAAACGGCCCCGACCAGAACGCCTGGATCGTCAGCCGGGACGGAGCTGTGCTGTCCCGTTTCTGCCTGGGAGATGGCATTCAAGACTGCGTGGTAAAAAAAGATGGTACCATCATTACCAGCTACTTTGACGAAGGTGTATTTGGTAATTACGGTTGGGATGAACCTCTGGGCGCTTGCGGCCTGATTGCATGGACATCGGAGGGAACTCCTCTCTGGAAGAATGAGAAGTATTCCATCTATGACTGCTATGCCATCAGCCTGGACGAAGAAGAAAACCTGTGGTTTTATTATTATGATGAATTCCGGCTGGTGCGGACGAACTTCAAAGAGGATCTTGTGTTTGAACTGCCAATCGAAGGAAGCGGAGCTTTTTCTGTTGCCCCGTCCGGCAATGCCTTCCTGTTTCAAGGCGGATACCAGCAACGGGACAAATTCTACTTCCTTACCGCTCATGGGGATCGCCTTGGGCAAAAGCGGGAGGCGATTCCCACCTGTGACGGAAACAAGGTCGCTGTGGAGCAGTGCAGCCTGCTTTGCAGCCAGATGCTGTTCCTCGGGAAAAACGGCGTTCTCTATGGCGGGGTACTTGGTGAAAGCGAGGAATGACAATGGTTGAGATCAATCGTGTCTGGCTCAATGTGGATACAGACACCAACAAAATCACACTATTCAGCCGTCCCCGTGTATCCATCCGTGTAGAAGAGTACATTTGGAGTTTGATCGAAGAACATATCGTGAAGCCCCATAAGCTCATGCGCAGTGAAAAGCACAAGTATCTGCTGAAAATTGCCTTTGGCCGGTTTGATTCGGTGCGGCACCGATATTATCCGCTTTCCCCGTACAACGGGCCGCTTCGGGAAGGCGTCAAGCCGGACAGCGCAAACGGATGGTATCCCCGTGAGGACTTTGCAGGCTCTGAGGAACGCACCACCTGGTTCTCTCCCGATAAAATCTGGACAAACTGCGGCAACAAGGTTCTGGATGTCAATATTGATGCCGCCAATGTGAGCGAGAGCATCACCCCCAGAGAATACGCAGACTTGCTGTTCGATGGGATTGGGGCAGCATTGGTGTTTAACTTCAAAAGGCTCAAGCGCGAGGAGTTTGATGGGCTGAAACCCAAGATCGACTGGAGCGTGGTAGAAAGCTTCCCCTTCCCTGTATCCTTTGAGGAGCAGCAGTACATTGGGGACGAGGGCAAAATTCATGTGTATTCCTGGGATGGCCGACAGGAAACAACCCTTGTAGGTCCTTATTCCGTGCGGGAATTGTATCTGGAACATTTCGGAGAATAGTGAGGTGAGCACATGGCAAAGGGCATTCGTGAACGCCTGCTGGAGCAGGCAGGAAAATTTCATCAGTGGCAGGAAATCACTTATCCCGGAAAAACCACCGAGGAGATTGGCGGTGCGTGGGAGGTCGATTACCCTGCGTGGAATGATATATTTGATGCCTTTTGCCATGTGTTGACCCAAATGGATGCAGAAATGGCAGACAGCTTTCTGCTGGATAAGATGGTCTATTTAATTGCCAGAGCCAACGAAGCGGAAGGATTTATACAGGAAACCACTTCCCATCCCAAATGGTTTGAGTGCCTCTGCCGCAGGGCCGCAGCCTCCAATGAGAGTGAGGCCAAGTGGCAGTTTGCCGCCTATCTGCCGGAATGCTCATGCAGCCAGGAAGTCAGGGATATGATTCTGGATTTCGCAAAGGACCCCAATGAATATGTGAGCCGTCGGGCGCTTTTGGCGATGCCCGCTCTGCGTCCTGACTGTGTGGAACAGTTCGCTCCGCTGTTTTGGGAGCGGAACTGTTACTCTCCTGAACTTCAGGAATACCAGCGGATCGCCGTTCTGGTCTCACTGGATGCCATCCATTCCGACCTGCTTCCTCAATACTTGGAGCAGGCCAAGCAGGATGGCCGGCGCTATCTGCTGGAACACGCAAAAAGGATTGAAGGAGAACTTACTATGAATGAAACTCTGACCTCCCCTGCCTACCACGGCTTCTTACCTCCCCATAGCCAAGAAAAGCAGATCGACCTCACTCCCAACCTATATACCCAGAGTGGCGAAAAGATTCACCTGGCTTTCCTGCCCCTTCGTCCGGACTATGGGAATGACCCACAATGGGAGGACTGGAACTGCTACCGCTCCATCCTCACCATTGGCTGGCCGGACTGTGAACAACTGCTGATTCCCACGCTGAAACAAATCTTTCCGGTTAAGGACCCCACCAATGGAGAAGTACAGGAGGAATTTGACCTCTGCTTTGACAACTGGATTGGGAAAGAGGACTGGGAACGCTGGATAGTCCTTGTCCGAGGTAACTTATCGAGTATGGTCACAGAGGAATCAATCTTTCTTCAATCCATCTTGGAGTGGATTGAAACGGCATTGACCTATACCAGCGTAATCGTGGTAGAAGGAAACCTATAAATAAAAACAATGATGGCTTTTCACCACTTTCAGATTGAGGAGGAAGCAACATGGATGTAATCAAACTACCAAAAAAATTTCGCATGGTCTGCTATGAGATCATGGATGGCAAAGCAGGAGCCTTGGACACCCTGGAATCCTTTGCTGATAAATATCCCCATCAGGTAGCAGCGGTCAAGGCCGAGGTTGCCTATTTCAATCTGGACTATGAAAAGGCGCTGGCTTTGGATCTGACCATCCTTCCCTGGTTGGAGGAGTGGTATTACAGCAATGTGAGCGATGAACACATGATCGCCATGACAGTGGCCGCCATCCAGCTCCACCGTGAGCAGGAGCTGATTGAGGCGCTGACGAAAGAACAGGTGCGCATCCGGGCTGAGAATGGCCTCCCCCAGCGGGATCGTTTCTGTGACATCCTGATGGACTACCTCAAGCGGGGCGTTATGCCCTTTGCGGACAACGACAAGAACTACCCCTACCATGAACCGGAGGAACCACAGACAAAGGAGCAGCTCTGGGCAAAGCTGGCGGAGCAGCATAAAAAGCTCTCGCCGGGCGATCCCGATGCCAGGCGGAAGCTCTACAACCATTGCTGTATGTTCGGAACTGCCAGGGATGCCGTAGATCTCTTCGAGGAGATTCAGGGCGTCCCCATGGCTGACTCCTCCTATCGGGACGCAATCGCCCGCTATCTCTATCTGGGCGAGCGGGAGAAGGCGCTCCAGACAGCGGAGCGGGTGGCAATATCGCGGCTGTGGGCGGTTGCCGGGCCGACGCAGGTGCGTCCCATGTCCTTCTTTGAGGACCCAAACCTGCGGGAGTTTTTGCTGGAGCCGGAATCCCTCCGGCGCATCCGGGAGGCTGCAATCATTGATGACGGGAGTTTGATCCGAAAGTAAATTACTTGGGAATGGAGGATTTAACATGAGTAAGGAACTTGAACTATATAAAGCATTTATTGACGGTCTTGTGGAGCGGAAAGATAGTATAACGGCCCGGTGGGTCAAGGGGGATGGTTTCCCCAAGACAGAGGACAACAAGGCAAAAAATGAACTTCTCGCCACACTGACCCCGGAGCAGAAAAGTGTGCTGGCCGAGATGCTTCAGGACGAACATATTGCGGGTATCCATACTACCCTTGCTTATATCAATAAAATGATGGACTTGGATGGATTGGAGCTTCATCAGGACGGTGAATCCTATCCCAACGACTATTTTGAGAGCCTGCACTATGACTTCATCAGCCGTTGCGACGGAGATGAGTGGCCGGAATAACAGGAGGTGTGACAAATGTATAGCAAAGAATACTATAACCTCTTTGCCATTTACCTGCACTGGTGTATGGAGCATGACCTGATGGGCGAGGATTTTCTGAAAGAATATGGCGAAGTGTTCAAACAGGTCAAAGCCGACCCTGCCAGTGTGGATCTGCGGGCGTTTATTCGGGACGAACTGAACGGGCAGATTATGGTTCCGATGTTCAGTAAGATTGGGCGAGCATTCACTTCTTACTACTATGGCGAACCTGATAGTCCCAATTTTCCCCGTGACATTGAAAACTATGCCTTGGAATATCTCGGCCCAGAAAAGTATTACTCCGATGAGTTCCAGTTTAAGGCCCCACTGTTCATCCCCTTTGACGAGGACTACTACCAGGCCATGGCAAAGGTGATCGAGAAACGCTTCACTAACTGGCAGGGACAGGAGTTCGACGAGGATACGCTGGAGCCCTCCGAAGTGGCTGAGGCTTTGATGGAGTATCTGGACTGTGAATGCACCTATTTCCCCTCCATGAAGGACGATGATCCCATTATGTCGGCATACAGCTACGCCAAACGGGAAAGTGTCAAAGAAGGCTTTGTGCCGGTGCTCATCCGGGCGGATGACGAAACGCTGTTGGAGTGTCTGGTGATGAACGCCGACCCGGAGAACGATGCGGACTTTTACGAATTTGACCTCAAAACGGTAGAGGAGTATCGAAAGAAGATGCTCTCCGCCCCCATCAAGGACGGAAAGGCGGTTTTGGAGGAATTGACCGGCCAGCGCAAGGAAGAAGCCGAGGATGACGATATGGACTGGGAGGAGGAAGTCCTGGGCGAGATGGAGGGCGGAGAACCAAACGACCGCTTCTCCAGCTACTGGGATGATGATACGGAAATGACCTATCCGCTCATCCTGGCCAAGATACCGGTGAAGAATCCCTGGGAGATCTTCGCCTACCTGCCCTTCGGAAACTGGAACGACTGCCCCAACACCCCGGAGCTGATGGCTGCGGCCAAATACTGGTTCGAGCAGTACGGCGCGGTTCCTGCCGCCATGAGCCATGATGAGCTGGAGTTCCTGCTTCCGGCCCCCGTCCCCAAGGAGAAGGCCATGGATGTGGCGGTGGAACAATACGGTTTTTGTCCTGATTTGGACCAAAATGCAAGTATTGGCACTTTGGCTGATACTATATACCAATCCACCGTCTGGTATTTCTGGTGGGATTGATGTGGGAGGTGCCCTGGCAAGCGATGAAAACCAAAACACTGACCATTCAACTGAATGATGAACAACTGCCCATCCTCCCAGTGGAACTGGAAGCCCACCTCTCCTTTACTACTCATGCCGATGGAAATGAATTGGAGTTAACGGGAAACCGGGCGGGGCTGCTTCTATTGGCGAAAGCTGCTTTGGGTATGGCAGAAACCGTGCGTGAGGACGGATTCCACATCCATCTGGACGACTTGTATAGCATCAACGCCGAAGGAAAAAGCATCCTAATCCGAAAGGAGGAATAATCAAAACCATGATTGAAAAAACCTTTATCAACCCCACTACAAATAAGCAGTGGCGGATTCAAATTGACGGATATACCATCCGAACCTGTTTGAATGGCGGGAAGGTCAAGGAGAC
>ENA-OWPJ01000035-OWPJ01000035.1-human-gut-metagenome-genome-assembly--contig:-NODE-35-length-158307-cov-23.4102_pt1 | contig 158307 bp, 180 predicted proteins | sample MGYA00248264_ERZ651846 | MGnify/ENA primary metagenome ERZ651846 (study PRJEB26924, sample SAMEA4378271) | human gut metagenome | biome: human gut; feature: human-associated habitat; material: faeces...
TACAAAGTTTACTTCCAGAAAAATTTGATGCATTAGTAGAAAAAGGAAGAAAGATAGCGAAAGTCATGGGACGTTCAATTTAAAATTTAACATACAAAACAGGAGTTATGTCATTATATCATGCATAACTCCTGTTTTTTCATTATTTTAACTCCATAAATTGTCCAGGTAACTTAGTTTATTTAGATTCAGTTTAATGAATCTTCGCATAGAAATCGACTATACTTTATTTAACATCAGCTAATTTTTCCATGCCATTTCCCAGAAAGCAAGTTCATATCTTGAACAGGATATAAAAATATCTTCTAAATGTTTTTTCTGTTCTTCTGTATATTCCAATGTTAATTGATTTAAAGTATTTATCAAAAGTATATTTTCTTCTTCATAAGTCTTACTAGCATACCCTTTTATCCATTCTCCATAAAACGCATTATCAATACAAGACGGGTTATTCTTAATCATATTTTTCGCAATGACTTCATAGCTATAGGCACACGATAGAATGGCTGTTAGAATTTCAACTTCTCCTTCTTCATAAGCAACACGAAGCATATAAGATGTATATGAAAGATTATCCAATGAGCGAGATGTTTTATCCAGTTCTTCTTTCGATACTTCAAATTTTCCCATATAACCTCTATGGATGTCCATTTCTCCACCTGTTAAAGTATCAATATATCCTGAAAATAGTCTTGTTGTACTTAAACTTTTTGCTTTTGCTAATCCAATTGCGAATACTTTGGCGTATTCTTCTAAATAGAGGTAATCTTGTATAATATAATATCTAAACTTTTCTTTATCTAAAGTACCATCTTGGATTCCTTTCACAAATGGATGACTATAATACTGTTTCCAGATATTTTCTGTAACTTTTAATAAACGTTCTATCATGATGCTTTTGCCTCCTTTGCAAATTCACTATGTATGTCAAATCCATGATCCATGGGACCACTTCCTTTTCCCAAATTCAGCATTGCTGCAAGAGCACCTGATATATAGGCTTTTGCTCTTTCTACCGAGATTTCTAAATCATACCCTTTTGCTAAATTAGAAGCAATCGCACTGGATAAAGTACAGCCTGTACCATGGGTATTCGAATTATCAATTCTTTTTCCTTTAAACCAGTGGTAATTACCTTCAACATAAAGCAAATCATTCGCATCATTGATTTTATGGCCACCTTTGCATAAAACTGCACAATGATAAGTATCTCCTATCATTCTAGCTGCATTTTTCATATCTTCTTCATTTTTGATTTGTATTTCTGCCAATACTTCAGCTTCTGGAATGTTTGGTGTTAAAACAGTAGCCAGTGGAAACAAACTCTTTTTAAGCGTTTCAATGGCATCATTACAGATTAATTTAGAACCACTTGTTGCTACCATTACTGGATCCACAACAATATTCTTTGCTTTATATTCTTTTAATTTTTCTGCTATAGCAATAATCAAAGAACTTGAGGATACCATTCCTATTTTTACTGCATCAGGATAAATATCAGTAAATACGCTATCTAACTGTCCTTTTAAAAAATCAGGAGTAACCTCCATAATATCACTTACACCTGTAGTATTCTGCGCAGTTAATGCAGTAATCGCACTCATAGCATATACTCCATTAGCAATCATCGTTTTAATATCTGCCTGAATACCAGCGCCTCCACTGGAATCACTTCCAGCAATTGTTAATGCTGTTTTCATTATTTCTACTTCCTTTCTCTAGCACATTAATTTTCTATAGCGATAAAAAGTGGTGCCTCCGATTTAGCGCTTATATTTCTAGGATATCTGTTTCCAAAAAGATGAAAAATCATGTAAATCTTCCAAAAAGATATCTGCTGTTTTTTTGATTGTTTCCCAATCTTTTTCACTGGATGTATCATAAATACCTACCGTTTTAAATCCAGCTTTTTTTGCTGTTTGTACTGCATGCAGTACATCTTCAAAAACATAAATTTCTTCTGGCTTGAAATTTAAGAATTCTTGCGCTTTTAGATAAATATCCGGTTTGCTTTTGCCTGCTCCCACTTCACTGCAAGTAATTATCTTTGAAAAATACTGATCAATGTTTAATCTATGAAATGCAGCTTCAATATGGCTTTTTTCACTAGATGTCGCAATGACCATAGAAATTTTTTTCTGAGACATTTCTTTTAGAAAACTTTCTGCACCTGGTTTCAAAGGTGCTTCATAAAAGTAATAATCTTTTACAACTTCCAGTATTCCTTTTACAATTTCTTCTTCTTTTAACGAAATTTCATATGTTTCTTTTAAATAAGACGCTCCTTCTTCCAAACTCATAGGAAAAAGAATATTGCTTAATCCTGGTTCTGCCTTTATATGCAAACGCTCTAAATACCGCTTTCCTGCTTCTTCCCAAATAGCCATAGAATCTAAAAGCGTTCCATCAACATCAAAAATTGCACCCTTAATCATTGTTCACCATTTTTTCTGTCAGAATTTTTAATTCACTTGCAGCATGTTCAATATCTGACTGTGCAAAAATAGCACTGATTACAGCAATACCACAGATTCCACTTCCTGCAAGTTCCATCACGTTGTTTTTAGAAATACCTCCAATGGCAATAACAGGTATCTGTACTGCTTCACATATGGCTTTAAGGGTTTCATGGCTCACATCGTCAGCATCATCTTTTGAACCAGTTGGAAATACTGCTCCTACTCCAAGATAATCTGCACCTCTTTGTTGTGCAAGAACTGCCTGTTCCACTGTTTGTGCAGAAACACCAATAATCTTGTCATCTCCTAGCATTTTACGGACATTTCCTGCTTCCATGTCGCTTTGTCCCACATGGACACCATCCGCATCCATCAAAACTGCTATTTCAACATTATCATTGATGACAAAGGGGACATGATACTGTTTACATAGTTTTTTGATTTCTTTTGCTTCTTCTAGAAAATGTTCTTGATCTAACTGTTTTTCTCTTAACTGAACAAAAGTTGCTCCACCTTTTAATGCCTTTTCAACCTGTTCATAAAGTGTTTCTCCATGTAACCAATTTCTATCCGTTACTGCATAAAGCAGCAAATCTTTTTTATCGCACTTCATAATTTGCTCCCTTATCTAAGGTTTCTTTATCCATATGATAGATAGCATCAATAATTCGATTTCTATAAGTTGAATTTCCTTCAAATTCTAACATATGACTCCATCCAATTTCTCCTGCAAGCCCCATAACACAGACTGCAGCAGCTGCTGCTTCTAATTTTTGATCAGGATTAGCCACCAAAAATCCTGTCATCAATCCAGATAACTGACAACCTGTTCCTGTGATTTTTCCCATTTCTGGGTTTCCATTTCGAATGACATAGCACTCTTTTCCATCGCTTACCAAATCGATTGCTCCAGTAATGGCAACAATACTTCCTGAATTATTCGCAAATTCTTTCGCAAAAGCTACAGCTTCATCAAGATTTTCTTCTGTAACAGCATCTGCCACATCAGCATCTACTCCTTTTGTTGTTCCACTTCCTTTTGCCAAAGTTTTGATTTCTGAAATATTTCCCCTAATTACATCAAAGCAAATTTCTTCCATCAATTTTAAAGCAGTATTCGTACGAAGTGCACTCGCTCCTGCACCAACAGGATCAAGCAAAACGATATGACCTAATTCATTTGCTTTTCTTCCAGCTAAAAACATTCCTTCAATACTTCTTTGATTCAATGTACCTATATTGATGTTCAAACCTCCGCAAATAGAAGTAATATCTTCTACATCCATAGGTTCATCTGACATAATGGGACTTCCTCCACATGCCAGCAATACATTTGCTACATCATTTACTGTTACATAATTTGTAATGTTATGTACCAGCGGCATTTTGTTTCTTACATTTTCAACACAGTTTCCTAACATTTCTTTTCTTCCTTTCTTTCGGGAGTACCCATATAACAGAAAACGGATACACCAACCAATGGCATATCCGCAAAATAAACAAATGGTATGTCCCTACGTTGGCATTATCCAAATCAGGTATATGGGTCGAAGGTCATACCTTCCTCTCAGCCTGTCATACAAGCTCCCCGATGTATTTTATATTACAAATAAAGTATATCCCTCATAAAATCCAATGTCAATGAATTTTGTCTCAGTTATATACAAGAAGTATGGATTTTTAAAGCTTTCAATATATTGCTTTCTTTCCAGACGTCTAACAATTCCAGCATTACCGATTGTGCAAGATCTAATTCTTTTTCTAATTGTTTTAAGGTCAATCGTTTTTCTAGACATTTCAGTAAAATAGATAAAGCTCTAGCTTGCGACATTGTAAGTCCGCTATCATTGATCTTATTGTTGAAATACTTCTCTGAAATATTCTGTATTTCTTTTACCAATATACTACATGGTTCTTTTTTAGCCATCATTCTTACAGCTCTTTTCTTACTACGGCATCAGTAAATCTTATTTTTTTGACAAATCAATATCATGATATCGTTATTATGATATTATTTTTCTTTCCATGAACAGATGACTTTTATGCTCAATTGCTCCACCGACATTCATAGATGTGATTTCAGCAATTTCAAAACCCATCTTCTTATATAATGAAACAGCAGGAATATTTTGTTCATCAGTATCTAACCGAATCACTTCACACCCCTGTTCTTTTGCAAGATCAATCGCAAAACGAATAAGTTCTGTAGCAATGCCTTTTCCTTTCATTGATGGACGTACCATCAATAAATGAATGATTGCTATTTTACTATTGTCTGTTTGATATTTCCAATTGATAGATTCATAATCTATTGGCTGTTTTCTAGAAAATATAATACTTCCCATGTATTCATTCTCTATTTCACAAATATATAATTCATCATTTTGTAAAGCAGTTTCTGCATCCTGTCGAGTAGGATAAACGACTTCTTTGAAAACAGTAAAGGCTCCATTCTTTCTTTCATATGTAAAATGCTTTTTATAGCTATCTTCAACACGGTTTAAATCTGAAAATGCAGCAACTCGTATCATTCTTACTCCTCCATGCCTTTCTTATATTTTTTAATAAAATATTTTTATCTAAATTTTCGAATCATGAATAATACATTCAAATTAAATCATAAAAACAGGCAGTAAGTACCATTTTAAAAATCGATCCCTTCTACCTGTTTTTCTTAATTTTACTTTTAATAGTTTATTATCTTATCGTACATACTTTATGATAATTGTTTTAGTATCCATTCTTTATCATCGGTAGTTTTCATCTTGTTCAAGACTTCTTCATCTTCCAATGCCATACATACTTTAGATAAGACTTCCATATGTTCTCCACCCATACCGGCAATACCAATTACCAGCTGTGCTTTTTCATCACCGAAATCAACACCTTCTGGATACTGCAATAATACAATACCAGTTTTCTTAATTATTCCACTTTCATGTGTTGTACCATGTGGAATTGCTAATCCCATACCAATATAAGTAGTAACGATTTTTTCTCTTTCTAACATAGCTGGAATATAAGATTCTTCTACATAACCCAGATCTGCCAATAACTGTCCAGCAGCTGTAATTGCATCTTCTTTAGATACTGATTTTTGATTTAACTTAATTCCTTCAATTTTTAAGATATCCTTTGATTCAGGAGTTTTTTCAACTTCTTCAGGTTCTTCAACTTCCACCATCAATGGGTCACCTGTAGATAACTGGAAGAATAATTCATCAAGAGCTGGATCTGCAAGGAAATTCCCAATGGTAATTAATACTGCCTGTGGCGCGGATTTAGCAGCACGTTCTGCCAACGTTGTTTGTACAACTGCTATATCGCAATCTGCTGGAATATTATCAACAGATGTATTTGTCACAATTAGATCAGGACGTACAGCTTTTAAACGGTTTCTAAATTTTGTAGCTCCCATTGCACTGGAACCCATACCTGCATCACATGCAAATACAATTTTCTTAGCAGATAAAACATTTGCTGGCACTAATCCCTTTGCCTGTGCTTTCATACTTTGCATCTGTCCCTGTGCTTCTTCCAATGATTTTCCTTTTACACTAGATAATTTAATAATAGGACTAGCAACTGCAAAGGATACGCCAGTTGCAATCAAAACACCTAAAAGCACCATTAAGGTTTCTCCTTTTGGAGCCATGGATAAGAAAGCAATAATAGATCCTGGGCTTGCAGGTCCCTTTAATCCACAGTTAAATAATGTAAAGAATGCAATTGCACAAATATTTCCAACAATTGGTGCAATAATTACAACTGGATTCATTAAAATATATGGGAAATAGATTTCATGAATCCCCCCTAGAAAATGAATAATAATAGCTCCAGGTGCAGAATCTTTTGTTGCTTTATCTTTGGAAAATACCCAATATGCAAGCAGTACTCCTAAACCTGGCCCTGGATTTGCTTCCAGCATATACATAATAGATTTTCCAGTTTCAACTGCCTGTTCAACACCAATTGGAGTAAAGATACCATGATTGATTGCATTGTTTAAGAACAATACTTTTGCTGGTTCTACAAAGATTGCAACTAAAGGCAGTAAACCATGATTAATTAAAAGGGTAACTCCACCAGCTAATACAGTTAAGATTGCTGTCATAACTGGTCCAATAAAATAATATCCAAATATTGCCAGCAGCATACCAATGATACCTACAGAAAAATTATTGATCAACATTTCAAAACCAGCAGGCATGTGTCCTTCCATCAACTGGTCAAATTTCTTAATTACCCAACCAGCAAAAGGTCCCATAACCATTGCGGCCATCAACATTGGCTGTCCTTTTGTTCCACCAACTCCTGCAATACATCCCATGATGGCAATCGCCCCCATCACAAGACCTCTATCTTTTGCCACCATTCTACCTCCGGTAGCCGCAATCAATACAGGTAGCAGATAGGTTAACATATAAGGCTGAATAGATGCCAGTTTTTCATTTGGCAACCACCCATCCGCAATAAATAAAGCAGTGATAAATCCCCATGCAATAAATGCTCCAATATTTGGCATTACCATTGCAGACAGGAATTTTCCAAATTTCTGAAGTGCTGTTTTCATATTATTATCCTCTCTGACTCGATATCCTCATGTAGGATATAAAAGGATACTCATAATTTATTTAGTACACAAGAATTCCTCGAGCCTTACATTCTTCTATAAAGTTTTCAGGAAGTTTATCATCACAGACAACAACATCAACTTGATCTAAATTACACATTGTATACGTACCACGTTTTCCAATTTTAGATGAATCCATCAAAACTACTACTTTATTTGACTTTTCTACAGCAAGTCTTTTAATTTCAGCATCTTCTAGAGTTTCGCAGGTAAAACCTGTTTCATAATCGAAACGTGTTACTCCCATAAAAGCAATATCAAAATTTACTTTTTCAATAGCACGAATTGCATTATAACCATTTACACTCATGGATCTGCAATTCATATTCCCACCCAACATAACTACTCTAGATTCTTTTAATTTTGCTAATTCCATAGCACAAGTTAATCCTGAGGTCATAATTACGTTAGGTTTATCTTCAAACTCTGTTGCGAGCATTGTTGTTGTACTACCAGAATCCAGGAAAATTGTTTGATTTCCTTTGATTAACTGTTTTGCTTTATGAGCAATTATTTTTTTATCCTCTGTGTTTCTGACAAATCGAAGTTTTAAGAAATCTTCTGTTCCTACTACTTCTACAAGAGATTTTGCTCCCCCATGAATTCGAACAAGTTGTTGGTTTTGATCTAATATTTTTAAATCTGTACGCAAAGTCATTTCTGAAACAGTTGGAAATTTTTCTTTTAATTGGGAAAAACTAACCTGTCCCTGTTCATTAACAAATGCTACGATCTCATTTCGTCTTTGTTCCATAACTTCCATTCATTTAACCTCCTATTTCCTTATGTTAGGCTGCCTATAAAGAAATAGGAGTCTAACATAAATTATTCAATAAAGTTTGCCAATAAATATTCTTCTGCTTCTGGGCACCATAAACCTTTATGCTCATCTACGATATCAGCTAATTTAGCATAACGTGGATCTTCATCAGCTTTTGTACGTAAATCGCTTAAAGCAATCAATGGCATACTTAAGTGTGTATAAATCAATTTCTTTCCACCTGGAATTTTAGGTAAATTTAATGTTGTTTCTGCAGCAGCATCCAAACCACCAATGTGCGTAACCATAACAGCTGGGTTGATGCGGTTCTGTGCAGTCAATTCCAGTGATTCAATCATATCAGCAGTGTTTCCACCTGTTGTCCCCATAACATGTGTAGAGTTATAGTGTACATCGTAAAAATTCATTTTTGCACTAAATTTATTGTCTGTTGGACCTGCAAAGAAATTCAAACATCCATCACGTCCCAAAACTGCACTTGATAATTCCACAACTGCAGCAACTGGTGCATAACAGAATACATCATCAAATCCAGTTCCACCAGTAATTTCTAATAATTCTTTTGCTGGATCTTCCATATTTCCAGTATTTACAAAGTGAAGTTCAATACCCTCAGCTTTTGCTTCTTCCACTGGGAATAAGTGTTCTGCACGATCCAAACGATCCTGGTTCAAATCAGTAACTACCACCATACCAGGACGAACATCACGATGAAGTGCATATGTCAAAGCTCCAAGTCCCATTGGTCCAGCTCCTGCAAGAATTGCAAGTTTTCCACCTTCTTTAATACCCATCTGGTGTTCATAAACACCCATCTGTGTATGATAGTTTGCATTAAATGCCCCGATGCTGCAAGACATAGGTTCTGCTAAACTAGCTTCATAGTAAGCACGTCCCTTGTATTCCAACATACATCCAAGTTCCATTACTTCTGCAGGAATGATACAGTATGTTGCATCCCCTCCAAAGAATTCATAAGAATATCCAGGAGACCACATTGTTCCTTTATAATTTAATGCTGGCTGCAAAGTAAATTTCATACCAGGTTTAAATTTATCCTGATGTTTTGCTCCTACTTTAACAATATCTCCTGCCATTTCATGACCCATAATAGCTGGATGATCTGCTACATCTTCATGAACTCGTTTGTGTTTCTCTCCCAGTATAGCACATTTGTATGTGGACATACAAACACTGTCAGATACGACTTTAACCAGAATTTCGTCGTCTTTGATTTCTGGCAATTCAAATTCGTCTAAACGTAAATCATTTGCCCCATGTAATCTTACTGCTTTTGCTTTCATTTCGAAAACCCCTTTCTTTTTATGTTGTTGTTTCAACAATTACACCTTTATTATAACGCCGGTTTTTAACTTGTCAACTGTTATTTCAATAATTTTTATTTGACTTTCAACAATTGCGATGCTATTCTATAAATGTAAAGAAAAGCAAAAAGCTTTATAGGAGGAAAACTTATGATCTATACAGTTACATTCAATCCGTCTCTAGACTATATCATTCAAGTCAATCGCTTCCAGGTTGGTACTATTAACAAGACAAATTTCGAAAAGATACTTCCAGGAGGAAAAGGAATCAATGTTTCTATTGTATTATCTAATCTAGGACACGATAGTACCGCATTAGGATTTACCGCTGGATTTACTGGCAAAGAAATTGAAAATCGTATGAAAGATTTTGGATGCAAAACAGACTTTATTCATGTAAAAGAAGGATTATCCAGAATCAATGTAAAAATGAAATCTGATGAAGAAACAGAAATTAATGGACAAGGACCTAAAATCTCAGAAGAAAACATTCAGGAATTATTTGATAAGTTAAACACTTTAACATCCGATGATATCCTAGTTATCTCAGGAAGTATTCCAAGCACCCTTCCTGATGATATGTATGAGCGTATTATGAAACACTTCCAAGATAAAAACATTAGAATAGTAGTAGATGCTACTAAGAATTTAATGATGAAGGTTTTACAATATAAGCCATTCTTAATTAAGCCAAATAACATTGAATTAGGAGAATTATTTAATGTTACTTTAAATACACAGGAAGAAGTTATTCCTTATGCACAAAAACTACAGGAAATGGGTGCTCAAAATGTTTTGATTTCGATGGCTGGTAAAGGTGCAGTTTTCATTGATGAAAATAAACACATCTATCAAAGTATAGCTCCTAAAGGAACTGTAGTAAATTCTGTGGGTGCTGGAGATTCCATGGTTGCCGGTTTCATATCTGGATATTTAGAAACAAGCGGAAACTATGAACATGCATTTAAAAAAGGTATTTGTTCAGGAAGTGCCAGTGCTTTCTCTGAAAACTTATGTACAAAAAAAGAAGTAGAGAATTTACTAAATACTTTATGAGATGCTTTTGTTTTAAAAAATGTTTTCATGGTGCGCTATACACGCACCATTTTTTGTGCAATATGTTTGAATTATTTGCGCACTATCAATCTCATCTTTATACACACTTAAATATCAACTAAAAAAATGACAGATCATTCTGTCACAAATAATTTCTTCTACTCGGTTTTGTATAGTATTCATTTTCTCCGCCCATCTAATTTGATCCTTTGCTTTGAGTCTTTCTGTGATGCCTTCTTTTTCTTTGTACTGTTCAATAAAAAGGTCGTATCTTTCATTCATTTGCTTATCCATTTTTGCAGGATAATCATTTAATTGCTTGTTAACAAACTAAAATTAAGTCCTTGATGGTTCTCTTTTAAATATTTTAACAACATTCTTCCAAATCTATTTAGCTGTGGTAATAACACATTTCCTTTAATACAGGAATCAAACAATCGTCAACTTGACTGTAACCAATCTCTTTCATCGTTCGTATTCACTCCTTTTCTTTTTGTTTTATAACTCAACTTCATCAATGAATTTTGTCTCAGTCATATACAAGAAGTATTGTTGAAAAAATAAATCTGAATAACATAAAAAGCACCCTATCTGATACGCATCGAATACCAAATAAAGATCTTTTATTTTTGAAATATTAAGATAAATTATGGATAGTTTTACATCAAAAAATAGCCAAATTATAACTCTATTTGAGTAAATCCTTGAATTTTTATGTACTCAAGATGCATTACAATACTACAACTTAACGATTTCCAGACAGCAATTTCATCTGTTTTAAGTTAGAGACTTATATCTATTCAGTTATGAAGATCATGCAGCACTTTGCATATATCACCATTAATACAAATAGATTGTTTTTCTATTTCTTTCGGATAGATTATTTCTTCTAAGTTTACGCACGCATATACTGCTTTTTTATTTTGTGCTGTCATTTTCCAAAACGGATATTTAATAATAACAGGAGTATTGCCACCTACACCAAGTTCAAGATATAAAATGTGCATATTCTGATATTTACGTATAAAATCCTTGTAGCGCTGGCTTGCCTCATACCAGCCATGATCCTGTACAAAAGAATCATCACATCGCAGGTTCATCGTCATCGGTGCACCACAGATGGGACAATAAGGTATAAGCTTGGATGGAATTTTCATATTGTGTTGTTTCGCAATCATTTTTCGAACAGTTTCTTCATTATCGTAGGTCTTTTGATGACAGGCCTTGGCACATTGCCAAAGTCCATAATCCCCTTGTGTGTAAAACAAGCGCTTTTTATCAAAACCATTGATTTGAAACATATGGTCTACATTTGTTGTGATAACAAAGAAATCCTTCGTTTGTAAAAGCTTGCGCAGTGTTTGATAGACTTCATTTTGCGGCTGGTCATAGCGATTACAGTAAATTTGTCTTGACCACCATGCCCAGTATTCTTCAAGCGTTTCAAATGGATAAAAGCCACCTGTATACATATCTGTTATTCCATATTTTCTTTTAAAATCTGAAAAGTAGCGATCAAAACGCTCTTTATCATAAGTATAGCCTGCCGAAGTGGAAAGTCCTGCTCCTGCACCAACCAAAACTGCATCCGCATTTTTGATTTCCTGTTTAAGTCTTTTTATGCTATCTGAGTAGTTTTTGGTAGATGTTGTCATCTGTATCTTTGAAAACATTGAATATCACCTTCATTTTACTGTTTGTCTGTTTGAGATAGTCTCGAACAGTCTGCACCGCAATGTTTGCCGCCTTATCATTTGGAAAATGAAATTCACCCGTTGAAATACAGCAGAAAGCAATGCTTTTTATTCCGCTTTTTTCTGCAAGTTCTAAACAGGAGCGATAACAGGAAGCAAGCAATTCACAATCAGACTTTAAAAGATGTCCCTGCACAATTGGACCAACAGTGTGCAGTACATATTTGCTTGGCAAATTAAAAGCAGGTGTAATTTTCGCTTTCCCTATCGGCTCAAGAAAACCTTGCTGCTTCATAAGTTCATTGCAGGCAAAACGAAGCTGAACGCCTGCAAAGGTATGAATAGCATTATCAATGCACCCATGACAAGGACAGAAGCAGCCAAGCATTTGACTGTTTGCTGCATTCACAATAGCATCGCATCTCAGCGTAGTAATATCACCCTTCCAAAGATACAGCCCTTCCGCATTAGGGGTAAGGCTGTTTATATCTGTAATGCCTTTTTCGTAAAGCACCTCTTGCAAATATTCATCCTGCACACTTAAAAATTGTGCTGTTGCCTCTTTAGGCTTACGAACATTAAACAAAGAGCGAAGAAGCTGTTTTTGCTTTGCTGCTGTTTTCGGTATTTCCATATTTGCGTATTGCGGCTGCTCGGCAAGTAAACTCTTTATCAGATAAATTCGTTTTTCTTCGTGTGTCATATACTACCTCCCTGGTGTAAAAGAATGGCATACACCACTATATTCACAGTCTTTCAAAGATTCATCAGATAAAAAGCAGGTATGTCGTTTATTATTTACCAAGTGCTTTACAAAATCCGTTTTCGGATTGCGCAAAAGTTCGTTTGGCTCATCATACTGCTGTATCTGTCCTTTATCCATAACAAGCACCTTTGTGCCAAGTTTTAGTGCTTCTGCAATATCGTGGGTCACAAACAGAATGGTAATCCCTGTTTTTTGATGGATTTGTTTTAATTCGTTCTGCAATTGTTCACGAGTAATTTCATCCACCGCACCGAAAGGCTCATCCATCAAAAGAATATCTGGAGATGCCGCCAGTGCTCTAGCTATGCCAACTCTTTGCTGCTGTCCACCGGATAGTTCCGATGGATAACGATTTTTTAATTCTTCCTCAAGACCAACGATCTTCATCCATTTAGAAACAGCAAGATTTGTCTTTTCCTTGTTTTTCTTATTAATGAGATTTGGAACATACGATATATTTTGTTCTACACTTAAATGCGGAAACAAAACACTTCCCTGAATGGCATATCCGATATTGCGACGAAGCTTTGTTAAGTTTTTATTTTTAATATTTTCGCCATCTACAAAAATATCTCCGCTTGTTGGCTCTATAAGTCCGTTTACCATTTTTAAGGCGGTGGTTTTTCCACAACCTGAAGAACCGATTATCGTAACAAATTCACCCTTTGCAACAGAAAGGTTAAATCCATCAAGAACAATCTTATTTCCGTATGCTTTTTTGATATTCTTAAATACAACCGCTGTGTTCATTTTTTCTCACCTCATCTCAATAAACCTTCATTTTTTAAAAACGATCTGGCGACTTCTCTTGGTTCTTTTCCTTCGTTTTCTACAGCATAGTTCATTTGTGCCATATCTTCATCAGAAATAACATTGGTCAGCTTGTTAAATACTTCCATCAGTTCAGGATGCTTTTCTAAGACTTCACAGCGAATAACATTGCCACATAAATAGGAAGGGAAGAAATTCTTATCATCTTCTAAAACAGTAACATCAGAAACACTTAACTGTCCATCCGTAGTAAAGATGACCATTACATCAATTTTTCCCTGATGAATAGCTTGATATTTCAACCCTATATCCATATCCATCGTCTTTTTAAATGTAAAGCCATATGTTTCACAAAGCGCATCATATCCATCCTCTCGCTCAAAAAAGTCATATTCTGCACCGAATATAAGCTGGCTGGATACAGCTTTTAGATCTGAATAGGTTTTGATGTTGTATTTTTGTGCAATTTCACGACGCACAGCCAAAGCGTAAGTGTTATTGAAACCATACATACCAACCCACTGCATTTGAAGCGAATTTTTATATTCATTTTGCATTGTTTCAAATAAATCTTCGCTATATACACCCTCTTTTTTGAGTACCATATTCCAGCCTGTTCCCGTATATTCACTATAGATATCAAATTCGCCACTTTCCATTGCAGGCTGAATATTGGATGTACCACCTCCAACACCTTGCGTCAGTTCCACATTCAAATCCGTATCCTGTTCGATAAGTAAATCTAACATCTCCCCTAACACATACTGCTCGCTCATCGGCTTTGTTGCGATATGCAGGGTATCCTTCTTATTGGAAGAAACTAAGGCAGCGATGATAACGCACAGGCATAGCAAGAGTGTACTAATTCCCATTATATGATTTACTTTTTTTGCTTTTCTGCTGCGTTTATTTAACCGTTTTTCAAGAAAACCAAGAAGAAGATCCATTGTCAGTGCAAGAAGTGCAATAAGCAGACTGCCGATTATCGTCATTGCAGCATTGTTTGTCGTGATTCCTCTGTAAACTGCAATACCCAAGCCTCCTGCACCAATAAACGAAGCAATACCTGCAAGTGCAATCGTCATCGTTACCATACTGCGAATTCCTGATAAAATAACCGGCATAGCAAGTGGCAGTTTAATTTTGAAAAGGACTTGCAACCTGGTACTACCCATACCTTTTGCCGCCTCTAAAATAGCAGGATCAACATTTGCTATTCCTGTGTAAGTATTTCTTACCATCGGCAACAATGCATACACCGTCAAAGCAATGACTGCCGTAGCATTTCCTATCCCCGAAAAAGGAATCAAAAAACCAAGCATAGAAATAGAAGGGATAGTATATAAAAAGTTGATGACACCTAAGGTCGGCTTTGCTGTTTTTCGAAATTCACTAATAAAAATTCCAGCAATGCCACCGAATAAAACTGCAATCACAATGGCAAGCAAAGAAATCTCTAAATGCTCCCATAACAAATTTAAAAAGAAGTCTTTTCTTTCCATAAAGATTGCCCACATATTTTGTAACATCGCTTACTTCCCTCTTTTAATGATTGCATTGACAGGACATTCTTCCGCACATAATCCACAATGCAGACAATGCTTTTGATTTATTTTACAATCAATTATGCACTTCTGTGGACAGATACGCTCACATTTCCCGCAATGAATACAGCTATCGGTTATCAAAAATCCTGCTTCTTTTGCCATAGTGTTTCCAAGCGTAAAACTTTCTCTGACAATCGGTTCTTTTCCCAGGTCAAAGAATTCAACATCTCCTTTTTCAATACAGAAAGCTTCTAGTACATAGCGGCTTTCATCAGGATAAACAGCATTCATTGATGGATTTTCTTCAAAAATTCTGTCTATCCACTTTCTGTTTTCTTCAAGTTTTTCCGCCTTTCCATTTAGCCTCACCATTTGAAACTCTTTGTTCATTCCTGTAATGGCAACCTGACCATTTGTGATGATCTGATGATAAAAATCCTTTCCTCTTGCGGTACAAAAATATAGCTTTTCATTTTCAACGATCATTACATCAATAATACGAATTTGAGGAAATCCATTTTCATCAACTGTAGCAAAAGCAACATCCTTTATTTCCCTTAATATATCCAGACATCTTTGCACATTCATATATGCTCCTCCTTCTAACATCAGCTTATGGGACTTGAAATTTCCCTATGCAATATTATAATATTTCTGTAAGGACTTATTGTAAAGTAAGCACTTTATTGTAAGGTAGTTACCAAAAAGAAACGATTGGACGATTGCTGATGTTTGGAGGTATGAATATGGATATCAATTTACCTGCTTGTCCTGTTGAAACGACGCTTATGTTAATAGGCGATAAATGGAAAGTTTTGATACTGCGAGATTTAATGCCGGGTACAAAGCGTTTTGGAGAACTCAAAAAATCAATCGGATCTGTATCACAAAAGGTATTAACTGCCCAACTTCGTGATATGGAGAAAAAAGGACTTGTAAGTCGTAAAGTTTATGCAGAAGTTCCACCAAGAGTTGAATACAGTCTTACTGAAACAGGAAAAAGTTTAAAGCCAATCCTAGATGCTATGGGAAATTGGGGTGAAGAATACAAAAAGAACAATACATGAAAAAGTGGCGCTACTTAAAAACAGTAGTACCACTTTTTTCAAATAGAGAATACAGAAAGAATCTTTGTTTTATGAAAATTCGACTTATCTTTCCTTTATAATATTTTTACTGGAAACATAAGTGATGATAAAATAACCTCCATAAATGATCACTAAAAAGATTACCGTTAAAGTAACAGAATTTAACATTTGTTCACTTCCCATCGCTAATAATATCTGGTTACAAAACAGAATCCCAAATATTGAGTGAATCAGTGCAAGCACCAGTGGAAACAGGAAGAAGATAGCAATCTGTCGAAACAAAGATTTATTCATCATACGCTCATCTGCCCCAAGTTTTCGAATCATGTTATACCGTTCTTTATTATCTGTAGATTCGGATAATTCTTTTAACGCCAGGATAGTAGCACTGGAAATTAAGAAAATAATACCTAAATATAAACCAATAAAAGTAACCATGGCGCCAAGTCCAACACTTGCTTCATAAATGGAAAGTTTTGTTGTTATATCTAAAATTGTGTTTTCAGCGTATGGTTTGCTGCTTAATCCAAGCAACGTTTGTTCTATATCCTTTTTTGCATCTTTTGAGGTTGCGTTATAATTTGCCACCAGTACATTTTCTTCAATCATAGTATCCTTCACTGCCTGATCCGGTACAACAAATACTCCCATATTGACATGACTTGCATTCATATACAGAAATCCATTTTTACATTCTTTATATTTTGGATGATACGTCTTTCCAGACAAGTGAATTGGTGTATCCATTTTTAATCCATCATTTCGAATACTTACCCACTGATCAAAATCTGCAACAACAGCATACTCATCATCACGTAAACTTAACGGCTCCAAGCCATAATATTTTGCCAGTTCATTATAATCGCTTAATTTAACAATTGTCTCCGTAGCATTTGTATTCAAAAGCGGAAATGCTTGTTTTACTTTTGGAAGACTGTCTCCAAGTGTATCACTGATAGTTAACTCATTTGTCGCATACACATAAAAATCCATTACATCTTTAAAATATTTATCCGTATCAAACTCTAGTCTTTTTAAGCTTTCTTTCATTGGCAGCAAAGAATCTTTCCTTACTTCTTCTGTCATTTTATGCAGATTGCCATGGCTGTCACGATAATCTTCGTTTATATTCATAGGCTTTATAAGCTGAACATCTGCAGGCGCAAGAGACTTCAAATTCTCTGTCATTGAATTTTTAATGGATAAAGAACTGGATAATACACAGATTGTTACAAACAGCATCAGACAAATCAATGTCATAGAGAAAACAGTCGTATTCACTTTGCTGCTCACCTGTCGAAGTGTAAAACTATTTAATCCTTTGTAGTAGAACCTTTTTCGCCCCATTGCAATTTTTAAAATAAAGCCAGACAATGACCAGAAAATCAAAAATGTCGAAACACAGCCAAGGATAATGGGAACAAAAATATCGGTTGCCATCTGCATGTTTTCTAAACCGCCACTTACCAGATAATATGCATACGCCAGCATACAAACCGCCACAATAAATACAAAAACGCAAAGCCATGGATTTTTCATTTTGATTTGCTCTGATTTTTTTGAAAAAGACAGTAAATCAATCAGTTTGCATTTGTTTACACTAAACGTATTGAAAATCATGACAAGAATGTACATAACTCCAAAATACAACAATGTCTTTATAAACGCACTGCTGGAAAAGACAAATTCAAATTTTGTCATATCTGCTTCAAACATATTGGAAACCAAAATGCTCATTAACTGGGATAAACAAACACCAATCCCTAATCCTACAGCCAAAGATACAAATCCAATGCATAATGTTTCAAAAAACAAAATAAGGGATATTTTACGCTTGCTCATCCCAAGCACAAGATAAATTCCAAATTCGGCATTTCTTCGTTTCATTAAAAACCGATTTGCATAAATGATCAAAAATCCTAAGATGAAAGATACAAACACACTGACACCAGACAGCATATGATTCATTACATCAATAATTTCATACGTTGATTTTGACACGTTCATTAAGACCGTCTGTGTTTCAATCGCATTAAAAATATAAAATATCGCAACACCTAAAATAAGAGTAAAGAAATAGATGGTGTAATCCTTGATACTCTTTTTAATGTTTTTTAAAGAAAGTTTAAAGAGCGTCATTTAAATCTCCACCTAACAATGTTACTACATCAATGATCTTATCAAAAAATTTTTTTCTGGAATCCATACCTTTATGAATTTCATCAAAAATCTTACCATCCTTGATAAAAATCACACGATGTGCATAACTTGCGCTAAAAGCATCATGAGTAACCATAAGAATCGTTGCATCCAGCTCTTCATTTAAATACTGAAAACGATCCAGCAGCATCTTAGATGACTTGGAATCTAATGCACCCGTTGGCTCATCCGCCAAAATAAGTTTAGGATTGGTAATGATAGCTCTGGCACAAGCAACCCTTTGTTTTTGTCCTCCACTCATCTGATAAGGATACTTTTGCAAGACATCCTCAATATCTAACTGTGTTGACACAATCTTTATTCTTTCCTCAATTTCCTTCGCTTTCACATTTTGAATAGAAAGCGCCAAGGCAATATTTTCATATGCGGTTAACGTATCCAAAAGGTTAAAATCCTGAAAAATAAATCCTAGTTCTTCTCTTCGAAATTTATTCAGTTTATTCCCTTTTAACTTTGTGATGTCCTCCTGTGCAACATAAATATGCCCAGAAGTTACTTTATCAATGGTAGAAATACAATTTAATAAGGTTGTTTTCCCAGATCCAGAAGCCCCCATGATCGCAACGAATTCTTTCTTTTCTACATCAAAGGAAATCGTATCAAGTGCTTTTGTAAGACTTGTCTTATTTCCATAATACTTCTCTACTTTATCAATTTTTAAAACTTGTTCCATAATATTCCTCCTTATTCACTTATGATTTTAGATGAAATATTACTTTTTGTCGTTTGCAGGATATTACAATAAGGTTACAAAGTTGAAAGGTTACTTTACAACATCATAAAACTTATTCTTTATAAAAGTAAGTTTCACTCTTGTATATTCATTTTGTACAGATTCAATTTCTATTGTATGTCCTAACTTTGTACATAGACTTTTCGCAATAAAAAGTCCCATCCCTGTGGCATACTTTTGTTTTCTTCCATTAGAACCAGTAAAAGACTTGTCAAAAACGTTTTTAATATCTGATGCAGGAATTCCAATCCCGTTATCTTCAATAACAACTATCGTTTTATCTGTGTAATCTTTTCCTGAAATCTTAATATAGGGGTCTTGTTTTTCTTTCGTATACTTTATACTGTTTCCAATGATTTGATCAAAGATAAAAGACAGCCACTTTGAATCTGTTAAGACCTTGTAATTTACATTTTCTACAATAAAATCAATATTATTTTCTAAAAGATAATCTTTGTTTTTTAATGCGATTCCTTTAATGATATCTTCCAGGTTATGACTGGTGATTAAATAATCTTTTTCTGCGTTCTCCCCGCGCGCATAATATAAAATCTGTTCTACATAGCTTTCTATCTTTTTCATTTGGATAAGCGCTTTTTTTGTCATATACATCTTTATGATTGTGTGCCATTAAAATTAAACTTGCGATAGGCAGTTTAATTTCATGAATCCACATCTCGATATATTCTTTAAACTCTTTTACCTGCAATTCATAATTTTTTACATTTTCATTCATAGATTTATCGATTTCATATAAAGCATTACAAAATAGTTTTCCATCCAAAAAAGATGGCTTTTGAATAGTTTCTAACACAAGATAGCTTTTATCCAGACGCTGAATATTGAAAAACAGCTCGTCATAGAAATGTTTTCTTTTGTAATATGAGAATAAAAATACGATGCTATAGCAAACAAACAAAATGACCAGTAATAAAATATTTAGTGTATAGGGTGTTTTAAACGCAATCAGAATACATACTATCAAAAAGCAGGAAAATAGAAACAATACCAAAGAGAACATCTGATCTTTTACATAATCAAAAAATCTCATAATAATATATACCCATATCCTTTTCTTGTTTCAATCGCATCTTCACACCCGATATCTCGAAGTTTATTTCTTAATCGACTGATATTTACTGTTAAGGCATTGTCATTAATAAATTCATTGCTGTTCCACAAAAGCGTCATCAAATCATCTCTTGTAACCATCTGATTTTGATGATTTACTAAATAGGAAAAAATCAGCATTTCATTTTTGGTTAATAAAATTTGTTTCTTTTCTTTTTCGATGATTCCTTTTTGAATGTGTATCTGCATATCCCTGTATGTCAGGGTATCGCTCACTTGATGAAGACGTTTAAAGATAGCGTTGATTCTTAAAAGAAGAATCGTAGGATTATAGGGTTTTGTAATATAATCGTCTGCACCGTAACTCATGGAAAGAACTTCATCAACTTCACTGTTGCTGCTAGTGACCATGATGATAGGAACATTGCTTTCTTTTCTTATGTTTTGCAGCAGCAATTGTCCATTGATACAAGGAATATGAATATCTAACAAGATCAAATCTGCCTGTGCTGACAAGCATTCTTTTAAGGCATGTTCAAAATCTTTTAATATCATTGCTTCATATCCTGCATTCGCAAGCAAAACACTTAATTCTTTGCATATAGACTCATCATCCTCAATTATTAGTATTTTTTTCAAAACAATCCCTCCCTAAGCATTTACCCTATTATACTATCTAAGGTAACATACTACAAACATTATAAAAATACAGAAGCATGAAACTCCTGTATCTTTTTTTGTAAATCTTATTTCTACTCTTCAAAATAAAATAAATCTTCAAACTTTTTATCTAAAGCTATGCAAAGAATCAAAGCCAGTTTTGCAGTTGGATTAAATTGTCCTGTTTCGATAGAACTAATCGTGTTTCTAGAAACTCCCACCATCTCTGCCAAGGCGCTCTGCGATAAGCCTTTTTCTGTCCTTGTTTCTTTTAGTTTATTTTTTAATATCAACGCATTGTTCATGAAAGAAAATCACCTCAAATACTGCAATTTTTATTATAAGCCAAAAACTCTGCCCATTCCAGCAAGAAAACCAATTGCCCAAAATATTGAAAATGCAAGATATCTTTTCTTTCGTAAAAAATAATATTTGCTTATACATTCAACAAATAGACTAAGTATCATGGATAAAAAACAAAAATCTCGAAATTGTATCTGCATTCCAAAAATATCAACAACACCTTTTACTGCATCAAATTCAGTTAAAATGGCAAATACCAGTAAAATTATAGAAATAGTATAATATCCATAACCCTCGGATTTTGATTTATTGCTTTTTTGCAGTTCATCACCTTTTTTATTTTCTTCTCTGCTTCTTAATAATACATCTTCTTTCTTCATAGAAAGTCCCTCCTGTTAAGATGAAATATAATTGAATATTTTAATTAAAGCTGGAAAGCAAAACAACATGAAACCAATGAAGGCAATCAGCAAATACCCCTTCTCCCTTTTTATAAGAAAGAAATAGAAAGGCATCCCGACAAATAACAGAAAGTTTGCGGCAACAATTAAAACATTCGATTGTAGCGATAAACCTATAGAATTAAGATAAACAGCAATACCTACTATGAAAATGCCAAAAACACAGCCCATAAAAATAAAATAACGATTTTTGATACGATTCTCAAATTCATTATCTTTGTTTTTTCTTGCTCGTCGTAAAATTTCCTCTCTTTTCATAACCATCACCTCTGCCAAGTTATCTTTACACCTATACTATATCATTGCATAGTTTTCTTGTCAATCAATGAACAAAATTATGGATGGTTAAAATTACAAAAGCTCACAATTACCATAAAATTCACATTTTTAAACATTAATTTCCGTTTTATGTAGAATTTTTCATTTTATTTATGGTATTATTACAGGGTATATTAGGAGGTTAATATGGAAAATTCAAAGAAAATTGTCTGGTATAACCTTGCGTTTATGGCATTTTCTACTGTTTGGGGTTTCGGTAACGTATTAAATGGTTTCGTTTACTTCAATGGTATTCAGGTTATATTCAGCTGGATTCTGATGTTTGCTTTATACTTCGTGCCTTATGCACTGATGGTTGGTGAACTTGGATCTGCATTCAAAGACTCTGGTGGTGGAGTTAGCTCATGGATCAATGAAACAATGGGTCCTAAAATCGCATACTATGCAGGTTGGACTTATTGGGCATGCCATGTCACTTACATTGCTAGTAAAGGTAGTGGAGGATTAAAAGCATTAAGCTGGGCTATCTTCCGTAACGCAGAAACTTACGATACACTGCCTACACTTTATGTACAGTTAGCTACACTTGCTGTGTTCTTATTCTTCTGCTGGGTAGCAAGTCGTGGATTGAACCCATTGAAAAAATTAACCACATTGGCTGGTTCATCAATGTTTGTAATGTCAATCCTTTACATCGTTATGATGTTTGCTGCACCAATTATTAATCCAAATGGCGGATACTTAACACCTGATTTTAGCTGGGATAACATTATTCCTCAGTTTAATGTACAGTACTTTACTTCTTTATCTATTCTTGTGTTTGCAGTTGGTGGATGTGAAAAAATTTCACCATATGTAAATAAAGTAGAAAATCCAAGTAAAGGATTCCCTAAAGGTATGATTGCATTGGCTGTTATGGTTGTTGTATGTGCTATCCTTGGAACTATTGCTATGGGTATGATGTTTGATCCTACTGTAATCAATGGTTCTACAGAATCTTTCAACTCTTATGTATCCAATGGTTCTTACTGGGCATTCCAGAAACTTGGAGAATACTACCATGTTGGAGATTTACTGCTAATCATCTATGCATTGTGTAATATGATCGGTCAGTTCTCTACTCTTGTATTAAGTATCGATGCTCCTCTTCGTATGTTGTTAGACAACGAACAGGCAAGAGAGTTCATCCCAACAAAACTGTTGAAACAAAACAAATACGGTGCTTACATCAATGGTATCTGGATGGTAATTATCTTGTCAGGAAGTATCATTTTGATTCAGACATTTGTTCCAAACGCTGCTGCAGTATTGGCACAGTTAAATAAATTAAACTCTGTAACAATGCCAATGCGTTACTTATGGGTATTTGCTGCTTATATTGCACTTCGTAAAGGAATCGAGAAATTTAATCCAGAATATCGTTTTGCTAAGAGTCAGGGAGTTGCCTACTTCTTTGGTTTCTGGTGTTTCATCGTAACAGCTGCTTGCTGTATTCTTGGTATGTATGTTCCAGGTGATATTGGATCAACATTATTAAATGTCATTACACCAATTGTATTAACACTACTTGGTATTATTCTTCCAATTATCAAAAAATACGAAAAATAGTTACATTTAGAAAGACAAGAAATGCACTTCTTGTCTTTTCTTATGCTTATTTTTACATTTTATGCTATACTATATTCGTTTGATACAGGAGGTTATTTAAATGTTTAAGGAAACATCAAAAGACGTACTTGCATTTATCAAAAACAGTCCAAGCTGTTTTCATGCAGTACATGAAATGAAAAAGATTTTATTAGATGCAGGATACGAAGAACTTCGTGAATGTGAAACATGGAGCTTGAAAAAAGGTGGAAAATACTTTACGACAAGAAATGGTTCTTCTATTGTTGCTTTTCATATTGGTAATACATTGGAAGATTATCATTTCCAGATTACATCTTCACACTCTGACTCCCCTACTTTTAAAGTAAAAGAAGTTGCAGAGCTGCAGGGTAAAGGCGGATATATCCAATTGAACACTGAAGGATATGGCGGGATGTTATGTTCTACATGGTTAGATCGACCATTATCTTTGGCAGGCCGTGTTCTTGTAAAAGAAGGAAATACAATTCAATCAAAACTTGTTTCTTTTGATAAAGATTTAGTGTTGATTCCAAATGTCGCAATTCACATGAATCGTGATGTAAACAATGGAATGAAATATAACAATCAGGTAGATATGCTGCCATTGTTCTCTGCAGGAGAATGTGTTAAGGATGATTATTATCAGTTAATTGCAGATGAATTGCATACAGAAAAAGAAAATATTTTAGGAAGCGACTTATATTTGTATAATCGTATGGAACCAACGATCTGGGGGGCAAAAGAAGAGTTCATTTCTTCTCCAAAACTAGATGACTTGCAATGTGCCTATACTTCTTTAAAAGCTATGATTAACGGTAAAAATGATAAAGCTGTTAACGTATTTGTATGTTTTGATAATGAAGAAGTTGGTTCAGGTACAAAACAGGGTGCATGTTCTACATTCTTATATGATACATTGCAGAGAATCAACGATAATCTGTCTTTTGCGAAAGAAGATTACTATCGTGCTGTCGCAAAAAGCTTTATGGTATCTTGTGACAATGCTCATGCAGTTCACCCAAATCACCCTGAAAAAACAGATGCTGAAAACTGTACATTCATGAACAAAGGTATCGTAATTAAATACAGTGCAAATCAGAAATATACGACAGATGCAATCAGTTCTGCTGTATTTACCGACATCTGTAATAAAGCGGAAGTTCCTGTACAGCACTTTGCTAATCGCAGTGATGCTGCTGGAGGAAGTACACTTGGAAATCTTTCTAGTCAGAAAGTATCTATGCATACCGTAGATGTAGGATTGGCTCAGCTTGCTATGCACTCTTCTTATGAAACAGGTGGGATTAAAGATTCTTACTACATGGTAAAAGCATTAGAAACATTCTACAACACAAACCTTCATATTACAGATAGTGAATCTATTGAGGTTGCATAAAGTTTCATGAAAAAACAAACGAATAAGAAAAAAATTCATATTGATAACCTGTATCTTATGAAAAAATTAGATACAGCATATTTGAATGAATTTAATCGTTTTTATGATTATATCCTTGACTCAAGATACACAGTACAAGATATGAATATCATGGTAAATATTGCTTTAGACCAATGTTTGGAAGGAATGAAATTCCATAAAAAACCTACGGTAGTTATTCCTAAAGATTTAAAAGAGTATACAAAGAAGATTTCTCGTGGAAAAGAATATAAAGATATGAAAAAGAAAATCCGCAATCAGGATTATGAAAAAATGCAGATCAGCAGTATCTGGTATGTCTTTACAGTATGTATCGTATTATTCTTTTTCAAAAATCTGCTGGATAAAAATTATCTTGTGAATTACCTTGTTGATGCCATTGTTGGCTGTATCGCAGGTGGTTTTGCAATGAAAAACTTTATGATTCGAAGAAGAATCATCAATCGTTATCAATTTGGAAGTTTCTATATCCGTCTAGATATTATCACACTTGTTATCTGCCTGTTCATCAAGCTTTTAACACCAAAAAATCTTTCAAACTTTGATATTACATATCTATTACTAGTTATTTCTTTCTTCGTAATGAAGAAGAAAATCAAACCGCAATTTGAAAAAGTCATATAAAAAGCACAGGTTTCTTCCTGTGTTTTTTTATACATTTTAATATAAGCATATCTTATATGAAAAAAACAGAATGAAAATCACTCTGCTTTTCTATGCTATCAACTGCATTCGCTGTTTATAATCAGGCATATAGTTTTCTATAATATTGTAAAATGCTTTAGAGTGGTTTGGCTGGATAAAATGTACAAATTCATGCAAAACCACATATTCTATAAATTCTAAAGGATAATGAATTAACTTCTTATTTAAGGTAATCGTATTTCTGGCAGGTGTACAGCTTCCCCATCTGCTCTTCATTGTACGTATCTTTACTTCAGGAAATGGAATCTGATAGTCCTTTAACGAATTGCATGTTAAAGTGGCTACATCCATAAACACATCTTTACAAAGTTTATTCAAAAACTGTGTTATAACTTTTTCAACATCTGCATCTTGTTTTAACTGAACATAAAGATATTTATCATCATAGCTTACATAATTGTATCTTCCTGCTGATTTCTTGATTTTTAACTGTTTGCCAAACAACATGATTTCTTTATCACTCAAAAGACAGCGCTGTGCTTTTTCCACCACTTTCTTTTGATGTTCTACGATCCAGGAAACTTTGCTGCTGACAAATTCATCTATCTTATCTAAAGGAACAAATGGATTAGCACTTACCACGATTTCTCCTTTAGGTGAAATTCGCATATTAATATTTTTTACCTGTTTGATTACCAATGTATAAGTAATTGGATATTTTTTACATTGTATGACTTTCCTGCTATCCATAAATCTTAAAATCTCCTATCTAAAAGCGCATGTAATATTATCGCATACTTCTAACAAAAAATAAACAGAAAATCGACACGTTTTTTACCAATTTTTATAAAATTTAATCAAACTATTTTTCTTCTTTTATAAATCTATGATAGAATTAGTTCTGGTGATATTATGCCTTACAACAATCCTTTTATTTATAGTGACGATAACAAACGTTATCATACATGGAATTACTATTTAAAACATCATTTTCATCAGAAAGTATGCAAAGTTCCTTTAAATGCAAATTTTTCCTGTCCCAATCGTGATGGCACTTGCGGAGTTGGTGGGTGTACATTTTGTGGAAGCTTAGGAAGTGGTGAATTTGCCGGTGATATTCATAAAGACTTGATGCAGCAGTTTGAAGATGGAAAAGCAATGATGCATCGCAAATGGCCTAATGCAGGATTAATTGCATACTTTCAGGCATATACCAATACCTATGCCCCTTTGCATGTGTTGAAAGATACCTTTGATCCTTTTGTAGAAAGAGATGATATTCTCGCAATCAGTATTGCTACACGTGCAGACTGTCTGGAAGATGATACAATTGCCTATCTTCAATCTCTTACAAAGAAAAAGGAAATATGGGTTGAATTAGGTTTACAAAGTGTACATGATGAAACTGCAAAACGTGTTAATCGTGGACATACCTATGCGCAATTTGTTTCCTGTATCAAAAAGCTGGCAAAAACAGATATAAAAATTGCTGTACATTTAATCAATTCTCTTCCATACGAAACAAAAGATGAAATGCTGGAAAGTGCAGATAGAATTGCACATTTGCCTATTCATGCAGTTAAGATCCATATGCTGCATATCATGGAGAATACGAAAATGGCAAAGGAATATGAACAGCATCCTTTTCCTGTTTTAAGCAAGGAAGAATATATTGATATTGTCATTTCTCAATTAGAGCTTTTACCAAAAGAAATGATCATTCAAAGACTTACAGGAGATGGTGTGAAAGAACATTTGATTACTCCTGAATGGACCTTAAAAAAAGTTGTTGTGTTAAATGATATAGATAAAGAAATGGTGCGAAGAGATACCTGGCAGGGGAAAAGGTATCGCTAGCACTTTTTTCTTTTATGCATATAGTATCATGAGGTGAGAGCTTGAAAATCATTGCCATTCCCATGCGTACACAAGTCAACAAAAAGAAAACCATCTGGTTTTTAAGAAATACCTATATACAAGCAATAAAGACATATGACTGCATTCCATTTCCTATTCTAGATACAAGTCAAATCCCACTTGCTTTGCAGTGCTGTGATGGAATGCTAGTGCCTGGAGGATATGATATAGAAGCAAGTTATCAAAAAGACTGTATGATTGATTTACACACATGCTATGAAACTCCCATGGATCATTTTGATTTTTATTGTCTTGAACATTTTATAAAAGCCAGAAAACCTATATTAGGCATATGCAGAGGAATTCAGCTTATAAATGTGTATTTTCATGGCACACTATATTCTGATATAAATATAAAACAGCATGCACCAAAACATAAACACCATTTACGATGTGAGCCAATTTCTCTTTATGGGAATATTTATCCTAGTAACTATGAAGTAAACAGTTATCATCATCAATGCATTAAAGAGTTAGGGAAAAATCTGCAATGCTTTGCGAAAAGTGCAGATGGCTATTGTGAAGGAATTTATCATACTAGTCTTCCAATTTTGGGAGTACAATGGCATCCAGAGCTATTACAACAAGATCCTATCTTTTCCCTATTTTTTGATGTGATATGTTCGAACTCTTTTATAACCCCATTTAAACAAGAAATATACTAAGATAAAAAGTGAAAACCAAATTCCAAAGGTATCGAATGGCAGGATTGTTTTTAAGGTTTTTAATCCATAACAAACAACAAGGCTTCGTAACAATCTAGCACTGCCATCAGATATTAAAAACAAAGGCAATGACATATGGGTAAATCCTGCAAGATATGCCAAAAGAAAATCAGGCAAAGGAGTAATGCCACCGATAAATACTGCTACTACCCCATAACGTTTTACCATGTCTTCCCCTTTTTTCATATCTTCTTCACTTACAAGTGAAGAAAAAGCTTTTTTCCCAAGCAGCTTTGCGATCATATAGCCAATTGCTCCCCCAACACAAGTACCGATGGCCCCTTCCATTGCGTATATAACCCATTTTTGAGGGTTTTTAAGGCATAAAGGAGTTAATATGACCTCTAATGAGGGTAAAGGTAAAAAAGCCTTTAAAACAGAGTATAAAAGCAATCCAACATCCTGCCAAATAAGAAAAAAATCCTGCATAAAATGAAACCCCTCTTCGTTTCATCCTATGTTCAGGATTTTTATATATTCCATAATTCTTTTAGATTTGAAATTGTCCAGTCAGGATGTATATTTCTTTTTACTGCATCTTCTTTGGTATGTAGTCCAGTTGTAACAAATACAGTAGTAACATGATTATTTAATCCAAACAAAACATCCGTTTCTAAATTATCTCCTACCACAATACAGTCCTCTTTTTGAATTCCTGCATACTGCAAAGCTTCCTCCATCATAACAGCTGTTGGCTTCCCTACAATTTCTGCTTTTCTTTCACTGGCATATTCCAGCATCTGGATAACAGCACCATTTCCTATCAAATCCCCCTGTGATTGAGGAACTCTTCGATCTGGGTTTGTTGCGATAAAACAGGCATCTTGCTGCAGCTCGTGCAAAGCTTTTGTATAAGTTGTGAAATCTGCACTTCGATCTAATCCTACAACCACTTGATCTGCATGAGCATCTACTAGTTCAAAGCCCTGCTGCAGCAGTGCCATACGCAAACCCTCTTCTCCAATACAAAACACACGATTCCCTCTGTTTTTCTTTTTCGCATACAAAGCAGCAGCCATTGCACTGGTAAAAACCTGCTCTTCCTGTATATTAGAAAACCCCATTGTTTCCAGTTTCTTTACAATTTGTTTTTGTGTACGCATTGCATTATTGGTAAGAAAATAGAACGATATTTTATGTTTTTGAAGATATTCAATGCATTCTTTTGCACCTTGAATTGGTGATTCTCCATGATATATCGTACCATCAAGATCAAAAAAGAAAACCTTACTGCACTTCATATACACCTCTATACTGTTTTACAAATGCCTCCTGTACAAACATTTCTTCTTTGATATGCATATGAAACATATACAGCAAAAGCGCAAACAAAGCATTGCTGGATTCATTTTGAAACAGTACACTACTTGTATCATCAAAAGTAAATTCCGCAATCTGTTCCTCTCTGTCAATGCACAGTATTTTATACTTCTGCATATGCTTTCCACCAAAGAAGCGATACATTGCATCACCATAGGACAAATCATATCCTTCTTTATTTTTATGAAGTTCTCCTAGTTTTGTATCTTTATCATACAACGTAAAATCCAGCATTGATTTTTGTCTTAATTTATCCATAAAACTTCTTTCAATCTGATAAAATCCAAATGTATCATTGCCATATAGATTCACTAAATAGATAGAAAGAAGTTCTCCTTCTTTTTCTTCACGAATGGAATAGATTTCTCTTCCCTCTTCTAAGATTTTATAGCCATCTTCTTTTTCTATAAGTGTTAATCTCATAGGTATCCTCCTTTTAAAAAGGCTCTTGAAACAGTATCAAGAGTCTTTTATAATAACCCACTATCGTAGGGTTGCACAGTCTTGTTTCTATCTTTATTATAAAGAAAACAAGCACTAATTTCAACATTTATTCTGCATTCTTGTATAAAGGATACTTAATATAAAAGGAATGATCGTAAACATCGCAATTCCATATAACAGCATATTATAACCTAATATCTTGCTTAAATAAGAAGTTATAATTGGTGTAAAAAACATACTTCCTCCAACAAATATCGCCATTGCAAACATTTGAGCTGTATTAAACAATTCTTTTTTTGTTACGCTTTGAAATAAAAATTTACTAGACAGCATGATTAAGGGCAGTGTTACAAGCTGTAAAGAAGAAACAAAAATCAAATACATTGGTTTTTGTACAAATGCATACAGGAAAAACTTTATCGCATAAAAAACAATACCTGCTTTTAATAAGATTTCTGGTTTCCATTTCTTTAAAATTTTTTCTGCCATCAGAAACAAAGGGACTTCCATAAAAGACTGTACTGCCCACTTCCATCCTACCTGTGTATTATTTCCGCCAATTTGAAGCATTTTATCTACTACAACGTACTGATCCGCAGTACCAATCATATAAATTAATAAAAATATACATACCAGTAACATATATTTTTTATTCATTATAAGTTCTTTTATATCTTTCCCATTTACTTTTTTATTCTGCTTATTTATATCTTTGATTCGATATACAAGGAAAAAGACACCAAGTGCAATACATAGATACACAAACAACAAAGCTTGATAACCAAAAGGCTTAATCAAAAATCCTGCAATAGTGGAAAAAGCAGCTAATCCCAATGCCCCAGAAGCACGAAGTCTTCCATAATTATTTTGGTCAATTTGAAGCATCCATGTTTCATTTAAACCCATGATCACTCTAACCATTCCACCACTTAATCCAACTGCCAGCAAGTATAGAAAAAAGCTTTTCTCTGGAAACAAAAACAACAGAATACTTCCTAATGTAAGCAAAACATAAGAAATAACATATACGGGTCTTATCTTTTGTATATGATCGCAAAGATATCCTGCCAATATTTGTCCTAGAACTGCCACAAAAGCACTTCCTGATAATAAAAGACCTCTATCTACAACAGAAAATCCTGCATTTTTTAAAAAAGGGACAATCTGTGTATTAACCATAGAAATACCTGCAAAAGATAAAAAATTTAAAAGATAACATACAAGTGTTTCCTTTTTCTTCATTTAAATATCACTCCTATTTTTAGTATGTTCACCCTTTTATGATTTAGTATCATTCGCTATAATATAATAAGATAGAAAGAAGGGTATATTTATGAAACAGGAAATTGAACATTATACAAATCGTGCTGGTGGAAAAGGAACCATGCATATTGAACGTTTATTAACACCAAAAGAAATGGGAAGTCATGTGAAAATGTATGCACGTGTAACGATTGACGTAAATTCTTCTTTGGGTTATCATAAGCATGAAGATGATACAGAAGTTTATTACATTTTAGAGGGACATGCATTATACAATGACAATGGTATGGAACGTGAACTAAAGCCAGGTGATGTTACCTACACACCTAATGGTAAATCACACGGTATAAAAAACATTGGCAGTGAACCTTTGGTATTCATGGCATTAATACTGTTAAAATAGAAGTTAAAAAGGAACGGTTTTTTCGTTCCTTTTAGTTTATCATCGCTCCTTTACATATACATGTAAACAATTCAATGCCTGTATCTTTGCCTTTCTATATCCTCTTTTTTCATAAAAAGACTCTTTTCTCTTAGCAGGCGTTAACATGATTCTGTTAACGTCCTCCATATCTTTTTCAGCAGCTTCTAAAAGCTTAGAGCCAAATCCTTGTTTCCTCATACTTTTAGAAATCCAAAATTCTCTAATAAAACCTATTGTTTCACAAAAGAACCAGTTTTTCAGTTCATCTTTTCGATATATTATAAATCCATATATCTTGCCATCTTCCATTAAAACCTTTGCGACATCTCTTTCATCTGCGTTCATGTCTTTAAACAAGGCATCCCAATCTTCTACATGAACCTGTATTTCTTCAAAATATTTCTTAAATACCTGACAAAACACACGATCCTCAAAATTATTAAAATTTGCAATTTCCATGATTTCCTCTTTTCTGATTATTTTTCATATCACAAAGGAGGATCAAATAATCAAAAATCTACTCCTTTGGCATATACGATTTTTACTAATTTCATACAATACCACCTCACTTCTAAAACCATTATAAGTTGATTTAAACATCTTCTCAACAGCATTTCCTAAAAAAACAGAAGATATACGAATAAGACGAAATCTTCTGTTATATACTATTCTTCAATTATTTTATAAATCAGCGGTTTTTCATCAACCTTATTTTTACTAAACACAAAGGAATCATAAAAATCCTTTAACCAGTCTTCATCAAGATTTTGTTTTGTGTGTACACTGGCAAGACTCTCTCCTTTTTGGACATAATCGCCATCTTTTTTATGAAGAACGATCCCAACAGAAGGATCTACTACATCTTCTTTTACCATACGTCCTGCCCCTAAACGCATAGCCAATAAACCAAGCTGTAAGGCATGCAGTTCCTTAACATATCCTTCTTCTTTAGAAGTTATCTCAATAACATGTTCTGCCTGTGGCAATAATTCAGGATGATAGATTTGTTCTACATCGCCATGCTGTGCTTTTACCATCTCTACCAATTTTTCATAGGCCTTTCCATTTTGCAAAGTTTCTTTAAGCATCGCTCTTGCCTGCTCTTTGCTGAAAGCGGCTTTTGCCTGTAAAAGCATGATAGAACCAGCTTCTAAGCACAATTCAACAAAATCCTTTGGTCCATTTCCTTGTAAAGTAGCAATCGCTTCTTTTACTTCCAGTGCATTTCCGATCGCATTGCCTAACGGCTGATTCATATTGGAAATAATAACTCGTACATCTTTATGGAAATACTTCCCAATAGAAATCATACAATTTGCAAGTTCCTCTGCTTTTTCACTTGTCTCCATAAATGCACCTTCACCAAATTTCACATCCAGCAAAATCGTGTCTGCACCAGACGCCAGTTTTTTTGACATAATACTAGATGCAATCAAAGGTATGGAATTCACAGTAGCAGTTACATCACGAAGTGCATATAATTTTTTATCTGCAGGAACTAAGCTTTTTGTTTGTCCAATGATTGCTAAACCGATATCATTTACCTGTTTAAAAAATTCTTCTTCTGATAGATTCACTTGAAATCCAGAGATGCTTTCTGCTTTATCCAGTGTGCCTCCTGTATGACCTAGACCTCTGCCACTCATCTTTGCAACTTTCACTCCGCATGCCGCAACCATTGGCGCTAAAGAAAGACTTGTTTTATCTCCAACTCCACCTGTCGAATGTTTATCACACTTTACACCTTTAATAGCAGACAAATCCATAACATCGCCGCTATATAACATTTCTTCACAAAGCCATGCAGTTTCCTGTTCATTCATTCCCTGAAAACAAATAGCCATCAACAATGCACTAACCTGATAATCCGGTATTTCTTCTTTTACATAACCGTCAATAAAGAAATGAATTTCTTCTTTTGAAAGAGCTTGTCCCTCTTTCTTTTTTTCGATGATATCTACAAAGCGCATGATACCAACTCCTTTCTGTACAAACTACCTATTTGTTTTTTAAAGCCTGTACTTCCTCTTCACTAAGCCATCTCCACTCACCTGTTTGCAAGTTTTCATCTAGCCGTAAAGAGCCCATAGAAATACGTTTCAAATAAAGGACTTCATTACCTACAGCTGACATCATTCGTTTTACCTGATGATATCTTCCTTCTTCAATTGTTAAATAACAATGATAATCATCTATCACTTCAACTTTTGCAGGTTTAATCACTTTCTCATCTAATACGATACTCCCATTTTCTAAAATTTCAATATCTTCTTTTGATAAGATATTTTTCATTTCTACATAATATGTTTTCTTCACATGGTGTTTTGGTGACAACAAGAAATGGGAAAGTTTTCCATCATTTGTAATCAGCAATAACCCTTCCGTATCTATATCTAGTCTTCCAACTGGAAAACAGTCTTTTGGCAGCTGAGCACCAATACAATCCAGTACTGTTTCATGAACCTCATCTACGGTTGCGCTAATGACACCACTTGGTTTGTTTAACATAAGATATACCATAGTTTCATAATAAATTTCTTCTCCATCAACGCAAACAACATCATGAACTTCATCAATATGAACATCATCTTTTATAACGATTTCTCCATTTACTGTTACATGTTTTTTTCGAATCAGAAGTTTCACTTCTTTTCTAGTGCCCACTTGTGCATGAGCAAGATATTTATCTAATCTCATAGTTTACTCCATTTATCTTTTAATTTTCGCTAAAATTTTGTTGAAATCTAATTTCAATAATACTTGAGGAAGCTGGAAAATATACGTAAATACAAAATATGCAAGAGCAGATACACCACCAGCGACAAGCAATTGGATAAGTGCCATCATTCTGCCTGCCTCATATTCACTATCAAAACCAAGCATAAACATTACTTGTGCTACTCCCCAAATAACAAAACAGCCAGCTACAATGACAATTAATTTATGAAAGGTATATTTCCAGTTAATATGAAGTACTTTTGTCATTTCATAAATTGATAAAACAACATTTGTTCCTAATGCAATCATTGAAGAAACAGCAAGACCTGGATAGCCAAAATATTTCAGTGAAAGAAAACTCAATGAAAATTTAATGATTGTTTGTATAAAAATATTTCGTACAGATGTTCGACGCATATTCGTTGCGATCAAAATACTATTTATTACTGGAAGAATCGTATTTAACAACGCAACAAAAGAAAACCAGCGTACAATATCTGCTGCCAAAGGAATATCTGCTGCAACTTTTGTCGGATATAAGGTAACGATTAAAGGTTCGGCAAAAACAAACAGACAAAAAGCTACAGGAATCGCAATGTATAAAACAAGATCAATACATTCACAAATATTTTTCTTAACTGTTTTTGTGTTGTTTTCTGCCATTGCACTTGAAATATGAGGAATGATTGCAGAAGAAAATCCAGGACCTAAAACCATAGGAATACTGCTTAATTTAACAAGAGAGTAAGTTATTACAGAAGCAATCACTGTAACTTCATGTGCACTATATTTATGTGCTTCTAATCCTTTTGATAAAAAGAAAGTGTTGATGATACTATCGCTATATCCCATTAATGCCACAAGCATAAAAGGAATAGAAACAATTAAAAGCTCTTTAATAATAATTTTTGCACTTACAGAAGACTTCATCTCCTGTTTTTTGGCAAGTTCACGTATCTGCACCATACGTTTTCGATCATATAATTTTAAATGAATCAATGCTGTAATTGCCGCTACACTAGTTGAGAAAACACCAAAATAAACTGCCCATAAATGATCTTTACAAAACAAATAAACAGCAACACTGGATGCCACCAGTACGAAAGTCGCATTTGCAAGCTGTTCTAACACCTGTGAAAAAGAATATATTTCCATTTCTTTTAAACCTTGATAATATCCACGAAGGCTTGATAAAATTGGAACGAAAAACAAAGCAAAACTAGATGCAACAAGAGCCCATCGAAAATCTGCAACATTTCCTTCACCTTCAGAACTAATCATCATTTCTGCAATAGGTGTTGAAAAAATAATCAGCAAAAGCATCATGACAAAACCCAGGGATATCATCAAACGACTGCTTATCTTTTTTACATACAGAGATGTTTCATAATCCCCTTTGCTAACATAACGTGCAACAAGAGAGGCAATCGCAAAAGGAAAACCTGCCTGACATACACTTAAAAGATACATGTACCATGTCTGTGTCATTCCATAGTACAGTACATTGACAGAAGAACCTAAAATATCATTAAACGGTATAGAATACAGCAATCCTATTAATTTTGAAAAAAAGATACCCGCAGAACTTACCAAAGCTCCTGCAATAATTGATTTTTTTGTATTACTACTCATGTACTACTTCCTTTCTAATGCACTTTTGATTGACCAGAATCCGAAGTTTCTTTTACACCTTTCGCATTATCCCCTTTTTCTTGTGCATAATTGCAATTAAAGAATACACGAGATGTATTACGCAAAGAAGCATCCTTCCAGGTTACCATAACATTGATAGAAAACTGATCACTTTTCGAAATGGAGTCTAATACGAAACCAGAAATAAATCCTTTTTTTCCATAAGCCTGATAAGGAATCATATTATACTGCATGTCCGCGTCATCACCTAATAAACCTAAACATGGATATACGCTATTGTTGCTGTCAACTTCCTGATCAACTGCTATCGCCTGAATGTTGTACATTGCCACCTGCGGATTAGAAATTTCAATTTCATATTTATACGTGTTGTCTTTTTGTTTATATACATGCATTTTATAATCAAAAGGAATATTTTTAGATTCGATTCCTTTATTATTAGCAACTGCATCAATATAGCTCTCATAGATTTTTATACTTTCGATTTCTTTTGAATTACTTGAACTGCATCCAGTTAACACAAGTAATAAACAAAGGAAAACTAAACATAGTCTATGCATTGCCAATCACCTCATTTTTAATTATAACAAGTTTCTTCCTTTTTAGCGAATCTTTTTTGTTGTTGTTGAAAATTTACTCCATATATTAAAAAATGCTTCTATCACATTGTAAAGAGATTGATTAAGTTCAATACCCTAATATCTCAAAACAATTTATATAATAAAAGCATTTCTATTCATCATTTTTCTAGGATAAAGCAAGCGATGATTTATTTTTCATCTATGAAATATACTTTATACCACAATAAGAACGTATAAATTGTATATACTTTACGACCATTATTTGTTTTCTGATGATAGTGGTCATCTAATAATTTATTGATACGTTCCTTATCAAAGAATTCACTTACAAAATCCATTGTAAAAACATCTTTTACTCGTTTATAATATTTTTCTTCTAAAATCCATTTTGAGAATGGAACTGGAAAACCTTTTTTAGGTCGTTTTGCCCATTCTTCAGGCAATACTTTATAAGCAGATTCACGAAGTACATATTTAGTAAGTCCATTTTGTAACTTATACTCACTTGGGATTTTCGAAGCCAATTCCATAACTTTTTTATCCAGGAATGGTACACGAAGTTCCAATGAATGTGCCATCGTCATTTTATCAGCCTTTAACAAAATGTCATTAGGCTGCCATAAATGAAGATCCAGATACTGTTTCTTTGTTAATTCATCAACATCTTTAACTTTATCAAAATATGGCTTTGTAATCTCATGCAGAGATGGTGCTTTCTGATAATTAGGAGTTAATACTTTAACGGCATCCTTTTCATCAAAAATATGTGCCTGTCCAATATACCAGTCTTCTACATTTAAGCCATTTCTTTCCATGAAGTCGCGACCTCTAAATTTTGGAAGATGTGTAGCAAAATTTCCTAAAACATGACGAAGACCTTTTGGAAGCTTTCGATATTTCTTTTCCATATCGCTAAGTGCATAAGAATCGTATCCTCCAAACAATTCATCTGCTCCTTCACCAGAAAGTACAACTGTAACATGTTCTTTCGCAAGTCTTGACAAGAAATAAAGTGGTACAGCAGATAAATTCGCATGAGGTTCATCAGAGTAATACTGAATGTTTTCCATTTCATCAAAAAACTCATCTGGCTGAATCGTTTTATTTACGTTTTTAATTCCTAAGATCTCACTTAATTCTTCTGCATATCCAACTTCACTAAACCCTTTATTTTCAAATCCTACAGAGAAAGTCTGATCTGGACGCAAGCATTCTGTAATATAGCTGGAATCCACACCTCCTGAAAGAAATGATCCAACCTTAACATCACTGATTTTATGATACATTACAGAATCACGCATAACTTTCTCGATTTCTTCCACATAAGAAGAAAAGCTTTTTTCTTCCCTATGAAACTGGAAGGAATGGTATGTTTCGATTTCCATTTTTCCATTTGCATACGTAAAGCAATGCCCTGGTTCTAATTTATATACACCTTTAAAGAAAGTTTCATTTAAAGCAGAATACTGGAATGTCAAGTATGGTTTCAACGCACTTTTATTCATCTCTTTATGGAAACAAGGATGTTCTATAAAAGATTTGATTTCTGATCCAAAAAGAAATGCATCTTCTGTATTTGAATAATAAAATGGTTTAATACCAAACATATCTCTTGCGCCAAACATTACATTTGTCTTTGTGTTCCATATAACAAATGCAAACATCCCTCTTAATTTTGTAACGATATCTTTCCCATATTCTTCAAATCCATGAATTATAACTTCTGTATCTGTATGTGTAAGAAAGGTATGTCCTTTTGAAACCAAATCTTCCTTGATTTCCTGGAAGTTGTAAATTTCTCCATTAAAAACGATGACAAGATCTTTGTTTTCATTATAGATAGGCTGACTTCCATGTTCTAAATCTATAATACTTAAACGACGAAAACCTAATGCTGCTTTTTCATCAACATAAGTTCCAGCACTGTCCGGCCCGCGATGAATAATACGATTCATCATATTTTCTAAAGCTATTTTCTTTGTTTCTATATTGTTTTTATCAATAAATCCTACAAATCCACACATATTCTCACTCTTCCTACTTCTATTTCAACGACATGTGAACTTATTATAGCATAGAAGTAATTAAAAAAACATTAAAAAAGCGTGATTTTCGTAAAGAAAGAATCCTCCTACTCATCACAGCTTTTTTACTTATTTTCCATCTTTGCAGCGGAAAGACTGACATTTTGTTTCATGACAGTCATTTGGCATTACACAGTTATCACAATCCACACGAATGGTCTGTGCATGGCAGCGGTCCTGATTGTGATATACACAATTTCTTACACTGCATAAAATTTCAGTTTTGTTCTGCATGGGTTCCACCTCCATAAACTAGTATGGGGCATAAAAGCAATTTTATTCCTCATAAACCAGCAAAGCAGAAAAACAGTAAATTTGTGTTTCCTCATATATACATGCTGCTGTAGAAAAACGAATATCTTTCATCTTTATATTCGGATGCTCCTTGAAAAAAGCATTGATTGCCTGCGTTAAATCATCTTCATGTTCTTCATCAAATACCTTTACCTTCATATTATCACCATCAAAAGCATACATCTAACAACAAAAATATTGTGTCAAAATTTATAGTATGCATCAATAACATCTTTTGTAGATTTTGTTATTGAAGTCATTGGAAGACGAAGGATATTTTCACACTCGCCTTTTTTATGAAGAATATATTTTATACATGCTGGTGAAGGTTCCATAAATACAATCGAAGCCTCTTTTTTCAATCGTTTTCGAAGAACATTATCTGTTCTTCCCTCTTCTAAAAAACGTTTCATTTCTAAAAGATTATCATGGGCCATTACCGAAATAATTCCATCCATGCCAGCATCTATACTTTCATCCAAAAGTTCATCTTCACCACTGTATACAAGAAAACTTGAAACATCCCTCTTTATGTTTTTTACAATGGAAAAATCACTGCTTGCATGTTTCAAAGCTACAATATTGGAAAAATCATGTACGAGCTGATATAGCGTTTCATAGGCAAGTGTCACCTTGCAGCGAGATGGAATATTATAAAGCATGATCGGTTTTTCACTTACATGTGCACAGGCAGCAAAGTGCTGATAAATCCCTTGTTGAGATGGCTTGTTGTAATAAGGTACAACAAGCAAATAACCATCAATATCATAAGAATTTAATCTGCGTATCATGGAACAGGTAGATGCTGTACAATTACTTCCACATCCCATCCATATTTCACAGCGATGTTTTACTTTTTCAATTACAAAACGAAGGATCTCTAGCTTTTCTTCTTCCTTCAATGCCGGTGTTTCTGCAGTCGTCCCACATACAACAAATCCATCTGCTCCCTCCTGCAGCAGACGTTCTATGATATGAGAAAGCGCATCATAATCAACGCGATTCTGTTTTGTAAAAGGAGTAATAAGTGCCACCATGATTTTACTCATTTAGTTTCCTCCCAGCAAAATCGGCTGTATTTGTTCGTTTTCAAGTGCTTTTTGACACGTTTCTTCTATCAAAGACCAATCTGCAACAATGCTTCTTTCTTTTTCAAATGGTGCATCCTGACGAAATGGAATCGCATAAAAATTACGATAATTTAATAGTGAAAAAATATTTTTTGCACTGCTGCCTAGCCCATCATTTGTCGCAATTCCAAACACAATATTTTTTTTATTTCTAAGCATAGCCTTTGCGGCAAGTGTTACTGGATGATCATAATCTCCATTTGCTATCTTTGATGCGACACTGGCCGTCATAGGTGCAATAACCATCAAATCAAAATATTTTCTAGGTCCAATCTGTTCTGCTTCCTGTATGGTATGAAGAATTGGATGTGTGGATAGTTGTTGTAACTGATTTAAAAATTCTTCTGCTTTAAAGAAACGAGTATCTGTAGCAAAAACATTTTCACTTACCACAAACTGTACATCATTGCATTCACATAAAGATTTGATTTCATCTAATACTTTTGCATGATTACAGAAAGAGCCACAAATTCCAAATAAAATGCGCTTATCTTTCAACACTTACTTTCCTCCTAACATAATTTGCGATGATATTGCCAGCACTGATACAGGCAAAACGTCCAGGCAGATTTCCAAGTCGTTTATAAATGATACCATTGCTTTTCAAGAAACTTTCATCAAAGAAACAAGGAGTAGAAATATCTAGTATCACAGGTTTTTTCTCCCATTGAAGAAGTCTTTTTTCTTCTAGAATTTTTCCTGTTGCTGTATGCACGATAATATCTCCACATTCTTTCCAATCCTGATAGGATATAAAGTCATCTTGCTTCTGTGCATTTCTTCTTATCACTCTTACATCAACCTGAAGATTTTTTAACATCTGATATATCGCCTTTCCACAATGCCCATACCCCACAATATCTATTTTCGTGGAATATATACTTTTATTAGTGGCTTCTAATATTTCTGACAAAACACCTTCTGCAGTTAATATTGCATTTTCATCAATAACAGTTTTATCTTTCATATAACAGTCTAATGAAAAATGACATAACGGTGCTTTAACATCCGTACCACTAAATAGTTTTACTTCCTTTCCTTGTATATGCCAGAAGCGACTAGGAATATGCATACTCTTTCCTTGTATAACTATATTTCCCTCTGTATCCATGCCCTTTACAGGCAAAACCAAAACATCCAGCTGAGGTAGGGTCAACCAATCAGCAGATTCATCAATAGAGATAACTTCAAAGTCTTTTGATAAGTTGTTTTTTATTTGACACATCCTTTGATCACTGCACAAAACACCTGCTTTCATAACTTTCCTCCTTACTCCATAGTATGAGCAGTGATAAATACGGTTAAAGAAAAAAGCCTCTCGGCTTTTTGAATTTTTATTTATGCGTAATTACATAATAATTACGTTTTCCTCTTTTGATTAATGTATCTTTATCATGGATAGCATTTGCACTAGATACTACAAATTCAACACTTGTTTGTTTTTCTCCATTGATCTGAATAGAACCCTGGTTGATCCATTCTCTAGCTTCACGTTTACTAGAAGCAATACCTGCCTGAACTAAACAATCAGGTAAAAGAAGATTATCTTCTACTTCTTTCTTTTCGAATCCTTTTAAAGCATCTCCCAACTCTTCTGCATTTAGTTCCTGGATATTTCCTCTAAATAAAGCATTTGTAATTTTTAATGCCTTTTCGTATTCTTCTTCACCATGAAGGAATGTAACAACTTCTTTTGCTAATGCTTTTTGTGCTTCACGTTTATGTGGTTCTGTTTTTACTTTTTCTTCCAATGCATCAATTTCTTCTTTCTTTAAGAAAGTTAATTTCTTCAAGTAATCGATAACTTTCGCATCCTCAGAATTCACTAAGAACTGATACATTTCATACGCACTTGTTTTGTTTTTATCAAGCCATACAGTACCAGTTTCACTTTTTCCAAATTTTGTACCGTCAGCTTTTGTAATTAAAGGCATGGTTAAACCATAGCACTCTACATCTGCACCATGTTTTTTGCGAATCAGTTCTAGACCACTTGTAATATTTCCCCACTGATCTTGTCCACCTAACTGTAAGGTACAGTTTTTTTCTTCATACAAATGCAAGAAATCTAATGCCTGTAACAGCATATAAGAGAATTCTGTATAACTAATTCCAGAATCTAAACGACGTTTTACGGTTTCTTTATTAATCATGTAGTTAACATTAAAGAATTTTCCATAATCTCTTAAAAAATCAATAATGGTAATATCTTTTGTCCAATCCAAGTTATTTACCATTTCAAATCCAAACAATTCTTTGATCTGCTTGCTTAAGCAATCATAATTATGCTGTAAAACTTCTTTTGTCAGCATGTTTCTTTCTCCAGTAGCTTTTGGATCGCCAATAAATCCTGTTGCACCACCAACAAGCATAATTGGATGATGTCCATGTTCTTTCAAACGTTTTGCACACAGCAAACTAGAATAGTGTCCAATATGCAAACTATCCCCCGTTGGGTCTGTTCCAATATAGAACGTCAATCCACCTTCGTTTAATTTCTCTTCTAAATCTGGACTTGTTACATCATTAATAAGCCCTCTCCATTTCAATTCATCAAATAATTTCATATACTTCTTCCTTCCTAGTAAATAAAAAAAAGCGCCCTTTTCCAAGGACGCAGTCATCGCGCGGTACCACCTTAGTTTTTCATAAAACGAAACACTCTGTCCATTAACGCAGGAATTACGGCTTTACTTTTCATAAAGCAGCTCCAAGGTGTATTCCATAAACTTGCTCTACAGCTTTTCACCAGCCAGCTGTCTCTCTTTGCAGCAAGATTTTATGTACTCTGTCTTATCATCGCTGATTTGTAATTAGTATATCTTATATATCCTGTAAAAGTCAATCTTATTTTGTTGATTGTCTAGGTGTGAAAATGTAGCTTAATTCGATTTCTTTATCTACAACGTCATTTTCATCCGTCAACATTTTTGTTAATAAACGCATAGCCACAGCACCTAAATCATAATCTGGAATCTTGAAACCAGAAATCTGAGGACGTGCCATAGAGTTATATTTACTATCCAAAATACAAACCAATTCCATATCATTAGGAATATCTACGCCTTCTTCTTTTGCTACATTTAAAACAGCCATCGCCTGAGAATCACGATAAGTGATTACGACATCTTTACGTGGATTTGTTTTTACATACTCTTTTAAGAACAGGTAAGAAGAACGATATTCCTTTGGAATTTCGATATACCCACTAAATTCCATACCATTTTCTTTAAAAGCACGAGACAAACCATCACGAAGCTGTTTGATCATTGCCGGATTCTTGCGGTCTTCAATAAGTGCAATATCTGTTTTTCCGTTGCGAATGCATTCATTAGCATAATCACATGCTAATTTTGCATAATCAACATATACAGAACCTACTGTTTCATCACTCATGCGGTTTCCGATAACAACAATTGGAATCTGATAAGTTGTCAACTGATTCAATTCCTCTTTGTTTAATTTGTCATTGAAAATAACAACACCATCTACACGTGATTTAATGACATTTTCAATGATATCATTCATTTCTGTTATACCTTCTGTAGTGGTATGAAGCATGATATTGTATTTGTAAATTTTAGCAACATCAATAAGTCCATTAATAATTTGTCCTGTATAAAAATAACTTGCTTCAGGGACAATTAAAGCAATTGTCGTTGTTTTCTGCAAAGCCAGCCCCTGTGCAATCGCATTTGGCTTATACCCTAACTTTTCAATAGCTTCCTGCACCTTAACTCTAGTATCTTCGCGTACTACATCAGAACCATTTATAACACGTGATACGGTTGCCAGAGAAACATCTGCTTCTTTTGCGACATCATAAATCGTAATTCTTTTCATAAATATCCCTTCCTACTTCTCTTCATCTTTATTATCAGTATCTAAAACACGTTTTAATCCTTCAAACGCATTTTCCGCCAATTTCAACGTTCCTTTTTTTAATTTGTCTACTTGTTTTACAACTCGTTCATCTTTACAAAAGGTGTCTACTTTATTCGCAATCGTATCAACCGTACGATTCAGCGTTTCATTTTTCATGATTTCATCAATTCCATCACTAATACAGCGAGCTGCCGCCAAAGTGGCATCGTTTAATTTTTTCTTTCCTTTTATAACTTCATCATTAGAGTTAAACTCCTCTATTTTTTGTTTAGCCATCTCTAAAATTTTCAAGCTATCTTCTTTTAATTTATATAAACGCTCCTTCATTTCCTGTGACGTCATTGTTTCCTTCATCTTTTCCCTGGATTCTTGAAATAGAGTGTGCAAGCTGTTTTTTGTATCTTCTATAATTGGTGAAATATGCTCATCAACATTTTCTTCTAATTCAATTATGTGATACTTCACTTCTTTTTCCAAATTTTCGATCTTATCATCCATTTTTTTCATCAACATTTACCTCGCAAGACTCTTCTTTTATTTCTTCTTCATTGCCCATTTTTTTAAAAATCCAGTCTTTTATATATGTCAAATTTTCTAAAAAAATTGCGATAGAAGAACGTACAGCGTGTTTGCTGGCTTCATGAACACAATCTACGGTATCACTCAACTCATTTAGTGTCTGTAATGGCTTTTCTAGTGTTTCAAGTTCTTTATTTGCAGTTTCTACCGTTTTCTTAATGCTTTGTACACAATCCTGCGTTGTATTCAGCAAGGAAACTAAACGCTTTAAGAAAATTGCCAAAAAAATCAAAACGACAACCCCTGCTATCGGCAACGCTTTAACAGCTACATTGCTTGTCAATTCTAACAACTGATCCAAACCCATGAAAACACCTCTTTTCTAATTTTAACTGAATTGGTAAACTATCTCAATCTTACTGAAACGTTTTTACAATATTTTTCAATTTATAAATATCTTTGCTGCTCATGAACAGATAAACAGCAGGACCTCTGGAAGCTAACTGTTTTGCAGCTTCCTCATCTTCCGCAATAACAACAGCTTTGCTGCTTTTATCAGCCAAATCCTGAATCGTAATATCAATACCATCTTCCTTTGCTGCATTCTCAGGGAAATGACACAAATAAACTTCATCTGCTTTATCTAATTCCTGTGCAAATCGATCCATAAAATAATATATACGAGAATATCGATCTGGCTTAAAGATTGCGATTACTTTCTTGCCTGGATATTTCACACGCGCAGCTTCTATCATATATTTTACTGCTGTTGGATGATGGGCGTAATCATCGATATAAACATTATCTTTATTTTCTTCTGTTGTGAAACGACGTTTTACTCCTGGAAATGTAGATAAGCCTTCCTGCAGAAGTTCATATGACAAACCTTCCATGATTCCAACTGCTATTACACCTAAACTGTTCCACAATAAAGGTTTCCCAACAAATGGAAGTTTAAACGTTCCAAATTTTTCTTTTTTATACAAAACATCAAATTGCATACCATTCTCATTCTGTATAACGTTTACTGCCTGTACATCATTATTATCGTGCAATCCATAATATAGATGCTCTGTTGTAATATGTAATTTTAAAACTTCTTCATCATCCCCAAATAAAACTACACCTTTTTTTACCTGGTTCGCAAATGTTTCAAATGCAGAACGATAATCCTCCATATCTTTATAGTAATCAACATGATCCAGTTCGATATTCGTTATAATCGCATATTGAGGGTAATACGCCAGAAAATGACGTTTATATTCACATGACTCTAAAACAAAATAGCGGCTATTATCCGGCATATCACCAGTTCCATCTCCAATTAAAAACCCTGTAGGAGAGGCTAGCGACATGACATGTGAAAGCATACCAGTTGTTGTAGTTTTTCCATGTGTACCCGCTACAGAAATGCTTGTATATTCATTTACGAGCTGTCCTAAAAATTCATGATACCAGTAAACAGTTGTCTTTCCCTGCTTTTGCAGTTCAAATGCTTTTTTTACTTCTGGATTTGTATCATCAAAAGCATTTCCAACAATCACGACCATTCCTTCCTGAATGTTATCTTCAGAAAAAGAAGTAATAGGAATATTTCTTTCTTCTAAAGGTTTTTGCGTAAAAATATATTTTTCAATATCTGAACCACTTACAGTTTCATGACGATCTGCAACAATCGTTGCCAAAGAAGCCATTCCAGAACCTTTGATTCCAATAAAATGATAATGCATCCTTACGCCTCCTCTTTTTCCATCGCTTCTACACTTTTTACCGGCGTAGAATCTCCAAACAAAGAAATCTGCAGCATATCTTTTTCCAAAGAATCATCTTCATCTTCTTCGATCAAATCATCTAAAGATACATTTTTTATATCTTCTTCACTATTGAATTCCATGTTTTCCTGCACTGTATCAAGAATATCTTCTTTCTCAATTTTTTCCTGAATTTCGATATCTTTTTTAGCTTCTTCTTCAAATTCTTCCAATTCTTCTGCGCCAAAATAAGGAGAGATAATCGTTCCTAAAGGATTTACTTTTTTTGCTGTATGTTTTGGAGCAGGTTTGACAGCTGCTTTTTTCTTTACAGGCTGTTTTTCTTCCGTTGCACCAAACATTGGTGAAATTACCGGCACCTGTTCATATTCTTTTTTAGGCAAAACGATTTTTTCGCTTTCTTTTTTTACAGGTTTTGTTTTAGGTTTCTGTTCAACCTCAATGCTCACAAATTTTTTTTCATCTTGTTTTGGTTCTTCATTGATTGTATTAACAGGAGTTTTCTGCTGCTCCTGTGTTGCTGTATCCTTTTTTACCGTTTTATCCTGCGCTTTATTTTGACTGAAAGAAACAGTTTCAAGCTCATCTTCAGCTACAATCTCTGTCTCTGTTTCTTCAAACAAAAATTTTGTAATTTTATTAAAAATAGACACGCTGTATCATCTCCTCTATTTTGATAATCCACTTAGAAAATCATCGATTTCCTGTTCTGTTTTACGTAGTTTTGAAACAAAGCGACCTGTTTCTTCTCCATCTTTAAATGCTACAAAACTAGGAATTCCCATAACCATTAATTCCACTGCAGCATCCATCAACTGATCTCTGTCAATATAATAGAAATGATAATCACTATATTTTTCTACCAGTTTTGGCATAAACGGTTTAATAAACACACAATCCGGACACCAGTTTGCCGAAAATGTAAATACATTGATTCCACCCTGCTGTTTTGCAGTTTCAAATTCTTCTAATGTTTTAATTTCTTGCATGCATTCTTTCATGTTAATTCTCCTTTTTTACAACTGGATGCTTTTTCCAAACAGCACGATAAATTGGCTGATTTCGTTCCATAAAACGATTTTCATATTCTGTAATCACATCTTCATCATGTTCAACTCTTCGATAATCTACACTAAAATCATGTAGATACCATCCTTCGTTTTGAAATTCCATGATACTGTATTCAAACAAAGAACTGTTATCTGTTTTCATTTGAATTTCTCCATCATCACTTAAAATATCTGCATACTGTGCAATAAATTTATGATTGGAAAGACGTTTTTTATGTGCTCTTTTTTTCGGCCATGGATCTGAAAAGTTTAAATGAATAACATCCACTTCCCCATGTGCAAACCACTGGGCAATCTCTTCTGCATCATCCTGGATAAAACGCATATGTTCTTTCTTGCCTTCCATATTAACAAATTTACGAACAGCAAGAGCAGCAACACTGCTGTTTTTTTCTACACCGATCCATCCAAAATCAGGATAACACTGTGACATTTTCGTCCAGTAATCACCTTTCCCAGTACCAATTTCCACATGCAGACAGGTACAGTCTAACATTTCTTTCCATGTTCCTTTATATTGTGCAGGTTCTTTTACTACAACTTCCTGCTCATTCAAAAAATCTTCTGCCCATGGCAGTTTTCGCATTCTCATGTTTTCTACTCCTCGTCTTATTTGGCAAGTTTTTCTAATGAAGCTGTATAAATACCTACAGAAAGAAGCAGGTCATCTACATTAACACCTTCATCTTTTTGATGACATCCTCCAACATACATGTGTTCTGGTGATTTACGATTTGGAAATTCTGGTCCAAATGCTACAAAGTTAGGGAATTTTTTCGCATAAGTACCCCCGCCAATCGTAATATTTGGAGTAAAGGTATCTTTACTGTATTCACGATAAACACCAGACAATGTCTGTACAAGTTCAGAATTAGGATCCACAAACAATGGCTTCATATTGTGTTCCAAAACAATATCTAATCCATAATCTAATTCTTTTGCAGTTTTGTGGAATCCTTCCATGATTTTATCTGGATCTGCATCATTAGGATAGCGAATATCAATTACGATACTAGCCTCGTTATTTTCAATATCTACAATCCCTGTATTCATTGTTAAAAAGCCCATATAAGCTCCATCAATATCAATTCCTAAAGGTTTTCCCTGCCAGTCTTTTAACATATAGTATGTATCTGCAGCAAACTTATCCTGGAAAGCACTTCCTACAAAGTTTAAAAGATGCAAAGCCGCATTCACCCCATTATAAGGCATTGCCGCATGTGCAAATGCACCTTCAATTTCTAACGTTGCCTCATCCCCTGTATAAGCAACACTTCCTTTTAAGCCATTGCTTTTCAAGTAGAAGTCAAACATATCCATCAAGCTGTCATTCCACTCACCAACAACAAGAGATGCCTTTCCAATAACGATATTTGGGCGATCTCCTGCATGCATTGATTTAATAACCGTATTGCATGTTCCTTTCATGCGAATGTTCAGTCCACCCTTTTCCCCATAAATTACAGGGAAATCAGCATCTGGTGTAAATCCCATCGTTGGAATTTCTCCATGTTTTACATAATATTCCATACATTCCATACCACTCTCTTCATCACATCCAAGAATCAGCATGATTTTCTTATTTAATTTAATGTTATTATCCTTCAGCATTTTCAACGCGTAAAAACCAGCCATAGCAGGACCTTTGTCATCTACTGTACCACGTCCAAACATATAGCCATCAACAATTTCTCCGCCAAATGGATTTTTTGTCCATCCTTCTCCAATAGGAACAATATCCAAGTGTGCCAAAACACCAACACTTTCTTCCCCTTCACCATAACTGATGACACCCGCATAGCCGTTATAATCTTTGACTTCAAAGCCTTCTTTTCTACCAAGCTCCAGCATATAATCCAAAGCTTTTCTGCATCCTTCTCCAAAAGGTGCATTTTCTTTTTCTGTATCTTTAACAGATGGAATCGCAATAATTCCACGTAAGTCACTAATAAAGTCTTCTTTATATTTTTCAATTTCATTTAACCAATTCATAAAATTCACCTCATATTTCATATATTTATATTTTAACACAAAGCCCTAGGAATACCTATGTTTTTTTCATAAATTTTCATAAACATTGCAGACACTTCCAATACACGTTTAAAATACCCATGTTCCTAGTTTTTCATACGATATAAGTATACATTTTTTATGCTATATTCTTGTTAGATTAACCTATCCACACCATATCTAGAAACACTCTAATTGCTATAATCTATACAATTTCATCCGTTCCTTACTTCTTTTTATCACTATACATAATATTACATACAGAAACGTACCAATTATCAGATTACTATAATACAATGTTGAATGAAATGCACTGTAATATGGTATTACAATCAAACTATACACGAATGAGCAGATGATTATAGAATAATTCAAAGAAAAATAAATTAAACTCATTATTACAATATCTAGAATTCCTTTACCTATTCTTTTATAAAACATGATGCACGTAACAAACAAAACAACAGATGAGATAATAAAGAATCCTAAATACGTATTTATTTGTGCAGGATCTACATGCAGATTCGTATTATATAATAAATCAACATGTCGCATAGCAGCATCTCTATATATATTATACTCCGGTGTCGTACGCGCAGACTGTGCCATACTGTAATAAAAAAAGGAAAACAGCATGGCAACATAGCTTATAACTCCTGTAATAAAAAGCTTTATTTTCATTTACCTTCCTCCCTTTATTCAAATCCAAGCATATTATAATAAACAAGTATTCCCCTGCATAGAAAACCTTTCTTAAAGAATCTTAATAAACAAAAAGAATTATATCCCCCTATAAAAAACATAGTGTCTATAAAGCTCATTAATCTTCATCAATTGCAACAGCAACTCTTAAAAACAGTTCTACAAAAAATGTGTCGATATCTGCCTATTTCCACGATATAAAAACAGTGCATACAAATATCCCTTTGTATGCACCACTTGTTCATGAATATTTCTATGATTAAGTCAAATATACAGGCATTACTGCACTTCTTTCAATAAATCTTCTGCACTGATACCAAATAAATCTGCTAAAGCGAGTAGATTGGTCGTACTTGGGTCTGATTTTCCACTTTCCCATTTTGATACTGCCTGTCTGCTTACACCTATTGCTTCTGCCACAAACTCCTGTGTCATTTTACATTCGATTCGATGATTTTTTAAGAGTTCTCCAAGTGTTTTTGACTTCTCTGCCTTTTCTTTTCTTACCTGCTGTGAACCATTATATTTCTTCAATGCCTTGACTACCAGATAAAATAAATAGACAAATGCTGCGAAAAACACAAGACCTATAGTTACACTAACAAATGATAAATACATCATATCCCTCCCTCCTTTGGTACTATCAATATAACAAATACACGCTGTTTCCACCACCAACTATTGCGCAACTTTATGGTTGCATATAGAAAAATGAGTGTCTTCTAGTTTTTAAAACCACCCATTTATACTTCTTTCATTTTCCTATCCGTTCAACTTTTCCATTTTCTATTTTATAAACTTCACCAAAAAAGTACTTCTTGTTATCTTTGCATACGATCATACCATTATCACAAAGCCCATACATTGTATAGTTTTTTGACAAGTTGATTACTTCATCAGTAATCTGATTTCTTACAAAATGAGGCTCTACGGATATATCAACGCAACCTAATCCACTATATACTTCTTGTTTCTCATGCTGACATGATAAAGTACAAATTGCAGTTTCTGCCATATTGATTGCCCCTGCACTTAATCCAATAATTACGCCCTGATGCTGTTTTATAACTTTATCCAAGCCATACTTTTTTAAATACTTGAATTCCACAGGCGTATTACCACCAGAAAGCCAAATAACATCTGCTTTTTCTACAGCTTCCTGTGCCTGCTTAAATGTCATTCTTCCATCGACAACATATTCCTTTTCAAAGTGAATCCCCTGTTCATGAAACATATTTATAAAATACGCAAAGTATTCATCTGTAACTTCCTGCATCTTTTCAAATTCTGATGCTACAAAAGCAAATGCATTTCTTTTTGTAATTATCTGCTGCAAAGATTTCGCAATTTCCACAGGAAATCCATTTGGAAACATACTTGCCAGTATATATGTACTCATAAACAATCCCCTCTTTCTTACTATTTATTTTGTAGTTCGATATTTCTTTTATAATGTCCTGATGCATCTTTATTTTCAAAACTTGGCGCAACATAATCAAATTGTTCTACTTTCGAACAATGGATAAATCCTTCTTTTTCTAACTGTTCTTCTCCCCAAAATTCTTTATCTTTTATCGCTTCCCAATCTACTTTTCTCATACAGTGTACTATCATAATGTTTCTCCCTGATTTTTATAAATGTAAGCATCCTTTCTGATCCATGCATTTTTACATTGTAAATAAACTCGATAATAATATATTTTATTATTTTCCTTTTGTTTTAATATCATTGTTCTTGTATTTTTGACCAGCTGCCGCAGTGATGATAAACAAAATTAGCGCAACATTACAAATAGGATAATATTCACCCCTAGTCCAATAAAGTATGGCACAAACCACTAAAATCACTAATAGTATAAGCGCAACAATATTTAAAAATATTTTCATTTGCTATTTTCTCCTCTCCAACATCAACTTTAACAGCCAACACATGTAATGAATTTATAATTCCCTATCAGCTAAATTTATTTGTCATTTTTATTTTTTTCTTTTGCTAAAGATCCAAAAACAACTCCTATCACCAAACCTAATGCAAGATTATCAAGTAATGTACCAAATAATAATCCCAGAACTAATCCGATAGCTATTTTATCATTTGAGCCTAAGTTCCCCATATTCACTACCTCCTAAATTACAATGTTATCTTATACACATTATAGCAAGATACTCCAACACTGTCATTGCTTTTCTATATTTGAAAAACACTTAACTACCTGTATTCGCAAAGATGCTTTTTTCCACGCATAAAAAAAGAGATGATCACAAATTTATGTTTTTTCATCTCTTCACTCCATAACAATATTCTTTTATTTATAAGTAGATTTTTACAGGTTATTACTGCCTTATCTCTTACTTCAAAAACAGTTATTTACTCCATAACAACTCACAGGAAGGAAGAATGGTTTGAAGTTCTGCTTCATCCATTTCCTCCAGGTTTGTATAATCACCTGTATAATAATATACTTTATCAATTTCATTTGCTCCTTTTTCAGAAGAAGATAATAGATATTCAGAATAAATCTTGTCACTTGTCACAATCTCATCCCATTTCGTTGATGACATGCAGAAGAAAAGATATGTAGTTTTTTGGTTATTGTTCATTGTTTCTACACGTTTGATTCTTAAATGATTCGCTTCATTTCCCTGCAAACGACCAATCAATTGATTATCAATCATAGATACAAAGATGTTATTTTCATATGGAATTATATATTTAGTATGTTTTAATGAACCAATAACAGAAAAGATAAGTACAAAGAATACCGCAAAGGAAACTAGAATCAATAAGACTTGTTTTTTTAAAAGTCTTTTCTTTATACCTTTAAATGACTCTGCTTTCTTCATTTCATTTTCTTTGTTCAATGCTCTGTCAGGTTCCATAGCATCTACCCCGCAAAGATCATCATAATATTTTCTGCATTCTTCACAATCAGATAAATGCTGTTCAACAATTTCTTTACTTTCCTGACTGCATACTCCATCATGATATAAAGGCAGTATGTCTTGTATTAGTTTACATGGATATCGCATGGTATCTCCTCCTTAATTTTCATTTTTGCTCTATGGTACGTTACTCTTGCCCAGCTTTCTGATTTTCCAAAAATCACGCCAATATCTTTAAAAGACAATTCCCCAAACGTTCGCATCCAAAAGACTTCTTTATAAGGTTCCTTCAACTTATGAAGCAATTTATGAATTTCAAGCATTTCATCCTTATTATAAATCTTTTGTTTTATATCATTAGCATCCTGGATTATCTCCAAAGGATAATCTACCTGTCTTTTTCTCTTTTTTGCTTCTTTATAAAAAATATTTTTCGCAATTTGGCACAGCCAGACAGAAAGTTTACATTCTCCACGAAAAGAATTGATATTTTTTAAGGCCTTAAAAAAAGCCTCCTGGGTAATTTCTTCCGCCCACGTTTCCTCTTTACAAAGAGAGAAAACATATCGAAACACCATATCATAATATTCAAAATAGATGGTTTCAAATTCTTTCACAAACATTCCTCGATTCCTTTTTATGTCTTATTTGAGAACACAAGTATTCCCGTTGCCAGTGCCAGTATAATATCTGATATCCTAATTTTATCATATAGTAAAATAGCAAGTAATTCCATACATACGATAATACATACGGATAATACCTTTGAAACAATCCCTCGTCCCTTTGTATACCAAACACAAAAGCTCATGAATGGAGAACCCAGCGAAACAAGGAACCACCCATATACAAACGTTAAAGAATAGACGTTATTTGTACAATCTGCCATTACATAATACCCTGCCAGCATGCTTATACAATAGCTAAAAACATTAACGGCTGCCTTTAATGATGTTTTACTGCGTATAGAAATCGTCGTACATAAAAATATCCATACCGAAATTCTAGAAAAAATATTTCCAATTTCACCTGCATACATATCAAATAGTTTTATCATGATTCCTGTAAGAACACCGCTAAATAAGAATGTTATGATGGAACTGTAACTTTTATAAAATCTTTTCCGATTTATTCTTTCTCTGTTGCTTATGACATTCATTTTTTACCCTCCTTCCCTTATATGACTCGTAATCCTTAAAAACATTACAAATTTTTTATTTTTTCTTTCCGCTATGTTGTATAAAAAAGACAGTCAATAGAGCATCAACTGTCTTATATTATCAATATTCAAATGTCAGTATCAATTTCCTTGTTGAACATACGCAACTGAGAATTCATCTAATACATAAACTGTTCTCTGTTATACAAACCAGTTTTTAATGAAACTCAGCATGCAGTACTTCTACTTGAAAAAGCAGGTATTTTTCTTCATCTGCGGATAAAAAATGTTTGGAAAGAATAGGACATTCTTCTAACATTTTCTGTTTCATATTTATATCTGTACATTCCGTTGCCCTGCCTGTAATTCTTAACCATTCTCTAGTTCCTTCTTTTTTTGCTAATATCTGCATGTTTTTGTTTTCTCTTAACTGTTTATGTGCCTGATTTCCATTATTAGTAGAAATATACAGTTTACCATCACATTCCATCACAGCACCAAATGGTCTGCCAGTGGGATAATCTCCATTTATAGTCAAAACATAAAAATATCCGCATTCTTTTAAAAATTCGTATGCCTTACTCATAATAATACTCCCTCATCTTTATCAATTAGATTTTTACCCTTTATCTTAACAATTTTCAATGTAATTTGTCTATTCAATTTTGATATTCTTAATTACTTTTATCATCATCTATAAACAGAAATTATATTTCCTTTACTTCTTTCAATAAATCTTCTGCACTAATACCAAATAAATCTGCTAAAGCGAGTAGATTGGTCGTACTTGGGTCTGATTTTCCACTTTCCCATTTTGATACTGCCTGTCTGCTTACACCTATTGCTTCTGCCACAAACTCCTGTGTCATTTTACATTCGATTCGATGATTTTTTAAGACTTCTCCAAGTGTTTTTGACTTCTCTGCCTTTTCTTTTCTTATCTGCTGTGAAACAGTATATTTCTTTAATGCTTTTGTTACTAGATAAAACAAATAGATACATGCGATAAAAAACAAAAGGGTTCCAAAAACCGCAAAAAACTGTACAAATATTTCATTAAATTCATCCATATTTTCTCCTCCATTACGACTATAATTATAACAAGCACCTAAAGTTTACACCATCAACTATTGCGCAACTTTATGGTTGCGAATGACATATCTTATTCTTTTCTTATTCAAATAGATCCTGCCAGCATAATATAATCCTTCTTTATATTCACATATTAAAGAAGTAAGATATATGCATAAAATGTTATTTTTTATAATCATATAAAAGGTATTTCCGTTATAATATGAATAGATCATTAACAAATATCCAATAAGATATTTTACTGCTAAGTAGCTGTCTTATAAATGTGATGAAAGAAGGCATGGAATATGAATGACTGGTTTACAATAGAAAGTATAGATCAAGATACTTATGTTATCAGTGAATATAAACATTGGGAAGAAACACATTGTTATCTTCTAAATGGTACAACACAAAGTCTATTAATTGATACAGGACTTGGTATTTGTAATATTTCAAAAATAGTAGCAAGATTAACAAATAACCCTGTAACAGCAATCGCAACACATATACACTGGGATCATATCGGCGGACTTGCCTATTATCCAAACTTTTATGTACATGAAAAAGAACTTTCCTGGCTAAGTGGTGAATTTCCACTACCTCTGGAACTGGTAAAGAAAAATATTACAGAATGCTGTGCATTGCCAAAAGACTTTGATATCCATAACTACCATATTTTTCAGGGAAAACCAACAGCGGTACTGCATGGTGGTGAAGAAATTTCACTGGGAAACAGAACGATCAAAGTGTTTCATACACCTGGGCACTCCCCAGGGCACATGTGTTTCTGGGAAAAAGAAAAGGGATATTTGTTTACAGGGGATTTGGTTTATAAAGGTACTTTAGCAGCATGGTTTCCATCAACAGATCCTGAGGCCTATTTAAACTCGCTAGAAACAGTTTCTCAACTTCCCGCAAAACAAGTGTTTCCTGCACATCACTCTCTAGATATACAGCCAGAAATCATCATTCGTATGAAAGATGTATTACAACAGCTAAAAACAGAAGGGAAACTTCATCATGGCGGTGGTACATTTTCTTTTAGAGAATGGTCAATAAAACTATAAAACAAGTAAAAAATTATCATCATGATATAACATCAATGGAGGTAAATATGAAAGTAGATACGCACATACATTCTTTATATTCAGATGGAATTTATACAATTGAAGAAATTTTAGAAATGCTTCTAAAAAGACATGTGGAAGTGTTCTCGATTACAGATCATGATACAGTGGATGGAATAAAAGAAGTAAAAAGAATTGGCTATACCCCTATGACTTTTGTTTCCGGGATAGAATTTACATGCAAAGAAATGCAGTTTAACAGCATTAAAAAGGCATTTTCTATTCATTTGCTAGGCTATGGCTTTGATGAAGATAATGCACAATTACTACAAGCTTTAAAAAAGCGAAAAGAAAACGTAGAAAATGCATACGATACATTATGCAGACATCTTAGCATGCTGAATTATCCAATTAAAAAAGAAGAAATTCCCATTAGCTGTGGCAATGTATTACAGTTACGTGATGTAACTGCACATGTAAAACAAAAATACCCAATGGTTTCTGAAGATATTCTTACAATGATAGAGCACGCTTCCTCTGTATTTGATAACATTAACATTTCCGTTGAAGATGCAATACAACTTATTCATAATGCAGGTGGAAAAGCTATATGGGCACATCCTTTTTGTGTATACAAACAGTTTGTGAAAACAAATATTACGGAAGAAGAAGTTGTAGCAATATTGGAACTATTGAAAAATACAGGGCTTGATGGCATGGAAGCATATTATCATGCATTTTCTAAAGAACGACAAAATTGGTTATATGCTCTTGCGAAAAAAAACAACATGATCTATACTGCAGGAAGTGACTTTCATGGTTCAAAAGGAAGAGATTTTATGGGGATAGAACTATAATGTTCCAATTTCTATAAAATCTCTTTTCTTTCATTTTAGTTGGTTTCTACATTTTTACGAATATTTTGAAATCCATCCATTATTTTCTGTCTTCCTTCTTTTCTATATTTTACCCATGTATAAAAAGAAGTTACTAGACAAAGTATGATTGCCAAATGCATTGGATATTGGAAATCTGTGATACGAAACAAGATATAGGCTATAAAAGAAGACACAATGGTTGCTGTTAAATAGATTAGTTTTCCAAAATTCAAAATAAACGCTTCTTTCATATTTTTAAAATACATATCCCACTGTTTTTCATCAAAATGATTTATTTTCCCTTTTATAAAAATAGATAACAGAAGCAAAGCTACACTAATCCCTTTTGTAAGTATCACTTTAACTCCACTTATCATAAATAACCAGAATACTTTTATCATTTTCTATACACTCCTTTATATAACCATAGATGATTCTATTATAAGATATAATATTTAATATTCATAAAATGTCAATCTATTTCTACTTTCATCATGATTTTCGTTATATCTTCTTCTTTAAAACAATATTCACATATAATTTTTTTTAGAATTTCCTGTTAAACATAATAAAAGCGCACTTGTTTTAAAAAGAAAAGAGGTCGTATGTATTAAAACCTCTTTTCTATATTGTTATTCTTCTGTTTTTTCTTCAGACTTTACTTCTGCTTTCTCTTCCTGTTTTTCTTCTTTTTTAGGCTTTGGAAGCAATGCTTTCGCACTAACATTTACACGTCCACGATCATCAATTTCCATGACTTTAACTTTAATTGTGTCTCCAATTTTTAGCGCATCTTCTACTTTTTCTATACGATCGTGTGAGATCTTAGAAATATGCAGCAACCCATCTGTGCCAGGGAACAGATTTACAAATGCACCGAATTTTTCAATACGAACAACTGTTGCATCATACACATCGCCAACTTTTGCTTCACGAACAATATCACGAATCATAGTAGCTGCTTTACTGATGCATTCACGATCCATATGATAGATGACAACATGTCCATCATCTTCTATATCAATCTTCACATCATTGCTAGCTTCAATGATTTTATTGATCATTTTACCGTTAGGTCCGATAACTTCACGAATCTTTTCAGGATCAATATAGAACTGTTCAATCTTAGGTGCATATGTACCAACATCTTCTCTTGGTTCACTAATTGCCTGCATCATATTTTCCAGAATCTGTGCACGTGCTCCTTTTGCCTGAGACAATGCTTCACGGAAAATTTCTTCAGTGATACCTTCTACTTTAATATCCATCTGTAATGCAGTAATACCTTCGCTTGTACCAGCCACTTTAAAGTCCATATCTCCGAAGTGATCTTCCATACCCTGAATATCTGTTAAAACAGTATACTGGTTTGTTTCTTCATTCATGATAAGACCCATCGCAATACCAGCAACTGGAGCTTTAATAGGAACACCAGCAGCCATTAAAGACATCGTACCTGCACAAATAGAAGCTTGTGAACTTGAACCATTCGATTCTAAAACTTCCGCTACCGTACGAATTGTATATGGGAATTCTTCAGTGCTAGGAAGTACCTGTGCTAAAGCACGTTCTCCCAATGCTCCATGTCCAATTTCACGACGTCCAGGATTTCCCATACGTCCAGTTTCCCCTACAGAATATGGAGGGAAATTATAGTGATGCATGAAACGTTTTGTATCTACTTCTGTAACATCATCAATGATCTGATTGTCATTCATTGCCCCAAGTGTTGTAACACTTAATACCTGTGTTTCTCCTCGTGTGAAAAGTGCAGAACCATGTACACGTGGCAATAAATCAACCTGTGAATCAAGTGGACGAATTTCATCAATCTTACGACCATCAGGACGTACTTTGTCTTCAATGATCAAACGACGAACTTCATCTGCTTCAATGCCATGGCAAATTTCTTTTACCTGTTTCAATGCTTTTGCTTTCTCTGCTTCACTTTCATATTCTTTTTCTTCAAAGCGAGCAACTGCTGCTTCTGTCAATTCATCAATTTTGCCATAGCGTTCCAATTTCTTTTCAATTGATACAGCAGCACGAATATCTGCTTCAAAATTATCACGAACTTCTTTATCAATTGCTTCATCAACAGTATATAAAGTAACTTCCATTTTTTCTTTTCCAACTGCAGCTGCAATTTCTTCCTGGAAAGCTACTAATTTTTTAATGTGTTCATGTCCGAACATGATAGCTCCAAGCATGGCTTCTTCGCTTACTTCTTTCGCCCCTGCTTCTACCATGTTTACTGCATATTTTGTCCCTGCTACAGTCAAATGAATATCACTGTTTTCCATCTGTTCCGGTGTAGGGTTAATAACATATTCCCCATCAATACGTCCTACAACAACACCTGCAATCGGTCCATTAAATGGAATATCTGAAATACAAAGTGCCAAAGATGCACCAAACATTGCTGTCATCTCTGGTGTACATTCCTGATCAACGGATAATACCGTATTTACGACCTGTACCTCATTACGGAATCCTTCCGCAAATAATGGACGAATTGGACGATCGATCATACGAGCTGTTAAAGTTGCATGCTCGCTTGGTCTACCTTCACGACGTAAAAATCCTCCTGGAATCTTTCCTACGGAATACAATTTTTCTTCAAAAGATACTGTCAGCGGAAAAAAATCAATTCCCTCTTTTGCCTGTTTACTAGCTGTAGCAGTTGATAAAACAACTGTATCATTGTATCGAACAAGTGCAGACCCACCTGCCTGTTTTGCTACTTCACCAGTTTCTACTGTAAGCACCCGCCCACAGAAATCTAAACTAAATACCTGTTTAGTCACGTTCTTCACCTCTAATTTTCTAGTCTTTTTTATGATAGCATATTTTACATGGTTAGAAAAGGAAAAAAGCATTTTTACAAAAAATTAAAGATAAAAGAAAAGAGCTCCTAAACGGAACTCTTGGTATGACTTATTTACGAAGTCCTAGACGAGCAATTAAATCTTTATAACGATCTAAGTCTTTGTTTTTCAAGTAAGTCAATAGGTTTCTACGACGACCAACCATTTTCATCAAACCTCTTTGAGAGTGATAGTCGTGTTTGTGTTCTTTAAAGTGTTCTGTCAACTGATTGATTCTAGCAGTCAAAACAGCAATCTGAACTTCTGGAGAACCTGTATCTCCTTCAAATCTGGCATATTCTTTCATAATAGCCTGTTTTTCGCTTTTTAATAACATAATAATTTCCTCCTATTTTCAAATTCATTCTATACTGAGTGAGTCGCTGAGGAATATCACGAGCAGACCAAGTATAAAATCTTCTATATTTTAACATGGCTCTGTACCTTATGCAAGTCATATTTCTGTTTTTCTTAATTATAGAATCGAGTGCTCTATAAACAAAGAGTTTGCTTTCACTAAATATCGAAAAAATACAATATCAATCAACAAATGAAGTCTTTCTTTCTATAAGCGGGAATCGCTTAATAGCCATGATCTACGTGAACCCAGCCTTCTCCTTCTTTTCTTACTAAAATCCAATTCCATCCATCATATGTACTATTAGGATTCAAAGAGCCATTTCCTCCTGAGGAATCAACATCAAAACTTGATAATAAAACAATAGTTTCATCTGCATTATATCTGTCAGCCCATTCTTGATGCTCTTTAGAAACACTATCCCCAGCATAGTATATTTCCGTTAAAGTACATCCTTTCCAGTCCTTTTTAAACTCACTCTTAATTGTATCTATTGCAGAATTGATTTCTTTTTTAGAATACAATGCAGAATCTACCTCATGTGTTTTTACATTTTGTACATTGCCTCCGCTACCACTACATGCCGCAAGGCAGAAACCCATTATGAAAGTAAAACATAATATTAAAAATTTCTTCATATCAGCATCCTCTTACATTCTAATTTAAATATTCTTTATATGTTTTCAAATTATTTTGAATATCACCTATACATTGTACTGTTTAATCTTTGGCAAGTATTCATCCCCAAATCTATAATTAAGATTTTATTTTTAAATCAAGATACCTTCACAGTGATCGATTTCATGTTGAATGATCTGTGCTGTAAAGCCATTAAAAGTTTGCAGTTTTTTAACTCCTTTTTCATCTATAAAGGATACTTTGATTTTTTCATAACGCATTGTTTTCTTTTCACCTTCATGACACAAGCAGCCTTCCTCTGCTTCATAGTGTCTTCCACTGCACTTGATAATTTCAGGATTCAACATTACAAGAAGTTTTCCATCATTAATCGCAATAATTCTTTTTCTAACACCAATCATATTTGCTGCCAAACCTACACAGCGATCTCTATAAGCTAAAAGTGTATCTTTTAAATCTTGAATTACCTGCTGATCTTCTTTTACATCAGCCTCCACACTTTTCATTGACAAAAACATGGAATCTTTCACAATTTCCTTTATCATTTATTCATCCTCCTATTCCATAAAATCAATAAGTATGTCATTTAACAATGGGTATCCTTTTTCTGTTGCCTTGATATATCCATCACTTATCGCTAACATACCTTTTTCTATCTGCTTTTGTAATACAGATGCATATTTTTCCTCAAAATCCACTTGAAACAATTCTTTGAAATGATTTAAATCCATCCCTTTTTTTAAGCGAAGATTCATCATGATCAATTCAAACATTTCATCTTCTTTGTTTAAAGTTATGCAATTTGCCACACTTCCCTGTGTGATATATGTATGAATGTTTTTTGTATTATCATATCGAACATGCTGTTCTTTTCCACTGGCACCGCATCCAATCCCATAAAAATCTTCATATTTCCAATACATGCAATTGTGCTTTGATTCTTTACCCTGTTTGGAAAAATTACTGATTTCATATTGATAAAAGCCATGTTTTGGAAGATAGTCTTGCGCAAATGCATACATATCTTCTTCAACTTCTGGATCTATATTCTTTACACCCATTCTTCCAAATTTGGAATGCTCTTCAATTGTTAAGGCATATAAAGAAATATGCTCAATCGGAAAATTTGTTACAATCTCTTCTAAATCTTCTTTCCACATTGTCATCGTTTGTTCAGGCAATCCATAAATTAAATCAATCGAAATATTATCGATTCCATTTTTTTTGATTTCTTTAATTTTACTTAGTACTTCTTCTTTCGTATGCTTTCTTTCTATTATTTTTAACAGTTTTGGCTGCAATGTTTGAACCCCCAAAGAGATTCGATTAATTCCATGATGATAACACAACGCAATCTTATCCTCAGAAAAAGATTCTATATTGGCTTCCATCGTATACTCTTCACATTCCTGTATATAAGGATCTAATGCAGTTAACAAAACATTCAGCTGCTCATAGGACAGTGCACTTGGAGTTCCTCCTCCTATATACATGGTCTTTAAAGGAGCTTGCAGCTTTTCCTGTATCTCTTTTACAACAGCAGATACCCATTTATCTGCCAGTGTTTCATGATAGCCACATCTTGTAAAATCGCAATATGCACAAATATGTCTGCAAAATGGTACATGAAGATAACATGCCTGTGCCATAATATCCCTCCCTTGTTTATATGGTATCAATACGTTTATGTTAATGCAAGAAAAAAGCAGCCATATGCATAGCTACTTTGTTTCATCATCCATGGATAAAACCGCCATGAAAGCTTCCTGAGGAACTTCCACACTCCCTACCGCTTTCATACGTTTCTTCCCTTCCTTTTGTTTCTCTAGAAGTTTTTTCTTACGTGAGATATCTCCCCCATAACACTTCGCAAGAACATTTTTACGAAGAGACTTGATATCTGATCTAGCGATGATTTTCCCATTGATAGCAGCCTGAATTGGAATTTCAAACTGCTGTCTAGGAATCAATGTCTTTAACTTTTCACAGATTGCCCTTCCTCTTGGATAAGCAAAATCACGATGAACGATACAGCTTAGCGCATCAACAACTTCTCCATTTAACAAGATATCCATTTTTGACAACTTATTTGGCTGATACCCTATCAATTCATAATCAAAAGAAGCATATCCTTTTGTCGCAGATTTTAAACGATCGAAGAAATCATATACGATTTCTCCTAAAGGAAGCTCATATATCAAATTCATACGAGATTCATCAATATACTGCATGTCACTGTAGTTACCACGTTTTTTCTGACACAAATCCATAATCGCACCAACATATTCTTTCGGTGTCATAATACTTGCTTTTACAAAAGGTTCTTCCAAGCGATCAATTTTTTGTACTTCTGGAAGCATACTTGGATTTTCAATGTGCATCATAGAGCCATCTGTTAAATATGCATGATATACAACGGAAGGAGCTGTCGCAATCAAATCAATATGATATTCTCGCTCAATTCTTTCCTGTACAACATCCATATGAAGAAGTCCTAAGAATCCACAGCGAAAACCAAACCCAAGTGCCTGTGAAGTTTCCGCTTCAAACTGTAAGGATGCATCATTTAGCTGTAATTTTTCTAAAGCATCACGTAAATCGTTATATTTTGCAGAGTCAATTGGATACAATCCGCAATATACCATTGGATTCATCTCTCTGTAGCCATGAAGAGGCTCATCTGCTGCATTATTAGCATTGGTAATCGTATCTCCGACACGAACATCTTTAATAGATTTAATAGATGCACAAAGCCAGCCTACTTCACCACATTCCAGGCAATCTTTTTTCACTTCTTTTGGATTACGAATACCACACTCTAATACTTCATACTCTGCACCTGTTGCCATAAAACGAATGGTATCTCCAACACGAAGACTTCCTTCTTTGATACGCACCATTGCAATAACTCCACGATAAGCATCATATACAGAGTCGAATACCAAAGCCTGTAAAGGCGCATCCGGATTTCCATTAGGAGCAGGTACATGCTGTACAACTGCTTCTAATACATCCTGAATGTTTAATCCGTTTTTCGCTGAAATAAGAGGTGCTTCACTGGCATCTAACCCAATGACATCCTCAATTTCCTTTTTCACAACATCCGGCTGTGCACTAGGCAAATCTATTTTATTTATAACTGGTATGATTTCCAAATCATTATCAAGAGCCAAATAGACATTGGCAAGTGTCTGTGCCTCAATCCCCTGTGCAGCATCCACTACTAAAACAGCCCCTTCACAAGCAGCCAGTGAACGTGATACTTCATATGTAAAATCGACATGTCCCGGTGTATCTATCAAATGAAAAATATAATCTTCTCCATCTTTTGCTGTATATTTCAACTGAACAGCATTTAATTTGATGGTAATACCTCTTTCTCTTTCCAGATCCATAGAATCCAGCAGCTGTTCTTTCATTTCTCTTTGTTCAACCGTTTCTGTGATTTCCAGAATACGATCCGCTAATGTTGATTTCCCATGATCAATATGCGCAATAATGGAAAAATTTCGTATATGTTTTTGATCCATGCTCTCAACTCCTAACACTAGTGCTTATTATAACAGAGTTTAACTTCCTTGAAAACAGGGAATTTTTAAAATTTTCTCATATAAAAAGAAGCTTTGTTTCCGCTTCTTTTTATAAAAAACACTGTCCTACCAATTGCTTTCCAGCTCCATTGAAAAATGCTTTTGCATCTGTTTTTGCTTTGCCTTCCATCTGGATTTCATCAATCAAAACATACCCATTTACTGCTGCTATCGCAAAACCGCCATCAAGTAGTCCGAGTACTTCACCCGGTTTTGAATAAATTGCTTTCTCTACTTTTCTAACTTTATGAAATTTTACTTTTTTATTATTGATAATCCCATGTCCTACAGGAAAAGGAATCAACCCGCGAATATGATCGTAGACCTTAGATATATCACGATCAAAGCTGACAAATTCTTCTTCTTTTGAAATCGTATAAGCAAACGTCGCTTTTTCTTCCTCCTGTTCCACAAAAACAGCTTTCCCTTCTTTTATCTTCACAATGCTTTCACTTAACAGCTTCGCCCCTGCTTCTGCCAGCTTATCATACAAACTTCCTGCTGTATCTGTTTCTTCAATTCTAACCTTACATTGTGCCATGACCGCACCAGCATCCATTGCTTTTACCATACGCATAATGGACATACCTGTTTCTTTCTCTCCATATATGATTGCTTTATGAATGGGTGCACCACCTCTTAATTTTGGAAGCAATGATGCATGCACATTAATACTTCCATACGTTGGAGCTTCCAGCAGTTCACTTGGTATAAACTGTCCATAGGCACAAGTGACGATTAAATCTGCCCCCAGCATCATCAAGCCTTTATAATCATCTTTAATACGTACAGGCTGATAAACAGGTATATTGTTTTGCAATGCACATTGTTTTACTTCTGACATCTTTACTTCCTGTTTTCTTCCTGCTTTTTTATCTGGCTGTGTAACAACACCAATCACATCATATCCATCTGCTAAAATCTGCTTTAACATGGATACTGCAATATCTGGTGTTCCCATAAACAAAATCTTCATAACTCTCACCTACCGATAACAGTATACCACAGATTTTATTTAGAAAATATCATTTCTGCACACCATCAAACACAATTGCAAATAAACCAGCAGTTTCCTTTACAGCATCTACAACCAAATCACTTGTTGTTTTGGCCATACGAGAAGCCCTGTTTTCTTTTTGTATTTCATTTGTTTGAACTTGTTTTGAAACACTTTTTTGTGTCGCAATATCTTGTTCAAACTGCTGTACTTTTTGTGTAATATCCATACTCGATGTCTCTTTGTTTTGCACATAAGAGCCCACTGCCACCAGCAAAAAAACAAGCAAAGCATCCCAAACAAATCGTTTCATATATTCAGTCCCTCCTTCAACATTTCATCAATTCCGACTGCTACAACTTCCAAAGTGTTTTTTACTTCTTCAAATGAGTTATTCTCACTGCCACATTCCATTAAAATGACACCTTTGCAAACGTATTGATTATAGTAAGCTTCTTTTCTAGTCATCACATCTTTCATAATACCATTTGCATGCTTGTTGACTTTGTCAGTTAACGTCGTCGATATCTTCGTAGCACTTTTTACATTTTTTGAACTTCCTGCAACAACCATCATAGATTTCGCATATGTCTTTCCATTAATCGTTGTATACGTATACTCTCTTGGTACACTATCTCTATGCAAATCGATACACAAATCAAATCCGCCATATTTCACAAGGGCATCGTTCATAAATTTTTCTGATACTAAATATGCATCATCATAAGTCATGTTATGATCAGAGCGATATTTCGCAAAATTATTTGTTTCTACTACCACTTCATACCCTTTCTTTTCTAGTAAAGATGCAAGAACAAATGCACCATCTAACACCGTTTTCCCATCATTGTATTTTTCATCCTGATGCGTATCATAAATATAAATTTTCTTTCCATTCTTTTTTACAGATTCTTTTTCCTTAGTTGCTGTATCTTTTGGCTTTTCATTCTCTGGCTCTTTTGGCACAATTAAAGGACTATCCGAAGTTGATTCAACATTGCTGTCTTCGTTAAAGCTTTGAAATGTAGTATCTGCCATTACATTTAATTGTTTTTTCAATTCTACATCTTTCGAAAGTGTTTTCTGCTGATAAACAAGATTATTCATTAAAGATGAAGATGTCGCCACTTTCTTTTCAAAGCCTTCTTTAAATGGTGTAACGCATAGGAAAGCAAACATAAGCAAAAGTTTTCCTGCAATCTTGATACCTCCACTCAATTAAAACACCCCCTGCATTACAATGTATGTTTTATACAGGAGGTTCATGTTTATAAAAAATAGGCAAAAATCTACATTCTTCTACAAATTATCAAAATCCGGATGTAAAAAATGATTGATGCCATCTGATAACATGTCAGTTAAATATTGTAATGCATCATCCATAGACTTCGGTGTAACGATCATATCCATACGTTTCACCTTAGATAGTCGTTTCAAGATGTTCTTTGCATCTTTTTCATCTTGTAATACATCCGACACAATAGCACCAACACTAGATACAGTGGCAACACCAATGGCAATCACTGGCACATGCAAAGAGGCTTCATTTAAAGCATGACGATAATTTCCAACACCACTTCCCGGCTGAATACCTGTATCATTCAGCTGAATAACACGGTTGATGCGATTTAAGTTTCGAGTAGCTAAAGCATCAATTGCGATAATCAAATCTGGATGATACATTTGCGTAACACTTTTTACAATAGAGAAACTTTCCATACCAGTTTGTCCCATAACACCTGGTGACAACACCGCTACATTTCTTGTGCCTTTCAAATAGGCTTTATCTTCATTTTCATAAAGATGCGCTGTAACCAAAAGTTTAGAGGCTACATAGGGACCTAAAGCATCACTAATGATTTCTCTATTACCAAGTCCAATTACTAATATTTTTTGAAATTTCAAATTTCTTGCCTCGCACATATGCATCATACTTTCACAAATCGCTTCTGCCATATGTGTTCTAGCTATATGATTTCCCATATCCTCACATTCTATCGTTATATATTCACCTTTTTCTTTTCCCAGTTCATTTTCATCTTCCAATACAGATATATGATGCATTTTTATATAATCATTTCGTTTTTCTGTATAATTATAAGCTTTATTTTTTGTTTCTTTTGTTATTATTTCATCCGCAAAATCTGTATAAATTGTATTTTTTTCTTTCATTATTCAAACACCTCAATTAGAGTATGGATTTTTTTAGTTAACTTTATTGCTTTTTCAAAGTGTTTTTGTTATAATTTACAGGCAATAAGTATGAGGAGGTGCAATATGCCACAGATCCAGTCTCAGAAAAAACGTGTAAAAACTAACAACAAGAGAAATTTAGCTGTTAACTCTCAGAAATCTGCACTGAAAACTGCTATTAAAGCTGTATTATCTGCTGTAGAAGCAAATGATAAAGAAGCTGCAGTTGCTGCATTGAACACAGCTAACTCTAAATTAGATAAAGCAGTTGCTAAAGGTATTCACCACAAAAACTATGCAACTAGACAGAAATCACGTTTGGCAAAAGCAGTAAATTCAATCGCTGCATAATAAATCGGTCTTTGGATCGATTTTTTATTTATAGAAAAGAAAAATCTAAAAAGGCTTAAATTCTAAGTGAATCTAAGCCTTTTTTAATCCATATAAGTTCTTTTTTACAACAATCGAACAACATCATTCCATGTCGCAAATACCATTAATCCAACAATCAAGATAAGTCCAGCCATCATAACTGCCGTTTGAACCTTTTCATTTAACTTACGTCCAATCAATGTTTCAATTAAAATAATAAAGATTCTTCCTCCATCAAGAATTGGAATTGGAACTAGGTTCATAACACCTATATTTACTGATAACAATGCAATCAACGCCAAAACAGGAATAAATCCAGCCTGTGTAATTTCCGCTGTAACATTATAAATACCTACAGGACCACTTAAATTTTGTAAACCTACACCTTGAATCAGTTTTCCTAAAGCATCTATAACACTTTTAACAGAATCTATCATCTGTTCAGTTCCATATGGTATACTTTCCAGTAAAGTTAATTTCTTAATTTCACCTTGTGGATATTGAACTCCCATCTGATATATATTATCTTCTTCATTATATTGCGCATCCATATGAAGTTTTACTTCTTTATTGTCACGCAAAACGGTAAATGTCAAATCTTGCGGATAATATTGAATAAATTCCACAACATCATCACTTGATTTAACATTTATGGATTCTTCTTTACTTTGAATTTTTACTACTTCATCTCCAACTTGAAAACCAGCTTTTTCTGCAGGATAATTGGGTGCAACTGTTTGGACAATTGCTTTTGAAGGGACACTTACTGCACCTTGCCATGCGGTAATACCAATGAAAATCAGCCATGCAAAAACGATGTTCATAAACGCACCAGCGCCCATCACAACAATCTGTTTAAGTGGAGAAATACCATTTATCGTTCTTTCGAATGGGATATCTTCATCTGTATCCTCTTCCTCTCCTTCTTCCCCTGCCATTGCGACAAATCCACCAATTGGAAATGCACGAATAGACCATGCAGTTTCTCCCTTCTGCTTTTGCCAAACAACAGGGCCCATACCAATCGAAAACTCTTTACAATATACATTAAACTTCTTAGCAGCAATCAAATGCCCCAATTCATGAACAATGATAATAACACTAAGAATTAAAATAAAGTAAATAAAACTTAATACGCCGCTCATGAAACAGCTCCTTTCTTCCATTGATCTATTACAAATTGTCTAGCTTTTTTATCACTATCAATAATTTCCTCTAATGTAGGATTTTGAATAAATGGCAAGTTTCTAACTGCGTTCTCAATATAGGTTTCAATCGAAAGAAAACTTATCTTTTTATTCAAAAACAAAGAAACTGCTTCTTCATCAGCCGCATTCATGATAGCTCCAAGATTTCCACCTTTTCTTCCTACCTCATAAGCTAGTGCTAATAAAGGATAACGTTCAAAGTCCATCTTTTCAAAGTGTAAAGCAGGATACTTCGTGAAACCAAATGGTTCATCATTATGCATAACTAGACGATTTGGATAAGATAATGCATATTGAATAGGCAAACGCATATCTGCACTGCCTAATTGTGCAATAATCGCATGATCTTGATACTGTACCATTGAATGTATGACACTTTCTCGATGCAATATTACATCAATCTGTTCATAAGGAAGGTCAAACAAATAATGTGCCTCAATAACTTCAAACCCTTTATTCATCATTGTAGCACTGTCAATTGTAATTCTTCCGCCCATGCTCCAGTTAGGATGTTTCAATGCCTGCTCAACAGTTACATCTTTTAATTCTTCTCTAGACTTATCGCGGAAGCTTCCACCACTTGCTGTAACGATGAGTTTATCAACTTCTTTTTTATCATTTCCCTGAAGGCACTGTAAAATTGCAGAATGTTCTGAATCAATTGGATAAAGACGAACCTTATTTCTTTTTAAAGCTTCTTTTACCAATGGTCCTCCAGCCACAAGACTTTCTTTGTTAGCCAAAGCAATATCTTTTCCATTATTGATGGCTTCCAAACATGGCAACAATCCTCGAAAACCAACAACAGCATCTACAAAGATATCATAATCAGTCAACTTTGCCAGTTTTACCAATCCTTCATCACCACTATAAAATGTAATATCTGGATACAGTTCTTCTAATTCAGATAGATGTTGTGCATCCGCAACACTAACGTAGCGAACCGTATTTACCTGCGATAAAATTTCTTTTAGTTTTGGTATATTATGTCCAACACTTAATCCAATAATACGAAACTTTTCACTATGGTGTAAAACAACATCAATTGTTTGCGTTCCAATAGAACCACTAGCACCTAATAATACAATATTTTTCATAGAGTCATCACCACCAGCATCAAATAAAAGCAAATAAAATTAAATACAAGAGAATCTACACGATCCAATACACCGCCATGTCCTGGCAGTAAATTTGAAAAATCTTTGATTCCATAAGAACGTTTGATAGCACTGAATGCTAAATCTCCTATCTGTCCTGTAATTGTTAAAATCATACTGGCAAACAGCATCCCAGTAACCGATACATTGTCTATACATAAACATGCAAAGGCAAAAGACAGAACTGCTCCAAAAAACCATCCTCCAATAGAACCTTCCCATGTTTTCTTAGGAGAAACACGGGGATTTAACTTATGTTTACCAAAAAATCTTCCACATAAATATGCAGCTGTATCACATACGTAAGTTGCGATAATAATATACCAAATAAACATTGCGTCTTTTTCATAAATATATAAAAAAGAGCGAGCAATTAAAGCAAACAAAGCAATATATCCGATACAATGAAAACTATCTTTTGCTGGAAACTTTTCACTAAAAACAGGAATTGATAACATCCCCAGCATAAAGACTCCAAGAAGTGGAAGAACCAAACTTTCTGTACAGAAAGTTAACACAAAGACACAAATAATAGCAAGTGGCAATACAACTGCTGGCCAATGATCTTTATGTTCACTTAAGCCGAGCAATTCAATTCCTCCTGCAATAATAATAAATGCAATTAACAGATTCAAAAGCCAACCACCTAACAGAAGTGGCGGTATTACACAGGCAAGAATCCCTATTGCTGTTATCACTCTGGTTTTCATTCCGTTAACCCTCCAAATCTTCGATTCCTATGATTAAACTCGTCAATGGATTCTTCTAGACATTCTTTTGTAAAGTCCGGCCATGCAACTGGTGTAAAAATCAACTCTGCATATGCTATCTGCCATAACAAGAAATTACTGATACGTAATTCACCGCTTGTACGTATCATTAAATCAACTTCCGGCATACCTTGTGTCATCATATACTCACCAAAAGTATCTTCATCAATATCACTTGGAGCTTTCCCAGCTATGACATCCTGTGCATATTTCTGTGCAGCAAGTGTTATTTCTCTTCTAGAACCGTAATTTACTGCAAGACATAAAATAAGACCAGTGTTTTGTGCAGTTTCCGCAACAGCCGTTGTTATAACATTTTGTGTTTCTTTAGGAAAACGTTCAATTTCACCTAAAAAAGTAACACGTATATTATTCTTCTTCAATTCTGCAAGATAACGATTAAAAAATAATTTTGGCAACTTGCATAAATAGTCCACTTCACTTTCTGGACGTTTCCAGTTTTCTGTAGAAAACGCATAGCACGTTAAAGCCTTAATACCTAAATCATTGCATGCAATTGCAATTTTACGAATATTTTCAGCTCCCTGTTTATGACCGGCAGTACGTGGGAGCCCTCTTTTCTTTGCCCATCTGCCATTTCCATCCATAATAATTGCTACATGCTGGGGGATGTTTCTTTCTGTCATGATTGACAACCTCCTCATTTCCATAATTCCATATTTTATATTATATCATAAGTCAACACTATCTACAAACAAACCCATCTTTTAAAATACGTAGCATATAGCAAGTAAAGACAAATTAAAAAAGAAATCTGCATGAAACAGATTTCTAAATATCGAATATTAAACTTTCATTATTTCTGCAGATTTTTCTGAAACAGCTGCATCTACTTTTTTAACGTATTCATCTGTTAATTTCTGAACTTTTTCCTGAAGCTTCTTAGATTCATCTTCTGTCAGTTCTTTATCTTTTTTGATTGCATCATTACCTTCACGACGTACATTACGAATCGCAATTTTAGCTTCTTCTCCCATTTTATCAGCTGTTTTTGTAAGTTCCTTACGTCTGTCTTCAGTTAAAGCAGGTACATTCAAGCGAATAACTTCTCCATCGCTCTGTGGAACTAAACCTGTATCACTTGTAGCAATTGCACGTTCCAAATCTTTTAATGTAGATTTGTCATAAGGTTTGATTACCAATTGACGTCCTTCAACAACCTTAATACTAGCAACCTGATTAATAGGTGTCATACTGCCATAATATTCAAATTCAACATGTTCCAGCAAAGAAGCATTTGCTACACCAGTACGAATTGTTTTTAAGTTTCCCTGCAGCATTTCTACTGCTTTTTCCATTTTATGCTTTGTAAGTTCTAAAATTTCCATAATTTAATTTCCTTCCTTTGAGATAATCGTTCCGTTTACTTCACCACGAACTGCTTTTAAAATATTTCCAGGTTCATTCATATTAAATACAATTAAGTCTACATCGTTATCCATACACATACTTGTAGCGGTTGTATCCATTACCTGAAGTCCCTTCTGAAGAAGATCCATATAGCTTAAAGAATCAAATTTTACAGCTTCTGGGTGTGTCTTAGGATCTGCACTATATACACCATCAACCCCATTTTTAGCCATCAAAATAACATCTGCCCCAATTTCACTTGCACGAAGTGCTGCAGTTGTATCTGTAGAAAAATAAGGGTTTCCAGTACCTGCACCAAAAATAACAATACGCCCTTTTTCTAAATGACGAATAGCTCTTCTTACAATAAAAGGCTCTGCTACTTTCTGCATTTCAATTGCTGTTTGTACTCGTGTAGGAACACCAGCCTGTTCCAATGCTCCCTGTACAGCTAATGCATTAATGACTGTAGCAAGCATCCCCATGTAATCACCCTGTACACGCTCAATACCAATACTTTCAGCCATTTTACCACGAATGAAGTTTCCTCCACCAACAACAATGGCTAAATCAACACCTAATTCACGTACTTGTTTCAATTCCTCCGCCAATGCTTTTAAGATTGCAGGATCAAACGCATTTCCTGGAGAAGATAAAGCTTCCCCACTTAATTTTAATAATACTCGCTTATACATACCAAGTCCACCTTTGCTTTTTTGCTTTCGTTATAATTATAATGAAAATACTTACAAAAAGGAAGAGAAATCTCCTTTTTTTTATATTTCTTCAAAAGAAATCTCTCTCCCTAGAAAAAAGGAAACGATATCGTTTCCTTTTCTTGTTTTAATTAACCACCAAATGCCTGGCTCATTACTTCTTCAGCAAAGTTATCTTCGCGTTTTTCGATACCTTCACCAACAGCATAACGTACAAAGCTTACAACTTCAACACCGTTTTCTTTCAAATACTGACCAACTTTCTGATCTGGATTCAAGAAGAATTCCTGTTCAACAAGACATAAATCTTTTAAGTTTTTGCTGATTTTTCCTTCAATGATTCCAGCTAATACTTTTTCAGGTTTGTTAGCTAATTTTTCATCATTTTTAACGATTTCAGTCTGTACTTTTCTTTCATGTTCAACAACATCAGCTGGCATTTCGTCACGGCTAACATACTGAGGAGCCATACTAGCTACCTGCATAGCGATGTCTTTCGCAACTTTTTCATCTGCTTTTCCTTTTAATGTAACTAAAGCAGAAATTTTACCACCCATGTGAACATAGCTTCCGAAGAATTCATCATCAGCTTTTTCAACAACAGCGATACGACGAAGAGAAATTTTTTCTCCAATTGTTGCTGTTGCATTTGTGATTGTATCAGTTAAAGTACCTTCTGCAGTTGCGCAAGCAAGAGCAGCATCTACATCAGCTGGTTTATTAGAAACTAATAAAGTCTGTACTGTGTCTAACAATCCCAAGAACTGTTCGTTTTTCGCAACGAAGTCAGTTTCAGAGTTAACTTCAAATACAACACCAGTGTTTCCTTCTACTGCAGAACGAGTAAGTCCTTCAGCAGCAATACGATCACTTTTTTTAGCAGCTTTTGCGATACCTTTTTCGCGTAGCCAGTCGATGGATTTTTCCATATCTCCATCACATTCACTTAAAGCTTTTTTACAATCCATCATCCCTGCACCAGTTTTTTCGCGCAGTTCTTTTACCATAGCAGCAGTAATCATGTTTTTATCCTCCTAAATGCTATTTATTCAGCAGCTTTTTCTTCTGCTGTTTCAGCTGTTTTTTCTTCAGCAGGTTTTACATTTTCACGTTTCTGATAAGGAGCTTTTCCATTACGTCCACGGTTACGGTCGAATGGACGACGGTTACGACGTTCTTCGTTTCTCTGACGACGACGTCTTTCATTTTCAGCAATCTGTTCTTCAACGTTGATGATAACATCTTTCATTGTTACATCTTCTTCATTTTCGTCAACGCTGTGAGCAACACTTAACAATCCACCTTTTGCTTCAACGATAGCATCTGCCATTAATGTTGTAATAAGTTTTACTGAACGCATAGCATCATCGTTAGAAGCGATAGGATAATCTACCATTTCTGGATCACAGTTTGTATCTACCATAGCAAATACAGGGATTCCTAATTTTTTAGCTTCTGCAACAGCGTTATGTTCTTCTTTTGGATCAATTACAAAAATTGCATTAGGCAATTTTTTCATTTCTTTAATTCCACCTAAGAAGTTTTCCAAACGTGCTTTCTGTTTTTTAACCTGAGCAACTTCTTTTTTAGGATATAGATCCAATGTTCCGTTTGCTTCCATTTCTTCAATTTCAATCAAACGACGAACACGTTTCTGAATTGTACGATAGTTTGTCAATAAACCACCTAACCATCTCTGGTTTACAAAGAAACTTCCTGAACGAAGTGCTTCTTCAACAACAACAGTCTGTGCCTGTTTTTTAGTTCCTACAAATAATACTTTTCCGCCTTTTTCAGCGATTTCTTTCATTGCAGCATAAGCAACATCCAACTGTTCCAAAGTTTTTTCCAAGTTGATGATGTAAACACCATTTCTGCTAGCGTAGATGTTTGGTTTCATTTTTGGATTCCATCTACGAGTCTGATGTCCAAAGTGTACACCAGCTTCCAATAATTTTCTCATTGATACTACTGACATTTTAATATCCTCACTTTCCGTTACGTCCTCCACCACTTCTAACGACAGCAACTTATCATCAATGCATTCACGCATCTAAAGCACGGGCTGTGCGAATCCGTGATGTGTGTAGTCTGCGTTAAGTAATCACGCATCACTAAATATTATAACATACCTGTTTATCTTTTCAACAAATTTTTTAATTTTTACTTTTATTCGATCGTATTGTTCTTTTCTGCACGAGGATGAGCATTCAAATATGTCTGTTTCAAACGTTCTTGTGATACATGTACATAAATTTGTGTTGTAGACAAAGAAGAATGTCCCAGCAGTTCTTGTACCACTCTTAAGTCTGCCCCATTATCCAGCAAGTGTGTTGCAAAACTATGACGAAACATATGGGGATGAAGATGCACTTGCAAATCCGTTTTTTTACCAGCTATATCCAAGCGATATTGAATCCCTCTGGATGTCATTTGTTTTCCTCGCTGATTCACAAAAACATAATCGTGGCTGCCATCACACCATAGTCCACGTACCGTATGTAAATAGGACTTAAGCAATTGTTTCGCTGTATCATAGAAAGGAACAATGCGCTGCTTATCCCCTTTTCCTGTAATACGCACGATCTGTTCTATAAAATCAATATCCCTTATTCGCAAAGAAGAGATTTCACTTACACGCATTCCACAAGCATACATAAGTTCAAACATGGCACGATCTCTTAACTCTTCTGGTTTTGATAAATCAAATGATGATAAAAAAGTTTCCATTTCATCATAAAACAAAAACTCTGGAATACGTTTTGCTTTTTTAGGAGCTTTAAAATACAAAAAAGGATTGTTTTGAATGCCCACATACTCATTTAGATATCGATAAAAAGAGCGAAGAGAACTCAATTTACGAGCTATCGTAGAATTTTTTAAAGTCCCCATTGTCCCTGCCTTATTCCTTAAATAGGTAACATACCCCATAATTAGAATTCGATCGACATCTTCAAGCGAAGACACATTCTGTGATGTTAAAAAAGAGATAAATTCTTTTATATCTCTTTCATAAGCATCGTATGTATGTTTGCTTCCACTATTTATATCATTTAAATATTTAAGAAACCGCTCAACATACGTTTCCATTAAGCAAATTTCTCCTGATATTCTTCAATCACCGCAAGTGCCTGTTTAGCAAAAGCTTCTTTGCGATCTTTTTTCTTTACTTTCCCTTCCAGCTGCATGATTCCAAAATTCGCATTCATAGGCTGAAAGTACTTAGGAGAAGCATGTGTAATATACTGTGCCATAGAACCCATCACACAAGTACTAGGTAATTCTACACACTCTTTTCCTCTTATCAGATTTGCCATATTTAATCCTGCTAACAAACCACTTGCTGCACTTTCTACATATCCTTCCACACCTGTTAGCTGACCTGCAAAAAACAAATCATCACGCTCGATATGCTGATACGTAGGTCTTAATACTTTTGGTGAACACAAATAGGAATTTCGATGCATAACACCATAACGCACAATTGATACATTTTCCAATCCTGGAATCATACTTAAAATACGTTTTTGTTCTCCCCACTTCAAATGCGTTTGAAAACCAACTATATTATAAAGCGTAGCAACTGCATTATCCTGACGAAGCTGAACGACTGCATAAGGCAGTTTCCCATCCGGTGTTTCCAATCCAACTGGTTTCATAGGCCCAAACAGCAATGTTTTTTCTCCTCGTCTTGCCATTTCTTCAAAAGGCATGCATCCTTCAAAATACGTTTCCTCAAAGTCATGCAGATGCGCTGTTTCCGCATGTATTAATTCCTGATAAAAATGATCAAATTCCTCTTTTGACATTGGACAATTAATATAGGCAGCTTCACCTTTATCATATCGAGATTTCACATACGCTTTTGTAAAATCGATACTGTCTTTTTCTATAATCGGCGCAGCCGCATCATAAAAGTGAAAATATTCTTCTTTTGTTAAACGCTGTATTGCCTGACTAAGAGAATCGCTTGTCAAAGGCCCACTGGCAATAATAACTGGTCCTTCGGGAATTTCACAAATCTCTTCATGAACAACTTCTACAAGAGGGTGTGAACACAAAGTGTCTGTGATTGCCTTTGAAAAGTTCTTCCTGTCGACCGCTAAAGCACTTCCAGCAGGCACTCTGTGTGTATCTGCCATACGCATGATCAAAGAGTCAAATTGACGCATCTCCTCTTTTAAAATCCCAACTGCATTAAGCAAAGAATCACTTCTTAAAGAATTGGAACAAACAAGCTCCGCAAAAGCATCACTTTGATGCGCAGGTGAACTTTTCTTTGGACGCATTTCAATTAAACGTACTGGTATTCCTCTTTTTACAAGCTGCCAGCAGGCTTCACATCCTGCAAGTCCAGCCCCTACAATCGTCACTTTTTTCATGATGTTTTTTCCTCATCTTTCTTTCCTGCTTTTTTCACAACTTTCTTAGCACTTTTTCTAGTTGTTTTCGCAGTTTTCTTGGTTTCATCCTTAGACGTTTTTTCTGCTTTTGCTTTTTTAGGCTCTTTTTTGATATAACGACATTTTGGATAATTGCTGCATCCTACAAATGTCGTACCAAATCGTGATTTACGCTGTACCAGATCATGTCCGCATTCTGGGCATTTTTCTCCAGTAGGCACAGGATCTTCTTTTACCTTTGTGCTTTTAATATATTTACATTCTGGATAATTGCTGCAAGCCAGGAAAGAACCATAACGTCCTTTTTTCATCACCATTTTACTACCGCAGTTTGGACAAACTTCCTCTACACCGCCATTTTCCTCTTCTTCCTCACTTTTGGTATAACGGCAATTAGGGAAATCTATACAGGATATGAATTTTCCATAGCGTCCTACCCTGTATACAAGATCATTTCCGCATTCTGGACATTTTTCTCCCGTTTTCTCTAATTCCTTTTTCTCCATGTTTTCATAAGCATTTTCCAACAAAGGTTCAAACTGATTATAAAATGTACGGAGTTCTTCAATGTTATTTCGTTCTCCATTCGCAATTTCATCCAAATGATGTTCCATATCAGCCGTATACGTTACATTAATGATAGAATTAAAAAACTCCTGTAATTTCGCATCTGTAAGTTCTCCCTGCTCTGTAGGAAAAAAGACTTTCGTTTTGCTTCCTTCACTAGGTCTATCCAAAGAAACATACCCTCTTGCCTGCAAAGTATCAATGATAATTGCATACGTAGAAGGTCGACCAATGCCTTTCTCTTCCAGATCTTTAATCAAACGTGCTTCACTATAGCGAAGCGGCGGTTCTGTAAAGTGCTGTTTTCCTTCCAATTCTACTTCATGGAAAACCTCTTGTTCCTGCATTGCCGGCAACATTTCATCTTTTACCGTTTCATAGTCACTGTAAACTTTTAAGTATCCATCAAACATCAAAATAGAACCATTAGCACTAAATTCACAGCCATCACACACAATCTGTGCATTTACGACATCAAAACGACTGGCAGCCATTAAAGATGCCAATGTACGCGCATAAATAAGTTTGTACAATTTATACTGATCATTTGTCAAATAAGGCTTAACCTCTTCTGGTGTATTTTTAATATTCGTAGGACGAATTGCCTCATGAGCATCCTGTGCATTTTCACTGTTTTTCTGACGAGCGCGTCCACAATATTCTTTCCCATAAATTGTTTCAATGTGACTTTCTGCATCTTTTACAAAAACATCACTTAAACGTGTAGAATCCGTACGCATATAAGATATAAGACCTTCTGTACCATTTGCCAAAGGAAGACCTTCATACAATTTCTGTGCAATCTGCATCGTTTTTTTCGCACCAAAGCCCAATTTTGTACTAGCTTCCTGCTGTAATGTAGAAGTGATAAAAGGCATACGTGCTTCTTTTTTACGTATTTTTTTCTCAATAGAAGACACTATAAAATCTTTGCTGCAGCGTGCAATGATCGCATCTACATCTTCCTGTGTTTTTAAATTTGCTTTCTTTCCATCTACCTTAATTAGATTTGCTTTAAATTCTTTTCCATCTTTTTCAAAATTCGCACCTAATGTCCAATACTCTTCACTTTTAAATGCACGAATTTCATTTTCTCGCTCAACGATCAAACGCAAAGCAACCGATTGTACACGTCCTGCTGATTTAGAACGTATCTTGTTTTGTAAAAGCTTGCTTAACTTAAACCCAATAATACGATCCAGCATGCGTCGTGTTTCCTGACTTTTCACCAGATTCTGATCAATTGTACGAGGATGTTTCAACGCTTCAACAACTGTGTTTTTTGTGATCTCATGAAAGATAATACGGTTTTCATCTGCCATATCAAGATCCAAAACATTAGCCAAATGCCATGCAATCGCTTCACCTTCACGATCGGGGTCACTTGCTAAATATACATGTTCACTTTTTCCAGCCAGTTCCTTTAATTCCTTAACAACAGCACGTTTGTCGCTGCTAATTTTGTATGTAGGTTCAAAATCATTTTCTACATCAATTCCAAGACCACCTTTTCCAGTAGTCGCTAAATCACGTATATGTCCTTTTGAAGAAACGACATGATAGTCTTTTCCCAAATATTTTTCAATCGTTTTTGATTTGGAAGGGGATTCCACTATAACTAAATTCTTCATTATGTCCTCCTTGCTTAAAATGTACGTCTCTTATTGTTTGATTTTTTTCAGAATTTGTCAAGCTTTTTATCTCAAATTAATTCAATATCTGTAATATCGCTTAAAATACCTGCCCCTTGCGCAATCAGTAAGTTTCCTCCTTCTCCATAAGCATCTCCAAAAGCATGAGGCATACAGTACACTGGAATATCCAATGCTAATGCTTCATTAACCGTAAGCATAGAACCACTTCTTTTCTTTGCTTCCACAACAATAACAACATCACTTAATGCCGCTAAAATTCGATTTCTCCATGGAAAATGAAACGCTAATGGAGCTACCCCTTTAGGATATTCACTTAAAATCAAATGATTCTTACGCATCGTTTTATAAAGTGCTTCATTTTGCTTTGGATAAATCACATCCAGCCCACATCCAATAACACCAATCGTCCCTCTGTTTAAGCTGCACTGATGCGCAATGGAATCAATTCCTTTTGCCAGTCCACTAACCACAACATACTTATTTGACAAATGCCTGCATAAAGTCCTGCACATTTCTACTCCTTTTTCACTTGCATCTCTACTTCCAATAATTCCTGCACTTTTTCTATCCAGCAGCGCAAGATTTCCTTCATAAAACAAGATCCATGGCGCATATTGTAATTTTCTTAGTTTTTCCGGATATTCTTTATCAAGCACAGTAACAAAATTTCCATTATATTCTATTTTTTCCCATGGTTCATTTGCTTCTATTGCTTTTTGTATATACTTCCATTCACCTTTGTATTTTACCGCATAATATAAAATTTGTTCTCTCATATAAAAACACCTCCTATTTCTTATACGATACAAAGATGCAAATATACAAAAAGAACTGCATAAAAACAGTTCTTTTATGATTTTTTTGTTTTTTATTTTTCTATACTTCCCTTTAATAAATCAATTTTCGCATCATCTACTAATATTTCTTTTGCACTCGTTAGTAAAGATGCCATATTCTGCAATTCGCTTGGTACTACGATTTTAGTAGCTTTTCCATCTGCCATTTTTTCATAAGTTTCCAAACTCTTCAAGCTTAAATATTCTTTTGTTGGATTTGCATCTTTGATCATTTCAATACCACGAGCCTGTGCTTCATAAATACGCTCCATTGCTTTTGCTTTCCCTTCAGCCTCAGCAATCATAGATTCCTTTTTCGCATTTGCACGTAGAATCATCGCTTCTTTTTCACCTTCGGCAGTTAAGATAGCACTTTTCTTTTCTCCCTCTGCCTGCAGAATTTTTTCACGACGTTCACGTTCTGCACGCATCTGTTTTTCCATTGCTTCCTGAATATCACGTGGAGGAATAATATTTTTAACTTCCACTCGATTTACTTTGATTCCCCAAGGATCAGTTGCTTCATCTAAGATAGCACGCATTTTTGTATTAATAATATCACGAGATGTCAATGTTTCATCCAGTTCCAATTCCCCAATGATATTACGAAGTGTCGTTGCGGTTAAATTTTCAATTGCAGTAATTGGTCCAACAACTCCATACGTATATAATTTAGGATCTGTAATCTGAAAATAAACAACTGTATCAATCTGCATCGTTACATTATCTTTTGTGATAACTGGCTGCGGTGCAAAATCTTTTACAATTTCTTTTAATGTAACTTTATTCGCAATTCTATCCACAAAAGGAATCAACACATGAATTCCCGTATTCCATGTGGAATGATATGCACCCAGGCGCTCTACAACATAAGATGTTGCCTGTGGAACAATTCGAACCAAATATGCAAATAAACCGGCAATAAGTAATAATACAACAACAATAATGATAATCGTTAAAATATTCATAGTCTACCTTCCTTTATTTATCTTCATTTTGTAATTTCATCACAAGGAGTTTTGCCCCCTCGATTGCAACCACTTTTACGCGACTTCCTTCTTCTATTTCTTCATCCTCAACACTGACTGCATGCCATATGGTCCCTTGAATTTTCACTTCTCCCCAATCATTGGAAGTGATCTTTTTTGTTACGATTCCTTTTTCCCCAATATAGCGATCTGCATTTGTTCTAACAACATTCCCTCTTAAATAGCGTGCCGCAACAGGACGAACAATAAGCATACTCAGAAAAGACATAATCACAAAAACTGCAATCTGTATCCCAATTGAAAAATCAAGCAAAGATACCAGTGCCGCAGCACAAGCCCCTACTGCAAACCAGATGCTTACCAGAGCACTTGCTGTAAGCAATTCTAAAACTACCGCAAGCAATCCTACTCCAAGCCAAACAAGCCACATCATCATCACCCCTTTACATTCATCAATTCACTCAAATCAACTACCAGCATATTTTCTTTATCAGAAAACTGTGCATGCATCTTTAAGCCATCAATGGTCTGTTTCAATAAGATGCTCAATTCCTCTATGATGGCTTTATTGCTGATACGAGCATATCCTTTTCCTATGGAGACTTTATGCAGCTGCTCCTTAGAAACAAGCTGCAAATCAACCTCTCGCTTCGTAACAGGTCGAATTGCTAAAGAAAGATTCTTTTTGTCAATTCCAATCATGCACCAGCGAATATCCTGAAAATATGCAGCAGCGCTACTGTTTAAAGTAATGTTTGTCGGATTTAAGGTAACAACCAGTGAATAAACATTACTTTTTACCCATTCAAACATTTTGCCACCACCTTTCTACTTTCATTATAGAACTTTCTTATTTTTTTGCAACAATTTTCTTATTTTTCTTATTTATTTTTCATAATAAAAAAATACCCTGTTTATCACAGAGTATTACAGTTCAAATTGCAGTTGTGCCATCTTAGCTACCGGAGCATAGCTTTTACGATAAAGATGATCAATTACCCCATATGTATGCATAGCCTCCAAATGTGCTTTTGTTGGATATCCTTTGTGTTTTGCAAACCCATATTGAGGATATCGTTTATCGTAAGCATACATAATACAGTCTCTTGTTACCTTAGCCAAAATACTGGCAGCCGCAATACTGACACTCTTCTGATCACCTTTCACAAGAGAAATCACATCTTTATCACACTGAGGCAATGGCATTGCATCTGTTAATACGCCATCTGCCCCATCAAACATGCTGCTTAAATCCTGCATAGCTTTTTGTGTAGCGCGATAAATATTTAATTCATCAATGATTTTGGGCTCAATGATAAGAATATGATACTCATCTGCTAAACGAATAATTTCTTTAAATAATGCCTTTCTTTTTTTCTCACCGATTTTTTTAGAATCATAAATCTCTTCATGAGAAAAGCCTGGTGGAAATGCTACTGCCGCTACAACTAGCGGTCCAGCCATAGGTCCTCTGCCTGCTTCATCAATACCGATAATTTTTTTCTTTCCTGCTTTCCACCATTCTATTTCATAGTGATTCTCACACTTCATCTGCATTCTCCCATGTAATAGATCCTAAGCGATCATCACGAATCTCTCGCAGAAAGGTTTCTATCGTTCGTTTAAAATCAATCTCTTTCCCGTTTTTTAAGAAGCCTCTTTTTTCTGCAATTTTCGTAAAATTAGAATAAGGGTCCTCATCTAATTCAATAGCATAGCGTTTTTCAAGAAGTTCCGGTTTATGCTGCATTAAAAAACGCATTGCCCAGGCTGCTACTTCCTCTAAAGGTAAGATTTCATCACGAATCGCACCGGATACCGCCAAAAGAACACCAACTTTTTCATCTTCAAATTTTGGCCATAAAACTCCCGGTGTATCCAGCAACTCTAAATTTGCATTTACCTTTGACCATTGCAGAGATTTTGTAACCCCTGGACGATCTCCTGTTACCGCAATTTTCTTTTTGGAGATACGATTAATAAATGTTGATTTACCAACATTTGGAACACCTACCACCATGGCACGAATCGCTCTTGGACGAATCCCTCTTCGCTTCATTCTTTCAATTTTCGCTTTCATAAGTTCTTGAGAAGCTTCTACTACTTTCGGTGTAATATTTTCCTTTATAATATCCAAAGCAAGCACTTTAACATCTTCTTTTTGAAGCTTTGTAATCCATTTTCTTGTTTCTAGCGCATCTGCCTTGTCTTTTTTTGAAAGAATAATAAGACGAGGCTTCTGATTGCATAATTCTTCGATCATCGGATTTTTAGACGCATTGGGAATACGGGCATCTCTTAATTCAATGACCATATCCACCATTTTCATTTTCTCCTGCATTTCCCTTTTTGCCTTTGTCATATGACCGGGAAACCATTGTATTCTAATTGTATCTTGTTTATTTTCCATTTGAGACATACCTCACTTTATCAATTGGAGAATAGATCAACATCCCTTTCGCAATAATCTTATCTCTGGTAAATGGACCTACACTGCGAGAATCCATAGAATTATTACGATTATCCCCCATTAAAAAATACTCATTATCTTTAAGAGTTACAGGTGCCATATCCTGCGTAAATGTTTTTAATTGCTGCTGTTTTACAACTTGTTCTGCATAGTTCTTATCTAAAAAGGGTTCCTCTATCTCTTTATTATCTACGTATAAAATACCATCTTGATAAGAAATTGTTTCTCCAGGCAAGCCAATTACCCTTTTTACCCATAAATCTTTATTATCAGGGCTGTGTACAACCACAACATCGAAACGCTCAATATCTGTTAAATAAGAAGCCGCAACATTTACAATAACATGTTCTCCATCTTCCAAGGTAGGATACATAGAAGAACCTACCACTGTGTTTTTACGTAAAACAAAAGTAAAGACAAGCATTAATATGATGAATGCCACCAATATCATTCGCAAAAAATCTAAAATACTATATAAAATATCATATTTATCTTTCTTGTTCTTCACACAATCACCTTCCTATTTTGCACTTCGTATTTCAGTGAAGGGGAATAACACAAAAATACCAACGCCTCGAATCTGATTGCGATCAAAAGGCCCCAATTCTCTGGAATCCTGAGAAATACTTCGATTATCGCCCATCAAAAAATATTCATCTTCCCCTAATTTAATTTCGTCAAAATCCTCTGTAAACACTTCTCCAACATCTCGAAAACGATCCGCGTAATCATTATCAAGATACGGCTCATCCAAAGGTTTTCCATTTACATAGACAACGTCATCTTTACATGAAATCGTCTCATTAGGAAGGCCTATCACTCTTTTTACAACATAAGTATATAATTGTGTGTTTTCATATGCAACAACGATATCTCCACGTTCTATATCCTGAAATTTTGCCGCAAACGCATTACTTAAACCAAATTCTTTATCATGTAATGTAGGATACATACTTCCTCCATTGACTTGAATATGGCGTACGACATAGTTTGTAATGATAAAAATTAAGATCAGACAAACAGCAAAGATTTTTAAAAGTGAGAAAATATTGGAAAAAAGCACTTTAACAAGTGTTTCTTTTTTTTCACTCTTATGCTTACTGTTTGTAGATCTTTTCCAAAACATGCACATTCCTCCACCACTTCTAAATATAAAAAGAAAAGCCGGAATAAATCCCGACTTTTTTAAGCTTAGCGAATTTCTTTAATACGAGAAGCTTTACCAGAACGTCCACGAAGATAGAATAATTTATTTCTTCTAACTTTACCGTGACGAACTACTTCGATTTTGTCAACAATTGGAGAATGGATTGGGAATGTTCTTTCTACACCAATCTGGTTAGAAATCTTACGAACTGTAAAGTTTTCGCTGATTCCTCCACCCTGTCTTGCAATTACCAAACCTTCAAAAACCTGGATACGAGATTTGTCTCCCTCTTTGATTTTTACGTGTACACGTACTGTACTACCAGATTTGAAGAAAGGTATGTCTTTTTTCAATTGTGATTTTGTTACATCATTAACTAACTGTAAGTTCATACTCGGCACTCCTTTTCTATATTTTACGTAGGGCTCATAAACCATTTTGTCCAGCGGAACCTCGTTGCCATAACAGGCTAGATAATAATACCATAAAAGAATTGCCTTTGTAAATAATTTTCTTACATTTTTTATGTAAATCTTCTACATTAGAAAGTCGGGCACTTTCTGCTACTATCATATCATTTTCAATACTTAAAGAAAAGATATATTCAAAGAAAGTTATTTTTTATTTACTGTTCTTTATATTCTGCTTTAATTTCTTCCATCAATTTTCTTTCTTCTTTTGTAAAATCTCTATTTTTTAATAAGTCAGGACGTTTTTCCAATGTTCTTTTTAAAGATTCCTTTAATCTCCACTTACGTATATTTTCATGATGACCGCTTAATAAAACATCTGGAACGCGTTTTCCATCGAATTCAATTGGACGCGTATATTGAGGATACTCCAACAAACCATTTTCAAAAGAGTCATCGCTGTGACTTTCTTCTAAAATAACACCGTTTAAAAGTCGAATGATTGCATCGGAAACAACCATGGCTGCCGGTTCTCCTCCTGTAAGAACAAAGTCTCCCAAAGAAATTTCCATGTCCACATAGGAACGAATTCTTTCATCAAACCCTTCATAATGACCACATAATAAAATAAGATGTTTTATTTCAGAAGCAAATTGACGTGCAGTTTTTTGTGTAAATGTTGCTCCCTGGGGAGACATCATCACAACAAAAGAATCTGGTGTTCGTATATCCTTTAAACAATCTACGATTGGCTGAGGGCTTAAAACCATCCCCTGTCCTCCTCCACAAGGCGTATCGTCTACATGATTATGTTTATCTAATGTATATTTACGGAAATCAACCGTATCAAATTCCACCTGTTTTCGATCTAAAGCACGCTTAATAATTGAAGTAGAAACAAAACTATCAAAAAACTCAGGAAAAAGAGTAACAATTGTTATCCTCATATCATTCCCTCCACTAGATGAACCACAATTTTCTTATCTTCACGTGAAAAAGAAACAACGAATGCTTTCACATAAGGAATCAAGATATCTCCTTTAACACCTTTCACACGCAAAATTGCATTCGCATTTGTGTCCAGCACCTCACTAACGATACCAAGTTTATTTCCTTCTTCATCAAACACTTCACAGTTTTTTAGTTCAAAGAAATAAGCTTCGTCTTCTTCCAGTTCATGAACATCTTTTCGATCAATTGATAATAAAGAACCTTTCCATTTTTCGACCTGATTAATATCATCAAATCCATCAAACTTCACAAGCAAGAGTCCTTTTTGTTCACGCACACTTTTAATTTTTAAAGAAAGCAGCCCCTCTTCTGCATGCAGATGAACAAGAGCTCCCTTTTTAAAACGAATATGCGGAAAATCTGTCATTGTTTTTATTTTTACTTCCCCTCTTAAGCCATGCGTATTAACCAATACACCAATCGTAATTTGTTCCATATATTACCTCCAAAAAAAAGGATGCATTTTGCATCCTAATAAGATTCGAATTTAATAGTAACTCGTTTATCTTCTTTTCTTGATGCAACAGACATCATATGACGGATTGAGGAAGCCATTGATCCTCTGCGTCCAATCAGTCTAGCAACATCTTCACTGTTTGCATATACATACAGTAAAATTTCTCGCTCATCAAGACTGTCCATTTTCTTAACAGAAATACTGGATTTATCATCTACCATTGGTGTTACGATATCCAGTAATACTTGTTCGTAATCGATCATAAGAATTACTTAGCGTTTTTTTCTTCGTGCAGACGTTTCAAGATGCCCTGAGTAGACAGGATGTTGCGTACTGTATCAGAAGGCTGCGCTCCATCTTTCAGCCATTTAACAGCCAATTCTTCATTTACTGTAATAGAAGCTGGATTTGTAGTTGGATTGTAAGTTCCAATTGTTTCAATAATACGTCCATCTCTCGGTGAACGAGAATCAGCAGCTACTATTCTGTAAAAAGGTTTTCTTTTAGAACCCATTCTTTTTAATCTTAATTTAACCATTGTCTATTTCCTCCTGTAATTTTTATTACAGATGTTATTATAACAGAGTTTTTTTAGGTGTCAAGTATTTTTCCTTTACACTTTGTTTAAAAAAGAAGAAAACAGAGCCTATACGCTCTGTCTAGAATTTTCTGCCCTTTTTACCGCCCATAGCACGACTCATAGCACGCATATTTTTCATTGCGCCTAAGCCACCCAAGTTTGGCATTTTTCCTCCTTTTGCAAGAGATGAGAACTGCTTCATTACCTGTTTCATCTTTTCAAACTCATTCAAACAGCGATTTACATCCGCAACACTCACTCCGCTTCCTTTCGCAATACGGTTTTTACGAGAAGCTCTTAAAATATTAGGGTTTTCCCTTTCTTCCGGCGTCATACTTTGAATAATCGCTTTGCTTTTCTTGATTTTATTATCTGCTTTTGCTTCATCAATTTGTCCAGCCAGCTGTCCCATGCCCGGCAATAACTTCATCATACCACCTAAAGAACCCATTTTTTCAATTTGTTCATACTGAACAAGCATATCTGTTAAGGTAAATTCACCACTCATCATACGATTTGTTGATTTTGTGGTAGCTTCCATATCCATTTTTTCTTGCGCTTTTTCAACCAAAGACATGATATCTCCCATTCCCAGTATACGATCTGCCATACGATCTGGGTGGAAAACATCTAAATCTTCAATTTTTTCTCCTAAACCAACAAATTTAACAGGTACATTTGTAATGGCACGAACAGATAAGATACCTCCGCCACGAGAGTCTCCATCAAGCTTTGTTAATACTAATCCGCTTACTTCTAATTGCTCATGGAAACTGCTAGCAACATTTACGATATCCTGACCAGTCATAGCATCCACAGTTAACAAAATATCATCTGGCTGAACATAGGCCTTAATATCGGATAACTCCTGCATCAGTTCATCATCTATATGCAAACGTCCTGCTGTATCAAACAGTACTGTATCATAGCCATTTTCTTTCGCATAGACCATTGCCTGTTTAGCAGTTTCCAAAGCTTTTGTTTCTACACCTAAAGAAAATACTTCAACACCAATGGATTCTCCTAATGTTTTCAGCTGATCAATTGCCGCCGGACGAATGACATCGCATGCGACAAGCAAAGGATTTCTCCCTTGTTTCTTCTTCATTAAATTAGCAATCTTAGCGGATGCTGTTGTTTTACCAGTACCCTGAAGACCAACCATCATGATTGTTGTAATACCACTTTTTTTATAGTTTACAGGGGCGTCTTCTGTCCCTAACAATGCAACAATTTCATCATGAACGATTTTTACGACCATTTGCCCCGGATTCAAAGAAGTTAACACTTCCTGCCCCATGGCTTTTTCTTTAATACGCGAAATAAAATCTTTCACTACACCATAATTAACGTCTGCTTCCAGCAAAGACATACGAACTTCGCGAAGCATATCATTCATATTTTTTTCAGTTAGTTTTCCTTTTCCAGTTATATTTTTAAACGCCTTGTCAAGACGTTCACTCAGATTTTCAAATGCCATTATAAATCCGCCTTTCTCATCAATCGCTTTCCATTATAACATACTCTTTTTCACTTGAGAATGTATTTCCCCTATGTTTTAACTTACTCACACGCTTTTTTACGATAGATTTCAATATGAAATTCTACATCCGTAGTTAAAGATGACAATGTTTTCAAATGTTCACTTCCCTTTTTCGGTGTTTTCCAGAAATAAGGCGTCATCTGAAACAATGCCCAAATATCTTTCTGATCATCTATCGTTATTTCATAAGACAAGTCTTTTTCATCAACAAGTTCCATATTTAAAATGCGATTATCTTCTATTTTATTTTCATATACATTGTCATATAAGTGTTCTTTTAATCCATACAGATGTCTTGGACCAGGTCCTACCTTAATAAACCAGCCATCCTTCTGCAATACTCTGCATACTTCTTTTGTATCAAAAGGAGCGAACACTGATAATACAATATCTGCACAAGTATTTGATAGCGGCATATGAAAGACACTGCACACTGCATAAAACACACCATTATGTGCTTTGCTGGCTTCATCCACTGCATACTTCGAAAGATCAAAGCCAAAAATATTACATTTTGGTAAAACTCTTTTTATCTGGTTCGTATAGAATCCCTCTCCACAGCCAGCATCAATTAACATTAAAGGCTGCTTTTGTTTACAAATATTTGTTAACATATCACATAATGGCTGGTAATATCCATGTTGTAAAAATGCTGTCCTGGAGCGCACCATATCTTTATCATCACCTGTTTGACGATGATTTCCTAGTCCAAGATTAACATATCCTCTTTTCGCAATATCAAAGGAATGATGATTGTCGCAGCAATAGCGATTTCCATCCTTTTGTAAAGGTTTTTTACATTTAGGACACTGTAACATAAATATTCTCTCCTTCTTCAAAAATATGCTTCGCCTTAGAAAAGCGAAGCATATTTCTTATTCCTTTTTCATTTTATCTGTATCCATATGTACATTCATTTGATCGTGTAAGCCTTGTTCCTCATATAGTTTCTGATGCTTTTGCTTTTCCATTTCTACATCAGCACCTAGCTCGATTCCCATTTCATACTGATATAAATCTTCCTGTACTTTTGGACTACGATAATGTTTTCGATTATTCATCTAGAATCACCTCATCCATAGTATGAGAGATTCTTATTATTTTATTCTAAAAGATATCTTCGCTGTCTTTTTCCTGCGCAGATGGGTACACATCAATACTTTCCATATTTGTTATGCACTCATCAATCAATGTTTCAAAATCAAAACGTGATTCCAATTTTTCAGCTTTGTGACGAGTTGGTTTTGTAACTGGGTTTTTAGGCGTAAAAATAGTACAGCAATCCTCAAAAGGCTGAATGGAAATATCATAAGTACCGATTTTTTTGGATATGTCAATAATTTCCAATTTATCCAAACATGCAACAGGACGAATAGTTGGCATATCCGTCACACAGTTAATTGTCTGCATACTTTCTAATGTCTGACTGGCAACCTGACCAATACTTTCCCCATTAACAATAGCAAGACAGTTTTGTTTTTCACTTACTTTCTGGGCAATACGATACATCATGCGACGCATAAGCGTAATTGCATAACTTTCATCACAATGTTTATAAATGGCAAGCTGTAAATCCGTAAATGGAATGATATGCACACGAATATGTCCCTGATAAGGAGCAATTGCTCTAGCTAAATCTAAAACTTTATCTTGTGCCGCATCACTAGTATAAGGAGGAGATGCATAATGGATACATTCAATTGCCACCCCTCGCTTCATTGTTAAATAAGCGGCAACAGGAGAATCAATGCCTCCTGAAAGCATAACAAGTGCTTTTCCTCCTACACCGACTGGATATCCTCCATTTCCTTTGATTTTTCCAGTCATAATATAGGTAGCATCTTCGTGCACTTCAATTTGAATACGTAAATCTGGAGTTTTTACATTTACTTTCCAGTCAGTATTGCGAAGAATTTCCCCAGCAACAGCACGATTAATTTCATCTGATACAAGAGGAAACATTTTAAAACTTCTTCGTGCCTCTACTTTAAAAGTAGAACCTTCTGTTTCCTGCGCAACTTTTAAGCATGTTTTCTGAATAACTTCCATATCGGTTTTGACTTTGATTGCGAACGAAAAAGAAGAAATCCCAAAAACTTTTTTCAGTCTTTCTGCCACTGCCTCATGATCTTCACCATTTAAAATAATATACATGCGATCATGTGTTCTTTCATAACTTAACGCATCAAAATCACGCAGTGCATTACGCACATTAATTAATAATTTTTTAATAAAATCTTTTCTGTTTTTGCCTTTTGTAGACAATTCTCCAAAGCGAACCAGAATGTGGTCATAAACGATTTTATTTTGTTCTATAGTCATAATAAATCTCCTTTAATGCTTGTAAAAAGCCCTGAATTTCTTTCATTGTCGTTAAATGAGACAAAGAGATACGAATAGCATGTGTTGCTCGCAGCTCACCAGCCCCCATAGCTAAAAGAACCTTGGATACAGCTTTGCTGTGAGAAGAACAAGTGCTTTGTGCAGAAACAGCAAAACCTTTCCTATTCAACGCATTCAGCATTACCTCACTTCCAATTTTTAAACAAGAAATATTTAAAATATAAGGAGAGGCATCCTCAGGACTATTGATTACCATATCTTCCATATTGGAAATTTCCTTGCGCAGCACCTCATTTAACTTTTGTACATATATCAAATTTTTATCTTTTTCTTCTAACATAAGGCGAAGCGTCTTTGCGAAAATAATATTAGCAGGTGCATTGCTAGTTCCCGCTCTTAATCCATATTCCTGCTGTCCCCCACTTATTAAAGGAAGTAATTCAATATTACTTTTTTTATATAAAATTGCACTTCCCTTTACCCCATATATTTTATGTGCTGAAAAAGTAGCCATATCTACGGATTCCAAAGGAATATCTACTTTTCCAAGTGCCTGTACACCATCCACATGAAAGAAAGCACGTGAATTTTTATGCACATAGTCTGCACATTCTTTAATAGGATTTATTGCCCCAGTTTCATTATTCACCATCATAATAGACACTAAGATCGTATCTTTACGCAATGCTTTTTTCAAATCATCTAATCGAATTTTTCCATCTTCATAAACCGGCAAGTAAGTTATCTCAAAGCCAAAAACCTCTTTTAGCTGTTCAAGTGCCATAGATACACTGGAGTGTTCAACACAACTAGAAATAATATGATTCCCTCTTCTTTTATTTTGCCACGCAAAACCTTTAATTGCATAGTTGTTAGATTCACTAGCACAGGAAGTAAATATAATTTCATCTTTATGAACATGCAAAAGCTGTGCAATCTGTGCACGGCTTTGTTCCATCAATTTAGAAGTTTCTCTTCCTATTTCATGCAGGGAATCACTATTCCCATAATATTTATGCAAAAGCATTGTATAAGTCTCTAAAACTTCTTTTCGAATAGGTGTTGTTGATGCATAATCTAAATAAATCATATTATTCTTCCACCTTCAACTGCTCTTGTGAATGCTTCTCCATCATTTTTTCGTATGCGCCTGGATGAATTTTCTCAATACACTGAATTCCAATTTTCAATGCCTTTGTATATTGTCCATTTCTAAAGCACAATTCTGCACGTGTTAATTCTGAATCAATATCTGCATACGTAGAACGATAGCGATTGCCAAAGACAATTGTATTTTCTACCATAATTGCCATTCCAACTAAATTATTGACATCATTATATAATGTATAAATATAATCAATTGCATTTTTTAATAGCCCGTTTAACTGCTTTACATCTAATGGAGAGTGATCAAGAACAATTTGCATATCCTTTAGCATATCTTCTCCCTTATGTAAATCATCCTTGTATTTCTGAGAAACATTTGGCAAGCGATGTTTTGACATTTTGACACGAATTTCATTTAAGATTAGCTGCAGTTTTACCATTTGTTTTTTTGCACGTTCCTCATCACTGCATGCTTTGTTCAGTTTTTCTTTCATATCTGACACTTCTTTGCGAAATGCAGTAATACTTTGTTCAAGTTCATGATAAGCAACTAAGATTGTCGTATATGGGATTCCTTTATCAACGATAACTTTATCAAGTTTACGCTGCATATCGTTTAGTACTGCCAATTTATCAGCTACATCAGCTAATTTTTCAGACCAGTTTTCAAATCCAAAACGTTCATATACACGTTTATATAATTTAGAAATTTCCTCAATGTCATGATTGATTTCTTTCACATCATCAAATAAAAGATCTACATTTTCATTTATTTCATCAAAAGCTTTTTCTTCTTTCGATATTTGCTCTTCCAACTGGTTAATTCTTTTTTCACACTCAAGCAAATCCTCATCTACACCTTTTGGATTGCCATTTCGAAGCTTAGTTAAATTGTTTTTCAGCATTTCAGAAATAACATCTAAATTTTTACGTATTTCCAAATGTTCAATATAAACACCTTTGTTCTTAACTTGTGCATAATGAAATCCCACCTCATCAATCATTCGAGGCAGAAGACCTTTTGCCTTTTCATATAATTGAGGCAAGGACTGCGTAAGTTCTTCTAGATGCTGCAAAACATCACGAATTTCATTTTGCTGATCCGCAGCCTTATTAAATTCTGAAGCAAACATCCATTCTTCAAATACAGAGAACATTTTTTCAACTGAAGCGACCTCTGTTTCCATATGTTCGTATGACTGGGAAAAAGAAGCCTTGTTTTCATTAATTGCACGTTTAACTTTGCGAAATCTTTCTTTTAATTCATTAATAGAAGCTCGCTGTTCGCTTTCCTGTTCCAACACCTCATCAAGAGTATTATTCACACCTTGAATTTTGGTGTCAAGCAACGCAATGCTTTGTTCCATTGAAGACATCTTTTTTAAAGCGCCTTTTACTTTATGCACATAAATCAAGTCATCTATTTCAGCCAAGGAAACGCTGCACTCTTTAAGCTCTTCCTGAATATTATCAAAATCATTGCGACAAGTTTCGACTGTTTCAGCCATCATTTCATTAACTCTGGATAAAGCTACAGCTTTATTTAACTTAAAAGCCAAAGGAACACTCTTCAAAGAATTATAATGCAGTTCTAGATCTTCCAGTTTTTTTCGAGCTTTCTTCTGGCGTAAAGCCATCATCAGAATTGATAGAATAACGAGTAAAACAACAGCTATCAATATATAAATCAACATTTCTGCTGATATAACATTTTTTATATTATTAATGAACTCTTTCATAAAAGGCACCTCTTTCAAGTTTTCATTTGTACAGGGAACTCCCTTTCACAGTGTATTACCTTTTTTATTATATCATATAACTCATTTCAATCCAAAGCACCTTTTCCATTTTTCTTACTTTTTTTTAAAAGTTCAATATTGACACCTACGCATCGTTTTGTTAGAATTATAAAGCATAAAATTGATAGCAGCATGCAAAGTCTTACAGGTATGCGTTCATAACGTAAAAGATACGGGACATCGAGTAACTCGGCTGCCTTGAGTGATGGTGTCGTAAGTATGAACACATTGTAATGATGATTTGTACTGTTATTGTTTTATAGCTATAAAACAATAAGGAGGACATAGAAATGTCAAGATTAACTGGACCGGTTTGGAAAACATCCCGCCGTCTTGGTTTCTCAATTCTAGAAACCGGAGAAGAACTTCAGAAACGTGCTTATGCACCAGGTCAGCATGGACCAACAAAACGTGTAAAACTAACGAACTATGGTTTACAGTTACGCGAAAAACAGAAAATCCGTTTCATGTATGGATTAAATGAACGTCAGTTCTTTAACACTTATACAAAAGCAAACAAAATGAAAGGTGTTACTGGTGACAACTTCTTAGGATTGTTGGAATCAAGACTTGATAACATCGTTTATCGTTTAGGATTTGCTCGTACTCGTCGTGGTGCTCGTCAGCTTGTTAACCACGGACACATTCTTGTAAATGGTAAAAAAGTAGATATTCCTAGCTTTATTGTGAAACCTGGTTCTACAATTGAAGTTAAAGAAAAATCTAAAAACATGGCATCTATTGCTGAAGCTCTAGAAGCTAATTTAAATACTGTTGCATTTGTTGATGTAGACAAAGACGCAAAAAAAGGTACTTACCTTCGTCTTCCTGAAAGAAGTGAATTAAATCAGGAAATCAACGAACTTCTAGTAGTAGAATTCTACAACAGATAGTAATAAAAAAGTCCTCGTGGACTTTTTTATTTTGTTTTATTCTTGCAAATTAAAACAGCACCAACAAAGGTGCTGTATAAGAAAGAAAACATTTTTATAAAATTTTATCCTTCTTTTCCAATAAAAGATACTTTCTCTGCAATAATATCATAACTTAAATACGTTGTACCATCCTTTGTTTCATAAGGACGCGACTGCATTCTGCCTTTTATTGCGACAACATCTCCCTCTCCTGCAACTTGAACCGTAGTTTGTGCAATACCTTTCCAAAGTGTTACAGAAAATTCATCCGTTTCATAAACACCTTCACTGTTGGCAAAAGGACGTGTAACCTCAATTTTCATTGTGGCATACGTATTCCCATGAGTAGATTCTTTCAATACAGGAATTTCTTTTATTTTTCCTACAAATACTATTAAATTCATAATATCCATCCTTTCTTTTATGTTTATATTATGCATGGAAAAACATATAGAAACAAAAAGGCAAATATACATAGAAAATACAATAAAAGACAGAATTTAAGGATTTTTATTACTATATCCCTAAGTTCTGCCTTTTTTCTTCAAATTAAGTTTAAATTACTGGCTTTTTTCTGGCATAATCTCAATAATACTTTTATGTTCTTTTACTATGAACTTGCAGCACTCTTTAATATCTTCCAAACAGATTTTATCTAGAATATCTAACGAAACAAAAAAATCTGTTTGATCAAAATAGTTACGCACAAATGTAATAGCAATATCGTCAAAACTATTTAAACTGCGAATCGTTTGTCCAAAATATCTTCTTTTCAACTGCTGCAGCACATCTTCCTGAATATCCCCTTTGCTGATCCTTTCAACAACAGATTCAATCAAAGAATAAAATTCTTTCCTCTTCTCTGTTTCTCCATAAAACATCAACACTCCATAATCTTTGCCAAAATCTATATCTCCACCAACAAAATCATTTATAATACCCTGATCAATCCAGTCTTGGTATTCTGGATTCAATGAACTAAACACAGAATCTATCATCATACGAATACACCATTCTGCATAAATGCGTTTTTTTACATCCTCAATACCATCTAACTTATAAGAAAGTGATACTTTTGGTGTTTGAATATCCATTGAAAAAGTGTATATTTCTCTATTCGTATTCTTAGGCTCAATAAATTCTTTTCTTTTTACTGCTTCAATCGGTTCAAAATGCTTCCCTTCCTGGTTTTTGCGTATAATTTCCATAATGCGTTTAGGATCATCGGAACACACTCCCACTAACACCATACGCTGTGGATGATAATTTAAATGATAGCAGTTTCTTAAATCTTCTACTGTTGTAGATGAAACACTTTTGTCATCTCCTCCAATATCATAACGCAAAGGATGCTTTGAAAATAAAGATGCATATGTTTCATTTAATAATCTGGAATCACTCATCTGTTTATACATATTTAATTCCTGTATAATGATGCCTTTTTCTTTTTCTACTGAGGCTTCACTAATATTTAATTCCTGCACAAAATCAAGCAAAAGATTCAGCGGTTTCTCAACATCAGATGCACATGTGAAATAATAGACAGTTTCTGTATACGAAGTAAACGCATTAACATTAGCTCCCATTTTAGAAAACTCTTCCATGATATCTCCTTCTTTAGTTTCAAACATCTTATGTTCTAAAAAATGTGCAATCCCTGCAGGAAAACGATAATTGTTTCCTTTACTGTCTACTTGTTCTATATCCAATGCTCCAAGTGGTGTCGCCATCATAAACAAAGATTTTTGATAATCCGGTTTTTGCCACAAAACAACATGAAGTCCATTTGACAAAGTTTCTTCCACATAACTCTCTTTATATCTTTCATTAACAATCTTTTTCATCAGAATCCTCCTTTGTCAAAACAAACACCATTTTTTCTTTGCACAGCTGCATAACTTCACATACATCTTCTTTAGTTACTTTTGAAATATGTTCTATCATAATTTTTGTATCCCATTCACGATTTAATAATATGTTTTGATATTCCTGAGCCATAAGCGTATTCATATTATCTCTTCCACTTTTAATAGAATTTATAATCATTTTTCGACTAACCTCTAACAATTCATCACTGAAATTACCTTGACAGATAACATCAATCTGTTCACGTATCAACTCAATCACTTCATCAATATGTTCTTTTTCTATACCGGTAGTTACACCTAAAACGCCATCATAAGAGATTATATTAGAATATATAGTGTAACACAAACTTCTTTTTTCTCTAACTTCCTGGAATAATAAAGAAGATGAGTACTGTCCTAAAACTGCATTTGCTAAACGCAAGGCATAATATTTTGTATCTAGTAATGAAATATTTGTGAACCAAACCATCATCAAATAACTTTGTGATATATTTTTATACATATATTTTTTCTGCTTTTCATCATCATTTGATACTACATAATAAGAAGCAAATTTTTGACTTCGCTCCTTAAATGGAAAATTTTTAACATAAGAGAATATTTCCTTTTCCAAAACATCTCCACAAACAAGAACCTGAATGCAATCTTCATTAAGCATAGATGTATATGCATTTTGTACATCCTGAAGACATAATTTTTCAATATGTTTTAGCTCTCCTAAAGATGAAATTCCTAAAGGTGTATTGGTTCCTGCTGCTTTTAACCCTTCACTTATTACAAGCTGAGAAGGATCATCTATCATACGCTTTGATTTTGAAATCAAAACCTTTTTTGATTCTTCAAACACTTCCTCATTTAACAAAGGATGAAATATAATTTCTTTTAGAAAAGAAAAAACATTTTTTAAATAACTATCTTCGTTTGTTACATATGAGGGGTGAATCACTTTACAGCGAAACTCAATAACATGAGATTTCCCATAACCTAATGTTTGTGTGCCTAAAACTGCCCCATACAATTCATCTTGTTTCTTTGTCATTTTTTCTTTTGTATCATACACTTTACATCGATCACATAACATCAAAGCTAACAATGATCGAGCAGCCGCTGTTTCATCCTTTAATTCATTTTGAAAACGTATACTGATTCCAATATCTTTAAATTTTTGTGTAGGAATCGCATTTAAATTTACACCATCTATAATTTTCATATTGTTACCTCGTTCTTTTCTTACTTTTATAGTATGACACTAATTGTTTAAAACTATGTCAGCGACATTCATTGTATCATATTTTTTTATAATGAAAAAGAACTGCATTGCAGCAGTTCTAATAACTATCGTTTTCCAGCGTCGTAAATTTCACCACTTGCTTTTGGCCCAACACTTTTTCTTGCGAATAATACAAGAGCAATAACTGTAAGAACATAAGGGATTGCAAAGAAGAATTCACTTGGGAAACTTCCAATAACAGGAATCTGTCCAGAGAACATTGAAAGTACCTGCGAAAATCCAAAGAAAATTCCAGCTCCTAGACATCCAAAAGGGTTCCATTTTCCAAAAATCAAACAAGCCAATGCAATAAAACCAACACCATGAATGGAACTTACTGTGAACTGAATATCCATTGTAAGAACCATAATAGCACCAGATAACCCAGCTAAAGCTCCACTAATTAAAACGCCAGCATAACGCATCTTAATCACATTAATTCCCATAGATGCACTTGCCTGCGGATATTCTCCACATGAACGTAAATGCAAACCAAATTTAGATTTAAATACAACAAAGTATGTAATAAAAACAAGTACGATACTAATAAAGAACGTTGGATAAACATCTGTAAAGAACAAATCACCTATTACAGGAATATCTGATAATACTGGAACACTAATTTTTGAGAAACTTTCCTGAAAATTAGGAGAGCGCTGTGCATCAAAAATAATCTGACACAAATAAACAGTTAATCCTGTAGAAAGCATATTCAAAGCAGTACCTGAAATTGTTTGATCTGCTTTTAAATGAATAGATGCAAATGCATGAATAAGTGAAAAAAGCATTCCAAAGAAAGCACCTATTAAAATACCAACCCATGGTGCCAAAGCACCAAGACTACCTTCCAATAAAATAGAAGAAGTAGCACCAGCAAATGCACCCACAAGCATAATACCTTCCAAAGCAATGTTTACAATACCGCTTCTTTCAGAAAACAAACCACCTAAAGAAGAGATAATAATAGGTGTTGCTACCCCTAATGCAAGAGGAACCATACTATATAGCAAATCCATTATTGTCCACCTTCCTTTATCGTTGTCTTATCATTTTTTTCAACTTTCTTTTTTGCTATCCAGCCGATGAACATTTTTATACCATACTGCATTGCAACAAACAATACAATAGAAGAGGAGATAATTTCTCCGATTTCTTTAGGCACTCCATTGATTTGAAGCATTGGTTGAATAACTTTTAATAAACCAAATAATAAACCTGACAGTACAATACCGATTGCATTACAAGCCCCTGTCAATGCCACTGCGATTCCATCAAATCCATAGTTTTCAAAAGTAGTTAGTACACGTCCCATATTAAATGTACCCAAAGATACAATAGCTCCAGCTAAACCTGCCAAAGCACCTGCAATCATCATAGAATATATAATGTTACGATTTACTTTCATCCCAGCATAGCGAGCCCCTTCTTTATTAAATCCAGTAGCACGTAAGTTATATCCAAAACTTGTTTTTTCCAAAATAAACCAATAAGCAACTACTGCAAGAATGACAAAAATAATGCCCCAATTCAAACGAGAATGATTGGTAACATCTGCTAAAAAAGACGAGCTTAATGAAGCTGTAGAATTGATGATTTCAGATTTTGATTCCGTAGAACCAGGAAGAGATCGAATAGCCCAGTTAGAAAAATAAAGTCCAATGTAATTCATCATAATACAAATAACAACTTCATGTACGTTCCATTTGCTTTTAAAGAATCCAGGAATAAAACCCCACAATGCCCCTGCAAGAGTACCTGAAAGAACACAAACAATAGCATGAATACCAGCTGGCATAGGCACAAGAATCGCAACAACGATAGAAGTCATTGCACCTACCATTAACTGCCCCTCTGCGCCAATATTAAATAAGCCCGTACGATAAGCAAAACCCACAGACAAACCAGTTAAAACAATTGGCATACTTGTTACAATAAATTCTCCAAAATAACGAAGATTAACACCATTGCCTTTTATTAAATCAACACCAATAATCCCTCTTAAAAAGGAGTTGAATAGCAAAAATGGGTTTTTTCCTGAAACAAGCAGGATAACAACTCCAAGTAAAATACCAAGAAAAATTGCAATCAAGGAGATTTTTAATGTTTCTTTTTTATTATTCATTTATATCTCCTCCTTTTTTTGAACCACTCATATACAATCCAAGTTCTTTTTCGTTTGTATCTTTAGCATTTAATGTTGTAGTAATTTGACCTTCAAACAATACAGCAATACGATCAGACAGATCTAAAATTTCATCCAGTTCAAAAGATACAAGCAGGATTGCTTTTCCTTTATCTCTTTCTTGTATAATTCTTTTATGTATATATTCGATTGCTCCAACATCCAGTCCACGCGTTGGCTGAACAACAACTAATAAATCCGGAGAGCGATCAATTTCTCTAGCAATAATCGCTTTTTGCTGATTTCCACCCGACATGCTTCGTGTTAAACTGTCTTTACCTTTCCCACTGCGCACATCAAACTCATCAATTAAGCGTTCTGCATACTTACTGATTTCATCTGGCTGGAGTACTCCATGCTTAGAGAAAGGTTCCTGATCATATGCATGAATAACAAAATTTTCTTTTAAAGAAAAATCAAGAATCAACCCATGTTTATGACGGTCTGCTGGAATATGTCCCATACCTTCTTTATAACGGTCTTTTATGTTTTTATGCGTAATATCTTTTCCATTAATCAAGATTTTTCCGTTTACTACTTTACTAAGCCCTGTAAGACCATAAACAAGTTCTTCTTGTCCATTTCCATCAATACCGGCAATCCCTAAAATTTCACCTGCACGAACCTGTAAAGACACATTTTTTAAAGAGATTATCCCTTTTGGATTTTTTACACTTACATTTTGCATGTCAAGCACAATATTTTGTGGTTTAGCTTCAGTTTTATCAACATTAAACTTAACATTTCGACCCACCATCATATCCGCCATTTCCTGTTCCGTTGTATCCGCAACATTAACAGTACCAATATATTTTCCACGACGAAGCACGCTACATTCATCTGCTACTTCTTTGATTTCTTTTAGCTTGTGAGTAATCAAAAGTATACTTTTTCCTTCTTTTATAAGGTTATGCATGATTTTAATTAAATCTTCGATTTCCTGTGGCGTCAATACCGCTGTTGGCTCATCGAAAATCAAAATATCTGCATTACGATACAGCATTTTTAAAATTTCTACACGTTGCTGCATTCCTACCGTGATTTCACTGATTTTCGCATCTGGATCAATTTGTAAACCATATTGCTCACTTAATTCAATAATTTGTTTACGAGCTGTTTTCAAATCAACCATTCCATATTTCGTAGGTTCCATTCCTAAAATAATATTTTCCGTTACCGTAAAACATTCTACCAGTTTAAAGTGCTGATGAACCATACCAATACCAAGATCAGTTGCTACATTTGGGTCACTGATAACAACCTCTTTACCATTTATTTTAATTATTCCGCTTGTCGGCTGATATAAACCGAACAAAATTGACATTAGTGTTGATTTACCAGCACCATTTTCCCCAAGCAATGCATGAATACTTCCTTTTTTCAGGCGAATGGTAACATCATCATTCGCACGAATTCCAGGAAAATCTTTTGTAATATTCAGCATTTCTACTGCATACTCCATGGGTATCCTCCTTCTATCGTTCCTTATGAAACTCAATAATATTATATCATAAATTTATATAGAACAATAGATAAAAAAGACAGGTTTTTTCACCTGTCTAAACTGTACAATTTTTATCCTATATTCCCATCTTTAATTTTTGCTTTAGTGCTAACTTTTACTTTTCCATCTTTGATATCTTTTACAGCTTTATTCAATGCATCTTGAATATCTTTACTTAAATTAGGGTTTTCAGCAGGAATTCCTACACCTTCGTTTTTAATATCAAAGTTTACTGTTGTTCCGCCTTTAAACTCACCATTCATTGCAGCAGTCGCAACATTATATGTAGCAACATCTACACGTTTTAACGCAGATGTAAGGATAACTGATTTTCCATCTTTTCCATACTTACCATCTTCGTACTGATCACGGTCTACACCAATTGCCCATACAGTATCACCTTTTTCTGTACGTTCTTTAGCTGCTTTGATCACACCACTTCCAGTATTACCTGCAGAGTGGTAAACAACTTTAGCGCCAGCATCATACTGCATATTAGCTAAATTTCCACCTTTTGTAGGATCATCAAATGCTCCTGCATAATTTACCATAACTTTCATATTTTTATCAACAGATTTAACACCTTGTTCATATCCTGCCTGGAATGTCTGAATTAATTCTGAATCCATACCACCGACAAAACCTACTGTATCTCCACCTGCAGCTTTTGCCTGCATAGCTGCAGCAATACCAACTAAATAAGAAGACTGTTCAGCAGCAAACATACCACTTTCTACATTATCTCCTGGAACTACTGTATCAATTACAAAGAATTTTGTATCTGGATATTTTCCAGAAACTTCTTTCATAGCATCTTCAAATAAATAACCAGCTGCAACTACCAAGTCAAAGCCATCATCTGCAAGACTGCTTAAGTTTGGTACATAATCAGCTTCAGCTTTAGACTGTACATAACTTATACATTTTTCAGGCAAGTTATTATCTGTTCTCCATTTTTCAATACCTTCCCAAGAACCCTGATTAAATGATTTGTCATCAATACCACCTGTATCAGTAACAAAACCAACTTTGATAGGACAATTTCCTTCCCCATCTTTGCCACTTGCATCGCCGCTGTTGCTAGCACATCCAGCCAATGCTGTCATAGACATAGCTGCAACTAATGCCATACTCAATAATTTTTTCATATTAATCCTCCATGACCCTTTCCTACTGGTCCTAAAAAAATTTTACATCAATTTAGCTCTCTTTGTCAAGAAACCTACTATGTTATTTTATACAAGAGTTAAAATATCGCATATGTAGACATAGAAATCATAAAATAAAATAAAACTAAATGATAACACTTTCTTTATTGCCATTTTCTGCACAAATCTTTTTATAAGTCTCCATATATTCTAAAGATACATTTTCTTCCCCCAGCTTGTTAAGTCCCTCTTCACGAACTCCATATTTGCGATAACGTATCAGTTTATAACGACTTTTATCTTTAATTTTTTCACTAACATAACGAACTGTTTTTTCATTTTGTTCATCTAAATAAGGTAGAATAACCGTACGTACTTCTTCTAACTTATGAATTTTCAAAAGATAATCTAGGTTTTTTAACACTGTTTCATTTGAACAACCGCATAACTCTTTGTGAAATACAGGATCAACAGCTTTAACATCTAACATAACACCATCACAAAGATCCATCAACTCTGGATACAGTTCAAAGTCATAATAACCATTACTATCAATCAAACAAGATAAACCAAGTTTTTTTACTTCCTTAAATAATTCCAGCAAGAATGCTGATTGATTCATACATTCTCCACCACTTACTGTAATCCCGCGTAAAAAAGCTTTTCTCTTCTTTATTTCCGCTACAAGTTCTTCTACGCTCATAAAACGAATTTTAGGAGAAGCAAGATATTCACATGTTTTAATACATGTATCGCAGTCTACACAACGTACTGGATTCCACTTTACTGCCCCATCTTTTAGTTCCAAAGCGTCTACAGGACATGTTTCAACACATTTTCCACAACTTCTGCACATATGGATCGTTTCTGGATTATGGCAGTACAGACAGGAAAAAGGACAGCTTTGAAAAAAGATGGCACAGCGATTCCCTGGGCCATCTACATTCGAAAAAGGAATAATTTTATTTACGGGAGCTTTCATCATAAATTCTACGATCCAATGCTTTTGCAGTATTTCTTGCACCTTGTCCAAAAACAGTTACATTATTTAAACTAGCTTCATGATGATCAAGTTTTTCAATCTCGCTCTTCTTAACAAGATATCCTGTTACTCGAACGACATCATTATCTGCATTATATCCTGTAAAATAACGCATTCCCTGTGCAAATGCACCTTTGATAATATCCAGCAAAGCCTCTGGAGTATTGTTCCATGTATCATCAAAACGGAAAATATCACCAATACCTGACACAAAGTATTTATGGAATTTACACTCAACCTGTATATGGTCGCACAATTCAGGTTCTACTCCAATTGGAATTCTAGCTCCTGGAGAGTTTTCCCTTCCATCGCTGTCAATTCCTACCTGAGCATGAAGAACATACTGGTTATTGCAGCCTTCACAATATAAACCATGATGTGCCTTGACAATTGATTCTAATTTATCCATGATTACGTTTCCAAGTTTTTCTGCTTCTTCATTATGCCCATATCCTTTTGCAGGATCATCAATACCCAATAGATAATTACAACATTCAGCTAATCCAACTACCCCAAACATTCCAGTAAAGTTTTCACGTTTAACGAATCCTTCTTTAACTAGGAAATTACATTTAAAGAAGTTGCTTTCTTCTACAATATAACGTATACGAGCATCCATATTTCGCAACATCAATTGTGCATAATGAGGCAGTACATTTTGTAAGAAATCATCTTTATCTTTTGCTTTTGTAGCCACATTATATAAACGTATACGTGGAAGCGTATAACCTCCACCTCCAATTTTTAACGCGTTATAACAACTTGCAATACCATATTCTCCGATTCCATCACCACGATACATCACATCATTCGCAAAACTTGGCTTAGATGTTGCCAGCATACAATCAATACATGCTTTTGCAAAATCATCGCTTGTCTGTTTTGGGTCATACAGTAATGTCAAGTTTGGAATAGCAAGCTGCATTTCTTTGGTTAAGTCTAAAAGAATTCGGTTTACGCGACTATCTTTAGGTCCAATATTGGCATGAACAAAAGAATCCGTTAATGTTTTATCAATATGCAGCAAAAACATTTTTAGTGCTTTTCTTGTTTCCTGTTCATCTTTATCAAAAGGGGCAAATAAATCAGTAAAGTTTCCTAAATAAACAGGAAAAGATGTGATACTTGGAACATGCTTATACATAATCAATAGATTATTACACGCCTCCCAAATATCGGCTGCAGGAGAAAGTCCTAAAAAACTACATCCTTTTTCCATAAGAATACGGTAATCAGGCAATATATATCGCGGTCTATATGGCGCTCTTCCTTCTCCTAAATCGCATAATGTCTGATCTTTTAAAGCTTGTTCAAACTCTGGCTCTAATGGTAATGAATCATCATCATTTTCTGCTAATCGTGCTAGTGCCAATACCTGCTGATGATACGTTAATGTCGAATCACTAATAATATTTTTTACTCTACTCATAAGAATCCTCCTCTTCATATCTAACCAATACTTCCCTTGGTTTGCTTCCTCTGCTTGGACCAATAATTCCACGCTCTTCTAAAACATCAATCAATCTGGCAGCGCGTGCATAGCCAATACTAAATTTTCTTTGTATTAACGATGTACTCGCTTTCCTTGTAGATATTATAAACTGTTTTACTTCTTCATACAATGGATCTGCTTCTTCATCTTTATTAGATAAACTGCTATCCAATGCTTCTAAACGAAGAAAGGCATCTTCATACTTTGGTTTTGCCTGACGGCTCACAAAATCACATATATTTTGAACTTCCTGGTCACTAACAAATACTCCCTGTACGCGAACAGCATTCGTTTCTCCTACAGGAATATATAACATATCTCCATATCCTAACAGTTTTTCTGCACCCATCTGATCTAAAATAGTTCTAGAATCAACAGCACTGGAAACGGCAAATGCGATACGAGATGGTATATTTGCTTTAATGACACCAGTAATAACATCTACACTGGGACGCTGCGTCGCAACAATCAAATGAATACCAGCTGCTCTTGCCAGCTGAGTAATACGCTGAATGCTTGCTTCAACCTCTTTTGCCGCAACCAGCATCAAATCTGCCAACTCATCAATAATTACAACAATCCATGGCAATCTTTTTAAACCTTCTTCTGGATGTTCTTCTATATAGGTATTGTATCCACCGATATTTCGAACACCTGCCAGTGCAAATAATTCATATCGTTTATCCATCATATTAACGATAACTTTTAAAGCTCGATTTGCCTCTTCTCCATCTGTGATGACAGGACCTAACAAATGGGGAACTTGACGATAAGGAGTAAATTCAACTTTTTTAGGATCAACTAAAAGCAATTTTACTTCATCTGGTTTTGTTCTCATCAAAATCGAAGTAATGATAGAGTTCACACATACACTCTTCCCACTGCCTGTAGCTCCCGCAATCAATAGATGCGGCATTTTATTTAATTCTCCGTAAACAGAATTCCCCATCAAATCTTTACCCAAAGCAAACAATAATTTCGATTTCTCATATTTCGATGGAACTGTTTTTAGGAGTTCTTTCATGTGTACCATTGTTTTTTCGACATTAGGTATTTCAATACCTACTGCACTTTTTCCTGGAATCGGTGCTTCTATGCGAATATCTTTCGCAGCCAAGGCCATTTTTATATCATATTGCAGATTGCTAATCTTATTCACACGAACCCCTAGATCTGGTTTTACTTCAAATTTCGTTACAGCAGGCCCAATATGTGTTGCCACAAGGGTTGCCTTTACACCAAACTGATCTAAAATTTCAATTAACTGTCTTCCACTTTCATTAGCCGCCTCTATATTTGTACGACTTCTTCCTTTTTTACCAGCATCATTTAAAAGTGTCAAACGAGGCAGACGATAGTTTGTATAATCTTCATCAAATGAAGATGTAAACGTATCTTTCATCCCAATCGTTTCTTCGATTATGCGTTTATCTTCTTGCTTTTTATCTTCAAGAACGGATGTTTTCTTCTCTTCATCTGCATTCAAAAATAAAGAATTTGAAGAAGCATTGCTTCTTTTATCTGTTACAATATCAAAATCATCATCAACATCAAGAAAAGAAACTTGACCTGGTCGAATCCTTTCTTCTAGATTGATACTATCAAAAACACTTTGCTTTGTATTTTCTTTTTCATCTACCTGATCATCTTCTTCTTGCTGTTTTGCTCTATTCCTATTTTCCTTTTTCTGTTTCAAACTTTCTCTAACACCTGCTATTGGCTTTTTCACAGATGAAGCTCTCTGCTTCAAATGGGCATACACAGGGCCACTGATAATTAATATACAGCCTAACACCAGTAAAGCAATAATTAAGATTTTTGTCCCAATAAAATCAAACAGGAATGTACATACAGAAACTAATAAAGCACCAATGATGCCGCCTTTTGATGATGCTTCCAATGTTAAGACACTAAAAGCATTTTTCACATAAGAATTAAAAATCGCCATTCCCTTTATAGTTTCATCTTCAGGTAATGCAGACGCAAGAATCCATGCAGTCAAAAGCACTCCTACTCCAATACTATACTGTAAAGGAATATCTTTCACAGATTTCTTTAACATCCATAATATACTAAATACAATAACAACAGCATACAACACTCCATATAGGTTTCCAAAAACAAGCTGTATAACCCCCGTTAGAACCTCACCAACAAATCCAATTTTTAGACAGCCAATAGTGGACAATGTAATAAGTGCAAGAGAATATACATAAACCATTATTTCCTGCTGCTTATTCTGCTGTTTCTTTTGCGTCTTTCTTGTCTTTTTTTTAGCTGCCATTTCTCTCTCCTATTTTACTATTCGTTAATTTCAATAATTACTGGCAATACCATAGGACGTTTTCCAGTTTCTTTTAATAAATAACGAACAATTTTATCACGTGCTTCTCCGCGCACAGTTAAATTTTCGTAGCGTTTTTCCTCTACTGCTGTATTGATGCACTCTTCCATAATATTTCCAACTTCTTTAATGATATGCTCAGCATCCTTTAAATAAATTAAACCACGAGTCTGTACATCTGGTCCATTAATAACTTTTTTCGTTTTAAAATTAACACCTACCCCAATGATCATAACACCATCGGTAGATAATACTTCACGATCTTTTAACACAACCCCTGTAACATCCCAGTTTTCTTTTCCATCAATCAGCGTATCTTCTAGTTCTATATGTTCTGCAACACTCTTTAAAACTTTATTTTCAAAAGTCGCAATCTGTCCATTTTCTAAAACAACGATTCGATCTGCAGAATACCCTACACTCATTGCTAAATTTGCATTCATAAACAAATGACGATATTCCCCTTTGACAGGTATATAATATTTTGGGCGGAACAAATATAACATCATTTTTAAATCTTCTACAGAAGGATGCATAGATAAAACTGTTTTACTGCTTAAAGTAAAAATCTTTCCACCTTCTTTGTAGATTTCATTTTCCATATTGTTTGCATCTAGTTCAGTACCAGAAACAATTGGACTTGCAACAATAATTGTATCACTAGTACGGAAACTAACATATTTATCTTCATGATTAGCAATGTTCGTCATTGTACGGAATAAATTTTTTCCTATTCCTGATACAAGTACTACAACATCTTCCATATCATCAGAAAATTCTTTTTCGCTAATTAACATATCTTTAGGAACTCTATAATACTTCATAGTTTCCAGATGTTTTAATAAATCACGTATCCCTTTATCATGGAAGAAAATACGACGATTCTGTTTTTTTGCTAATTCAATAATTTCTATTATTCTAAACAAACTTTGTGAATAACATGAAATTAAAATACGACTTGTACTTGCTTCAAAGATTGGTTCAATTAAGGAAGTAATTCGATGTCTTGGAGCGGTATGTCCACTTTGTTCAACACCTTGAGATTCACTTAGTAAACAAAGAACACCTTTTTTTCCAATATCACTTAATTCATTTAAATCACATAGATATTCTTCCTGCAGCATATCATAATCTACGATAAATTCCCCCGTATATACGATATACCCCTGATCTGTGTTGATTGCTATACCAAAATTATCCGGAAATGCATGTGTCATTGGGAATGTTCGTACTTTCACACCACCAATTACCTGACGGCTTGTTCTTTTCATGCGATGAATTTTAACATCTTTAATTCCCTCTTTTTTTAAAGTTTCATGCAATATACTTGCAGTTAATGCGCCAGTGTAAACAGGTATATTAATCTGTTTTAGAAGATATGGCAATGCCGCAATCACATCATCATGTGCATGTGTGATAAAAATCCCTTTGATTCGATCTTTATTTTCAATCAGATAAGAGAAATCAGGAATTATAAATTCTACTCCTAATTGTCCGGTATCTGGATATTTTAAACCGGCCTCAATGATAAAAATAGCTTCATTGACTTCAACGACATACATATTTTTTCCGTTTTCATCAAGTCCACCAAGTGCAAAAATGCGTACCTGATCCATAAATTTAACCTCCATTAGCTACGATTTCATAATTTTATTATAAATAATATATGTAAACCCACAATAAACTAACTTTATTATACCACTACTAATGCTAAAAAAGACAGAAAAAAAGTGATTTCTCACTTTTTAACATTGTTCTCCGTCTAAAGAGAATGTTTTGCATGCAGTTATACGAACTTCAACAATATCACCAGGTTTTACATTGTTTGCTGTAAAATTTACCAATTTATTTGTTTCTGTATAACCACTGTATACATCTTTATTTTTCTTGCTGGCACCATCAACAAGCACCTTTACAACTTTTCCAAGATAAGCTTCATTTTTCTCGTGTGCATAAGCATTCCATCTTTCATTCAAGATTGCCAGTCTTTTCTGTTTTGTTTCAAGACTTACATTGTCTTGCATACGTGCTGCAGGTGTACCCTCTCTTGGTGAATAAATGAAGGTAAATGCATTATCAAATTTACACTCATCAACAAGCTCTAATGTATGTTCAAACTGCTCATCTGTTTCATTTGGAAATCCAACAATAATATCGGTTGAAAAAGCACAATTTTTTACCCTTTCTTTTATTTTATGGAATAGAGTTAAATATTGTTCTCTTGTATAGCGTCTTCCCATGATTTTTAAAATTTCATCATCACCGCTTTGTACTGGAAGATGGATAAATGGCATTATATTGTCATAACGCGCAATCACATCAATCATCTCATCTGAAAAATCCCATGGGTGTGAAGTTGTAAAACGAATACGCTCTACACCAATTTTTGCTGTTTCTTCTAATAAGCGTGCAAAACCACCTTCTAAATGTAAATCTTTTCCATAAGAGTTAACATTTTGTCCTAATAACGTAATCTCTTTATAACCTTCTTCTTTTAGTTGACGCACTTCATCAAGAATATCTTCCATTAAACGAGAACGTTCTTTTCCTCTTGTATAAGGTACAATGCAGTATGTACAAAATTTATCACAGCCATACATAATGTTTACCCATGCTTTATGATGTCCAAAACGTTTAACTGGCAAATTCTCAATAACATCGCCTTCTTTTGATAATACTTCAATACAAGCTTTACCCGTTGTCATAACCTCATATAACAATTCAGGAAGTCGATGTAAATTATGTGTACCAAACACTAAGTTAACATGACGATATTTTTCCAGCAATAAAGAAATAATATCTTCTTCCTGTGCCATGCATCCACATAAACCAAAAATAATATCAGGATTTGTTCTTTTTAAACGTTTTAAAGATCCTAGTTCACCAAGAACCTTATCCTCTGCATTTTTACGTATCGCACAAGTATTCATCAGAATTAAATCTGCATCCTCTGCTTTATCGACAGCAGTAAATTGAAGTTGTTCCAAAATACCCGCTAATGTCTCAGAATCGCGTTCATTTGCCTGACACCCATATGTTCTCAAAAAATATTTCTTACCCTGTCCGATTTTTCTTATTTCATCAGGAATTTGAAAAAGGGAGCGCTCGACATGTGATTCCTTTGTTGTTCTTTTTTGTGCTTCTTGTAGGTTAGGCAACGCCCATCCTGGCTGTTTTTTCATAATTTCTTCCTACTTTCTTCATCATCTATATAGAAACCATATTAATGGTTTTAATTTTTTAAAAAAACCAAGCATTGCTACTTGGTTTACTGAGAAATTGCATCTACAGGGCATGCAGATAAACAAGTACCGCAATCGATACATGCACTTTCATCACAAGTAGATTTACCTTCATCATTCATTGATAAAGCACCTACTGGGCAAACCCCAACACAAGCACCGCAACCGATGCATGTTTCAGCATTAACATTAACTGCCATTGTATATTCCTCCTTTTTTTACAACCACATGTATTATATCAAATAATCATGTTTCCTTGCAAGCTTTTAAACCAAATTATAAACCCTTACACTACACTTTCTCATTTAAGTTTATGAAAACACTTTTTTCATAAATGTAATTTTAATTTACAACATATAAGAAAAGTGATGTTCCTTATCAAAGGAATCATCACTCTACATTACTTCTATATTTTCTGGACAGATACGAATTCGCTCAATATCAACACAGCGTCCTGTTTCATCATCCAGTTCCATAACTGCCCCACAAAAAATACCAGGGCCTTCTGCAATTTTATATTTTGTTTTTTTATCGGATGTAAAACGAGTAATAATTTCTTCTACATCACGTCCTAAAACACTAGTGTAAGCACCACACATTCCCAAATCCGTAATAGCTCCACATCCATAAACGATACGCTCATCGGATGTTTGCACATGTGTATGCGTACCTACCACAGCACTCACACGATCACAAAAATGATATGTAAAGGCAATCTTTTCGCTTGTCGCTTCTGCATGTAAGTCTACTAAATAAATATCCGCTTCAATATTATCTAATATATCCTCCATACAGTAGAATGGCGAATCGACAACATTGTTCATCCATACTTCACCAATCAAATTTGTAACAGCCACGCGTTTTCCATTTACCTTTACTACAATAGTATGTTCCCCTACATCAACAGGTTCCATATTGGCAGGGCGAACCATGCGCTCAGCTTCATCAATAAATGAATATAAATCATTCTTTGAGAAAGTATGATTCCCCATTGTGATAATATCAATACCATAACTCAGCAGCTGACGATAGATTTTCTTTGTAATACCTTTTCCATGAGCTGCATTTTCACCATTACCAATCACTAAATCAATTTGATATTGCTCTTTTAGTTTTGGTAAATTTTCTCTTACTACTTCACGTCCTACAGAACCAACTATATCACCAATAAACAAAATCTTCATAATTATTTAGCTAATTCGCAAGAACGTGTTTCACGAATAACTGTAACCTTAATTTGTCCTGGATAAGTAAGTTCTGCTTCAATTTTATCTTTAATATCACGAGCCAGTTTATGACATGCAAGATCATCAACTTTGTCTGGTAAAACCATTACACGCACTTCTCTACCCGCCTGAATAGCATACGATGAATCAACACCGTCAAAGGAACGAGTAATTTTCTCAAGATCTTCTAAACGATTAATGTAATTCTGTAAAGATTCATAACGCGCACCAGGTCGTGCAGCACTGATAGTGTCAGCCGCAATTACAAGATTGCTGATTAGATATGCTGGTTCAACTTCCCCATGATGGGATTGAATTGCATTTAACACAACGTCTTTTTCACCATGTTTTTTACAAAACTTATATCCTAATTCTATATGGCTTCCTTCTACTTCGAAGTCCATTGCTTTTCCAATGTCATGCAGCAATCCAGCACGTTTTGCCAACTGCTGATTTAAGCCAAGTTCTGCAGCCATCATCCCTGCTAAATGCGCAACTTCCATACTGTGCTGAAGTGCATTTTGTCCATAGGAATAACGATATTTTAATCGACCGATCATTCGAATAATTTCTCTGTCGATTTTTCCGATTCCTAACTTGAAAACAGTATCTTCACCTGTTTTCATGATATTGCTATCCATTTCTTTTTTGATTTTGTTAACAACCTCTTCAATACGTCCTGGCTGAATACGTCCATCACGGATCAAATGCTCTAAGGCTAAACGAGCAACTTCACGACGGATTGGATCAAAGCATGAAACTGTAATAGTTTCCGGTGTATCATCAATAATTAAATCAACACCTGTAGCCTGTTCAATAGCTTTAATATTTCTACCTTCACGGCCAATGATGCGACCTTTCATCTCTTCAGATGGCAAAGCAACTACAGAAACTGTTCTATCTATAGTTTCATCGGAAGACAGTCTTTGAATACTTTGCGCAATAATATTACGCGCTTTTTCATCCGCTGTACTTTTTGCTTCATCTTCTTTTTCTTTGATATAAGCAACAAGTTCTTTTTCCATTCTTTTTTCAGTAATGGCAAACAATTCTTCTTTTGCCTCTGCGCTTGTCATTGCCGCAACACGTTCCAATTCTTCTACCTGAACGTCAATTTTGGCCTGCAATTCTTTATCTTTTTCATCTAGCATTGCCATTTTGTCAGCTAATTGTGCACTTTTCAAATCAATCTGTTTTTCTTTGCTAGTTAAAGTTTCATCACGAAAATTCAGATTATCTTCTCTGCGCAGGAGTTTATTTTCCATATCGGTAATTTCCTGCTTGCGTTCTTTTATTTCTTTTTCTGCCGCAATTTTTAATTCATGAGCTTGTGTACGACCATCCAATACTGCCTGTTTCACTGTAGCATCTGCTTTTGCTTCAGCTTCTTTCAACAATAATGAGGCCTTTTGCTGATCTTTATTTAAACCTGCTTTAGAGATTGCAAACATAAGAACAATCCCACCTGCAAGACCTGCCAACACAGACAAAAAGATAATCAGTGTACTATTCATAACACGATTCCTCCATTCGTCTTTTTCTTCGGGAGTCTTCCCTAATTGTTATTGTACTAAATTTTTTAGCTTTTCACAACAAAAAACCATATTTTTTACAAAATGAAAAAAAGATAAAATCATTCATTGAAAGAGCTTGCAAAAAAGGAGGAATTAATCCTCCTTTTGTTCTTTCTTTTCTTTTAACTTAGCAGCAAGCTCTTCCATTAACGCAGGATTTGCTTTAATAAAGGCTTTTGCTGATTCTTTGCCTTGTGCAATTTTTTCTCCATTATAAGAAAACCAGGAACCACTTTTATTCACAATTTCATTATCAACACATAAGTCAAGCAGTTCTGCCACATAAGAAATTCCTTCGCCATACATAATTTCAATAGCAGCTGTTTTGAAAGGTGGAGCCACTTTGTTTTTTACAACTTTTACGTTTACCTTGTTTCCAATAATATCCGTACCGCTTTTAATAGCCTCACTGCGTCGAATATCCAAACGAACACTAGAATAAAACTTTAAAGCTCTTCCTCCAGGTGTTGTTTCCGGATTTCCAAACATAACTCCAACTTTTTCTCTTAACTGGTTAATGAAAATTGCAGTACACTCGCTCTTGTTCATAACACCACTTAATTTACGCATCGCCTTTGACATCAAACGAGCTTGTAACCCAACCTGTGCATCTCCCATTTCACCATCTAATTCTGCTTGTGGTACCAGAGCTGCAACAGAGTCAACTACAACTAAGTCAATTGCACCACTTTTAACTAACATTTCTGTAATTTCCAGCGCCTGCTCCCCACTATCCGGCTGAGAAAGAATCAATTCATCAATATTTACACCTAAATTTTTTGCATAATTTGGATCAATTGCATTCTCCGCATCAATAAAAGCTGCACGTCCACCTTTTTTTTGTACCTCTGCAATTGCATGCAAAGCCAAAGTAGTCTTACCACTTGACTCCGGTCCATAGATTTCAATAATACGCCCTTTTGGATATCCTCCGATTCCTAAAGCTTCATCAATTTTAATAGAACCGCTGCTGATAGCATCAATTTCAACCGCAGCGCGTTCCCCAAGCTTCATTATACTACCTTTGCCATACTGTTTTTCAATTGCTTTAATTGCATCATTTAGTAAAGCATCTTTTTTTTCGTCTACTTTTTTATTCTTTTCTTCCATTGCCATTTATATCCTTTCCTCAGGATATTTCCTGAATCCATTCTTTAATCTTGTTAGCTGCATAAAAAATCGCATCTTCACGAACAGTGTTTCGATTTCCTTTTATGTTTTGCTCATATACACGACATTCATCTTTATATGCTATTCCAATATACACTAGCCCTGCCGGCTTATTTTCCATAGCGGAGGGTCCAGCATTCCCTGTAAAAGATACACAGATATCGCAACCTAGCATTTTTTTTGTCTTTAATGCCATTTCTTTTGCGCAGGAACTGCTGATTACCCCATCTTTTTCAACAACTTCACTGCTAACTCCAACAACATTCGTTTTTATGTCGGTTGCATATGTCACGATACCACCTTTTAATACAGCGCTTGCTCCACTGATTTCAGCTAGCTTTGCACAAAACAACCCAGCTGTAAAACTCTCACAGCTTCCTATCGTTAAATGCTTATTTTTCAGACAATCTAACAGTTCTTCCATTTACATTGACTCCATAACAATATCTTTTAATTGTATGAAATATTGAATTCCACTTGCAAGAGATACGATCGTTGCAGCCCATAACAAGATCTGATCCATTGGAATACCTACAAATGCAAATGGCAAATTTTTTAGCATTAGGAAAATAATTGCAAACATCTGTAACACTGTTTTTATTTTCCCCAGCATTCCTGCAGCAACAACTTTTCCTTTTGCACTGGCGTTCATACGAAGCCCATCTACAATCATATCACGCCATATCATCAAAAGCACAGCTAAAACAGAAATACGAGAAGTACAGGCAAACAGAATCAACATACTGTTTACTAGTAATTTATCCGCAATTGGATCAACGAATTTACCAAAAGATGTAATAAGATTACGGCTTCTAGCAATTTTTCCATCCAAAAAATCGGTAAAAGATGCGACTGCAAATAATACAAATACTAAGATGTCTGATAAAGTAAACACGATATCCCCATTTGCTGTATGAATACGAAAACATTCCATAATACCATCTGTCAAAAAAAGTATGACAATGATAGGCACCAAAGCAACGCGAAACAGCGATAATTTATTTGGAAGATTCATTTTGATCACCTACTGTAAATTCAAAAGTATAAGAAGTACAAGATCCAGTCCATGTAGACGGATTGACAGAACTGTCTAATTTTACAACTTTGTCATTGATTTTAATTTCTGTTTGATACATGCATCCAACATAAACATTAATTTTAGTTCCCTTTTTAACTTCTACTTCTGTTGAGGCAGTCTGTCCCATGTTGTAAACCTCATTGTTACGAACCTCTTCATTACCATCATTAATGATCGTAACGCTATAACCTGAATTACTTCCATTAAAGGCAGTATCTACTTTTAACTTATCGCCATCTTTTACATTTGTTAAGAAAAAGTGGGTTGCGTCATCACCGGCAACAATTTCCATTTCTTCTTTTTCGCCAGAATTATCGGAAGAAGGTTTATTAGAATTTTCTTCCGTAACATTTTCCCCAACTTCATTTTGAATCGGTGCAACCGGCTGTTTCTGGCTTAAGTCATCATTTTTATTACCTGTTTTCAAAAAGATAACAAAGGCAAATAAAATTATAATGGCTACTACACCAATAATTGCTACTAAAGAAACCAAAGATACATCCGGTTTTTGAATACGCAAAGAACGCCGTCCCGTATCACTGCTTTGAACACGGCTTAAACGTTCTGAACGTGAAACGTTCTTTTCAATTTCCTGATGTGTCAACTCCGCTTTATTAAGAAAAGTTGTCGTATAATCATCGATGCTTTCTCTTAATTCATCTTTTACATCTTCGAAATCAATATTTACCGCTTCACAATAAGATTTAACAAAAAAACGCAAATATGACAAATCCTCATGAAAAAAAGACATATCTCCTTCTTCCAATGCTTTGACATGTTTTGGTGTTAAACGAGTTTTCTCACTGATGTCATCTATACTTAAACCAAGTTCTAATCTTTTTTCCTTTAGCATTTTACCGATATTTTCCATAACACACCTCTTCAACTAAAAAACAAATTAAATTACCACTACAATAGCATATTGATAGTTATTATCATTATAGCAAGCAAAGAATAAATTGTAAAATTTTTTAGGAATTTTCCATACATTTCACATACTTTTTTCAAAATTCCAATATTTTCAGTAATTTTAACCACCGAGAAAAAACCTTTCTATAAAAAAAGCAGAGATACAACTCTACTTTTTCTGATTTCACTGCATAAGCCATGTTCTGTACTTCAAATAGAAGTGGCAGCCATTTATCTACATAGATAATCTATGTTCCATCTGATGGTTTCGTTTCACCTCAGACAGATTCCCCTACCAAATTTGGGTTTCTCGCTTGCGGGGTTTACCCGTTCCACCTTTATGATTTCTCATAAAGCTCGTCTCTGTGGCACTTTTAAAGATTTCCATCATAGTTTTCACCTTAGATTTCCATCAGCCGTCAGTTTGCACTGCCTGGATTTATCATTTCATCCAGCACAAACACTACATTCATCACAGAATGTGCGAGCATGGACTTTCCTCTAGCAATATTTGCCAGCGACTGCCGCAGCAAATCCTTTATTTTTTGAACACTTCATTTTCTAAACGTGTCAATCGTTTTAAAATATCCACGTTATCAATGACTGCTTCTTTATCTACTGTATTTGCCTTGCTTTCAAACTCTGCAATACGATTTTTCAAAGATGCAATCTGACGTTCATATTCCTGAAGATGGTCACCAAGTTCTTTTATCATTTGATCATATTCCTGATAATCACTAATAACTAAATCAAGAAATTCATCTACCTCAATAGAGGAGTACCCCTTAAAATCGATGTTAAACTGTTTGTTTAATACATCTTCAACTGTCAATTTGAATCGTTTATCCATATATGACTCACCTTCCGCTTTATAGTTTCTCAAAAAATAGAGTATTTTTCAAGTTTTTTTTGATGAATTTTCTCTCTTTCTTTCTGAATTCTTACAACTTTCGAAAGAAAATTGAATATGATATGGTTTTATAGACTTGAAAATTATTTTGTTATATAATTAGACAGGTGATAGATTGTGATAGGATATCCAAACAAAAAGAAGATAAGCACAACGCATTCTGTTTCTGATAACTACACTCGAAGAGGAATGTCATTGGAAAAAGATTTGAATGACAGCAATGCATATTATGCAGATTGTGATCGTGCTTTGATTCATAAAAAGCCCACCCCTATACAGGTGGTCAAGGTAGATTACCCTGCACGTAACTCGGCAAAAATCACAGAGGCATACTACAAAACTCCTAGTACGACCGATTACAACGGTATCTATCGTGGACGGGCAGTAGATTTTGAGGCAAAAGAAACACGTTCCTTAACTTCATTCCCGTTCAAAAGTATTCATCCACACCAGATTCAGCATTTAAAAAAGGTGTTATATCATGGAGGCATTGGTTTTTTTATCATTCGCTTTTCGCGTTACAGCGAAACATATCTAATTGATGCCAGAATATTGATTGATTTATATGAAAATGGAAAAAAACAGTCAATATCTTACAAAGAGCTGCAAGAACTAGGTTCTTTAATACGCGAGAGTTTAACCCCTCGCCTATGTTATCTGGACAATGTGGATGATTTATTCTTCAAGGAGGAAATTAATTATGGCAAAGAATCCTAAAACCAATAAATCAAAAAGAAATCCGCGTAAAATCATAAATTCCATTATCGTCGTATTTCTTTGTTTAATTTTAGTAGGCAGTGTGAGTGGCTTTTTTATCTTAAGCAAGATCGTTGCTAAAGTACAGCTGACAGATGAAGAATTGGTTGAAAAAATCGTAAACTCCAGCCCTACTGAAGTTTATTCAGCAGATGGTAAAAAAATTGGGGAACTTGGTGCAGAATCCAGAGAACTGATTACATACGATCAGCTCCCTCAAGTAACCATTGATGCATTTTTAGCAATTGAGGACTCTCGTTTCTTTACACACAATGGTTTTGATCTTCCACGTTTTATTTCCAGTGCTTTTTCAAATTTACGTACAGGAAGCTTGGCACAAGGTGGTTCTACATTAACCATGCAGACTATCGATAATTTCTTGATAAAGCCGCAGGAAGAAAAAGATGAACAAGCAGGAATCAGATACAGCCCGCTTGAAAAGATCGAGCATAAAATTCAGGAAATTTATTTAAGTATGCGTTTAGATCATCTGGAAAGCAAAGAAGATATTCTTGTTGCTTATTTAAACAAAATCAACTTTGGTTCTTCTATGAATACAAGAGGAATCCAAAAAGCTGCAGAATATTATTTTGGGAAAGATGTAGAGCAGTTGAACTTAAGTGAATCAGCATTCTTAGCTGGTGTAGTGAATGCTCCTGCACTTTATAATCCATACAAAGGATATTCAAAAGAATATCAAACAAATTATTATAAAGCTGCAACACAGCGAAGAAATGAAACACTTTCCATGATGTTAATGCATGGATATATCACAGAAAATGAGTACAACCTGGCAAAATCAACAAAGCTTGCTTTTCAGGTAAATGGTGAGCCTAGCGAGACTGAAACTTCTTCTTATCAGTATTACATTACGCAGGCTGCAGAAGAGGCAAGAAAGCTAACGGGTGTCGATCCAGCAACTACATCAATGAAAATATACACAGCATTAGATCGTGATGTACAAGATCAAATGAATAAAATTGCGGATAAAGAAAGTGGCATTGCAATGCCAAATAATCCATATTATCAAATCGCATCTGTTGTCATGAACAACCAGACCGGAGAAGTAGTTGCAATCAATGATGGCTTTAATGAATCTATGGCAAGCTATCGTTCCCGTTCTATGGTAGATACGCATGCTCCTGGTTCAACGATGAAACCAATCCTAGAATATGCATTATCTTTTGAGAACTGTGGGTGGGCTACATCTCGTGTCATGAATGATAGAAAGTTTGATGTCAATGGACACGTGATCGTCAATTATGATATGAAATATCATGGAAAGGTATCTTTGGAACGTGCAATAGCACAGTCTTTAAACGTTCCTGCCGTAGAAACCATGTTAACCGTTGAAGATACAATGGGAGCAAATTCTATTATTGATTATTTGAAATCTTTAGGATTCAAAGATGAAGTAGCTGAAAAATATGATTATCAATATGCAATTGGTGCCAATAACATGGAAGCAACACCATTAGAAATGGCAGCGGCATATTCTGCATTCGCTAATGGCGGAACTTATATTCAGCCTCATTTAGTAACAAAAGTTGAATTTTCAGATGGCAGCAAAGTTATTGAAAACAATCCAAAACAAACACAGGTATTAAGTCCTCAGGCTTCCTACATGGTAAACGATTTATTATATAAAGCTGTTAATGGCAAATATAATTCTTATAACTATATGGGAGGCGTATTTGCTGGAGCAGGCTATCCTGTTTACGGAAAAACAGGTACTTCCGATTGGGATGATTCTGTTGCACAATATATCGGTGGGAAAGCTAAAGATAGCTGGATGGTAAATTATACCAGTCAGTACACCGTAGCTTCCTGGAATGGATTTGATGGAAGAGTGGATGGCTATAGCTATTTATCAACAGATATCCAAAATATGAATGTACCTGGACGAATTAATCGTATGATTTTAGATATGTTAAGCAATGGAGCATATAAGATTCAGCGTCCAGATGGGCTTAGCTCTTATGGTGGCGGATTAATAAAAACAGAATACTTAAAAGATGCAGCAAAAAACAATCCAGAAACAGAAAACAATATGAAGGATTATCACAAAGAGCTTGAAAAAGTTATTGATAATTATCTAAAATATGATGCTTCTAAATATAGCGAGGAAACATGGAAAGCATTTAGCAGTGTCTTAGAAGAAGCAAAAAAAGCTCTTGATAACAAAGACTTAACGGATGAAGAGTTAAAAGAATTAATTTCCAAGCTGGATAAGGCCTCTAAAGAATTAAAAGAAAAAGAAGTTGTAGTTGATGTATCTTCTTTAAATAATGCTATTAAAGAAGCTCAACTATATCTGGATACAAGTAAATATGATGCAAATGCAGTGGCAAATCTGATGAAAGCTGTAAATGATGCCAGCACAATAGCCGCAAAAGAAGGAGTTACGCAGCAGGAAATTGATGCTGCTGTCGCAAATATTAACAGTATGATTACTATATGCAAAAATAGTCCTGTTAATACTCCGCCAGGCAGCACAACAGAAAATGGCAATAATGTAACAGTGCCACCTACTCCATCTAATTAAATATTCTATCCTCTAGCGAGATATTTCAATCTCGCTTTTTCTATACAAAAAAAGCCGGATAAATAGATTATCCAGCTCCACGAAATAAATACATTATTTATTTTGATTTTTATATTTTTCAAGTTTTTCTTTTTTACAGATATTTTGAAATGGACAATTATTACATTGGGGATTTCGTGCCGTACAAAAATATCTACCAAAAAAGATAAATAAATGATGTGCTTTATTCCAGCGCTCTCGCTTTATTTTTCTTTTTAATTTCTGTTCAACAACTTCCACACTATCATATACTTTAGCTAATCCCAAACGCTTAGAAATACGTTCTACATGTGTATCAACCGCAATAGATGGAATATCAAAACAAACACTGCGTACAACGTTAGCTGTTTTTCTTCCAACTCCAGCTAATGATGTCAAATCTTTCATTGACTGTGGTACATTTCCATCAAAGGATGTTAATAAAGATTTGCTTAGATTTTGAATAGAGCGTGCTTTGTTTCTATATAAACCAATACGTTTAATTTTGTCTTCTATATCTTTAATATCTGCATTAGCCATTGTTTTTGGGTCAGGAAAACTTTCAAATAATGCAGGAGTAACTTTATTTACTGCATTATCTGTTGTTTGAGCTGATAAAACAACCGCAACTAAAAGTTCAAAAGGATTTTTATGGATTAATTCACAATGTGCATCAGGAAACATAATTTCCAGCTGATCTAAAATTTCATCTGTTGTTATCATCTTCTGCCCTCTTCATACATTTCTGCCGTTAACCCTTTTTCTTTCCAAATTTGCAAAATACGTTCTATATAGTCAAAACTCTTTTTCTCATATGTCAATGCTTCGCGTAAAGCATAACGAATCAGTTTTTGATCATATTCTTTCATCCAGTCGCTTAAACGCTGTACTTCTATTTGTGATAAAGGTCTTGCAAATTCATTTTCAAAATGTTCAAACAAAGATTCATTAAAAAGATTTCCAGTATTCTTATTTTCTTCAAATAGACCATCTATTTGAAACATAACCCGTCCATCTTTCACATCAATCGAAACATAACCCTTACTATTTAATTTTGTAAATAATTCATCAATTTCATCCATGGACTTCTGCATTTTAGTACTCAATAATTCATGTGTCACAGAAATATGATTTTGATTCATAAAATCAATCAATAAAACCATCAAGGTTTCATCTGCACTCATATTAAATTCATTTAAATGATCTAAGATATAGTCTCTTTTATTGACATGTCTTTCCTTCCACCATTCCATCTATTTTCCTCCAGTTCTAATAATATATACTTCTTCTAAAGTTTCGTAATCTAATAAAACTTCTCCTAACTCACAATACACAACATATACCGGATTATTATATCCATATCCAAGCTGCACATCATTTACCCTGGTATTATATTTATCTTCAACGCTTCTTTTTGCCTCATCAAAGCGAACAGTATCATCTTCTCTAGAGGTAATCGCAACTCCTTTTTCATTAAACCAAATCCAGCGATTCTCCTCTTTTCCAACATACGTTGTATACTGAAAAATGTGTCGATGAAGATTTTTAATATCTTTAAATTCTTTCTGTATCATTTTTTCTTGTTCTAAAATATCAGCTTCATATTTAAATTTAGGTCCACTGATAAAAACAGCAACACCTAGATAGAAAATAAAGCATGTTAAAAGAAGTAATCCTAAAGTAATTCCTATTGACTTCACATTTATATGCTCTTTCATTGAATACCCCCTATGCTTTTTTCACTGTTGTTATTATACATGATTTTTTAGATAAATGCACAAAAAAAGCGTATGAAACGCTTTTTACAATTGTTCAATAAACTTTTTACAAAACTCTGCACTTCGATTTGCAGCATGTTTTACATAGGTTGTAAAATCCATATGTGAATTTTCTTTATGTGCAATATCCGACAAAGAACGAAGAACAACGAATGGTACATGATAATGTGAACATACCTGTGCAATTGCTCCAGCTTCCATTTCTGCACAAACAGCATCCGGGAAACGCTTTTCTAAAACTGTAAGCTGATTTTCACCTGCAATGAACTGATCTCCGCTGGCTACAAGTCCACAATGCACACAAACATCCATTTCCTTCAGTGTCTTTTCACAAAGTTCACATAATTCTTTATCCGCATCAAAATATAAACCAATACCTTCTTCTCCATCAATGGGACTAGTATCAAAATCATGTTGAACAACTCGTGTACTAACAACGGCGTCTAAAATAGACTGTTCCTTTTTTAATCCGCCTGCCGTGCCGATATTAATCACTTTTTCTATGCGAAAGTTCTCTAAAAGAATCGTTGTAGCCATAACAGCATTTCCCTTACCTACTCCACTTTTTAATACCATTACACGCTTATTCTTTATCGTTCCCTGTATCATCTTAATTCCAGAAATATGCTTCAATTCTTTATGTTCCAATAAAGTTTCAATAGCCTCTACTTCACTATCCATTGCGGCAATAATCCCAATCATGCTTTCACTTCCTTTCTACAAATATAGAACTGTTTTTCTCCTTCACAAATTCCAGGATATACAAAATCTGTTAATACTTCTACCTTAAAACCTGTTTCTTTAAGTTTATTCATTACCCATGCTGGCTCATAAACTTTTTGAATATGCTGTTCTAAAACACTTCGTCCATCTTCATCATAGAAGGCAAAATTCTGATATATACAATCTTCAATCGTTTGTATTGTCCACTGGTATTCATGTCCATTGATGCGACCTGCCTCATTATATTCCTCTTGAAACTCTTCTAGTCGATCCATCGAATGCATATCTACAATAAAAACACCTTCATCTTTTAAATGGGCATATACACCCTGTAACATGTTTTCAACATCTTCTTCTTTTAAAAGATAGTTAAAACTGTCACACAAGCATAAGATTCCATCATACATATCTTCACCAGTAAAATGACACATATCCATAACGTTCCATTCTACCAGTTCACTATTTTCTTTTGCTTTTGCCTGCGTAATCATATCTGCACTTAAATCACTTGCATGGACTTCATAGCCATCCTTTGCAAGTGCAATCGTGATTTCTCCGCTGCCACAAGCCAGTTCCATGATTTTTCCTTTTGGAAGATAACTTTCAATTAAATCTACCCATGCTTTTGTTGCTTCTTCATCTTTTACTAAAGCATCATAAAACTCTGCCAGTTTTTCATACATCATAAGCAAAAGTCCACCTTTGGAAGATCAGCATATAATTTTTCCAGCTGAAAGTGATTTCTTTCTTCTGTTTGAAATACATGGACAATTATATCCCCTAAGTCTACCAAAACCCAGGAAGAATCACGATCTCCTTCCATAGAGCGAACCTGATAACCATTTTCTTTTACTCTATCGCAAACATTATCCGCTATCGCATACACCTGACGCAAGCTGTCTGCACTGCAAATAACGACATAATCAATAGCAGGATTTAAAGAAGAAAATGTGTATAACAATGGGTATTTTCCTTTCTTTTCATCAATTGCTTTCTGTACAACTTCTAAAAGACTCTTCATCTCTTCAACTCCTTATTGTAACGTTCCTTCTTTTCTTAAATATTCTTGTTGTTCTTTTTTTACACGTTTAAATCCCAAATCTAAGTTCATCTTACATAATTCAATTTGTTCACTGGAATCATATCCACGTGAAGGATCTAGTTTATCTGCAATAAACAAAATCTTATCATACGAAGATTTTCCATCACCCAGCACATGATGATAAATTGCAGATATAACATCTTTATCCCTAACATCCAATTGTCTTTTTACAAAATCCGCGCCAATATACCCATGCCAAATAGCAGGTGCTTCATTCATGTGAAAAGGCATATGATGTCTCATCCATATTTTTGAAATCTCATATGGCATTTGTTTGCATATATCATGTAAAATGCCCATTTTCCATGCTTTTTCCGTATTCAAATTATGAGCACTTGCCAATGCAACGCATAACTGTGCAACAGATAGACTATGTCTATAACGTTTTTCATTCATATACTGCCTTATGGTTTCTTCAAAATATAAACCTTTCTCTGCTATTTTTAAACGTACAGAAACAGGTACTTCATATAATTTTTTTCCTTGACGAATTTCTGTAGAAGATACAGGTATTAAATCCATGGAAACTCTTTTCATTCCTTCTGGCAATATCGAAGACCCTTCTCTGGAAAATACATAAAATTCGACTTCTTTCTTCAAACGTTTTGACTCTTTCCAGGCATCAAATTGTCTAGCCTGATCATCTCCAATCAGCCAGCAGAAAGAATGCTGAGGATAGCGTTTCTTTAATTCCTCTACTGTATGAATCGTATAAGAAATACCCTCTAGTTTTCCTTCTAATTTACATATTTTCATATGTTTATAAGGTTTTATCGCTGCCTCTAATAGTTCACATCGATCTTCAAAAGAAGCCAATGCTGTTTCTTTTAGAGGAGTATCTTTACTTGGCATAAACCAAACTTCTTGAACAGGAAGTTTTTTTAAAGCTGTTTTTGCTATTTGCAAGTGTCCATTATGAACAGGGTTAAAACTTCCCCCTAATATCGCAATATGCATACTACAGCTCCAATTTATTTTTCTTGCTTCTTCTATATAACACAAATGTACGTCCTATGATTTGAACGATTTCACTAGATGTAGCCCCACTCATATCAAGAGCTGCCTGTCTTACATCATCTGCACAAGTTTTAAGCAATGCTATTTTTACCAGTTCATGTGCTTCTAAAGAATCTGAAACAGTTCGTATCATATTTGGAGTGATTCCATCTTTACCAATCTGAAATAAAGCACGTTTTGTCTGTGCCAATCCTCTTAAATAACTCTTTTCTTTATTTGTAAGCATATTAAATCATCGCCTTTCTAAATGTTACATTTACATTTTTGTTCACATACACTTTTATTTCTTTCACATCTCCACTAATACAAAACCACCCTAAACCATGGATAACAACATCAATTTTATGTTGTGCACCCCTAGTCGTATATACTTCCATATCATGAAAATCATGATCCATAGAAGGAGACAGCAGTTCATTTAAATGGGTTTCCCATAAACGATCTGCTTTTTCCTGTTTTCCTCTATGCAAAGGAAGTCTTTCAGAAAAATAAGCAACACAGCTTACTTTCTTTCCGCCAATCAAATCCAGACGAACAAGTCCTCCTAGCGAAATGCTTTGATCTTCATATAACTGATAGCCTCTTGGTTTTAATTTACGAGATGGAACAACGGTTTTTAATAATTCATCATCAATATGAGTTAAAAATGAATCCATTCTTGTAAGACCTGGAGTATCGTATAAAATATAATCTTTCATTTGTATTTCATTGATATCTAATGTAGTTCCAGGATGACGGGAAGTTGTTAAATTCTGATTTCCAAGAAGAGCATTTAATAATGTACTTTTTCCTGCATTTGCCATTCCCATAACCGCTACATTTCTTCCTTTGCGATAAATAGCAATTGCTTCTTCAATCTCTTCTATAGAGTTATTCTGCTCCCTACTTGGATGTTTTACCAAATCACCGCTAATAACAATTCCCTGAACAACAATCGATAATTCTTTTAATCGGCGCAATAAAAAATCTGCAAGTTTCTCATCAGATAAAGTATCTGGCAGCAAATCTCGTTTTGTCGCAACCATTAAAATATCTTTTCCCATCAAATGACGATTTAACCCTTTGATCATATTCGCCTCAAAATCAAACAAGTCAACGACCCATACGATAAGGGCATCCAATTTTGCGATACGTGCCAGCATTTCATCAGAGTCAATTCCCTGCTTCATGGAAATAACGACATCATCATAATGACGAATACGAAAACATCTTTGACAATAATCTGCTTCCATTTTTGGTGTATATCCAATTGCCTGCTTATTTTCATTTTGTAAAACTACACCGCATCCTTTACATATTTTACTCATCAAACTCTCCTCTTTTCAGCTTTCCGCTTTTTTCTAAAAGAAAAAATACCATTCTTTCAAATATTCGATTAAACTTCGTAAATGACAAATCTCTTTGTACAATTGGGGCAGTTAAAATCGTAAATAAACGCATGATATTTGCCCCCAGCATATCTGTCATCAGCTGATCACCTATAACAGCAACTTCATTTCGAGAAACTGCCATTTCTTTTAACATTTTGCGATAGGAAAATGGCAAAGGTTTACATGCGAAAGGATAGGAAACAGGATTTTCCAATTCGCACCCATCTACAAATGTTTTTACACGTTCTTCTACATTATTTGAAATAAAAACGACACGAATTCCTGCCTCCTGCATTTTTTTCAAAAAGCTTTTTGCCTCTTCATCCGGTAAAGCTACATCATGGGGAACAAGTGTATTATCAATATCGCATACAAGCAGCTTAATTCCTTTTTCCTTTAAGAACTCAGGTCTTAATGATGTATATTTTCGTATGTAATAATTAGGGGTAAAAAGTTTTAACATGTATCCATCTCCTATCGTATTTCTCATTATTTTCATTATAGCATATTTCCTGTTTCACTTCGATTTATTTTACTGGAAAACTTATACTTTGTCCATAAGAAATTATTCAAAATGAATACTTATTTTGATAAAATAAACGTAATAGAAATGGAGGTTTTTAAAAAATGAAAATCTGTAAAGAAACAATCGAAAAAATTACAAGAGAACTTATCAATACACCTAGTCCTGTAAGTTATTACGATGAAATTCATCCAAAACTGGAAAAGCTTGCGGATGCTTATGGCTACTCAATCACGTATGATCGAAAACGAACTGCCTATATTACAGTGGATGGAGAAGATAATTCCAAAACGATTTGTATAGGAGCTCATCTTGATACGCTAGGTTTGATGATTCGACACATCAATGAAGATGGTACCCTTGCTTTACGAAACTTGGGAGGTATCAATTACAACAATTTAGAAGGATGTTTTTGCAAAGTTCATACAAGAGAAAACAAAACCTATACAGGTATGATTCTATGCCGCTATCACTCTGTTCATGTTTTTGATGAAGCAAGAAAAGTTCTTCGTGATGAAACAAATATGGTAGTTATATTAGATGAGCATGTAAGCAGTAAACAGGATGTAAAAAATCTTGGTATCGAACATGGCGATATTATTTCCATTGACCCAGACTATCACTATACAGAAACCGGTTTTATAAAGTCACGTTTTATTGATGATAAGGCTGCAGCAGCTGCTGTATTTGCGGTATTAGAAAGTTTACAGAAAGAAAATAAAAAACCTGCATACCGTACACTGTTTGCCTTTCCTATTTATGAAGAAATAGGACATGGTGGAGCTTATGTACCAGAGGAAGTCAGTGAATATGTTGCCTTGGATATTGGTTTGATTGGGCCTGATTACAATGGAAGTGAATACAAAGTATCCATTTGCGCAAAAGATAACTATACACCATATGACAGAGGATTAACTAATAAAATCATTGCTTTGGCAAAACAGGAAAACATCGATTATTGTGTAGATGTATTTTATCATTATGGCAGTGATGCCAGTGCTGCTATTCGAGCTGGAAATAATCTTTATGCGGCAGCTTTCGGTATGGGATGCTTAAGTTCTCATGGAATGGAACGCTGTCATATCAACAGTATTATGGAAACCGCAAAACTTTTATATGCTTATCTTATGAGCAGATAAGTAAAAAAGCATCTATTTTGTTCTTTATAAACAGAATAGATGCTTTTTCTTATACATTTTTCTCTTCTTTTTGAAATTCACGATAAATTTTCATAAAGGCACGTTTTTCTATTCGAGATACATAAGATCTTGAAATATGCATTTCTTTCGCAATCTCTCTTTGTGTTTGTTCCTCCTGTTTAAATAAGCCAAATCTTCGTGTGATGATTTCTAACTCTCTAGGATCTAATACATGAAGATATTTCTTCAACTTTATAACCCTATCTTCAAGTACGATCGAATCAACAACACTTCGCTGCACAGGAGCCGCAATAGCATCTAGAAGCGTTATTTCACTTCCATCTTTATCTGTCGCAATCGGATCATTTAAGGATACATTTTGAAAATAATTTTTAGAACTTCTAAGGTACATTAAAATTTCATTTTCAATACAGCGTGATGCATAGGTTGTAAGTTTATGTCCCTTTTCAGGCTTAAAAGAATCAATTGCCTTAATCAAGCCAATGGTTCCAATACTTATCAAATCTTCGCTTTGTTCTTTCTTTATATCATATTTTTTTACAATATGTGCGACCAGTCTAAGATTATGTTCAATTAGTTTTTCCCTAGCCTGCTCATCATGTTTTGACAAACGTTCTATACAATCCGTCTCTTCTTCTTTTGATAAAGGTTTTGCGAAAGAATTATTTCGTACATATCCTACATAACATAGTGCATGTTGGAGAACTTCAAAAACTGCACTCAGCATTTTTATCACCTGTTGTATATATATGTCGAAAAAAGTTAAAATATGAAAAAAGCAGGATATTTCCTGCTACATCATATCTTGAAGAAAAGATCGATAATAAATCTTAAACGACATCTTCTCATTTATTTTTTCTAATGCAATCTTAAATCCGTCAATATCAAAGACTGCAACATCAATATAAGAATAATATACACCTACAGCACCACCCATCGTTCTTGCGATAGATATATCATATAACAAATCGTTGATTTCTTTTTCCAGCTGCTGACGTACCAATGCCTCTTTTTCATCCTCATATAGCTTTTCAAAATACAAATAACCATACTCTCCACCTAATTCTTTAAAAGCACTGCAGGTATCACTTTCTTTATTTAATAATTCTTCCTGCAGCTGTGGATTTGTTGTGACAATCAGTTTCATATCTTTACGCAAGGTTTCACTAACAGGCTTTTCATCTAACTTATAAGCCGTGTATATAGATAATGGATCATGGTATTCCATCCAGTCTTTATCAACTATGATATCACAAATATCTTCATAGAAATTTGGAAGCAGACATACATTTTCTTCATCACTAGGTGCATCTAAAATTTCAATACTGCTAATACGAGCTTCAAATTCTAACTCTCCGATAAACAATTCCAGCATGTATGCGACAACCTGTTCCTTATAGCTTTGATCCACCCCATCTAATGCTTCACAATAAACTTTTATATCCAGCATATGCATGGCATCATTGATTGTATAATAAACTTTAAAATCACTTCCGCGTACTTCTTTGTCTTTAATTCTTAAAACAGTATATAACGCTCTCTCACTTAACGGAGGACGTACATCATTAATGATCCAGTCTTCTTTTAATACAGAGGGCGCATTCTTTTTCAATAAAGCAGATGCAAACTGTGCATTCTTGTTTCCGCCACAAGCAAATGTCATTTCAAAAAAGCCAGTTTCACTCATTTCTACTTCCATCTTACATCCACTAATTCTTTTCAGCTGACTATTCAAATCTTCTAAGATATGTCCATATTCATGGCTATCCTGCTGTTTTAATGCAGTTTCTAAATCTTCTCTTATCGTTTCAAAATATTTCCAGAAATTTTGTACTCGATGTTTCAGGTTCATAAAACATTTCTCCTTTACATGTTTTTCAACTGGATTATTATAACATATCCTTGTCTGTTACAATACAAAAAGTCTACATTCATTATTATTTTTTCTGATAAGGTTTCGCAATTTTATAGGTGTAATATACATCAACAAGAAGAAGACTTAGTAAAACAAGCAAAGAATATACAATACTCATAAAACTATCTACACTTATGCAAATAATGAATAGAACAACACCCGCAAACATACATGTGATACCTCCAAATCGCTGACTTTTTTTCCATGTTTCCTCATTTAACATGCTCCATTTCGTACGTAAACCTAACACAGAGTTTTTACGAAGCTTTGGCATTACATTTCCCATTATAACAAACATAATCGCGATAAGTCCAAAGACAAGCTGTATAGGGTTTAGAGGAAGAATTGACAAATCCTCTATTAGAAAATAGGCTGTATATAAAAAATAATAGGTTTGACTTTGCAAGATCAATACTGTAAAAATCGTTAACAACAATTCAATTTGCTCATTATTATGTCCATTTTTTCCTGTTTTGATGCATATTTTGTTCCTGCATATAAAATTAAACCAGCCACTGTACAAATAAGTGGAGATACTAAAACTTCATATTTACTTCCCCAGCGATCAGCTAAGTAATCTGCTCCATAATGTATAGGTACTTGTTCTGGCATAGACGGCAAAAGAAACAAGGTAAAGACAACAGGCAATACTATAAGTACAGCATATATGATTTTTTTCACTTTCATAAACTATCTCCTTATTTTATCAATCCATATAAGAACTTCATCAAGTATCGACAAATTCAATTCATAATAAATAAAATTTTTATAACGTGTTTCATAAATCAGTTCCGCCTTTTTTAATTTCGTTAAATGATAAGATAATGCCTGCGGTGTCATTTGAAGCTTTAAAGCTAATTCACCAGAACTTATTTTTCCCTCCTTCAACAACAACAAGATTTCTTCTATTTTCATCAACAATAGCTGTTAATACATTTTGAACAGACAAGTTTGTAGCCTCCTATCTTTTTCAAATTTTCTTACTACTTTAAAAATTACGTCAATATTTAGAAGTTTTATATTCATTGATTTTGATTCATGCATAAAACCCCATATAAAAAGCAATATATACTTCTTTTACTTACTTAAGAATTCCTGAAATTCTTCTTGAAATTCCTGTAGTTCTTCTTTTGAAAGATGGTGAATATAATCCTCTTTTTTCCAGTTATCCATATATCCAGATAAGATTTTATCTGGACATTCATAACCTAGTTTTCTTGCTACATGAACTGCAAAATCATTAAAAGCACTTCCCTGTGCAGTAATGATATTTCCAGCTTCTACTACTGGGGCTGCCTCAAAATTATCTTCTTCAATAAAAGAAAATTGATCTCGCATTTCAACAAATAAAGAATCTGTATACTTCTTTTCTTTTAATAAACCAGCTTGTGCTAAAAACATTGGACCTGAACAAATTGCCCCAATGATAAAGTCCTTAATACCAGAAAAACGTTCTAAAAAGGATTTTAACTTCTTATTTTGAATTGCCTGACGAGTATCACTGCATCCTGGCAAAATCAAACAGTCGTAATCTTCTACTTGAAATTCTTCACATGTCTTTTGCGGATAAACAAAAATTCCTTCTTCACTCATAACTGCCTCTTTTTCTGTATACACTACCTCACTCATCGTGTCATAGTACCAGCGAAAAAGCCACATTAAATTACTAACCTCTTGTAAACTGAAATTTGGATATACCAGCAAAGCTATTCTTTTTTTCACTATCCATCCCTCCTTTAACTTCCTTCTTTACCATCATTATACGCTTTTCATTTTATCTAAGAAATAGATGAAAACGAAAAACGCCTTGCTAACCTTCAACAAGACGTTTTTTTAATTTCTCTAACACCTTTTTCTCCATTCTTGATACCTGCACCTGTGATACATGCAGTTTCTCTGCAATATATTCTTGTTTCATTCCTAAATCATAGCGATAATGCAGCAGTAGTTTTTCTCGTTCACTAAGCTGTGTGATTTCACTTTTTAAAGCCAGTTTCATAACAACATCTTCCTGCTTGTTTGTTGAGATACGATCTTCCAGTAGAATAGGAGAACCATCATTTTCATATATCGTTTCATCTAATGAATATAAATATTGATTTGCTTCAAAGGCAAGTATTACTTCTTCTACATCTTTTTCCAATGCATCTGCAATCTCCTTATATGTTGGCTCTCTTAAAAGTTTTTGTACAAGCTGTTCTTTAGCCTTCATCATTTGAAGATAGCCTTCTTTTAGAGAACGTGATATTCGCATGCTTCCATCATCTCGAAAGTATCGCTTAATTTCTCCCATGATAATCGGTACTGCATAAGTAGAAAACTGTACCTGATAAGAAGTATCAAAATTATTCAAAGCTTTCATAAGACCTACACAGCCAATTTGAAACAAATCATCCTGCATATTTCTTTGGTAAGAAAATCGTTTGATTATGGAATATACCAGCGGTGTGTTTTGTTTTACAAATAAACTTTTTGCTTCTTCATCCCCTGCTTTGCTTCGTTTGATTAATTCATCATTGGTTAGCTTCTGTTCCATGATGAAGATGTTTCACAATCGTTACCGTAGTTCCCTTTCCCTTTTCACTTATTACATGAAAATCATCTGCAAATGTCTGCATGATGGTCATTCCCATACCACTTCTTTCTAAATGCTGCTTGCTTGTATATAAAGGCTGCATCGCAAGCTGTATGTCATCAATTCCACATCCCTCATCTTCAATAATCATATGAATATCCGATTCATCATAGGCAATGGATACTCGAATTCTTCCATCTTCTCTTCCTTCATAACCATGTATCATAGCATTTACAACAGCTTCTGCCAGCAATGTCTTGATTTCCATAATTTCATCCATGTGCAAATTCAATGGAAGTAAAAAAGCTACAGCACTTGTTCTAAGAAAGGCTTCGTTTTCCAAACGGCTGACAAATTCTACACTCATCTCATTGTTCATAGTTTTACCTCATTTCTTTCATGCTGCATAATCTGAAAAATACCTGACATCTGAAATACTCGACTGTTTTCTGCCGATAGATTGCATAAAATCAGTTTGCTGTTCATTTTTTGTAATTGTTTAAAGCGAGCCAGGACAAATCCTATCCCTGTACTATCTACAAAGGTAACTTCTTCAAAGTCCAATTTTACGATTTTTGGCTTATATTCTTCTATAAGATCAATACATATCTGTTTTAGATTACAAACCGTAAGATTATCTAGATCCCCATAAAAATAAAAATATAGGGTTCCATCTTTATATTGATGTTTCATGCTTCATCCCTCCAGCGATATAGTAGCACAAAAAAAAGATGCCATGTGGATATACGACAAAGCATCTCTTTCTTCGACATAATTTTTTTTATAAATCGTCCTCTTTGTATAAATCTTCCCCATATTCTTCTAAATAGTTAGCTTCCTCATCAGCTCTAGAAGAAACCTTGCAGGATGCAAATAAAAACAGTGTTAAAAATCCAACAAGAAATAACAAGCTTATCCAAATAATGCCCATACAAACCATTCCTTTCTTTCATAGTTATCGTGTCTGCATCCACCTATTTTTATACTTCCAGTTTTTACTAGGCAAATATTTCATGAAATCCTCTCATAAAAATATCTATATAATCGAGTGCTTCTATATTTTTATCTGCATAAAGTTTTACATCCATTTGATAGCCATCATTCATTAGGATATGCATAATTCCTACTTCTTCTCCTTTTTTATAAGGTGCATTCTTTTTATTTAATACAATCTTTTTTTCTTTTACTTTCGTTGGTTTTCCTTTTTCATATACCGATATGACATCTTCTTTTGTAACTAAATACATAGAATCTGGCTTTCCATTTTCAACCTTGATTTGTTGAATGCGACTTCCTTTTTTATACAGGACTTTTTGTTCATATTGTAAAAAACCATAATCAAGCATTGTTTGTATTTCTGCATTTCTGACTTTACTATCTGGCTCTTTCATAACAACAGCAATTAAACGCAATCCATTTTTCTTTGCAGTTATCGTTATACATGATTTTGCTTCACTTGTATAACCTGATTTTAAGCCGTCAACACCGGGATAACTTTTCAATAGCTTATTTGTATTTACTAACCAAAATGGCTTTTCACTATTTTCACGAATATAAGCATCATAAGTAGAAGTAATATCGAGTAACTGCTGTCCCCCTTCTTTAATTAATGCTTGTCCTAAAACAGCCATATCTTTTGCACAACTATAGTGTTTTGGATCATGCAGTCCTGTAACATTTGTAAACTGTGTATTCTTCATACCAAGTTCTTTTGCTTTCTTATTCATCATTTCAACAAAATGCTCATTTGTACCTCCAATATGTTCACCCATTGCGCTCATTGCATCATTTGCAGAAGCAATGCATATGCTTTTTACCATATCTTTTACACTTAGTGTTTCATTTTCTTCTAAATATACCTGACTTCCCCCCATGCCAGCAGCAAAACTACTTGTAACAACTTGATCATCCCATTTTAATTTCCCGCTGTTAATATCTTCAAAAATAAGTAATAATCCCATCATTTTTGTCATACTTGCCGGATATAATTTCTCATTTTCATTTTTCGCATATAAAACCTTGCCGCTTGTATATTCCATTAAGTAAGCAGATTGTGCATGCTTAGCCAAATCTGGTACCCCTTGTTTTGGATTCTCTTCTCCTTTTATTTCCATACTAAAACCGATTAACAGCAAAAAAGACATACAAATCTTTATCATCTTCTGTATCATTCTTCTTTTCCTCTCTTCTTTATCGCTACATCGTATGCCAAATTAAAAAAAATATACCGATTCTATGTTCATCCAGCAACTCTGTTAGAGGATACATAAAAAAGTATGATACAATATAAAAGGCCAAAGGAGGAATGCCTTATATGGACAAAAATCTAAAACAAGAATTACTTGAAGAAATTGAAGAGTTTCAAGTACAGACAAATCGTTTTTTACAAAAAGAATTAAGTGTGAAGGAGTTTAAAGGATATAGTGGAGGATTTGGTAGCTATGCGCAGCGTGGAGCACAGAGTTTTATGCTTCGTCTTCGTATGAATCAGGGAGTCATCACAAAAGATCGATTAAAATTTATTTGTGATGTTTGTGAAGAACATCAGGTATCAAAATCACATTTTACAACTTGTCAAACCATACAGCTGCATGATTTAACAGGAAGTGAAATTCCATCTATTATGAAAGAAGCTTTAGACCATGATATTGTATGTCGTGGAGGAGGGGGAGATTTTCCTCGAAATGTAATGTGTTCTCCTTTAAGTGGTGTAGATTCAAAAGAAGCGTTTGATGTACGCCCTTATGCAGAAAAAACAGGAGAGTATTTATTAAGTATTATTAACAAATATACCCTTCCTAGAAAATTAAAAGTTGCTTTTTCAAATTCTGCAGAGAATGAAACACATGCTACATTCAGAGATTTAGGGTTTGTGGCGAATGAAGATCACACCTTTGATGTATATTGTGCCGGAGGACTTGGAAATAATCCTAAAATGGGTGTGAAAGTCGGAAATCATGTTCCTTGTAAAGATATCTTATATTATGTATCTACTATGGTTCTCATGTTTATGGAATTTGGAAATTATGAAAATCGTGCGAAAGCAAGAACTCGTTATATGCAGGAAACCTTAGGCAGTGAACAATTCGTTGAAGAGTTTAAAAAGAAAGTTGAACTTGCAAAACAGGGTCAAAGTCATGACTTGTATATAGAAGAGCCAGTTCTTACAAAAACAGGAGATGGTATTATAGAAGGAAAACGTATTTTTAAACAAAAACAAGATGGTTTATACGCTGTCTTCTATCATCCAATTTGCGGTATGATCACACCTGCGAAATTAAAAGAACTTTATACAGTTATGAAAGATATGGAAGATGTAGAAATACGTATCACACCTCAGCAAAGCTGTTATATCATCAACTTAACCGCAAGTGAGGCACAGAAAGTATTAGCAGTCACAGAAGATGGTGCACGCACTCAATTTGAATGCAGTGTTTCCTGCATTGGAGCTTCTACCTGCCAGGTAGGTCTTCGTGATTCTAATGGCATGCTGAAAACATTAATTTATTATCTTCGTGATAAAAATTATGCAGATAACGTGCTTCCTAAAATCTTTGTTTCTGGGTGTACAAGTTCTTGTGGAACAAACCAGATTGGAGAAATTGGTTTGCAGGGAACGATAAAAGTGATTGATAAAAAACCTCTTCCTGCTTATCAGGTAAGTCTGTATGGAAATGATAAACAAAACAATGAACGTTTTGGTGATATCATTGGCGTACTTCTAGAAGATGATGTATGTTTGTTCTTTGATGAAATCGCATCAAAAGTAAGTGAAAAACAAATGACTTACACAACATGGAAAGACGAATGTAAAGAAGAATTTGATACAATCTTAAATACATATATAAAACCTTTACGTTAAATAAAAAGGAATATACAAAAATAGTTAGGATATAGGTGATTCTCCTAGTTTACTTGGTGTAATGAGTCAATTCGGCTTCAAAAAGCTGCAAAGCTTTTTGGGGCTATTTTTGTTATACTATTATTGAAAGGAAAAATGAGCACAAAAAAAGTTATAGTACATAGGCCCCTTTCTGGAATTTGTTTACTCTACAACTTCAACTATTAGCTCTATTGAACTGCTATGATACATATTTACTATAAAGAGTTTGGTTTAGATAATCAAGAAGCTCCTTCTTCTCTACTTCTTACAATAATTTCAGCTGTCAAAATAAGTCATTGATTCGCGTTGTCAAATATCCGCTGTGCGGCAATCATGGAATGATTTTTTATGGTACTCATCACTTGATCATAAAAAATTTTTACCCAATAGTATTCTTATAGTGGATCACTATCATGTAGCTCAAGAATTACATCGAAGACTGGATTCAATTCGCTTAAGGATAATGAAGCCTTTACGATGTATAAACACCGGTAAAAGAATATATGAACAGGAAGAGAACTACTATATATTAAAGCACCACAATATCTTTTTGTTCAAACATTTTGAACGGGCAAGGACAAACGAAGGAAAGCGGTTGTTTGATGCGAATCTGAAACGTTCCTATAATAAAAAATTAAAAAAATACATGAATCCTTATGATTATGCCATGAAACTGATATCTATTCATCCGGATTTAGAAAAGGCTTGGAAGTTAAAGGATGAAATTGCAGGTTTTTATTGTTCGTGTACATTGAAAAATGCTCCTGAAGAAATAGAAAGAATCATACAAGACTTTTTACATAGTGAAATTGATGAACTTGTAAAATTCGGTTATACGATGATAAACTGGAAAAATGAAATCGTCCATTCATTTATCGTAAGTAGAGCAGAATACAGTATATCGAAGAAGACAGGAAAAGCAGCTGTCGAATCTAAAAGAATCAACAATGCGAAAATAGAAAAGGCGAACAGTACCATAAAAACGATGATAAAATCGGGAAATGGTTATACCAACTGGGAACGTTTTAGAAATCGTGTGATGTTGATCTTAGAAAAAGGCATCGAATTTGAAATTGACGAGAAGGATGGCCGAGTCAAAATGGTCGCAAAAAAAGAGCCTGAAAAGTGAGTCTACATTCCCAGACTCTTGCGAGCTTTCAACCATGTTGGGGTATATGCCGCCCCCTAACTTCTTAGAGATTCAATTCAGCAAACCCTATCTAATTTTGCAGAACCGAAAAAAGGCTGTACAGCCAAAGTGACAATCCTAAAATCACTTAACTGTTACAACCTCTAAATCAAGATAAAATTATAAAGTATTTAAATTATATTTTACTATCATAGGATATAATTTTGAAATCTTTTGGTTAACAGGCTGAAATAAAAGCATTAGTCTTGATCCTATTTGTTGATTTTTATATCATATGGGTCACCATCGTAGTAATTTGTCTCTAAGACATAGCCCTTACCAGATTTAGAAGGTGAAGTTTTAAATACAACATTTACATCTACTGTATCTGAATAAAATCCTGCTGCTGATCCTTTAACAGGAACAACGTATGTTGCAGTATTACCAGAAAACTTAGCAGACTTTTGTTTAGGTATAATTGTACATCCTGGATCTCCAATAAGTGTACAATTACAGTGACTTTCAGTAATATCTAAGGCAGATATTTTACTTGTTTTACCGCTAGAAGTACCATAAGTCATATTTGCATAGTAAATGTATACTTCATCATGGCACTATAAAAAGCTCCATTAATAGTTTTACTCATTTGTTTTGTAGTAGTTGCTGCGGAAACGAATATAATTGTCATGCAAATTGAAGTAAAAAACGCCATAATACGATATACCATTTTCTTCATTTTCATATGAGTTTCCCAAAAAAATTATTTATTTACATGGAATAGAGAATAAGAATTAAAATTATGAGTGCAACAATTATTGCAATTACTAATCTACCTTTATTATGTGACTGTGCAAATTGTTTTGAAATAGAGTACTTCTTTCCACTCTCTTCAAATTTCTTTACTTTTTCTTTATTGTTCATATTTTCACTTCCTTAAAGATAAAAATATAATCAAATTACGAACCAAAACGACTACTTAAATAACTCCGATGAAAATCATTTACAAATAGGATATTAAATGCTAATAATCAACAACTAGAACCATAGCGAACCATCTCCTTTCATTAATGGAATAATCAAATAGAAAATCAATTGGATTCTAGCTAAATAAATTAATCGTTAAACATCAAACTACCTAACTAAGAATAAGTAAACTACTAATATGGTGGTAGCCAAGTTAAAATTTCAGCTATTATAGGTATTTTTTTTCCGAACTTTTCACTTGATGCTTTTTGTTTACCAACCCATGCAATTTGATCTCTACTGTATCCTGCTTTTGTTAAATTTTCTATTTCCTCTTCCGTCAAATTCTCTTCTATGAGTTTCTCACGTTCTTCCTCTTCGAATAAGGGTTCTTCTTTGCCAGAGTTTTCTTTTTCTAATTTCTTCATTTTTTTACCTCATTGAACAATCATAACCATGTCCGTTTGGTCGTACAATACAAATTCTCCCATTAGAAGTTTTTATTGATTTCAGTTTTTGTTGTTCACTAACATAAGCATCGGTCATATCACTGTACGTGTTCCATGCATGCTTAATTTGATTGATTACTTCAGTTTTTAGAATTTTATTTGAAGTATATGTTACTAATCCACCTGCAGCCATCCAGCCTATTATTCTTGGAATACCACTCACATAAAGCCAAAGTACAACCGCCCCTATAGCTCTATTTTCCACATATAATTTCCCATCAATTACTTCAACATGCTTTCCCGCGTAAAGCGTGTTTTTTAATTCTTCTTGAGAAAATACATGATCAGCTTTCTTAAGTTGTTCTTTTTGATTTTCACTATAACTTTCTGTTGTTTCTACAATATATCCTTCTTGGCTATCTTTAGCATTAACAGAAACTATTGTATTTCCAGAAACTCCCACTAATAGACATAAAGAAATGATTAATGTAATTATTTTTTTCATATATATTCCTCCTCTTAATCTACATTAATGACTTTAGCGCTATCCTCAATTTGATTATACATCGATTATGTTTTTTTACAAGCGTTATTTTTATATATTTTATTATTTTTAATATCCGTTGTAAAATTATGAAATCCATAATATAATGTTTGTCGAGGAGGAAATAAAATGTCATATGCTAAATTAACAAAACGTGAAAGTGAAATTATGGAAATACTATGGGACAATAATAATGCTATGTCTGCAAATGATATTATGATTAGTTCTAACAATATTAGTTTAGCCACCATTCAGCAATCATTACAGAAGTTATTAAAAATGAATTATGTATATGTTTCAGGTATTGGAAAGAATAAAAAAGCAATTACTAGATTATATCGCCCTTCAATTAGCGAAGCTGACTATATCTCTTCATTTATCACTCAATCAACTTCCTTGAAAATTGCTTCAAACTTCATAGAACAAACAGAAGATGATGAAATACTAGAAGAACTCAGTAAACTAATTGAAAAAAAGCGAAAAAGTAAATTAAAGGGATAAGAGCATGCGATTGTCTATATCTTCTATTGTAATTACCATTTGCATATCTACTGTTTTAATTTTTTTCTTTAATTATATGATTTCAAACACCAACAAGTTTAAAATATTTAGAACAGATTTTTTATCTTTTTTAATCTTAATAATAATATTAAGGATTATATTTCCTTTTGAATTTCCGTTTACTATAACCATAGTGGCACAGAACTTAATGAACCCACTGTTCTCATTATTAAAAAAAGAGATTTTATTTGATGTTAATCTCTCTCAGATACTGTTTCTTATTTGGTTGATAGGCATCTTATATTTATCTGTTAAACTGAGCCATATTCATAGATGTTCAGCACAAATAGTTAAAAGAATTAAATTAAAATCATCCATCCACAATGCAAGTGAATTTATTAACACAACAATAGGTAAGAAATATACAGTAATGGTTTCAGATTTAGTTAAATCCCCTATGATATTTGGATTTAATAACATTATCTTTCTTCCTGATATCGTTTTATCAGAAAAAGAAATTAAAAATGTTCTTTATCACGAAATACAGCACATCAAGAATCATGATACATTTATTAAACTCATCATTAATGCATTAGTTGTAGTTTATTGGTGGTTCCCCCCTATATATTCTTTTAGAAGGAATATTAACTCTTTTTTGGAAGTAAGAGTAGATGATCAGGTAACAAGCAAAATGTCATCTGAGGAAAGGCTCGATTACGCAGCAACCTTAATCAGCATTCAAAAAAAGATAAAAAGTAAAGATAACAATTTCTCTACTTCGGTTTTTTTCATTAATGATTCTGATAATATCCTTTCTTTTAGAATAAATTATCTATTAGACGGAGCATTTCTTAAAAGAACGAACCCAATTTTTTTATTAATACTTTGCATTATTCCATTTATTTCGAATGGAATCATACTAGAACCAGCTTATTACAACTCTCATTTATTAAAGGATACTGTTAATTCTCAATCGTTAAATGACAAAGGATATATTGTACAGCATAAAGATGGTACTTATACTCTAATATATAATGGAGAAAGTGCTTATTTGGGAAAATCAATTCCTAAAGAACTTAGCGACATATCAATCATTAAAGAAAGTGAGGCAAAACCATGAAAAAAATTTTATTTGGTATTCTAGTTACGTTAACCTTTATTTCAACAGGTACAATCCAAGCGAAAGCGATAGAAAATAACAATCAGATTTCTACTTATAAAGATGTAAAAGAGTGGAGATACAAGATTATGAATGGACGTTTATATAAAAGATTATTTAACTTATCAAAAGAAAAATGGGAAACTGATTGGATTTTAGTACAATAAATTTAATGTCAAATAACACGCACCTTTGTCAAGCAATGTAACAAAAGGAATAATTATTTATATATTTTCTCTTCTTTATGTACTATAATTATCCTGTTCTTGGTTATTAACTTTGGACTAAATATATTTTCTCTACAAGAGAAAATTTCCCCCACCAAAAAGAGCTATCCCTGATTGCTCTTTTTTTATTGTGGCAATGTTGCAGGCAGCTGTATTTCCTGCCATGACCTTTAACGTCTATTACTCTTGCAGGATTTATAAATTTCACATCATTTAAGAATGATACCGTATCGTTTTCATATTTCCAACTTTTTTAAATCATAAAAGGTGCAATTTACCATTAGGATTATCTTCTGACATTGCCTGCATATAATTTTTCTTGTTGCCAGTCATTGGAACTACAAAAATTTTATCATTACACATTAAAAGAACTAAAAACCAAAATGCTGATATCCTATTTCCGCTGATAAGCTTTTCCATAATCTATGTAACATATATCTCCTACTCGTACTATTACACCAGTAGATGCATTGCTAGGCATATTTCTTATCTCTTGATAATTCTTTTCAGATATATATAGACTTGTTCATTATTTTTCATTTTCCAAGTCTACCCCCTGTAAATTTAAGTTAATAAATTCATAAAGCATCTCATCAAATTGTTTTTCCATAGTATACCTCCTAATTTCACACTTTTAACAGTTCATTCGTGAACGATTGTGTCAATCGCAGAGCGTTCATATTACCTTTGACATGCTATTAAACGAATGATAAGGTTTAATAAAAAATAGAAAAGTTAATTAAAATTAAAAAGCCTGAAAGTGAGTCTACACTCCCAAGCTCCTGTAAGCTTTCAACCATCTTGGGGTATATGCCACCCTATATCTTCTTGGAGATTCAATTTAGCAACCCCCATCTAATTTTATAGAACCAAAAAGGACTATCCGCTGTGTGTTATACACATAGAAGATAGTCTTTTATTTTCGAAAATCATAAATTTTTTGTTCACTGACAATCATGTCTAAAGGAAAGTCATGACTTTCTGTAATAAGCGTATCTACTTTCTGACATTCATAACCTACACCGATACGCAAAGCATGTGTATGCTTTAAGTAACGATCGTAGTATCCTTTTCCATAACCTAATCGATTTCCTTTTATATCAAACGCAACAAGAGGTACAATGATAACATCAAAATCGACTGGTTGTACAATATGTTCACTTAATGGTTCTAATACACCAAAGCTGCCTTTCTTCCAGTTTGTTGCGATATTTGTTTCATAGAAAGCTATTGTTTCCTCATCCAATGTTTTTGGATAGGCAACAACATCTGCATAGCAAGCTAATGCATCTACGATAACTTCATTGCGAATACTTTTGTATAAGCCAACAGTTCCATGAAGGTAACGAGTCAGTTTTTTACAGATGTTTTCACTATAGATTTCTACCTTTGCAGTTGATAATTGATTTCGAAGATATAACTTTTCTTTTCGTATTTCTTTCTTATCCATTATCCTATCGAGTCACTCATGTCCAGTTTCAATAATTGGTTTAACTCTACTGCGTATTCCATTGGAAGTTCTCTTGTAAATGGTTCTAAAAATCCCATAACGATCATTTCTGTTGCCTGTGAACGGGATAAACCTCTGCTCATCAAATAAAACAGCTGTTCCTCTGAAATATTAGAAACGGTTGCTTCATGTTCAATCTGACTTGTCATATTTTTACTTATATTTGTTGGAATTGTATCACTTCTAGATTGTTTGTCTAAAATCAATGTATCACATTCAACTTTGCTTTTTGAATACTCTGCATTTGGTCCATGATACACAAGTCCTCGATAGTTCACTTCCCCACCAGTTCTAGACACTGATTTTGAAATGATGTTGCTGTAGGTATGCTCAGCAAGATGAATCATCTTTGCGCCAGCATCCTGTACCTGATTACGAGAAGCTACCGCAATAGAAATACATGTTCCTTTCGCATATGGCTCTGCCAAAATACATGCTGGATATTTCATATTAACACCAGAACCTATATTTCCATCAATCCACTCCATACTCCCATTTTCAAATACTTTTGCACGTTTTGTAACAAGATTTACGATATTATCGCTCCAGTTTTGTACCGTAGAATAACGACATCTTGCATTTTTATGTACAAAAATTTCTACAACTGCCGCATGCAGAGAATCTTTTGAATAAGTAGGTGCTGTACACCCTTCTACATAATGTACATCTGCACCTTCATCTACAATGATCAAGGTTCTTTCAAATTGCCCGGAACGCTCTGTATTAATTCTAAAATAAGACTGCAAAGGTTTTTCCAGTTTTACTCCTTTTGGTACATAAATAAAACTTCCTCCACTCCATACACAGCTGTTTAATGCAGCAAATTTATTGTCACTGTATGGAACGATCGTACCAAAATACTTTTTAACTAAATTCGGGCATTTTTTCAATGCACTGTCTGTATCCAAGAAAATAACACCTTTCTCTTCTACTTCTTCCAGCATATTGTGATATACAGCTTCACTGTCATATTGAGTTGTAACACCTGCTAAAAAATCTCTTTCTGCTTCTGGAATTCCCAGTTTATCAAAAGTTTCTTTAATTGTTTCCGGTACATCATCCCAGCTTTTTTCGGTTTTATCACTTGGCTTTACATAATATGTATAATCATCAAAGTTAATATCATGTATATCTGGTCCCCAATTTTGGATTTCCATTTTTTCAAACTGTTCAAACGCTTTTAAACGATATTCCAGCATCCACTGTGGTTCTTTTTTTATACGAGAAATTTCCATTACTGTTTCTCTTGTCAAACCTTTTTCTGTTTTATAAAGACTTGTATCTTCATCGTGAAAACCGTATTTATAATCTTCCTGATTTAAAAAATCTTTATCCATTATTTTTCCTCGCTTTCTAAAAGCAATTCTTCCATGGCCTTCCAGCCAATCGTAGCACATTTAATACGATTGGCCTGTTTCCCTACATTATGAAAAGCAACTGCTTCTTCCAGCAACTCTTCATCGTATTCTTTCTGATCAATCATCTGATAATAGTTTTCAATAATATGTTTTGCTTCCTGTGTTGTCTTACCTTTCAACAGTTCACTCATTATCGAAGTTGAAGCCGTTGAAATCGTACAGGCAACTCCATCAAAGCGAATATCTTCTACTATGCCATCTTCGATTTTTGCCTGCACATAAATATCATCAATACAGGACTCACTCGCCATGTGCTTTTTTTTGTAATCTTCCTTTTCTGTTAATTCATGATTTCTAGGATATTCATAATGATCCATAATAATCGAACGTAAAATCATTGGATCATCCATTAGTCCACTCATATTGTTCGCCTCCTAAAAAAATACATTCAGACAATTTTCCATATTTGCTTTTGAACAAACATCTACAAATGTATCGATTTCTTCCTTTGTAGTATAAAAATAAAAACTAGCACGAAGAGTTGCACTTGTCTGTAACTGTTTTACCAGCAGTTTCGCACAATGCTGCCCACTTCTTACCGCTATTCCATTGGAATTAAAGAATGTTGCGGCATCCTGCGCAAAAACGCCTTTTACATTAAATGTAATAATACCACTGTCATTATCTGCGTTATAAATTTCAATATTATCCAGTTTCTTCATTTTTTCAATCGCATACGTATGAAGTTCTTTTTCATAGGCATGGATATTTTCCATACCAATACTTGTCAAATACTGAATTGCCGCATGCAAACCAAAAATAGCCTCAATTGGCTGTGTACCACTTTCAAATTTATAAGGAGCATCTTTTAACTGGATATTTCCGCACATATCAAAACGTGCATTGCTGTCGCCTCCAAGTCGTACAGGTATCATCTTATCTAAAAGTTCTTTTTTTCCATATAAAATTCCAATTCCTGTAGGCCCACACATCTTATGTGCAGAAAAAGAGAAGAAATCACAATCTAAATCTTTTACATCAATCGGCATATGTGGAACACTTTGTGCACCATCTACACTTACGATAGCTCCATAGGAATGTGCAATTTTACAAATTTCCTTAATAGGAACTTCATATCCTAAAACATTGGTAATCTGTGCCAAAGCAATCACTTTTACTTTATCACTCATCATAGATGAAAAAGACTCCATATCAATTCTTCCTTTTTCATCTAAAGAAATATACTGTAATACAGCACCTGTTGTCTTTGCTACACGCATCCATGGCAGCACACAGGATGCATGTTCTGCTTCACTTGTAAGAATAACATCATCTTTTTTTAAAAAATGTTCTCCATAACCACTTGCCACAAGATTCAAAGAATCACTGGCTCCACTTGTATACACAATTTCATTTTCATCAGCATGAAGAAACTGTGCAACTGCTTTTCGTGTAGCACTGTATTCCTGATCTACAAAATAACTCAAATCATAATCCCCGCGATGTGCGTTTGCACTGTAGTTTTCATAATAGTTCACAACAGCATCGATCACATACTGAGGCTTTAAAGTTGTTGCGCCATTATCAAGATAAATCAACGGATGTCCCTGCATGGTTTTGCCACGTAACATTGGGAAATCCTTACGGATCGTTTCTACATTAAGCATGCAACCCCACCTTTTTCTCAATTTCGTTTTTTAATTTTTCTTTTATTTCTTCATTGTCAAACAATTCACTAATTGGAAGAAGATATCCTAATGTAAGCAAACCTAAAGCCTGTGAGCGACTTAGGCCTCTTGTTTGTAAATAATATAGCTGGTTTTCATCTGGCTGTCCCAAGGTTGTCGCATGACTGGCTTTTACTTCATTTTCATCAATTAGAAGAACAGGAAGAACCTCACTGTTATGTTTTTCACTCATTGTTAAAACACGTGTTGTCTGATGACTTGCACTGTCGTGTGCACCTTTTTCAATTTTCCCTGTTGCTTCCATACGATACGAAGCTTTGTCTTTTACAACTGCATAATTTTCCATAAGTCCTGTTGTATAAGGGCATTCATGAATGCATTGTATCGTGAAATCTTTCTTTTTATCTGCAATACATGCACTTTTAATCTGGGCAAAAGCCCCGCTTTCCAGTAAATAATACTTCGCTTTTACATTTGTGTTACCTTTATTTAATTCACAATAAGCAACAGTCAAAGAAGCATCTTTTTGTACTTCTGCCTGCTGTATAAGTTCCACATCTTCATCTCCATCATTTTTCATCATCAATGTTAAAGAAGCATCCTGCTCCAATGCAATATTGGAAGAGATGACATTATTCTTTCCATTGTATGAAACATACAAAGAAGCGTGAGTCCCTTTTTCTACATAAATATCCAAAGTTTTATCTTCCAATGTATATTCCATGAAACCATCATTTTTAATATTCAGCTTCATAGCTATACTCCTTTGTGGGAAGCACCACATTGTGATAAAAGTTCAACACGTTTCTTTTCTTCTTTTACAACATGTACCTGGTATTCTTTTTCAATCCAGTCATACCCTTGCGCATCGATCTTGTCAACCAGCTCACTTCCTCCACTCACAACAATTCTTCCATCAACCAAAACATGTGCATGGGTTGGTTTTAACAGCTGCATAAAACGTGCATAGTGAGATACAACAACAAGGCCCATTGGCTTTTCTTCCTGCATTTTCAAGATTGCATTTGCTACAATTTTTAAAGCATCAACATCAAGACCTGAATCAATTTCATCCAGCATCGCAATGGATGGTTTCAACATTTTCATCTGTACGATTTCATTGCGTTTCTTTTCGCCGCCACTAAATCCTTCATTTAAGAAACGATGTGCCAGATCTTCCTTCATTTCCATTTCTTTGATTGTTTTTTCCATTTCTTTAATAAAGGAAAACAAAGGAATTGGACGTTCTCTTCTAGCGTTAATAGCAGCACGTAAAAAATCAGAATTTGTTACGCCACTGATTTCACTTGGATACTGCATCCCTAAAAAAAGACCAGCTTTGCTTCTTTCATCTACTTCCATAGCAAGCACATCTTTTCCATCTAATGTAATGCTTCCTTCACTTATATGGTATTTAGGGTTCCCCATGATGGCTGCCAGCAATGTACTTTTTCCATTCCCATTCGGTCCCATCAATGCATGGGTTTCTCCTTCATTTATTTCTAAAGTTAATCCTTTTAATATCTGTTTACCTTCTACATCAACATGCAGATTATCTATTTTTAAACAACTCATGTAATCATCCTTTCAAACAGTATTATAATACCAAATTTCCCTTTAATTCACAATTCAAACGATTGTAAATCTTTTAATCAGAATCAAATTTTCTATCTTCATTACCCAAGTTTTCAAATTTTATGTGAAATTCAGTGAAACACTTATAAAAAATTGCATTTATACCTTAAATTGATTATAATGAGACAGTATGAAACTAGGAGGACATTATGATTGATATTATTAAAAAACAATGGTTTGTCATACTAATCGCTCTTATTTTCATAGGTTTTTCTATTTTTTGTATTTATGATACAAACAAAGGAAAATTACCTGGAAAAAGCGTAGATGGCAAAGATGTAGTCGTTTCTTTAGAAAAGGAAAACATTACAGCTGATGAACTGTATGATGAAATGTACAAAACATATGGTGATTCTGTACTAATGAATCAATTCAATAATGCAGTGATTGATGAGGCTGTAAAAACAACAGATGAATTAAAAGAAACAGCAAAGCAAATTCGTACAAATGTTGAGACAAATGCACAAAACTATGCTTCAAGCTATCAAATGAGTTCTGAGGAATACATCACTACGATGCTTAAGCAGCAAGGATATGAATACGAACAACTTGATGATTTCTGTCTGTTAGCGGCAAAAATGCAGAAAATGCAGAATGACTACATTGATAAGAATTTTGATTCTTTATTTGATGATTATTACAAGGAAAAACAACCTAGAACAGTTTCACACATCCTGATTAAAGTGGCTGATGTGAACAATCCTACCGAAGAGGAACAAAAACAAATTGATGCAGTAAACAAAGAATTGAAAGAAGGAAAGTCTTTCGAGGAAGTCGCAAAAAAATACAGTGCTGATGGATCTGCAGAAAATGGTGGTTCCTTAGGTTTGATGGATAAAGATACACAGTATGTAGAAAGTTTCAAAAAAGCTGCACTAGGTTTAAAATCAAACGAAACCAGCGAATGGGTTAAAGAATCCAATGAAAATTATAGTGGATGGCACTTGATCAAAGCTGGTAAAACAACAAAAGAAGAAATTAAAGAAGAAATTAAAAAGAATAAAGATCTTAAAGATCAGCTTTACTACAACATTGCAAATTACCACACCGATATTACAAATAAAATGATCAAAGAAGCAATGGAAAACTTAGATATCAAATACAGCAGTGACGATATCAAAAAAATGATTGATGAATCTTTAAACAGTGAAAATTAGGAGGCATGGAAATGAAAAAAATATATGGAATCTTATGTGCATGTGCCTTGTCTCTGACTCTGGCTGGTTGTAAAGATGCAACTGCTGGTGTATCTGACTCTAAGAAGGCATTAATTACTGTTGGCAATACAAACATTACAAAAGGTGATGTTTATAATGTTTTAAAAGGCAATAGCGGAGCTTCTACTGCATTAACTATGACTACAAATACCCTTTATGAATTAGAAGGTATAAAAGTAGATGATAACATGAAAAAACGTGCAGAAAAGGAATTTCAAGAATCTTTAAAATCTTCAGAACAAAAGGAAGAAGATTTTATAAAAAATTTAAAATCTTATGGTATTGAAAGTAAAGAAGACTACTTTGAACAATATTACTATCCGAAATATAAACAAGAAGCTTTAAACGAAAAATACGTTAATGATAAAAAGAAATCTGTATTTAATACGTATAATCCTGTAAAAGGGCGTGTACTAGAAGCTTCTTCTAAGGAAAAAGCAGAAAATGCTTTAAAGGCAGTTCAAAACGGAGAAAATTTTGAAAGTGCTGCCAAAAAATATGGTGATACAACAACCTATAGCGGGAAAGAAGAAGTTTATATAACAGAAAGTTCTTTACCGCAAACCGTTTTTTCTCAAATGACAAATGTTTCAAAAAATGGTATTATTTCAAAAGTGATTGAAGATACATCTTCTGGTAAGTATTATGTTGTACAGGTAACAGAAAAAGATACATCAAAATTTGAGAAAGATGCAATTAATACCATCTTAGAAACTTCAACTTCTCTTGACGATACTGCATTAACTTATTATCTAGAGAAACATAAGTTTACAATTTATGATATTGACGTATATAATGGTATTAAATCTGCAAATGAATCTTATATCGTCCAAGACTAAAGAACCTTCGGGTTCTTTTTTTTATCTAAAAAAGCAAGCAGATTTTATTTTTCTGCCTGCTGCGCTGGTACATCTAAATAAGTTATTTCATATTGTTTTCTATATTTTTTATTTATATAGGATTCAAATGTTTTTTTATCTTCTAAAGCTGTATCTTTACTGTTTATAATTTTTTCACCATAAATATTTTCATCTCGTATTTCAAAAGAAGTATTAATTTCATTATATGTTATCATATAATAAATTTTATCTTTTTTTATTTGTTCACCCTCAGTAAAGCTAGCTTCAATAGAATAAACATCTAATATTTTATCTTTTTGTTCCTTATTTTTTGACTTCAAAAACACTCTGTATAAATATGTACTGTTATCAAGTTTGGGTTTTTCATCTCTATCAAAAACCGTAAAGTCTTCGTTCAAAATTGACTTCATATTTTTATCTAGATAATTTTTACTTTTCTCATGAAGTGTTTTATAAAAAGGATCATCTAATTCAGGCAGTTCATCTAGTCTTTGTGGTAAATCTGTAACTACGATTTCACGCTTACTCTCAATTGGTTTAATATGATAACGTTTTGCTAAATCCTCATCATAAGAAGCCTGTACAGTGATAATATCTCCATTTGAAAGGTTTTGATGGGGAGAAACATTATATGTAACAGAATCCATAAACTCCTGTATTCTTTGATTATAATTCAGCATTTCATTTCTTACCTTTACCTCACCACTACCTGATTCTCCACTATACTGTAAAAATGCATCCTTGGTAACATCAACTTCTACTGTGCGAAAAAAGAATATATAACAAGTCGCATATAATCCAGACAAAATTAATAACATACTGATTGCTGTTACAAATTTATTTTTTCTTGAATTCGCATTAGGCAAACGGAAATGTCCATTTTTCATAATAACATCATCCTTTCTAAAAAGAAAATTTCGTTATAAGCTAAAATTTATTTTGTATATATGAATGAACAGCTTCTGGTACCAAACCATTAATATCCTTCCCATATTTCAACAATTCTTTAATGACACTGCTGGAAACAAACCCATAGCGCTCATCCGTATATAGAAGTATCGTTTCAATACTTTGGTCTAAATGATGATTAACAGAAGCTATGTCTTTTTCATACTCAAAATCTTTAATACTTCTTACTCCCCTTATAATTACATTTGCGCCAAGTGTTTTGGCTGCTTCAACCGTAAGTGTATCTGCACTCATAACAGAAACTTTTGATAAATGTGCACAGGCAGACTTAATCATATGAAGTCTTTCTTCCAAGTCAAACAATGCTCTTTTTTCAGAATTCTCCAATATGATAACAATTACCTCATCAAATATTTTACAAGCTCTTTCTATTACGTTCATATGTCCCATTGTAAGAGGATCAAAACTGCCTGGAAAAATCGCCTTTGTCATATTTTATCCCTTCTTTCTGTAATATGTAATTCTAGTAATACCATAAGTTACATCCTTTACTTTTTCTAAAGAACCAACAAGATCAGGAAACTCATCTTCTTTTAAACTTTCACAAACAACATCACCATATTCTTTTACCATATTGTTATCATCTAAAAACTCCAATATGCTTTTTATCTGTTGTTTCTTATAAGGAGGATCAAGATAAACCAAATCAAAACAACGTTTTTCTTCACAGGCTTTCTGCAATGCCTTCTTGTAATCCATTTTCCAAATTGTGCACTGTGATTGAACATCTAAACTTGCAGCATTTTTTTTAATTGTAGAAATAGCTTTTCCATTTTGATCACATAGCAAAGATGTATTCATACCTCTAGAGATTGCTTCAAATGAAACATTGCCACTGCCCCCAAACAAATCAAGCATATCTCCTCCATCAAAATATGGCCCAATCCTAGAAAAAATAGCTTCTTTTATTTTATCTGTAGTAGGACGTGTTGTATTCCCTTCTACCGCCTGAATCACTCTAGACCCAAACTTTCCAGCAACAATTCTCATATTTTTTCTCTCCTTTATGTATAAAACAAAAAACAGGGGGAATTATAAGAATGCAGCCAATGATGCGGCTGCACCCCCAATCTTTGTTTCTCCTCTTCCCTTTCTTAAAGAGTCTCAGTTTTGAGGCTCTTTTTTATATTTAATTTTTTTCTGTATCGTACCCTGTCTTCGAATACGGGCGATAATTGCCTGTGATATTCCTATAGCAGACATGATTGACATCATGGAACTTCCACCACTGGAAATAAACAGCAATGGCACACCTGTTAATGGTATCAAACCTCCTACACCACCAACATTTAACACAAAATGAGCAAAGATATACATAGCTGTTCCAATAAGAATAACCTTATACCCTTCACTTTTTGTACGAAATGCATAATAAAATAAACGTTTGATAATGATTGCATATCCTGCAACAATGATTCCTAAACCAAAAACCCCTAGTTCCTCAATTACAATTGATAAAATATAATCATTATCCGATTGTGTCAGGTATCCATATTTTTGAATAGACTCCCCAAATCCAACCCCCTGTAAACCTCCTCGTGCGATTCCATACAATCCATTGATTGGCTGATAACCGCCCACATATGGGTCTAAAAAAGGGTTAATGGCATTTTCAAAACGCGTAGTGATATGAGCAAAATATGGAAATTTTTCACCAAACCATCGAACAACTTCCATTCCCGGCTCACTCATTAAAAATAAAAGCAAGCCAATTCCTGTACAAATCAGTATAAGCAAAATCTTTTGCGGTTTTCGAAGATTTTTATGACTCGGTATCAAAAAGCAAACCCCTACCATGGATAACATAACTGCTAATGTTCCTATATCTTTTTGAATGAAAATCATTAAAATAAAGCTTAGTAAAAAGATGATTGGAATACGCATGACAGTTGTCCATTTATAATTGCGCCTTGCATAAATTTCAACATAAACTGCTAATACGACAACCATAAAAGTTTTAACAAACTCTGATGGCTGCAAAGTTACCTGCGTAAAACCAAGTGGTATTCGAATCCATGCCTTAGAACCATATACATCAGGAAAAAACTGCGTAGCTATCATCGCTGCCATTAAGCCAACAAAAATTGGTACAAGCCATTTTTGGGCTTTTTGCATGGTAAAATTATTCGCCAGCAAAACCATTAGTGTATAAGAAACAACCAGAAACACTGCCTGTTTAACAAAAGCAATAATAATGGAAAGGACACTACTTGCATTTCCTACTGTTGTAGAAACAATCATTAAAGTTCCAAACAATAATAATACCAATACCGTAAAGTGAATCGCAAAATCATACTTTTTTGGCATTTTTGCTGTGATTACTATATTTTTAATACGCAAATGGCATTCTCCTTTCCTCTTTCATGTTCTTTTATAATATCATAAACCAGATTATTTTTTAATATGAATTCGCTAATCTTTATAATTAAGTATCTATTTAAACCAGCACATATACCGATTCCTTCTTTCTCCTATATGCAAACATATAGATAAAATTAATCTTTCTTCTTTTGATAGTGCAGTTCACATAAAAATATTTTCTTACAAAATACACACGTTTTTTAATTATTTTATTAAAAGACTTCCATTCTTTCATAAAAACGTATAAAATATATAGATGGAAATGTAAAGGAGTTAAATATAATGAAGATTAATTATGATACTATCATTAAGGATATTAACCCTGTAGTAAGACAAAAAAGTGAACCGGTCAAACTTCCTTTATCTGATGAAGATCGTATACTTTTAATGGATATGTTAACCTATGTCAAGGATTCTCAAGATGAAGAAAAAGCAGAAGCGGAAAATCTTCGTCCAGCTGTAGGAATTGCGGCCATTCAGTTGGGAGTCCCTAAAAAAATGCTTGCGGTAGTTGTACCTGATGAAGATGGAAATGACATGGAATATGCCTTGGCAAATCCTAGAATTATATCAGAATCTGTACAGCGGGCATACCTTAAAACTGGGGAAGGGTGCTTATCTGTGGAAGGGGCTCATGAAGGATTCGTTCCAAGAGCTGCTCGAATCACTGTTAAAGGATATGATTTATTGCAGGACAAAGAAATTACAATTCGTGCAAAAGACTATTTAGCAATCGTTCTTCAACATGAAATTGATCATTTTTCCGGAACATTGTTTTATGATCATATCAATAAAGCAAACCCTTGGAAAGATATTGAAGATGCTATTGTCATCGAATAAAAATCTGCTCTTAACAGAGCATTTTTTATGCCTGTGAAAAATAAAGTGTATAAAAGTTTATTTTTTATAAAGTATGCTATAATAGTAAAAGGTACAGGTGCTAATTGAAGAAAGGAGTTTTTATGAACACAAATCATAACAAAAAAATGCACGCACCGAGAACACATCAGGAATTTAATAAAGACAGTTATAATAAAATGAATATCGAACGTGGAGATACTCTTGTATATGCAATGGGAGGACTAGGCGAAGTCGGTAAGAATATGTACTGCTTTGAACATGAAAACGAGATTTTAATCGTTGATGCAGGTGTTCGTTTTCCTGAAGATAATCTGCTCGGTGTAGATTATGTCATTCCAGATTATAATCATCTGGTTAAAAATAGTAAAAAAAGAAAAGTACTGGTCATTACACATGGACATGAAGATCATATTGGAGGTATTCCCTTCCTGTTAAAAACAATAGATATTGAGGCAATTTATGCACCTGCATTTGCAATTGCTTTAATTAACAAGAAGCTGGAAGAAAGAAGAATGCGTGGCGTTAAGCTTATTGAAATTAACGATCGCAGTTCTGTCAAAATGAAATACTTCACGATAGGCTTCTTTAATACCACACATTCCATTCCTGATTCATTGGGAATCTTGATCAATACTCCAAATGGACGTGTCGTTCATACAGGTGATTTTAAATTTGATTTGACCCCGGTTGGCGGAAATGCCGATTATCAGGTTATGGCTTATATGGGACAAATTGGTGTTGACTTATTAATGAGTGATTCTACAAACTCTGGTGTTGAAGATTTCTCTATCTCTGAAAAGAAAGTAGCTTCAGAGATTTTAGATATCATGAGAAAAACCAGAGGCAGACTTATCGTTGCAACTTTTGCCAGCAACGTATATCGAGTTTCACAAATTCTTGACGCAGCTGTTGCCTGTGGAAGAAAAATTATTATATTTGGTAGAAGCATGGAAAATGTTGTTACCATTGGAAGAAAATTAGGAAAAATTAAAGTCGGAGAGCAGCACTTTTTAAGTCCTGAGGAATTACCACACACACCTGCACATAAAATCTGTATTGTGTGCACAGGTAGTCAGGGGGAACCTTTAGCTGCTTTATCCCGTATTGCGAATGGAACTCATCGTTATATCAAGCTGATTCCTGGAGATACTGTTGTTTTCTCTAGTTCCCCTATTCCTGGCAATGGTGCCAGTGTAAATCAAGTTGTTAACAAATTGTTTAAAGCAGGTGCTAATGTTTTAACAAAATCTATTTTAAGTAATTTGCATACAACAGGGCATGCATCTCAAGAAGAACAGAAGTTGATGTTACAGCTAATCAAGCCAAAGTATTTTATGCCTATACATGGAGAATACAAAATGTTAAAACAGCATAAAGAAACTGCGATTGAAACAGGAATTCCAAGTGAAAATATCTTTACCTGTGCAAATGGCGATGTACTTATTTTAAGAAAACACAAAGTATATCCTAGCAGTTTCCGCATTCAGGCAGATGATATTTATGTTGATGGAAACGATATTAGCGGAGTTTCCACTGCTGTATTAAAAGATCGTACAATCTTAGCTGATAATGGTCTTGTTTCTGTTATTATCGCTATTGATTCCAGAGAGAATAAAGTCTTATGCAAACCTGTCATCGTTTCTCGTGGATTTGTCTTTATCAAAGATAGCCAAGGGTTGTTAAAAGAAGCAGAGATGATTGTTTACAATGCTTTAAATGAAAAAATGAAACAAAAAACAACCTTCTCTGAACTAAAAAATTGTGTAAGAAGTACTTTAGAACCTTACTTATACAATAAAACCCATCGAAATCCAATCGTTATTCCTGTCATTATTAATTCAAAGGCAGCTATGCAGGCGATGGCCGCAAGAGCAAATCGCTCTACATCAAATCGAAAAAGATCCGTATCGAAACAGGTACATGAATAGCCGAAGGTACTCCTTCGGTTTTTGTTCTTTTATAAGTAAATTTATGATAAAATAGATGCATATTGAGGTGATTTAAATGCTGCATAAAATACTTAAGACCATTCTTTGTATACTTGTTCTTATATTGATAGGACTTTCTATATTTTTCTATGGAATCTACTTTGCGGTTGATCATACAAAAATAAACTTTGAAACACTTTCCAGCGAAAAGATTCCTGTTTCTCTTGATGGAAAGAGAATTGTTTATTTCAGTGATATCAAATATAAAGAATTCATGAATAAAGAACGCTTAGAGAAAATCATGAAAGATCTAGAACAGACACATCCAGATATTCTTATTTTTGGTGGTGATGTTTTCTCTAATCTTGCTGATACACCCTTTGATTCTAAAGATGTCGAAGAAGTAAAAAGCATATTAAAAAACCTGGATGCTCCATTAGGAAAGTTTGCTGTGTTAGGAGATGAAGATTGCATATCTTCCGATATAAAAAAGAAAATTAGCCAGATGTTATATGATTGTGATTTTGAAGTATTAGATAATCAAAATCTTAAAATACGAAATGGAGAAAAAGAATCTATTTCTTTAATTGGTATAGAACCGCTTATTAATGGAAATCCAAACATGGATTCTGCATTTAAAAACATCAGTGAAGATGAATACAATATTCTCATTACCCACTGTCCTGATTTAATAACTTCTAATGAAATTAATTTAAATTATTTAGATACAATTATTTCTGGTCATTCTTTAGGTGGGCAAATCAGAATTCCACTTCTTGGTCCTCTTACCAAAATAGAAGGAGCACAAGATTATGACCATGGAAAATATACGATAAATAATTCTACTTTATATGTCAGCAATGGCATTGGTACAACAGGTATGGATATACGTATATTTTCTCCTGTGGAAGTTCTGGTATTTACATTAGAACATAAAGCATAAAAAAAAGCCAAATGGCTTTTTTATTATGCTCAGGTTGTTGACAAAGTAGTCGACAACCATTTTTAAATATGATAATATAAACAC